>ERZ802822.102-NODE-102-length-64171-cov-14.383624_pt1 | contig 64171 bp, 45 predicted proteins | sample MGYA00345649_ERZ802822 | MGnify/ENA primary metagenome ERZ802822 (study PRJEB30503, sample SAMEA104212359) | marine metagenome | biome: Westerlies Biome; feature: [SRF] surface water layer (ENVO:00010504) within the epipelagic zone...; material: water... | reverse complement strand
TTTGGATTTACGTGATTGGCTACCATCACGGCATGCACCGCAGGTTTCGTTACCGTCGTCGAATCCGTAACGCCCCCGTATTGGAGTCAAGTAGTGTAACGCATAAGCGGGCATGTCCAGTCAGTAATAATGCGCAGCCCCGCGTGGCCCTCGCAAGGCCTTGCTCCATCAACACGTACACCGCCACAATGCGGTGACCGTTGTGGATTACCGGGAGTAGTGGGCGATGGGTAGAAGGCTTGTGGCAGTGTGGGCTGTCATGCTGTTGTTGGGAGGCGTGCGCGTGGAGGCGGGGGCGGATCCCTCAGCGCTACTGGCGGATGCTCAGTCGATGCCCGGTTTTCTGCCCCTGTATTGGCACCCGGATCGTGGCGATCTGCACGCTGATATCGGTGGTCTCGACGGGCCGCTCATTTATTACACTGGACTCTCGCAGGGCGTGGGCTCAAACGATCTGGGATTGGATCGCGGTCGCCTTGGGAATACCCATCTGGTGCAGTTCGAGCGTGTAGGCAGCAAGGTATTACTCAAAGCCCTCAATACCCGCTACGTGGCGCGCAGCGAGAGCACTGCTGAACGCGCGGCCGTCGAGGAAGCGTTTGCTCAGTCTGTGCTGTGGGGGTTCGAGGTTGCCGCGGAAGGCGATGGGCAGCTGATTATTGATCTGACCGATTTCGTGCAGCGCGATGCGATGGCGCTGGGACGGTGGCTCAAGGCGCAGGGCGAGGGGACTTACCGCGTCGAGCCCTCGCGCTCGGTGGTTCATCTGCCGAGAACCAGGGGCTTTCCGGACAATACCGAGGTCGATGCGTTACTGACCTATACCGGTGAGCCGCAGGGCAAATTACTCGCCACGGTTGCGCCCGATGCGTCGGCGGTGACGGTGCATAGTCATCACTCCTTTGTCCGCCTGCCCGATGACGGCTACGAGCCGATCGCCTACGACCCGCGCGCCGGCTTTATTGAGGATGGCGAGGCCACCCTGGTCTACGACTACGCCTCGCCCATCGAGGCGCCGATCAAAAGCGCGTACGCGCGCAGGCACCGACTAAAGAAAGTGGATCCCGCAGCGCCCTTGAGCCCTGCAGTCGAGCCGATTGTCTATTACGTTGATCCCGGGGTCCCCGAACCCATTCGCAGTGCGCTGATTGAGGGCGCCAGCTGGTGGAACCAGGCGTTTGAGGCGGCGGGGTATCAGGATGCCTTTCAGGTGCGGCTACTACCGGGGGGCGCTGACCCGATGGACGTGCGCTACAACGTGATTCAGTGGGTCCATCGCTCGACACGCGGCTGGTCCTATGGCGCCAGCATTCGTGACCCGCGCACCGAGGAGATCATTAAAGGCCACGTGACATTGGGTTCATTAAGAGTCCGGCAGGATTACTTGATCGCAGAGGGCTTACTGGCCCCCTACGACGACGATCCTCAAGTCGATAGGTTGAAGGCCTTTGCGTTGGCGCGTATTCGGCAGCTATCGGCCCATGAAGTGGGGCACACCCTGGGCCTCGCGCATAACTTTGCCGCCAGCACTCAAGATCGCGCGTCTGTTATGGATTACCCCCATCCCCTGGTCACCGTCGATGCGAACGGCGAGATCGATGTCACCGATGCCTACGATGAAGGCATTGGAGATTGGGATAAACGCGCCGTTATTTGGGGCTACCAGGATTTTCCACCCGAAGCCGATAGAGATGCGGGCAGAGCAGCGATCATGGCCGATACCCTAGCCGCGGGCTACGAGTTTGTGGCGGACGAGCACGCGCGGGGCAGTCAGCGGTCAGAGGCGGGCCCCGCCCATCCGCTGGGCAGTCTGTGGGACAACGGCAGCGACCCGGTTGCCGAATTAAATCGCGTCTTGGCGGTGCGCGCCGCCGCGTTGGCGGGTTTTTCGGAGCAGGTGATACAAGTGGGTGAGCCCATGGCGCATCTCGAGGATGTCCTTGTGCCCACTTACCTGATGCATCGGTATCAGGTTCAAGCGGCCGCCACCAAGCTGGGGGGGCAGCACTTCACCTACGCGCTACGGGGTGATGGTCAGCGATCCTCGCAACCCGTAGCGGCTGCGGCCCAGCGAACGGCCCTAGTGGGCATGCTGGATACGCTCTCGCCCGAGGCACTGATGTTGCCAAGCGAACTGATGCTGTCGATCCCCCCGAGGCCGCCGCAATCCGGGGTGAGCAGAGAGCTTTTCCCCCGCGAGACAGGCTATGTATTTGACCCCGCTGCGGCTGCCGCCACCGCTGCCCAGCTGACAGTGGGCGAACTATTGGACCCTCGGCGCGCCGCCCGATTGAACAACCAGACCATGGTCTCAGAGACGCTGCCTGACTTTGCCGAGTTGCTGCGGGCGGGTAGAGAGCACCTTTGGGCCGCCCAGAGTGATGGCGCTCGCGGCATCATTGAGCGCCGCGTGCAGCTGATCTGGGTGAATGAACTGGGTGAGCTGGTGAACAACGAAGACGCGGCCGGGCAGGTGCGTGCCGACGCCATGCTGTCGTTGACTGAAATTGTGGAGCGCGCGCAAAAACAGGTGCGCTCCAAAGATTCGGGTTGGCGCGCGCATGGCCTGCTGATTAAACGCTTGATTCAGGGCGTTATGACCAGCGATCGACCCCTGCAGGTGGCGCCGGTCAAGGTACCACCCGGATCGCCGATCTGAGGGGCTGAATTGCTTCGAGGTTGAGCGCCACCGCTTGCAGTTTTTGCGAGGTCCCCGGCGGTTTCGCTCCGTGCCTCTTCCTGCTAAAACAGCGGCTCAATATTAAAAAGGTGTTCTCGCCATGCCTCGTTTTCTGATTGCAGTGTTCGGTTTGTTGGTCTTGATTGGTTCGGGGTGGGTGGTTGCAGAGAGCGACACGGCAACGCTGGAGTCGGTCACCGCGAAGTACCGCGCGGATGTGGTGCTGGCATCAGGTGGCAGCGCAGAAGCCAGCCCGTTGTTTATGAGTCAGGCGGAGCGGCGGATCGCTTTTGCCCATTTTGATGTGCTGTACCCCACACGGGTGATCCGCGGCAGTGGCGGAGCGAGCCCATTGCCCAGCGCACCGGTTGATCTGAGCGGCGTCTCCTTCAATGCGAACGAAACTGACATGACGGTCGCGGACCTGCTCGACAGTGAACACTTGATGGGCTTGCTGGTGGTGCAAAACGGCAAGGTATTGATGGAGCACTACGCGGTCGATCATGGTGCTGAAGTGCCGTGGGTGACATTTTCGGTGACCAAGTCGGTCACTTCGCTGCTGATCGGGGCAGCCATTAAGGATGGCTATATCGATAGCGTGGCGGACCCTATTGTCAAGTACCTACCCCGTCTCGCGGGCTCTGAGTATGGCGAGTCGAGGGTGCAAGACATCCTGCAGATGGCCTCGGGGATTGCGTGGAACGAAGATTATGAGGACCCCGAATCGGACGTGGCCCGCGCGGCGGCGCTGAATGGCGTGGCGCTCACTGATTATCTCGCGCAGTTACCGAGGGTGGCGCCACCCGGGACCCGCTTTAACTACAACACGGCCGAGAGCAACTTGCTGGGGGAGGTGCTGCGGTCAGCGATTGGTATGAACGCGGCGCCGTATTTGAGCCAGAAGATCTGGCAGCCCATGGGAATGGAATCAGACGCCAATTGGCTACTGTCATTGCCCGAGGATCGGGAGACCGGGGGTTGCTGCATCAGTGCGACGCTGCGTGATTATGCGCGGCTCGGCCTGTTAGCGTTGGCGGATGGCGTGCTACCCGACGGCACCCGCATCTTGCCTGAGGGGTGGATGGCCGCCAGTACCGCGCCCTCTGAGGGCTACGAGGGTTACGGGTATAAGTGGTGGCTCGATGCTGATGGGCGCTACGGTGCTTACGGTATCTTCGGGCAGACAATCGCTGTTGATCCCGAAGCGAAGCTGGTGATCGCGGTACACAGTAACGCTCAGGCGGCGTCCGGCAGCGACTATGGTCAAGAATTAGAGGCAGCCTTGGCGGCCATCAGCGAGCACTTGCGGGGCCGCTAACCTGTTTGAAGTAAGACCTATGTAGGCGGGGCTATCCGCTCGCTGCATCAGTCTCTTCGAGCGTTACCGCTTCAGTCTGGTCTCCAATCACTTTGACGCGACCAATCCGGTTGCTGCTGCTCTGGTGAATGAGCAGGTCTTTATCCCGAGTCACCCAGACGTGGCGGATGATGCCGATTCCCGAGGGAATCGTCCAGCTTTGGAAGGTTTCTGTGGCTGGGTCGAAACGGACCAAGGCGTCTGGCCGCTGCCCCGACTCGTTGTACCAGACAACGTCATCAATCACGGCGATGGCGTAGGGGTGGGATTTAGGGCCACTGGGTGAATCCCATTCGCGCACCTCACCGGTTTTGGGATCGAGGTGCCCGATCTTGCCGCGACTGGAGTTGACGTACCAAATGGTCCCGTCACTGGCGATATCCAGCCGGCGGATGCGCGTGTCTTCGTGGGGGATGGGGAAGTAATTGACCTCAAGCGTCGCGGGGTTCACCTGCCCAATCGCATTTTCACCGTTGAATGCCACGTAGAGGTAGCCATCGGGTCCCACCTTGATGCCATAGGGGCGTGGGCGCGTGTTCACTGATAGGACTTCTTCCGTTACGGTGTCGAGTCTGGCTACAGCCCCGGTGTGTTGCGCTGTGAAGTAGAAGTAGCCATTGGGATGGAAAACACCGGTATGAGGATCGGACAGACCGGTTTCGTATTCCCTGATCTCGCCGGTCAGCGGATTGAGCTTGCCCACAGTGCCGTTCGAGTTACCCAGATACCAAATAGCGCCCTCGTCATCCGGGACAATAGAGTGGGGCCGCGCTGATGCGGGCAGAGGGTACTCGCGGAACGCTCCGGTGAGTGGGTCGAGGCGACCCACGAGCGATGCCCACATCCCGGTCCACCAGATTGCGCCATCGGGCGCCTCTACCGGATCGCGGGAACGTTGACCCAAGGTGGGGACCATCCATTCCTCGATTTCGATCTCGACTGGCCCGTCAACGAGCGAGGGGTAGAGTTCCGGTTTGGATTGAAAGTGCTTTGTTAGATATCGCGCGATGAGGTCGGCTCGGGGTTCATCCAACTCCACCATCGTCGCCATCAGCTGGCGCCATTCGCTCGCCGTGTCATAGCCCTGGGCTCGATTCAGGATTTCGGGGCGGTGGCAGCTCGAGCAGTGCTCTCGCACCAGACTTTCGCCTTCACCGGCAGGCAGGGCAAATGCCAGAGGCGATAGGCAGACTGATACCGCTATCAGCGCAAGTACTTTTCTCAAGTTACCTTCCTCAAGGTACCTTCCTCAAGGTACCTTCCTCAAGGTACCTTCCTCAAGGTACCTTTCTCCTGCAACACCAAGGGAAGCATACCGCCACGTCGCTGATTTGCGGAGAGTAAAAGAGACCAGCGGCCGGGGGGATGAGTCCGGCCGCTGGCGAATGGCGGAGAAGACCCCGCCTAGGAATGATACAAGGTCAGACCGTGACCGCGTTGCCGCGGAAGATCTTGGACAGGTATCGGCTCTCACTGGGAGAGGGTGCGGGTACAGCACACTGCATGACCGCGTGCACCAGGCGCGTCATTTCTTCAGCCAGTTCCTGATCGTTTGAGGGTTCTTCGGTGTGCGCTCGCCGCGTCAGCTGGACCTGATTTACCGCAGGTACCGTTGGCAGCCGCTCACCTTCAACGCCTAAAGTCACCGTAAAGGCATGGAGAGAGTTCTTCACGAACAGCGCCAGCGCGAATTCTTCCCGCGTTGAGGCCAGTGAAGTGTCAGGAGTCAGCAAGACAATCTGGCAGTTGGGTACCAATGCCGAGATTCTTGCTACACGGAAGTGATGAGTGAGTTGGTCATGGACCAGATCTCGGAATTGCTGATCGCTCAGCACCCGATCCCAGCTCTTATGACGTTCACCCGCCAGCGCGTTGAGCGGCAGTCTCTCAAAAGGACTGCTCACTACGACATCGAAGCCACCTTCCTCACGCAAAATGTGATCCAGTGCCCCCTCGATATCGTCGCCGACACAACGCACATCGAACGCCACGGAATCCGTGGCGTCGATGGCGTGTTGAAGCTCACGGGCGCTGTCCTCTGAACGAGTCAGTACCGTGAGCGCTGCGACATCCTGCCCCACAAAACCATTGCCGATCGCCGCAAGCTCATTTCGCATACTGTCGCCCACCATGACCACACGCTTGCCCTGAAGCTTGTTCAGGTCGGTCTGGCTTGGGGGTAACAGCAGCTCTCCCTCGGTGACGGAACGGTCAAACTTGAGTCCGCCAGAGGGGTGGAAGGTCTCGCCACTGACAATGTCATCAGCAAGATGGAATACAGTAGACAGGCCAACTTGTTCGTCAGTTGGCATTTTGTGCAGGTGAAGCCGGTTCAGGATGCCGGACTCAATCTGTCCAGCCGACTTCTTCGACTCTGCTTTGTCAAAGAAGGGGTCCGGGGCATCCACAAAGGCGTCCATAAAGGCGGTGCGCTGCTCAGCAGTCAGAATGCCGCCATTCACGAGCCGGTCGACCAGCTTGCTGGCAATGCCCTCGTGCATGAGGAAGCGCGAGGAGTTCCCTGCACCGCCTGCATCGATTACCTGGCTCACCAAGCGCGACAGCGCCTTGGGCATGTCATTGCCCGAGGGTAGGTTAGCCACGTCGTTGGCTGACAGCGCCATAATCGTATCCGCGCTGAGGCCTTCCTTGAGATCACTGAGGATGGCCTTGTGCACTTGATTGAGGCGTTTGTTCTCGAGTACCAAACGTCCGCGACGGTCGAATAGACCGGGCGCATCACCCAAGCCACGCAGTCGCGCACCATCGACTGGTCCCGGAGCGAGGGCGTTGATTTGGATCTCTGGTCCCAAGTGCCGCGAAAGGATCTCGGCCAAGACACGCTGGCCCGCTTTGGAGACGGCATAGTCGCCACGGTTGGGGTAGGCCACCGCGACGTACTTCTCACCACCGAAGTAGCTCGATACGTTCAGGATGGAGCCCTTGCCCTTGTCCTTCATCACCGGGCCGAACTTGCGGATCAGTGAGTAGTTGGAGATCAGGTTGGCTTCCATGGTGCGGTTCCAGTCCGCCAGGGTCATGTCGACCACCATCTCTTCCGCGCCCGAGATACCGGCGTTGTTGATCAGGAAGTCGACATTGCCGAAGAGCTCGATGGAGCGGTCATACAGCGCGTCCAATGCCTTCGGGTCGCCCACATCGATGTCAGCCATGATGCTGACCCGTGTATCCGCCTGTGGGTAACCAATGCCGCGTAACTCTTCAACGATCTCGTCCCGCGCTTCTTCCAGCTTGGCGGCACTGCGTGCACTCAAGAGCACGCGACAGCCGGCAATCGCGAGGTAACGGCCCAGTTGCAGACCAATACCGAGGCTGCCACCCGTAATCACGGCGGTTTTACCCTTGTGGAGACCGGGCAGCACGCGCATCAGTGGCGTCGGCATGGATTCCTTGCCGGTCGCGCGTTTGATGCTCTTGGGGATCCACAGGTTAATCGGATCCATTTGACGCACGCGGTTAGTCAGCGTGGCGGCCCAATCAGCTGCAAAGGTCAGGTTGTCCTTGTCTTCACTGTCATAGCGCACCAGCTGGTTGGGTCGCACGGCCCACTCCAGCTCGCCTGCGTTGAGCAGCGTCTCGTCTTCGTGACGCCAGCCACGGATCAGCGCCTCGATGGATGCGCGAATGACTTCATTGAGCAAGTTGCCATGGGTGTCACTACCGTTTGTGGCGTAGGTGATGGCCGGCGGCTCGCACTTTCCGAACCATCTAGAGAGATTGCTAGCGAGCATGCTGGCAAAGGCAACGGGGGCCACAACCTCCTCGCGAACAAAGTTCTCGACGTCCTCGTCGGTGGCGCCGCAGAGAGAGTGGCCGTAGTGGCCGTTTGGCTTGCGCGGTAACACGATCACACCATCAAGACGCCCAAAGTGGTCGTCGATGAACTGCATGGTGCGATCGACCGATTCGCGTCGCAGCGGATCAAGGTGTGACAGCTGAATTTCGTCGAGCCCTTTGGTTTGGATCAGTGAACGAGCATGCCCGACGGATTCCAGCGAGCGGAATGCCAGCAGCACATGGGCGCCACTGTTGATCTGGCGCTCGGCGTAGGTCAAAGCCTGCTCGTAGTCTGAGCCACCCAGAATGAGTACAACGTTGTCGGTGAGGTCTTCGAGGCGCTTGTCCGGCCACGACACTAGTTGCGAGCGACTCTGCGCGGGCACCTGCATGCCATTGGTCACCTCAACATGGTGTCCCGATACCGCCGCCGACTCTTCGGAGGCCAGCCAGACAATGCCGTTGGCAACGTCGGTGGGCGTGGGGTAGCGATACTCGAGGCCTTCCTCGCCATTGCGCGTGGTAATCATGAGATCACGGAATTCCTGGCTGGTACTGCCAGGGGCGATGTTCTGTAGCTCATCCATCGTGGCAAAAACGGTATCGATGCGCTCTGACTCTATCGGTCCGGGGAACAGCGTATTCACACGAATACCGCGCTCCTCACCCAACTCCAGTGCCAATCCCTTACCCAACGCATTGAGACCCGACTTGGGCACCACGTAGGGGATGCGGCCGTAATAGTGGGTGCGCGAGAAAATGGTCGATACATTGACGATGGTACCGCCGTCACTCAAGTGTGCGGCCGCAGCACGCGCCATATTCCAAGGGGCACCGAGTAGATTCATGGCGGAGTCGAACATGGTTTGGTCAGACCCCGCTGCCCGCATCTCGACATCCGTGAAGGGAATGTCACGCAGCGTATATTTCGGGCCAGCGGCGCCGGCGTTGTTCACCAGCACGTCGAGCTTGCCAAACGTATCCACCGCTCTTAAGACAATGTCTCGGCAGACCTGCGGATCTGCACAGTCGCCGACGATGGTGGTGATGTTCTCTGCGTCGAAGCCCTCTTCAGCGAGCTCCTCGACAAAGGCATCCAGCTTGCTCTGGTCGCGGCCGGTCATGGTGACTTTGGCGCCTTCCCGGAGCAGATGGCGTGAGATGTAGCGGCCAATAGAGCCCGCCGCGCCAGTCAGAATCACTGATTTGTTTTCGAGCCGGCGCCCCGCGAGAGACTGAGCAATAACAGTATTGGATAAGTTCGACATATCGTTCATCTAAGCGCTCCGGCTGATCCTGTTTCGACTTTGGCAATCACTTCACCGCGCTCGGCAGCGTCGCGCAGCGCCCACGCGCGGTAAAGCTCGTCTTTGGTTTTCAGACCCATACGCGGCAGCGCGTGGGTCACCACATAGTTCGCACCGCCATGGCGGTTCTCCCACATCGCCTGGTGGATCTCAGCAATGTCCTCGATGGGTCGCGCTAGCGGCGGCAGCACATCGATCTGCGCGGCCGCGATACGCTCCTGCATTTCCGCAAATTCACGCGCGGTATTGAGGTGCGTGCCACGAATCTCTGCACTGGGCATGATGATGCGACGTTGGCGCATCCACACCTGCGGGGCATAGAAGGTAAAGCGCTGCCCGCTCAGCTCTTCGGCGTAGACCACCTTGCCTACGTTGGGCTTGACCAGTGAAGTGGCGAGCGCAAGGCCGTCGCGACCCGCACGCTCGAATACCACATCGGGCAAGCCGCGTTTATCGAGCGTGTTGCGCAGGAAGGGCGCGATCGCTGACCCAATTGGCTTCAGCGTGCGGTCCGAGAACAAACGGACGGCTTCCTTGAATGCCTGTGACTCGGTGAACGGGTTGGGCATCTGCGCAAACGGCCCGGGTGCGTCGTAGTCATCACCCAGTCGTCGCTCGATCTCCTCAAGACTCACCACGCCTTTCACCTGCGCGCCAAAGCCTAGGGAGTTCACAAACTCACGCTGCGGAACGGTATCCACCAGAACGGCAATTTGCGCGCCGCGCTGGCAGCCGACCTGAATGGCCTCGATTGCTACGCGGTCGACGATGCCATCCTCGGCGCCGGGTCCGTAAACAATCAACAGACTCTGACCCGCGCGGAGCCCAGCACGGGTGAACATCTCAGACGGACTCGAACTGCCTTTCTTACCCATGAAGGTGAAGCGATAGCCCGAGGACGCGCCATAGAAGGTGAGTACACCGCCTTCACCTAGTGTTTGGAACGAGCGGGGGAAGGCGGTTTCTCCGGCATGGGAAACCACATAGTCGACACTGCCACCGGCAGCGGTCTCCGTAGCCGCGACAAAACCCGCACCTTGCGCTTCCCAATTCGCCCACTCGGCGGGGTCATCGGGTACGGGAGTGAAGGCGTCTGCCCACTGCGGATCTTTTCGGTCCACGGCGGCACCGCCAACGGCTTCAACGCGAGCGGCGCGCTCTGCATTGGAGACCATGCCCACAACGCTGAGGCCACTGCTCACGGCGCTGCGCAGGCAGTCATAGCCGGTACCCGTTGAGGCGCCCTCAACGAACAGCCGCTTGTTGGGCTCGATATCGAGCGTGTGATAAAGCGCCCGGTGAATCGTACCCAGCGTCAGCCCATAAGAACCGGCCTCTTCGATGCTCAGGCTCGGCAACTTGGGATGCAATTGCGGGCCTTGTACCGTCAGAAACTGCGCGTGGCTGCCATCGTTGCGCTCATAACCTTGAATGCGGAAGTCGGCCGCCATGGGATCGAGACCCTGGTCGGGAGAGAGCAGTTCACTCTGGCCGGAGTAAACGGTGCACACGTCGCCAACTGACAAGCGGCCCTCGGCGATTAACTCGCTACCGAGACGGACAATCATTGCCACACCGCCGGAGCCGGTGACCTGCACATCGGCATCACGCGCATCAAAGGGTGACACCGGGATGCCGGTAATGGCCCAGATGTCATTGAAGTTCATCTCAGAGGCCAGCACGTACACCAGTGCCTCATTGGGCTCGGGCTCTGGCGTCTCGAAGATCAGCTTGATCTCGGCGTCGATCGGATCACCATGAGCGGGCTTGCCGTCCTCGGCAGACTTCGGTACGCCGTAACCATATTGATAACGGGGAACCGGCGTGACCCCGGGGAAGAAACTGGCGCCCATGGGCAGCAGTTCACCGGATGCCAACAACTCATCGACCTGTTCACCTGAAGCGGTGGGAGACACATCAACATACTGGGTCGGCAAAGGTGCGCTGCGCTTCTCAAGGAAGGCCGTGATCCCGGCAGGTCCAGATTCAGGATCGCAGACCGCCTCGGCAAAGAGCTCGGCCTCATGCAGCAGGCCAGCAGCCTGACCCTTTTCTGCACCCATGGCGACGGCATCCAGCACCCGTGCAACCTGCTTCTCACGGCCGCTGGCGCGAATTTGTGTCAGTGCTTGTTGCAAGGCCGGCTGCTCGAGGATGGACTCAGAATAGGGGATGGCCTCATCTCGCGCGGCGAGCGCTTTCTGGTGCTCTTCCTGTGCTGCGGCCAGCGGGCCTTGTTGGGCAAAGTAGTCGCGCAGTCGCTCCATCGCAATTTCAACAGGCGAGGCCGCGGCTTCCGTGACGACCTCGTCTACCAGACCACAATCGATCGCCTCAGCAGTGGAAATATTGCGGCCACTCACCATCAAACGCAGCGCCTCGGCCATGCCGGCCTCGCCGCGGCGTCGGTGTAGCTTACGCACCAGCCGCTGTGTGCCGCCGTAGCCCGGCAGCAGATTCAAATTGATTTCCGGCTGGCCGAACTGCGCGTGCTCTGCGGCAATCACGTAGGAGCAGGCCAGTACCAGTTCGTTACCGCCACCCAGTGCGGGGCCATTGACTGCCGCGATCACCGGTCTGCCGAGTTGCTCCAGAGCCGCAAATGCCGCCTGTGCCGCATTGGGCGGGGTGCGGGCTGATTCCAAATCGCCGGCTTCACCCACCTCCAGCAGTTCTTTCACGTCAGCACCGGCAACAAAGGCACCGCGGGCGCCGGTAATCACCACTGCGTCTACGTCATCCTGATGCTCGAGCTGTTGCACGACGGTGTGAAGTTCATCGAGGGTGCGCTCGTTGAGTGCGTTGACCGGCGGATGGTTGATCACCAACAGCGCGACCTTGTGATTGTCGTCCAAGCGATGAGTTTCGACGCGCAGGTAGCGCCAGGTCTGAATGATCTGCCGCGCCTCGGCCAGTCGGCCAAAGTCTCGCCATTGCGCGACGGCACCCTGAATCTCTTCTACCGACTCGGGGTTTCGGAGCGTGGAGAGATCGCCCAAAGGTTGGTCGAGCAAGATGGCGCGCAGCGTGCGGCGCATGTACTTGCCCGAGCGGGTTTCGGGGAACGCCGACACCACCAAAAAGTCTGACGGAACTGCGGTGGCGCCTTTTTCGGTGCGCACCAGGCTCTGCAGTCGCGCAAGATCCTCATCTGAGAGTTTGCGGCCTGCTGCGGCGACCAGGAATGCAACGGGGGTTTCACCTTTCTCGTCATGGGGGGCGCCCACTACGACCACGTTACCCACCGGGGAATCCTGTCGCAGCGTTTTATCGCGCAGGATCGCACCTTCGATTTCCTCGGTACCAATGCGGTGGCCCGACACGTTGATGACGTCATCAGAACGGCCGTGCAGCGTGAACGCGCCTTCATCACCTCGACGCGCGTAGTCACCCTGTGTGTACGTCAGTTCGCCATCCCAACGCTTGAAGTACACCTCGGCGAAGCGGTCGATATCGCCCTGCCAGTCATCGGTGCCCAGCGCGTCACCCGCGCCCCAGAGTGTTCTTGCCAAATAAGGGTAGGGCTGGGTAATTACCAGCTCGCCTTTCTCACCGGCTTCAGCCTCTCGCCACTGGCTGACGCTACCCGTGTCGCTGGTTTCTTCAACAATCCGAACCTGTGCCTGAATCCAGGGCAGTGGCCAGGTCTTGGCGTCCGCTTCCAGCGGTTTGAAGTCACCCCAGGGGCAGGAGAAGACGATGCCGCCGTGCTCGGTGGCCCAGTAGGAATTAATGTAGTGCGAGCAGATGTTCTCCATCGCGAACTTCTGCACGGCCGGTGACACCGGTTCTGCGCAGAACGTGCCGACTTTGAGTGTCGACATGTCGTAGCGAGACATCTCCTGTGCGCTCGCAGGATCGGTCATTACCGCCTTCAGGAAGGTGGAACCCGCCTTGAACAGCGTGACCTGGTTGCGCTCGATAATGGACGCGAAACGACCTGCATGGGGGAAGAGGGGGGATCCTTCGGCAATGACCGTGGACATGCCGAACGCCAGTGGCGCGGCGATCAGGTACGACTGACCGGTAATCCAGCCCGGGTCACCAATGACGTATAGACAGTCATCCTGATTGGCGTTGAACACTGTCCGCATGGTGTGGGTGATGCCTGAAAGCCAGCCACCGTGAGTGTGAACCACGCCCTTGGGTTTGCCGGTGGAGCCAGAGGTGTAAATGATAAACAGCGGCCAGTCGGCTTCGACCGGCACTGCTGGCATGGCGGCGCCGACGGCCTTCCAGAACGCGTTGTCGTCCAAGCTATCCAGTGAGGCGCGATCTGCCACGCCTGCGTCCGCCAAAAATTCTGCTTCGACCCCAGCGACCAGATCATGCGACCAGCGGTCCCGGCTGTGCTCGACAATGTCATTACCCGTGTAGCGCACAACAACGACGTTGGTCACGGCGTGACTCACGCCGGCCAACTCACTGGCCACGGTGGTGCGAAGTTCCGCAATAATTTCGGGGGCTGTGCCTCGCTCACGCTCCAGCGCCAAACCCAGTTCGCGCATGACATCGGCGCGCTCGAGTGTGATCTCCCCGGCAACGGCCTCGGCCACCTGTGTCTCAAGGCGCTCCGCCACGTCGGCGGGCAGGCGGGACTTCAGTGTCTCAGACAGCGCCTGCAGTGCCGCGGGGCGAGGTACATAGTTGTCCAATGCGGGGTCGGTGTAGGTGCTTTTGTAGGGGACCACCTCGGCGTTGCGATAGCCACCATCAGCGGTAATCACGACTTTCGCGCCGGCATCATGAATGCGGTCAGACAGTGTTTTCGCAGAGAAGCCGCCGAAAACGGGGGTGTAAATCACCCCAAGCCGCTGTGCGGCCAAAATGTAAAAAATCTGCTCGAGGATGTTGGGCAGGTTCAGCGCAATGCGGTCCCCGGCGCTGAGATTCAGGCTTTTGAGCACCCGCGCGCGCAGGGCGATTTCAACCAACAACTCCCGGTAAGAGAGGCGCTGTTCGAAAACCGGGCCGCCGCGCCCTTCATTTTTGGAGGGATCCCAGCGGTCACCTTCGAAGACGAGCGCCTGGTTTTTACCGCGGCCAGACAATACGTGACGATCGAGAAGGTTGAAGCAGGCGTTGGTCTGCCCGTCGACAAACCAGCGATAGAAAGGTGCCGCGTCCGCGTCAAGCGCTGACGACCAAGGGGTCCAGCTCGCCTCAGCAGAGCCCTCTGCGCCGGATGCTGCATGCCAGCCCTGCCAAGCGTCGCCACCCGGTTGGGATACCCACTGCTCACCGCCGGTGTCGTACCAGTGCAATTCTTTTGCAGCAATGGCTGCGTGATAAGCAGCAGGATCGCTTACCGCTTGTGCACGCGCCTGATCTTCGTCTTGCTGGGTGCTCAGGATGCCCCAGTCTCCGTCGTGATGTGTCACAACGCCTCCTCTCTCTAGAAAGGCGGCGGCTCACAAGCCCCGGAAAGAACCGGTCGCTTGCAGACGCGCACCCCAATGTGTTTCCGGCGATACGGCATGCCCGAAGCGACAGAGTCATCCCCAGAGTGGCCTTCTTTGCTCATCGCAAGCGGCCTGTAGACACTGACATAGCGGTTACGCCAACTATTACCGTCCGGATCACTTGTTTACGGGGACTGAAACCGTCAGTGGTGTTCGTTGCCTAGGTCATTGGTGTTGATGGCAAGGAAAAGCGGGCGGAAGGGCGGGTACATGGCTCCGGTTTGATGTTGTATGGGCGTTGAAAGCGATTTCATGTGACGACCCGCCGCCCCATCGTTATGCTCTGAACTGTACCGCGCCCAGGGAACACGCAATGCCACAACGTAAAAGCCCGCTCGATAAGTATCTGGGCACGCTGGGTACCGGTACGGTGCAGTGGATCGGTGTGCGGCCGCGCAGGCGAGAACCGCTGCAGTCGCTTTCACGGGTGCAGGCGGTGGCTGACCTCGGCCTTGAGGGGGATCACCGAATGTCCAAGACGCCAGGTTCCGGACGCCAGGTGACGCTCATTTCGCGAGAGTTTCTGACCCAGATCGCTGCCCAACTCGGCGAAGCGGATCTCGATCCCGCCCGCTTGCGCCGGAACATCGTGGTGTCGGGGTTGAATCTCAATGCGCTGCGCAGGCAGCGGTTCTGGGTTGGTGAAGCGCTCCTGGAGGCGACGCAGCTCTGTCACCCTTGCGCGCGGATGGAATCAGAATTGGGCCCCGGCGGTGTCATTGCCATGTTCGGTTACGGCGGACTCTGCGCCAAAGTCGTCCAGAGTGGTGCGATTGAATGCGGTGCACCGGTGCGGCTGGAGCAACACTGATGGAGATCGCTCAGCTGCTTGCTGTCCCTGCTGAGCAAGCGCTGCTGGTGGCAGCGTCTGTGGGTCTTGCCGCTTTGATCCGGGCCTTTACCGGATTTGGGTTTGCCATGTTGGTGGTCCCTGCTTTTTCCTTCTTTTTAATGCCGCGTGATGCGGTGGTCCTCAGCGCGGTATTGGCGCTTCTCTTGGGTCTGCTCTCTTATCGCTCCTGGTGGGGTTTGTTCCCGGTTGCGCCGGCCAAGCCCATGGTCGCCGGTAGTGTCATCGGCACGGCGATCGGGGTTTGGTTTCTGGCATCACTGTCTGTCGCCGAATTTCAGCTCTGGATCGGCGTCTCGGTTGTCATCGCATCGTTGGTACTGGCGCGCTTCGTCCCCAGCGAACGTGCCGCCTCGAGTCCAGCAGCATCGGCAACCGGTGTGGCGTCGGGCCTGATGAACGGTGCATTCGCTATTCCCGGACCGCCGGTTATTCTCTATGTGGTGGCGACCCTTTCCGAACCCGTGAAGTCCCGGGCCTTCCTCATGATGTTCTTCTGGTGTTCGAGCGTGGTGTCACTGGTCATGTTCGGCGCGGCCGGGCTGATTTCTCCACGACCTTTTCAATTGTTATGGGTTGCTCTTCCAGCAATGTGGCTGGGCAATCAGGCTGGTAATTGGGCCTTCGTCCGTTATGCCGGTGCGGCCTACCGACCTTTTGTCGTGGGGCTGTGCATTCTGATTGGCCTCTCTATCTCGGCCAAAGCGGTGTTCTGGGGCTGACTACTGCTTGACGTTGTCGCGCACGATGCGCGCTTTCTGCCGTTGCCAGTCGCGATCTTTTTGGCTCTCGCGTTTATCATGTTGTTTTTTACCCTGAGCGAGTTCAATGCGGGCCTTGACCAAATGCCCTTTCCAGTAGAGCGCCGTGCAGACACAGGTCTGGCCTTTTTGCGTGACCCCGGCATTGATCTTTGCGAGTTCTTTTTTGTGCAGCAGCAACTTGCGGGTGCGGGTGGGGTCGGTCACAAAATGGGTCGATGCCGTTTCCAGCGGCGCTATGTTGGCACCCAACAGAAACGCCTCGCCATCTTTCATCAGCACATAGGAATCCGTGAGCTCAGCTTTGCCAGCCCTGAGTGCTTTGACTTCCCATCCCGCCAGCGATACACCTGCTTCAAATGATTCCAGCAGGTGGTAGTCGAAGCGTGCTCTTTTATTCTGGGCGATGGTATTGTCGGAGGTCTTGTTGCGTTTGGATTTCGCCATGAACCCATTATACGGGCGCCTGTCGGGCCTCGCGTCGGTATTCTTCCGACCTGACCCGTGGCGAAATCTTCTGGGGCCACTCCTGCGTGCTGGATGACAACATTCCACAGCCCTGGCGGGCGAGAAGCACGCTAGTACTGACGCTGTCCATGGTGGCCGCGGGCTTGGGCAACCTGCAGCGGTTTCCCTACCTCATGGGTGAACACGGTGGCGGCGCGTTTTTTGTGATGTATCTGGTTGCGCTGTGTGTGCTTAGCGTGCCGGTGCTGATTGCCGAGGTGGCGATTGGCAGTCTGGGAAGGGGCTCGCCCGGGCTGGCGCTGCACTGGGCAGCCAGTGTTGGCAATCTGGACTCCCGCTGGCGCTTTTTGGGCGTCGCGCAAGCGTTATTGGGATTGGTCTTCGCTGCCGTAGCGATTCTCACCGCGGTCTGGTGCCTTCACTGCGTCAGTGTGTTGTACTCCGGGCAGCTGGCTTCTGCGAGCGCGATCGATGTTGCGACCGACTTTTTGGCTTTTGTGGACGATCGTCCTGCACAGTTCACGCGGACCCTCTTGTTGCTGGTGGCGGCGGGAAGCGTCTCGGCGCTAGGTATCCGATTTGGGATGGGATTTTTGGCGTGGGCGTGTCTACCGGCGGTAGCGATTACGCTTTTGGGCGTATTAGATTTCACTTTTGTCTATACAGACATGCGGCCTGTCCAGGATTTTCTCTTCTCGTATCGGACGGAAGACTGGCAGATGAGCGCCTTCTGGCAGGCACTGGGCGCTGCAGGGGTCACACTGGGTGCCGGGTTGGGCATCGGCATGGCTTTGGGCGCACAGTCGCCGATCGGGCTCCCTTGGGGTCGCTCGGTGCTGGCTGTTGCAGTGATTGATACGAGTTTTCTGGTCGTGTCCGCCGTGATCGTTTCGGCGCTATTGTTCGAGTCGAATGTCTCGCCTGTAGAGGGGTTGGCGGGGCTCTTTGTCGGTCTGCCCTATGCCTTTGCCAACCTCCCGCTGGGAGAGATCTATGGTGCGTTGTTTTTTGCCGCCACCGCGCTGCTCGCTTGGGGCGCAGCGGCTGTGTTGCTGGAGCCGACGGTCCTTCTTTTGGCGAACGAGTGGCAGCTGGGCAGGGTCAGTGGCGCCGTGTTGGGGGCGACGTTGGTGGTGCTCATTGTCGCCGTGCTGCTATTTGGCGGCACGCTACCTTTGCTGCGGGTGGGCACTTGGTCAATGCAGTGGTTGCTGCCCTGCAGTGTCTTCGTGACCGCCTGGTTTGTGGGATGGTTAATGCCGCGACCCGTGCTGCGGGGCGAGTTGTACCGCGAACCCACCTGGTTTTTCCGCCTTTGGTGTTTTGTCCTGCGTTGGCTGGCCCCACCCGCCAGCCTATTCTGGTTGCTGCGAGCCGTCTTCTAGCGGGTCGGCGTTCTCCAGCGTTGTTCGGTAAACTCCCGATATGACTGTTATAGAGCGAAGCGCGCTGCTTCCATACGCGGCTGAGCAGGTGTTTGATCTGGTGGCTGATATCGAGCGTTATCCAGAGTTTCTGGAGGGATGCGTGGGAGCCGAGATTCATGAGCGCGACGAGGAGATCGTGACCGCGACGCTGCGCTTGTCCCGGGCCGGCATCAGCCATGGCTTTACCACCCGCAACACGATGACGCGGCCAGAAAAAATTGAGCTGACGCTGGTGGACGGGCCCTTTGATTCGTTTTCGGGGCAGTGGATGTTTCGCGCTCTCGGTGATGCGGCCTGTAAGACCTCTTTGAGGCTTCATTTTGAATTGACGAGTGGGCTGGCGAATGCGGCGGCGGGTAAATTATTCGACAAGGTGGCCCTCGATCTTGTCGACGCAGTGGTGCGACGGGCGAACCAAGAGCTGGAGGTGGCAACATGAGCGATAGCATTTGTGTCGAAGTCGCCTACGCCTTGCCTGAGAAACAGCGGATCGTAAAGCTCGACGTGCCGCCCGGAACCACCGCGCTTGAGGCCGTGACGCTCAGCAAGCTGGAGGAAGTATTCGATGAGTTGGTGGTCGGCCCTGACCTTAAGATTGGCGTGTGGGGTAAAGCGACACCCGCTGATCGTGTGTTGGCTGAGGGCGAGCGAGTCGAGATCTACAGGCCCTTACTGGTCGATCCCAAAGAGGTTCGCAAAGCGCGAGCGGCCAAGGCCAAAGCGGCCCGAGCTGAGGGTGGTCAGGACGCTTCTGGCGCCTCGGACTCTGATCCCTCGGATTGAGGCTGATCCCAATTGGGGGCGTCGGGCCCCTCCACGCGCAATAATTCATCTCCCTCAAACCAGAGGGTCAGTTGCGTCTCAGACAGCATTTCATTGCCATTGCGTAGCATATAGCGGTAGTCCCAGCGGTCCTCATGGAATGAGTCTTCTATGAGCGGTGTGCCCATGATGTAACGTACCTGTCGACGATTGAGCCCTGGACGAAGCTGCTCCACCATCTCCTCGGTCACCACATTGCCCTGCTCGACGTTGATGCGATAAACGCCGGGAAAGCCGAAGTTACTGCCGCAACCGACCAGACCGGTTAGCAAACAACCGACTGCGAGCGGCCGGATGAGGGGAATCACTTGCGACACATTATCTTCCAAGGAGCCATCTGGGCTGGCATGATAACGTCAAATCGCGCCTTCCGAGAACCTTTCAAGCATGGCCTCACAAAATAGAGAGCTAAAAAAAGCGGGTCTTAAAGTCACCGCCCCGAGGCTGAAAATCCTGGCCATGTTGGGTGATGCTTCTGAGCAGGGAGATCACTTGAGTGCCGAAGACCTATATCAGCGTCTGCGCGATACCGGAGAAGACATTGGGCTGGCGACGGTCTACCGGGTGCTGACCCAGTTTGAAACCGCAGATCTGATCATTCGCCATAATTTCGAGGCGGGTTACTCGGTTTTTGAGATGGCGCCGGATCACCACCACGACCACATGGTGGACGTCGATACCAACGAGGTAATTGAGTTTATCGACGAGGAAATCGAGCGACGCCAGCACTTGATAGCGGAGCAGCACGGTTACGAGATTATTGATCACACGTTAGTGCTTCGCGTTCGAAAGAAAACTGGGGCTTAACTGCCCTGCAACATTTCTCGCGCGTGCGCCAGCGTGCTTTCAGTCAGTTTGGCGCCGCCGAGCATCCGCCCCACCTCCTCAATGCGAGCCGCGTCGGCCAGTAAAGTGAGCTCGGAGTGCACGGCATCCTCGCCGGTTTTGGTCACCAAGAGATGCTGATGACCTTTCGCAGCGACCTGGGGCTGATGAGTGACAACCAGTACCTGACTGCGCTCTCCAAGTGTGCGCAGCAGGTCCCCCACCACCTCAGCAATGCCGCCGCCGATACCGACATCGACTTCGTCAAACACCATGGTGGGTGAGGTGGCCGTGTCAGCGGCCACGACCTGCAGGGCTAGACTGATACGAGAGAGCTCACCGCCAGAGGCTACTTTGTTGAGTGGCCCCGGGGTGGCACCCGGATTGGTGGCGATCAAAAACTCGATGTTCTCGGCGCCTCTCGGATCGGGGTTGTGGTCTTTGAAGGGAATCAGTGCGATTTCGAATACGCACTTAGTCATGGCTAGGTCAGTGAGTGTCTCCATAACGCGCTGTGACAACAGCACAGCGGCTTCCCGACGTCGTTCTGAGAGCGCTTTGGCATGCGTGCGCCAAGCCAGTGCCGTGTCACCCAGCGCCTCTTCGAGCGATGCAAGCTCCTCGGTGCCCCCCGCCAGCGATTCGAGCTCCGCCTGCAAGGTTGCCAGCAGTTCGTGAAGCGCGTCGGGCTGTGCGCGATGCTTGCGCGCCATATCGTGGAGGGCGCTCAGTCGCTCCTCGGCTGCCCTTAGCCCCTCAGGGTCGAGCTCCACCGAGGCAGCAAAGCGTGCTGTCTCAGCCTGCGCCTCATCGAGTTGAATCAGCGCTGATTGCAGCAGTTCACGGAGATTGTCGGTTGCCGAGCCCGTCATGCGCTCGTCATTGGCAAGCTGCACGATTCGCGCGAGCTGATCGCGCTGTGCCTCGCATCCCGCCGCGATGTCATTGGCGCTATCGATGATGTAGGCGGCATTCGCCAACAGCTTATGCTGCGCCTCGAGCGCCTCGAGTTCACCCGGCTGCGGATTCAGGACTTCCAGCTCTTCGATCTGATAGGTGAGCAGGGTTCTGCGTGCATCGGATTCCTCGGTCTGACCCGCGAGCCGGGAATGCTCCTCCTGCAATACCCGCCAGCGCTGCGCGGTCTCGCTTACCTCAACGATCAGTGTTTCGGCGCCGGCGTAGGTATCGAGCAGGCTACGCTGGATCGGCCTTCTCAACAGCGACTGATGCGCATGCTGTGAATGGATATCTACGAGGAGTTGCCCCAGATCAGCGCAGTCCGAGAGGGTGGCTGGAGATCCGTTAATGTAGGCGCGAGACCGACCCTCGGCGGTGATGGTGCGGCGTAGGATGCAGTCCCCCGCAGACTCGAGGTCACGTTCGGAGAGCCACACTTGAGCGCGGGTATTATGAGTCACATCAAAGCAGGCAGCGATGTCTGTGCGCGCGGCGCCGGGGCGGATAGCCCTCGAGTCAGCGCGATCGCCGATGCAGAGGCCCAAGGCATCGAGCATGATTGATTTGCCCGCGCCTGTCTCACCGGTGATGCAAGTCATGCCCGCATCGAGGTCGACCTCGAGCTGGTCGACGACGGCGTAATCTTGTATCGAGAGGTTGATCAGCATGGAAGGCACCGATGTGCTTTGCGTCAGTTATAGCGTAGACCGCCCCATGAGTGAACATCCGATGTGGCGAATGAGGCCTGCGCGCACCATTGGCACTGGCCCTTACAAAGATAATGGGTATTTCATGGGTCACCCAGTCCTTTTTTGCTGTCTAAGCCTGTGCTAAAACGGTACGGTTGCTGCTAGAGACCTTGCCGTTGGAAGCTCTTTCACCCCGGGCGTCATCGCTCTTGAAAACTCTCGTGGAAATACACATTCGCGAGGGTCAGCCAGTGGCTTCCAAAAACTTGCAGGGCGAGAGCGGCCTCTCGGTCAGTTCTGCAACCGTCCGTAACATCATGTCCGAATTGGAGGACCGCGGGTTTCTGGCCTCGCCACACACCTCCGCCGGGAGAGTACCGACCGCACAGGGCTATCGGTTTTTTGTCGACAGCCTGCTGCAGGTGGGGCCCGTGGAGGAGGGCGCCGTCACGGCGTTGCATGCCGGGCTGGATCCCAACCGCAGTTCCGGGGAACTGGTGCAGACGGCGTCGAATCTGCTGGCACAGATCACTTATCAAACCGGCATCGTGACGGTGCCCAAGCCCGCAGCGAGCCAACTCCGACAGATCGAGTTTCTGCCGCTGTCAGGTGACCGGGTTCTCGTGATCCTTGTCATCAACGAGCGTGAGGTGCAGAACCGCATCATTCAGATGCAGCGCCCCATGGACGAGGAACAGCTTAAAGCGGCGGCTGAGCTGATTAACCAACGCTATGCGGGTAACGACCTCTCTGCGGTGAAGGGACACATTGTCCGCGAGATGTCGGAGGCCCGTTCCCGCATCGATCAGTACCTCGAGGCGGCACTAGAACTTGCCAATGCGGCCATTGAGACCGAGCAACAGTCCGAAAATGTCGTGGTTGCGGGTGAGGCGAGTCTGCTGAATCAGGCATCACCCGAGGACATGCAGAAGCTGCGGGAGCTCTTTGATGCCTTCGAGCGCAAGCGGGATCTGCTCGAGCTGATGGAGCGCTGCTCCCGCGCGGACGGGATTCAGATCTTTATCGGTGAAGAGGCCGGTTTTGATGTGTTCGGTGATTTCAGCGTTATTACGGCCCCCTACGCACAGGGCTCGCAATCGCTAGGCGTGCTGGGTGTCATCGGACCCACCCGGATGGCCTATGAGAGAGTGATCCCGATTGTAGATGTCACCGCCCGGATGCTGAGCGCGGCCCTTTCTCGCTAACCCGAGCCACGCTAGCCGCAGCCACACCAACCACACGCCGGCTCGCCCCGATAAAAGCGCTAACAAAATCCGCATCTGCAGCGTGACGGATCAGATGCGTGCTCTTCATACGTCGACCTGCAGTTGATCGCGGGAAGCTGCCAAAACCAGCATCGGGCATGTGGCTAAATCCAGAATCAAGCGGTCAAACCCAGCATATCTGTGTGATTCAGGTTGATCACACAAGCTCGAGTGGTCAGGTGTCGGCGATTGCCGGTGCTCCAGCCGCAGGCTGGTGTCGTAAAGACCGCAACGAAAACCCCTGTCACCCCTTGAAAACTGGCTGTGGCACCCCACATCTCACCCCATATCGGTGGTTAGCGGCCCATTTTCCCGTGGGAGTAAGGCCCCGATGGCAAGCAAATAGTCAGTAAAAGATTGGAGAGCGCCCATGGCGGAACAGAAACCCGAAGAGCAGACAGCGGCTGAAGAAGATGCTGTCGATGTCGAGCAGACTGATGGCGCGGTGACGGAAGCCGCCGCGGCAGCAGACTCAGACAACGAGGCTGACGCTGCGGACCTCGATGGCGAGTCTGAAGCACCGGTTGATCTTGAGGCAGAGCTCGAGGCCGCAAAGGATGCTGCGCTCAGGGCGCAAGCTGATGCGATGAACGTGCAGCGGCGTGCCGACCAGGAAATTGAGAAGGCGCGCAAATTCGCCTTGGAGCGCTTCTGCGGCGACTTGCTCAGTGTGGTCGACAACCTCGAGCGCGCTCTGGAGTCCAATGGTGATGAGCAGGGCAGCGCGGCTTTGGCTGAGGGTGTGGAATTGACGCGAAAGGGCTTTATGGACGTGCTCGCTAAGTACGGCGTCGAAACCATCGACCCTCAAGGGGAGCCGTTTGATCCGGAGACTGCTCAGGCGATGAGTATGGTGGAACAGGCCGACGTCGAACCTAATTCGGTGGTCGCAGTGATGCAGAGAGGTTACCTGCTGAACGGGCGCCTACTGCGCCCGGCCATGGTGATGGTGTCCAAAGCCCCCAGTGGAGAATGAATTAACGCGTTGTGGGTGCGGCGGTACTTGAATTCACTATGACCGTCCCCATATCCAGAAACAAGAAAGCATGCCGGCGCAGCGTCGCCGGCCGATAGGAGAGACAGACATGGGCAAGATCATCGGCATCGACCTGGGTACGACCAACAGTTGTGTATCCGTTTTGGAAGGCGGCAAGCCCCGAGTAATTGAAAACGCTGAGGGCGGGCGCACGACCCCGTCTATCGTCGCCTATACCGACGACAATGAAATTCTGGTAGGTCAGTCTGCTAAGCGTCAGGCGGTCACCAATCCAACGAACACGCTGTTCGCTGTAAAACGTCTGATTGGCCGTCGCTTTGAAGACGACGTGGTGCAAAAGGACATCAAGATGGTGCCTTACCAGATCGTCAAGGCAGATAGCGGCGACGCCTGGGTGCAGGTGAATGACGACAAGATGGCCCCGCCGCAGGTGTCGGCGGAGGTGCTACGCAAGATGAAAAAGACCGCTGAGGAGTACCTTGGCGAAGCGGTGACCGAGGCGGTGATCACGGTCCCTGCGTACTTTAATGACTCTCAGCGTCAGGCGACCAAGGACGCGGGACGCATCGCGGGCCTTGAGGTCAAGCGCATCATCAACGAACCCACCGCCGCAGCACTCGCTTACGGCATGGATAAGGCTGAGGGTGACCGCACGGTAGCGGTTTATGACCTTGGTGGCGGCACCTTCGATATCTCGATTATCGAAATCGCAGAAGTCGATGGCGAGCACCAGTTTGAAGTGCTGGCAACCAACGGCGACACGTTCCTCGGTGGTGAGGACTTTGACCTGCGACTGATCGAGTTCTTGGCGGATGAGTTCAAGAAAGAGAACAGCATCGATTTGCACAATGATCCGCTGGCCCTGCAGCGCCTGAAGGAAGCAGCAGAGAAAGCCAAAATCGAGCTGTCCAGTTCGCAGCAAACGGAAGTGAACCTGCCTTACATCACGGCGGATGCCACAGGTCCCAAACACCTCGTCGTCAAGCTGAGTCGCTCCAAGTTGGAGTCACTGGTCGAGGATCTGGTCAAGCGCTCGCTAGAGCCCGTGAAGATCGCGCTGGACGACGCCGGCCTGTCACCCTCTGAGGTGCAGGATGTGATTCTTGTTGGCGGACAAACTCGCATGCCGATGGTGCAGCAGGCGGTGGCCGATTTCTTTGGCAAGGAAGCGCGAAAGGATGTGAACCCCGACGAGGCTGTTGCGATGGGCGCCTCGATTCAGGGCGCGGTACTCGCTGGTGATGTGAAAGATGTGCTGCTGCTCGACGTGACACCGCTGACACTGGGTATCGAAACTATGGGTGGTGTCGCGACACCGCTGATCGAAAAGAACACCACGATTCCGACCAAGAAATCGCAGGTTTTTTCAACGGCAGAAGACAACCAGACCGCGGTGACCATCCATGTGGTGCAGGGTGAGCGCAAGCAGGCGATACAGAATAAGTCACTGGGTCGTTTTGATCTCGCCGATATTCCGCCCTCGCCACGCGGTATGCCGCAGATTGAGGTGACTTTTGACCTCGATGCCAACGGCATTCTGAATGTGTCGGCCAAGGACAAAGCGACCGGTAAAGAGCAGTCGATTCGCATCACAGCCTCGGGCGGTCTCTCTGATGCTGAGATCGACCAAATGGTGCAGGATGCCGAGGCCAATGCCGAGGCGGACAAGAAGTTCGAAGAGCTCGTGGCTGCGCGCAATACAGCTGATGGTATGGTGCACGCCGCACGCAAGACCCTAGAAGAGGCGGGCGAACACGCTACCGATGACGAGCGTGCGGCCATCGAAGCCGCTATCACCGAAGTAGAGGGTACGATTCAGGGTGATGATGCCGCCGCGATGGAGGCCGCCACGACCAAGCTGACCGAAGCGACGGGAGGCGTTGCGCAGAAGATGTATGCGGCGCAGCAGGCTGAAGGTGCGGCCGCCGGAGCCGAGGGTGCTGAAGCCCAGTCGGAAGAGGCGGATCAGGGCGACGTTGTCGATGCCGAGTTCGAGGAAGTCAAGGAAGACAAGCGCGCTTAACGCCGACAGAAACATACGGAGCTCGCTCGGACGATGCTCTGAAACGCCTTCCTGATGGGAGGCGAACCTGGCGCGGGTCATGGCTATCACCATGTCACCCGCGTCCGTTTTTAAAGAGGGAGCGAGGCGCTCGAGAGAGCTCGCGCCGAAATTATGTCGAAACGCGACTACTATGACGTGCTAGGAGTGGATCGATCCGCTTCCGAGCCGGACATCAAAAAGGCTTATCGCCGCATTGCCATGAAGTATCACCCGGATCGCAATCCGGATGATGCGGACGCAGATGCCAAGTTCAAGGAGGCGACTGAGGCTTACGAGATCTTGTCCGATGGCGAGAAGCGCGGTGCCTATGATCAGTTCGGGCATGCCGGAGTGGATCCTTCCATGGGGGGTGGCGGATTTCAGGGCGGCAGCTTCTCGGATATTTTCGGCGATGTGTTCGGCGATATTTTTGGCGGTGGCGGTGGCGGCGGACGTCGACAGGGCCCGCAGCGCGGGTCGGATCTGCGCTATACCCTCGAGGTCTCGCTTGAGGAAGCCGTTCGAGGGTCTACCGCTGAGATTCGGGTGCCGTCTTTGCAACACTGTGAACCTTGTGACGGCAGCGGTGCCAAGCCGGGTAGCAGCCCGGTCATCTGCGGCAGTTGCGGTGGTTCGGGTCAGGTCCGCACCCAGCAGGGTTTTTTCCAGGTACAGCAGACCTGCCCCAAATGCCGGGGTCGGGGTCAAACCATTTCTGATCCTTGCATTGAGTGCCGCGGCCAGGGGTTGGTAGAAAAAACCAAAACGCTGTCGGTTAAAGTGCCGCCGGGTGTCGATACCGGTGATCGTATTCGCCTCAGTGGCGAAGGTGAGGCTGGACCGGCAGGAGGTCCCCCGGGCGATCTTTTTGTGCAGATCGCGGTCCGCCAGCATGCGCTCTTTGAGCGGGATGGACGGCATCTCTACTGCGAAGTGCCCATCAGTTTTGCCGACGCCGCGCTGGGTGGTGAGCTGGAGGTGCCCACGCTGGACGGGCGCGTCAAGCTGAAGATTCCTTCAGAGACCCAGACCGGCAAGATGTTCCGACTGCGGGGCAAGGGGGTGAAGCCGGTGAGAGGGGGCCCCATAGGGGATCTCTTGTGTCGCGCAGTGGTGGAGACGCCGGTGAATCTCACCAAGGAACAGCGTAGTCTGCTTGAAGAGTTTCGCAGTGCTCTGGAAGAAGGGGGCGAGCAGCAGTCCCCGCGCCAGAGTAGCTGGTTTGAAGGGGTCAAAAACTTTTTTGACGGGATGACCGGATGACAGTGCGCATTGGCATCACGGGTGCAGCGGGCCGCATGGGGCGTATGTTGGCGGCGGCGATCGCGGGCAGCGACGCGCCGGCCAAGCTGACCGCGGCGATCGAGCGACCGGAGTCGACCCTGTTGGGCGCTGATATGGGTGAACTGCTGGGCGGTGAAGCTTCTGGGGTCGTTATTAGTTCGGACTTGGCGGCAGTCGCGGACCAGATCGATGTGTTGATCGACTTTACGGTGCCGGAATCGACGCTGGCGCAGGCGGCGACCTGTGCGGCGCATAGCCTACCCATGGTGGTCGGTACGACCGGCTTCTCTGACGAGCAAGCACAGGCACTCGTCACTGTGACTGCGGTTGTGCCTTTCTGTCAGGCGTCAAATTTTGCGCCCGGCGTGAACCTCACTTTCAAACTAGCCGAGGCGGCGGCCAAAGCGCTGGGCAACAGCGCCGATATCGAAATTGTCGAAGCGCATCATCGTCACAAGATCGATGCGCCGTCGGGCACCGCGCTCAGTCTGGGAGAGGTCGTGGCCAAGGCATTGGGCCGTGATCTTTCCCAAGTCGCGGTTTTCGGCCGCGAAGGCCGGACCGGTGCGCGGGATCGTGACACCATTGGTTTCAGCACGATCCGAGCCGGCGACATCGTTGGTGACCACACCATCATTTTCGCGAGTGAGGGCGAGCGGCTGGAAATCACCCATCGCGCCAGCTCGAGAATGGCTTTTGCACAGGGTGCAGTTCAGGCGGCCTGTTGGCTGGTCGGTCAATCTGTAGGCCGTTATGACATGCAGGATGTGCTGGCTGACCAGGAATCCAAGACATGAATGCGTCTGCGCACATTGTCGAGATCGACGAGAGTAATGCTCAGCAGTTACTGATCGAAGAGTCCATGACGCGCCCGGTGGTGGTCGATTTCTGGGCTGACTGGTGCGGCCCATGTAAACAGCTGATGCCGATACTGGAGAAGCTGGCCGGCGAGTATCAGGGTGCTTTTCTGTTGGCCAAGGTCAATGCGGATGAGCAGCAAATGCTGGCGCAACAGCTGGGCGTGCGTTCATTGCCGACGGTGATGGTGATCAAGGATGGTCAACCCATCGACGGTTTTTCCGGCGCACAGCCCGAGTCCGCCGTGCGCGAGATGCTCGATAAGCACCTACCCTCCCCACAAGCCGATGCGCTGGCAGAGGCGGAACGGTTGTTGGCGGAGGGTGATATTCCCGCTGCGTTGGCGCTTTACCGCAGTGCGTGGGAAGAGTCCGGCAAGAAACTGGACCTGACGCTCGCGTATGCGGCGGCGCTGGTGACCGCCAACCGGCTGGATGATGCGGAAACCTTGTTGCAGGACATTCGGTTGGCGGATCAGGACGCTCGCTATGAACAATTGCTGGCCCAGATTCAGCTGGGTCGAGAGGCCGCGCGGTCTCCCGAAGTGGAAGCCTTAGAGGCCGCCATGGCGGCTAACCCCGACGATCATGCGACCCGCATTCAACTGGCTATCCAGCTCAGTCAGGCGGTCCAATACCGCGATGCCCTGGAGCATTTGTTGATCGTGCTGCGCGCTGACCGGGATTTCAATGACGGAGAGGCCCGCAGGGTCTTTCTGGACACGCTGGCGACCATCGGCAAGGGCGACCCGCTGGCGGCGGAATATCAGCGCAAACTGTTTTCGGTGATGTACTGACTCATTGATGGGCTGGCCCATTGTTAGACGGAACCATTCTGAGGCTGAATAGTGGCGATTTGGACCCTTCGACGGGGTTGCAATGCCCCCCTAAGTTGCCTACATTCCCCTTATTCAGAAAACATACTCAAGATTCAAAAACAGCCTGAACGGGTTATAGATGTTTGGGCGCTATCTGCCGAGAGGTAATTCATGGACACTGCATATTCACCTGAAGATCTGGCTTTTCGCGACGAGGTTCGCGGGTTTTTCGAAGAGGCTTACACGGCAGAGCTACAGACTCGTCTGCGCTCTCCCGATTACAAAAATGCCATTGAAGATTGGCAGCGCAAGCTTTACGAGAAGGGTTGGGTAGCGCCCAATTGGCCAGCCGAGTTCGGCGGAACAGGCTGGACGGCGACCCAAAAGTACATCTATGAAACCGAGCGGTCGCTGGCTGGCATTCCCAATGTCGTCCCCTTCGGTCTCGTCATGGTGGCCAACGTCATCATGGCTTATGGCACTGACGAGCAGAAAGAATACTTCTTGCCTCGGATTCTGAAGAGTGAGGACTGGTGGTGCCAGGGTTACTCCGAGCCGGGTTCAGGTTCGGATCTCGCGAGCCTCAAGACCAAAGCCGAGCGGGATGGTGACGATTTCATTATTAACGGCGCCAAGATCTGGACGACTTACGCCCAGTACGCAGACTGGATCTTCTGCTTGGTGCGCACCGATAACTCGGGCAAAAAGCAGGAAGGCATCACCTTCATCCTGATCGACATGAAGAGCGAGGGGATCAAGGTCAACCCGATTATCTCGATCGATAATCATCACAGCCTGAATGAGGTTGAGTTCAATAACGTTCGCGTGCCCGCCAAGAACGTGGTGGGTGAGATCGGTAAGGGCTGGACGGTTGCCAAGGCGCTACTTGCCCACGAGCGGACAGGTATTGCCGGCGTGGCCGACGTGAAGCGCGCGGTCCGCGTGATCAAGGAGGTCGCCACTAAAGAGGAGAATGGGGGTCAGCGTTTGATGGATGATCCCGGTTTCCAGCAGCGCCTCGCTGATATCGAGGTGGAGCTGATGGCGCTCGAGTTTACTGAACTGCGCACATTGGCTACGCAGGCCGCCGGTGGTTTCCCGGGGCCTGAATCGTCGCTTCTGAAGATCAAAGGCACCGAGCTCCAGCAGGCCACTCAGGAGCTGCTGATGGAGATCGCAGCCTATTACCAGGGGGTATTGCCGACAGACCTTGACCCCGATGCGCTGGGCCACGAGTTTGCTACGGAGGCGCGCCGCAATTACATGTACGGACGCGCGGCCACCATCTACGGCGGCTCCAACGAAGTGCAGAAAAACATCATCGCCAAGTACGTACTCGGTCTTGAGTAAGGGGATCCTTAACAATGAATTTTGATTTTTCCGAAGAACAACAAATGGTCCGCGACTCGATCGCGCGCTTTGTTCAGGACGACTACGACTGGGACACCCGCAAGGCCATTGTTGCCTCTGATCAGGGTATGAGCCGGGATAACTGGCAGCTTTTCGCCGAGTTGGGCTGGCTCTCGATTCCCTTCGCCGAGGAACACGGCGGTTTTGGCGGCAACATCGTCGACCTGTCGGTGGTGATGGAAGAGCTGGGTAAGGGTCTTGTGGCCGAGCCCTATTTTCCCACGGTGGTGCTGTTTGGTGGGCTCATTAAGCGCGCCGGCAGCGAGGCGCAGCAAGCCGAATGGCTGCCCCGCATCATCGGTGGCGAGGTATTGGGTGCGTTTGCTTACGTGGAGCGCCAAAGCCGTTTCGCGCTGCATGACTGCCAAACGACGGCCACAAAATCGGGCGACGGCTATGTGCTGAACGGCGAGAAGGTGGTGGTCTTCAATGGTGAGCAGGCTGATCAGCTCGTTGTACTGGCCCGCACCTCCGGAGATCAGTCAGATAGCGACGGTTTGTCACTGCTCATTGTCGATGCGGCGGCGGCCGGCGTCGACAAAATGAGCTACGCGATGATGGACGGCCAGCGTGTGGCCAACATCACTTTCAAGGATGTCTCGGTAAGCGCGGATGCATTGCTGGGCGAAGAGGGCGGCGCGCTATCAGTGGTCGATGCACTCACCGACGAGGCCATCATTGCACTCGCCGCAGAGGCCGTCGGCATCATGGGGGTGTTGAATGCCAAGACGCTTGAGTACACCAAAACCCGCGAGCAGTTCGGTGTGGCGATTGGCTCCTATCAGGCGCTACAACATCGCATGGTCGACACCATGATGGCCTACGAGCAGAGCAAGTCGCTGTTGTTCAAAGCGCTGTGTGAATACAAACAGGACCCGGCGATGGCTGCCGAGACCATTCATGCGCTCAAGGTGCTGATCGACCGCAACGGCAAGCACGTGTTTGGTGAGGCGATTCAGCTGCACGGCGGCATGGGCATGACCGATGAGCTGGATATTGGCCACTACGCCAAGCGACTGATGATGATCAACACGACCTTTGGTGATGCGACCTATCACCGAAACCGCTACATCGAGACCGCCTACGCGGCCTGATCATGGAGCTTCGCGACAAGGTTGTTGTTGTCACAGGTGGTGCCAGTGGGATCGGTACGGGCCTGTGTCGGCGGTTCCGCGAGGAGGGTGTCCGCGGCCTAGTCATCGCCGACCTCAATGGCGACGCGGCGTCTGAGCTGGCCGCGGAACTGGATGGCACGAGCTACGCGCTGGATGTGCGAGACGAGTCGGCGATCGCTGCGATGGTTGCGGAAACCGAGGCCGAATTTGGTCAGATCGACTTGTTTTGCTCTAACGCTGGCATCCTGAATCTCGACGGGGACGATTACTGGGCAACCTCGAGCAACAATGATGTGTGGCAGAAGAATTGGGAAGTGCATGTGATGGCACACATCTACGCTGCGCGTGCCTGCTTGCCTGGCATGATCGAGCGCGGCGAGGGCCACTTTTTACATACCGTCTCGGCAGCGGGTCTGCTGACACAACCCTATACGGCGGCTTACGCCACAACCAAGCACGCAGCGATCGGATTTGCGGAGTCATTAGCCATTACCCATGGTGATGACGGAATAAAGGTGAGTTGTTTGTGCCCGCAGGCGGTCGACACGGCCATGCTGGGCGGTACGGACGGTGGCGCAGCCGGGCTGGATGGCATTCTGAGTCCCGCTCAGGTGGCGGAGGTTGTGGTTCAAGGGCTCAGGGAAGAGTCGTTTTTGATTCTGCCCCACGAGCAGGTAGAGCAATACCATCTGAACAAAGCGCAAAACTATGACCGCTGGATCGGCGGTATGCGCAAATTGCGCCGGAGCATGCGCCCACCTACACTGCCCTGAGCATTCTCCAAGGGTCTCCAGTGGACAAACAGCAACGCTTCGCCCGGGTCATCCTGAACGGCTTCTACGCCTATTTTGCGGAGTTTGAAAATATTACTCTGGCCGCGCGCACCCGCTTTGAGAGGGCGGAGTGGTCGAGCATGCAGGACATCTCCAGCCGGCGTATCGATATTTACAAAGAGACAGTCATGGAGACCCTCGATGTGGCCCGCCTCATTGCGGGGGATCAGATTGAAGACCTGACCTTCTGGGCAGAAACCCGCAGTTTGTATGCCGATTTGGTCCAGGGCATGACCAATTTCGAGATTGCCGAGACTTTCTACAACTCCATTTTCAATTCCCACTTTGGTCATCGGTCGATTCGTAACGAGTACGCCTTTGTGTTTTCGCCTCAGGGCGATGTACCGCCGGTCGATATGGGACGGGTCGTCAATCACTACTCGGTCGGCGAGGGCTTCGCGCAGGCGTTTACCCAACTGCTCGAAGATTATGCGTTCAGCATTCCCTACGAGGACCTGGCTCGGGACGTAGCCAGCATTACCTCGGCGATAGACCGCCACCTCGCTCACCGGTTTGACGTGACGCATCCCGACATCGAGTTGCAAGTGCTGGAACATCACTTCTTCCGGAACAAAGCGAGCTACATCGTCGGGCGCCTTTACGTAGCAGGGGAGCAGATGCCTTTCGTGCTCCCGCTGTTGCACAACGACTCAGAAGAGGCCCCAGCGGTCTATGTGGACGCCTTTCTATTTGGTCCGGATCAGGTCAGCCTGTTGTTCTCCTTTACCCGCAGCTATTTCATGGTCGACGCGTCGATACCGTCCCAATACGTGCTGTTTCTGCAACAACTCATGCCCAAGAAAGAGATTTCAGAGATCTACAGCTCGATTGGTCACTTCCGTCACGGTAAAACTTATTTCTACCGGACCTCGACCCGCCACATCCGCTCGACGGAGGATGAGTTCATCGTCGCGCCGGGTATCAAAGGCATGGTGATGGCGGTGTTCACCCTGCCCTCCTATGAATATGTATTCAAAATCATCAAGGATCGTTTCACGCCCCCGAAGGAAGTGACCCACCAAATCGTGAAGGACAAGTACCACCTTGTGAAGCGGTGGGACCGTGCGGGTCGCATGGCCGATACTCAGGAATTCAACAACCTGGTGTTTGATGCCAGTCGCTTTTCCGATGAGTTGATGGAGGAGCTATACGCGACCTGCCCCTCGCAACTTCGTATTAATGGTCGCGCACTCATCATCAAACACTGCTACGTCGAGCGGCGCATGAATCCGCTGAATCTTTATTTGCAGGAAGCCTCGGACGACGAAGTGAACGAGGTCATGAACGACTATGGCAACGCTATCAAACAACTGGCGGCGGCGAATATCTTCCCGGGCGATATGCTGCTGAAGAACTTTGGCGTGACCCGTCACGGACGGGTGGTGTTTTACGACTACGACGAAATCGAGCCGCTGCTCGACTGCAACTTCCGGCGTATACCGCCGCCTAGGGATGAGATGGACGAGATGTCAGACAAGCCCTGGTATTCGGTGGGTCCCAAGGATATTTTTCCCGAGGAATTCCGGCTCTTCTTCTCCGGGAATGCCCGGGCACGCGCCGCGTTCGATGCACAGCATGCAGACCTTTACGACGCGGACTACTGGATCGGACAGCAGGACCAGCTTCGCGACGGCGTCGTTGAAGATTTTTATCCCTATCCACAGCGAGTTCGATTCTCGCAAAGACAACAGGTGGCGTAATCATGGCCTCTCTTTATCTCATCCGGCATGGCCAGGCGTCTTTCGGCAGCGCCAATTACGATCAGCTTTCGCCGCTGGGACAGCGTCAGGCAGACGTATCGGGTCGCTTTTTTGCCGACATCGGACTCCACTTCGGTCAAGCGGTCAGCGGCGATTTGTCGCGGCAGCAGGAGACCGGCCAGCGCGTGCTGGCCAGTCAACCGGAATCGGCATCACTCCGGATCGATCCGCGTTTGAATGAGGTTGATAACGAGGGCCAGATAGCGGCCTTGCTGCCGATATTGTGTGAACAGGACGCGGACTTTGCCGAGCGTGTAAAAGCGGGCCGCAGCGACAGTAAGCAGTACCAGAAAGTGATTCAGGCGGTATTCAACGCGTGGGTGTCCCCCGACTGCCCAGAGCTCGCCAACACCGCGTCCTGGCCGGGCTACCTCGCGGGTGTTCGGGGCGCATTGGAGGAGGCGATGGAGCAGGCTGAGGCGGGTAGCGACACCGCTATCTTCACCTCGGGCGGCACGATTGCCACGGCGGTCAGCTGGGTACTCGGTGTGCCCCACGACCGGATTTACGGATTCTATGAGCCGGTCTTCAATTGTTCGATCACGCGACTGATTTTTTCACGCGGCAGAGTTTCTCTGTCGAATTTCAACGACACCGCGCACCTTCAGTTGCTGAGTCAGCAGTTGGGGGAGACGCTGGTGACCTATCGCTGAGGTTTGCGGGTGACCGATATCTGGCTGGTGCGTCACGGCGAGGCGGCCGCCGCTTTTGATCAAAATACCGACCCGCCCTTGTCTGACCTAGGCCGCGAGCAGGCCATGGAGTCTGCTGAATGGCTGTCGCAATGTGTGCCTGACGGCGCGAATCTACTGACCAGCCCCAAGCTTCGTGCCATACAGACTGGCGAGCCCTTTGCGGGGTTGCGCGAGAGAGTCCTGGATATCGATCGCCGCTTCATAGAGTTGCCTTCGCCGAGGGAGCTGAGCGAGCGCAAAGAATGGATTCAGCGGGTGCTGAAGGGCCGATGGAGTGAGTTGCCTGAATCGGTTAATGACTGGCAGCGCGATATCGTTGAGGCCATTCAGGGGCTGGAAGCACCGACCGTGGTCTTCTCTCATTTTTTGGTGATCAATACCGTGGCCGCGCACATGAGCGGAGAGGATGACGTACTCCAATGTTTGCCTGCCAATGGGTCAGTGCACCATCTGCGCGTCGACGGAGAGCGCTGGCATTGGATTGAGCGGGGCGAGATGCTCCAGACTGTGGTGAACTAGCGGCGCTTGACTCGCATCAACGATTCTTGAGCGGTCGACGCCAGCAGGGTGCCATCCTGCGACCACAAAAATCCACGACTGAACCCTCTACCGCCGCCCGCTCTAGGGCTGTCGCAGTCGTAGAGTACCCAGTCGTCCATTCTGCCTCGGTGATGGAACCAGATGGCATGGTCCAGACTGGCGGCCATGAAATGCTTGATCGGGTTGCTGAACGGGTGCGGGTAAAAAACCGTGCTGAGTAGTGAGTAGTCAGAGATCATCACCAGCGCCGCCTGATGCATTGCGCGGTCGTCGGGCAGAGGGCCCACGGCGCGGAACCAGGATCGTCCAAGCGGTGGCTGCTCCTCGGCGAGGTACTCGGTCACTCGCTGTCGCTCGATCTGGTACAGATCGATCAGATTGGGGTCGCCGGGCTTGGTGGTAAACCCTCGAAAGCCCGATAGATCGTCGGCCTTGGAGCGGGGTGCCGGGATCTCTGGCATGGTGAAGCAGTGACTGACGCCTTCTTCTGCGCAGTGGTAACTGATCGAGGTATTGAAAATGGCCTCGCCCTTCTGTCGGGCCACTACGCGGCGGGTTGAGAAGGATCGCCCGTCACGGATGGGATCGACTTCAAAATCGATCGGTATGGACGGATCCCCGGCACGGAGGAAGTAAGCATGGAGGCTGTGGGCATTGAGTTCAGGCTCCACTGTCTGGTTGGCGGCCATCAGACACTGCGCGACGACTTGACCCCCGAAGATTCTTTGCTGTGGCATGAGGCTATCGCCGATAAAGGCGAAGGGATCGGTTTGGCGAGGCGCAATGTGCTCAAGCACTTCGGTAAAGCAGGTCACGGGAAATCCTTACTGCAGATGTGTGGGCGAGGCCAGCCCCGAAAAAAATACGGAGAAGTATTCGCCTGCACTGTGGTTGATGTCATCGATAGGCTGCCAGGCATCCAGATCCATGGCGGCGTTCAGCGCACCCGTCAGCAGTTGGATTACGATTCCCGGGGGAATCTCCCGGAACTGACGCGTCTCGGCGGCCTGCGCCACGTAGTTTTCCAGGGTGGCGTGAACCGAAGCCAGTCGTGCGAGCAGGCGCTGACGTACCTCGGGTGGCAGGGCAGTGATGGCGTTGAAGTGCACCAGCGGGCCCTGATCAGAATTTTGTAGCGCAAAGATATGCCGGCAGGCTGCCTCGAGCTTCGCAGCAGCCGGTGCTTCTAGTTGCTCGATGCCTGCGACGACCTGCTCCAACTGATCCAGCGTGTAATCAAAACACTGGGTCAGCAGCGCTTCTTTATTGGCAAAGTGATAATAGAAAGCCCCTTTGGAGACCTGCAATTGCTCGGCGATTTCATCTAGGGACGTTCCGCTAAAGCCTTTTTGGTTAAAGCAGCGGGTGCCAGCTTTCAAAAACGCTTCCTGCTTGAGCCTGTTCTGTGCTTCGCGATCAAAAGCCTCATCTCCAGGAGAGAACGGCGGTATCGTTGCCGCCTCGCCGCCCGCCGCCCGCTCGGATGATGACAGGAGCCCGTGGGTGAGCAGATCACGTAATACATGCACCACACTTCGCGCCTGCTCGCGGGGCATTTCATAGAGCCAATAGAACGACCAGTCGAGTGCCCCCACGATGGCGCGGATGGTAATCACAGGGTTGCAGGGCCGGATCTGACCTGCCTCGATACCCCGGTTCAGCAGATCAATCAGTCGTCTCAGCAGGCGGCGATATTCCTCCTCCAGTACCTCGCGATGCTTGGGCTTCAGTGAGGCCACCTCCAGAGGTGCGGCATAAAAATCGCCCTCGCCGTCGAGGGAGCGCAAAGTGGTATTGATCTGGCTCTCCAGAAACGCCATCAAGCATTCGGTGGCGCCCTCATGAGTCTCCTCGGCCCGGTCAAGTTGGTCATGGGCTTGTCGCATGTTGGCGTCGTAGCACTGGTAGATCAGGTCTTCCTTGGTCGCCACGTAGTAATAGAGGCTGGTTTTGGTGAGCCCCAATCTGCCGGCCACATCGGCCAGAGTAGTTGAGCGTGCCCCCTTGGTATTGAACAACTTCGCTGCACAGGACAGCACAGCCGCGCGTTTGGTCTCGCGCTGCAGGCCACGACTGAAAGGGGAGCGGTTGGCTGGGGTTGAGGTGTCCAAAATATCCTTGAGTAACGCAGGCCCCGGACGAGCCATTCTCAAAATTCGATAATTTGAACTTTAAGTATTTTTACTGACCCTGTCCATGGAAATCATTCGCGGTTCGCCGGAAAAGTGGCCAAAAATGGGCGTTCTGTAAGGTCTGAACGGGGGCGGATCGCTGTCGTTTCTCTGTGCCTGATCGATGGTCTATGCCACACTTCGCAACCCGATTTTGCCCCTATGAGGCGGTTTCGTGACCGACACGATTTCTTTTTCACAAGAGCACGGCATCGCCACGCTGATCTTCGATAACCCATCGCGTCGCAATGCGCTGGGGGCGGCGGAACTTGACGCTATCGAACGCGCCTTGGGTTCATTATCCCCAGAGACAAGGGTGTTGGTCGTGACGTCATCGGATGATCGTATTTTCTGTGCCGGAGCGGATCTGACGCAGATTCTTGATGGCGCTCTGAACGGCGATCGGTTCCAGTCAATCACTAATCAGATTGCCGCGCTGCCCATCCCGACCATCGCGGTGCTCACGGGGAATGTATTTGGTGGTGGCGCAGAGCTGGCACTGAGCTGTGACTTTCGACTCGCCCGAGAAGGCATCGCATTGCGCATTCCTGCGGCCGCGATCGGGCTCTGCTATCCGGTCGAGGGGATCGAGCGCCTGACTCGACGGCTTGGGCCCACGCTGACCCGGCGGGTGTTGGTGGCCGCTGAAACGTTTACAGCAGAGGAAATGCTACCCCTCAAGATGGTCGATGCGGTCCACCCCGGGGACACATTGCGAGAGGCCGCTGGCGACTATGCCAAGTCATTACTCGCGCTGGCGCCGATGGCTGTGGCCAGTATGCTCGAGATCATTCGCCACTTGGAGGCAGGTAACTTGGATCGAGACCACGCCCGCACCTTGGCAGAGGTCTGCAGCGATTCGGAGGACGTGCAGGAGGGCATTACGGCTCAGCGGGAGAAGCGCGCGCCGCGCTTCAAAAATCAGTGATCCAGATGCCATTACGGCGACTATGCTAGGGTTGAAGCAGATTTAGGCGTTCCGATTTTTATGTCCATAGCCCAGGAAAAACTCGAGCAGATCCGCGCTCAGGTCCAGTCGCACCTCGATGGCCGACAGACGGCCGAGCTGACCGCGGCGAGAAAAGCCGCGCTCGAGTCTACGATTCGCGGACATTTAAAGGCCCACAATGCGGTAATTGTGGCGCACTACTACACTGCGCCCGAAATTCAGGCACTGGCTGAGGCAACGGGTGGCTGTGTGTCGGACTCCCTCGAAATGGCGCGTTTTGGCAGAGATCATCCGGCGGAGACCCTGATCGTCGCCGGCGTCAGATTCATGGGCGAGACCGCCAAGATTCTGACTCCGGGTAAGCGGGTGCTCATGCCCACTCTGGAGGCGACCTGTTCCCTTGACGAGGGTTGTCCAATCGATGAATTTTCCGCGTTCTGCGACGCGCACCCCGACCGCGAGGTGGTGGTCTACGCCAACACCTCAGCGGCAGTCAAAGCCCGGGCGGATTGGGTGGTGACGTCGAGCATTGCGCTGGATGTCGCCGAGCATCTTGCAGAGCAGGACAAGGCGATCATCTGGGCACCGGATCGCCATCTCGGGGATTACGTGCAGCGCGAGTCAGGGGCCGATGTGTTGTTGTGGGATGGCGCCTGTATCGTGCACGAGGAATTCAAAGCCCGGGGTATCCGCGATCTCAAGCAGGTCCATCCGGAGGCTGCGGTATTGGTGCATCCCGAATCTCCGGCCGCCGTAATCGAATTGGCCGATCACGTGGGGTCGACCACGCAAATTATCCGCGCCGCCTGTGAGATGCCGCACCAGACATTCATTGTGGCGACTGATCAGGGGATCTTTTACAAGCTACAGCAAGCGGCTCCCGACAAGACCTTCATCATTGCTCCCACGGCCGGGCAGGGGGCTACCTGCCGTAGCTGCGCCAATTGCCCCTGGATGGCGATGAACGATCTGGAAGCGATGGCGGCGGTATTCGACCGTGGCGATAACGAAATTGAGGTGCCGGAGGCCTTGGCGGCGCAGGCCATGAAGCCTCTCGAGCGCATGCTGGCCTTCGCCGAGAGCCTCAAGCCATAGCGCTCACGCCAGGCCTCAGCCCGTGTCCATTTCGGCGCGCATGTCCTGAATGTCTCTGAGTCGTTCATTGATCAGCGATGAGGTGGTGAAGTCGTTGCCGACCAGGTTTGAGGCATAGCTAAGCTGTCGCTCGGCAGTATCTAGCGCGTTGATCAAAATGAAGTACTCGGCCCGTGAGCGGTGCAGCCCCACGATATTGCCAGCCAATCCCTGAACCTCCGCCAGCAAGTACCAGAGTCCCGGGTCGTTGCTCACCCGGCGGGACTGTTCGATGAGGACTGCCTCCGCCAGATGAGGGGAGCCAGCTTGGTGCAGCGCGTTGGCGTAGGACATGGTGAGCGGGTGATTGCCGGGTGAGAGGTCAAGGCGTCGTTCCAGCGTCGCGACTGCCCGGCTCGTATTACCTCTAGCCAGATCAATATCGGCATCCGCAATCACGTACTCGATGCGATCACTGTTGCCCGACCAGATGCTGTCTAGCGCCAGTGCCGCCTCATCGGCGCGCCCCGCAGCCGTCAGCGCCAGCACCAGACCATAGGTGGTGGCCTCCTGGGACAGCGATTCCCCTTCCAACTCCGAGCGGAAGTTCGCCACCGCTTCCTCAGGGGTTTGTGCTTCCTGAACGGCGACCCGGGCGCGCATCAGCTGGTAGTCGAGGCTGACTGCGCGAATGCGTTTCGGATACTGCATTGCGCGAGCCCGGGTGTCGGAAATACGTTTTTCAGAGAGGGGGTGGGTGCGGAGAAATTCGGGGATGCGGTCGCCCTGACTGTAGCGGGTGGCGGCATACATACGCTCGAACATCTGCGGCGCCGCATAGGGGTCCATGCCTGCGTTGTACAACGTGCGCAGTCCCACCCGGTCCGCTTCCGCTTCATTGGCGCGGCTATAACGCAGTTGCGCATCCTGTGCGAGCCCCTGCGCGGTCGTCATGGCTGCGAGACCTGCGTCGGTGCCGACGGTGGCGGCCAGTAGCACTCCAGCCAACAGTCCCGCCAATTGCATCGGGCCCTGCTCCTGCGCGAGTTCCATACGACGGGAGAAGTGACGTTGACTGAGGTGCGCGATTTCGTGCGCCATGACCGTTGCGAACTCGTCCTCGGTTTCAGCGTACTGGAACAAGCCGCTATGCACACCGATCACGCCGCCTGGTACCGCGAAAGCGTTGATCGTCGGGTTGTCGACGATCACCAGCTCAATGCGGCGGTCCTGAAGCTCACTGTGCTGCACAAGCTCGAAAACCAGATTTTCCAAATAGCTGTGCATTAGCGGATCGTTGAGCAGGGGCGCCTGCCCCCGGAAGCTCCGCAGCCACATGCGACCTAATTGATATTCGTAGTCTGCAGAGAACAAACTGGTACTGGATTCGCCCAGGTTGGGGATCTTAAGATCCTCGGTCACGGCCTGGCTACTTGAAGACAGCAGTACGCCGCAGATCAGGAGTAGGCAGATCAGGCTGGAAAAGCCCCGGTGCAACGGGGTAGGCGGCCGGTCAAGCATGGCCGCACTCTAGCTTACTTGGGCTGCTGCCGGGAGCTTGAAGCGAGTGTGAAAATTTATGCCGGAACCCCCCCTGAAGCAATAAGCGATATACTCCTCGCCCCCTGACGATCTGGTCCCTGTCCATGCCGAATCACACCCCACCCGCCGAGTCGGTCGACGCGCGAGGGGAGCGATGCCCCATGCCGCTGTTGATGGCCAAGCGTGCACTCACTGCACTGCCCTCAGGTGCGGTATTGGAGGTGTTGTCTACTGATTCTGGCTCGGAACGTGACTTCGAGAGTTTTGCGCGTTTGGCGGGGCACGTTGTGGAGTGTGAGCGGTTGCCCGATCACGTGCTGAGGCTGACCATCACTAAAGCCTGAATCAAGGAGTCGCAGCGTGAAAGAAGTTCTGACGAGGTGGTACCAGCGTTATCTGAGCGAGGAAGAAGCCGTTATTCTGCTCGTGATGTTGACGGTGGCCTTTGCTGTCATGCTGCTGTTCGGAGACATTCTCGCGCCAGTGCTGGTGGCGGTCATTCTGGCTTATTTAATGCAGGGCGTTGCCAATGTCCTGAGGCAGCGGGGCTTGCCCGGAGAGTTGAGTGTTGCGTTTTCCACATTACTGTTTCTTGGTGGTTTTCTCGCCGTGTTGTTCGGCCTGGCGCCGCTAGTCTGGCGACAGCTCGTGGCGCTTGTGCGCGAAGCCCCGGCGATTATCGAGGCATGGCGCAAGGTGCTGGTAACACTCCCGGAGGAGTATCCGGTCTTTTTTACCCAGCAGCAGGTCAACGAGCTTACGGCTGCTATTCAGGCCGAAATGGCTTCGGTGGGACAGATACTGGTAACCAAGGGTCTGAGCTCGATTCCGAGTGTGCTGGCGGCCATCGTTTACCTCATTCTGATTCCTTTAATGGTGTTTTTCTTTCTTAAAGACCGCGAGCAGCTGACTGGCTGGTTTGTCAGTTTCTTGCCCGCCAAGAGGCCACTGCTCGAGCGGATCTGGTCGGAATTGAATCTGCAATTTGCCAACTATGCCCGGGGCAAGGGCATTGAGGTGTTGATCATCGGTGGCGCGTGCTACGTGGTCTTTGCGATATTCTCCCTGAACTATGCGGCGCTGTTGGGACTGCTGGTGGGGTTCTCTGTGATCGTGCCTTACATCGGCGCCGCATTGGTGACCATTCCCGTGGTTGTCGTTGCTTATTTTCAATTTGGCGTCACGCCAGACTTTTACTGGGTCGTCGGCGCGTATTTGCTGATACAGGTGCTCGACGGCAACGTGTTGGTGCCGCTCCTCTTTTCCGAGGCGGTCAACTTGCATCCGGTCGCGATTGTGATTGCGGTCTTGTTCTTCGGCGGGCTGTGGGGGTTGTGGGGCGTCTTTTTCGCTATACCTCTGGCAACGTTGGTCAATGCCATTCTCTCAGCCTGGCCATCCAAAGACTCGCTCGCCGTTTCCTCATGAATTAACCAAGAGATCCTTATCGATGAGTACATCATTCATGGACGTGTCTACTCTCCATTTGGTGCGAATATTCGCGAGCATCCCAGCGGCCTTTGCTTCACGGTGTCACCGACTGGGTGGCGCGCTGCTGCTGGGCGCCGCGCTGGTCGCCTGCGGCCAGTCGGCCGATACACCGGAGACTGCTGAGCTTGCAGTCGTGGTGAGCCCCAACGATGATCGGGCATACGATCTGATCGAGCTGGCAAATGGGCTTGAAGTCATGCTGGTGTCGGATCCGACCGCAGAGAAATCGGCGGCTGCTTTGAGTGTCGGTTTGGGTGCCGCTTCAGATCCCGAGGATTATCCCGGGATGGCCCACTATCTTGAGCACATGCTGTTCATGGGGTCTGCACAGTTCCCCGAGCCCGATGGCTTCATGGCCTTCACCGCGGAGCACGGTGGCATGACCAATGCCTACACCGGCCTCGACATCACCAATTACATGATGATGGTCGAGAACGACGCCTTGCCAGAGGCGTTGGATCGCTTCTCGAGCTTCTTTACCGATCCATTGCTGGACCCGACCTACATCGACAAAGAGAAGAACGCGGTAAATGCCGAGTGGTCGATGCGCCGCGAGCAAGACTTCCGCATTATCTACCGGCTGGCGCGTCAGCTATTGGGCGATCACCCTGCCAACCGTTTCCAGATTGGCAATCTTGAGTCCCTTGCCGATAAATCCGAGGGTGGACTGCACGCCGCCACGGTGGCGTTTTTCGAGCAGTATTACAGCGCCAATCTGATGAAAGCATCGCTCATCGGCAACCTGCCGCTGCCCGCGTTGCAGGAACTCGCTGAGACCCACTTTGGCGAGATCCCCAACAAGCAGGCAGTTCGGCCTGAAATGTCGGGCGCGATCGATTTTGCAGAAGTCGGTGCCAAGCGCGTGCGCTATGCGCCCCAGGATGACACCCGCGAGCTGCGGCTCGATTTTATTATCGATAACAACAGTGACCTGTACGACACCAAGCCCAGTGAATACCTGGCTTATATTTTGGGCTCTGAAATGCCCGATACGCCAGCGGTGCGACTACGGGATCTGGGCTGGGCTAGCGCGTTGATCGTGAGCGCCGATCCCGCGCGCTACGGAAACTACGGGTTGTTTACTTTTTCAGTGCAGCTGACGCCAGAGGGCCTTGCGCATCGGGATGACATCACCGTTATGCTGCTGGGATATCTCGACATGCTGCGTGAGCAGGGTGTCGATGATCGCTACGCCGAAGAGTTCGGCACCTCGCTTGCGAATCGTTTTCGTTTCCTCGAAAAAATGGATGACTTCAGCTACGCCCATGAACTGACCCGGGCGATGCAGACCTATCCCGCGCAATATGCCATTGAGGCACCTTATCGATTCACCGGGTTCGACCGTGAAGCGGTGGAGGCTGTGCAGGCGCAGTTGGTCCCGGAGCGGCTCCATGTCTGGGAAATCGACCAGGCGCAGCCAGTCTCCGAGAGCCTCTATTTCTATGAGGGTCAATATGCGGTTGAGCCGCTGGCCGTGCCGGATGCGCGGGCATTAAAAAGCCAGACTGCCGAGTATCAGCTTGCGCTACCGGCACAGAACCGGTTGCTGCCCGAGCAGTTTGAGCTGGCGAACACAACCAGCGAGCCGAGACAGATTATTAATGAGCCCGGTCTCAGTGTCTGGTTGCAGGGTAGTGAGGCGTTTGCCGACCTGCCGCGGGGTTATGCACAGGTGTATTTGAATTCGCCGCTTCGCCAGCAGGAGGTCGATGCGGCGGTTATGATGGTGCTGTGGTCAGATTTATACGGCCTGCAGCAGACAGCGTTGATCAATGAGGCCAGCATCGCAGGTATGGGTCTCAGCCTCGGCCTCGATGAAGGCCTACGCCTCTCCATTTCAGGTTTTACGGATAAGCAGCCGGAACTGCTGGCCGCGGCGCTGGCGGGGCTGCGGGTTGCCCCGGATCAGCAGGCGTTGGACCAGGCGATTGATCGCTTTGTCCGCGGACTAGAGAACCGAAAGCGCGAACTCCCTTTTAGGCAGCTGGGCAGGACCCTTTCCAGCCTGACCCGCACCGGCTTTTATGATGAGGCCTCCTTGCTCGATGCGGTGGCGGAGGTCACGCCCGCGCGCTTCAATGCCTTTGTCGAGCGTGTTCTGGATACGGCGCTGATCCGCGTGTATCTGTTTGGTAACTACGATCAAGCCTTTGCCAAAGATCTGACGCAAACACTGCAGAGCGCCTTACCCGAGGAACGAAAGGGTGCGACGGAGTATATTCGTGAACGCGTGTATTCGCCGGTGCCGGGTCAGACGCTGGTAAAAAATACGGATCTACCTGTTGAGGATCTGGGCATGATGCTGCTCTATGCAGCGCCCGAGGCGACGGTGGCCAACGAGGCGACAGGGCAGGTGTTGGCCAGGCACCTCCGGAACCGGGCCTTTGATACCCTGCGCACCGAGGAGCAGTTGGGTTATGCAGCCGGTGGTCTCACCACGACCTTGCAGGATCACCCGATGATCGGTTTTTACATTCAGACGCCGGTCAAAGGGCCGGTCGCCATGCTCCAGCGGTTTGAGGCGTTCGCAGCAGAATATGCGCTGATGCTCGACGAGCTGACCGAAGACCAGTTTGCCAATCTGAAGTCGGGTGTGCTCACCCAACTGACCGAGCCGCCCACCAACCTCTCTGATGAAGCTGGGCCCTTTATCGGGGACTGGAACCGCGAGCGTTACGATTTCTCTAGCCGCGCTGAGATGATCGCTGCGGTGGAGGCGGTATCGTTGGATGCCATGCGGGACTACTATCGCGCCACGGTATTATCGAGCGACCCAAGCCGTGTCTTGATTCAGATGCGGGGTGAGCGCTGGCAGGCGGAGCCTTTCGCCACGATTGACGGCGCGACTGTGATTGATAGTGTCGAGGCCTTCCACGAGCAGATGCCGCTGCAGCCGCTCGACTGAACCCACTGAGCCGGAGCAGAACATGGGGATCACACTCTCCGACTGTTACAACACCGCGCAGTTCCGACGACTGGCCAAGGCTCGATTGCCGGGCCCGATCTTCCATTACATCGACGGTGCCGCCGATGACGAAGTGACCTACCGGCGCAATACTGAGGCGTATGAGGCCTGCGATCTGGTGCCCAACGTGTTGGCGGGAGTCGATAACATCGATCTGTCGACCACCGTTATGGGTATCCCCATGGATATGCCCCTGTTTCTCTCGCCTACTGCGTTGCAGCGACTGTTTCACCATGATGGGGAACGCGCGGTGGGCCGCGCGGCAGAGGCCTTCAATACGCTATTTGGTATCTCTTCTCTGGCCACCGTGGGGATCGAGGAGATCGGCGAGACGATTCGCACCCCAAAGATCTTTCAGCTGTATTACCACAAGGACAAGGCGCTTACCTGGGGCATGATCGATCGATGCCGGGACGCAGGATTTGATGCGCTGGCGCTCACTGTCGACACCATTGTTGGCGGCAATCGTGAGCGCGACCTTTGGACGGGCTTCACCTCGCCACCGCGACTCACCCCTTCCAGTTTGGTGAGTTTCGCCACGCATCCCAGCTGGACATTGAATTACCTGCTGAGGGAGCCGTTTGAGCTCTCTAACCTCAAGGACCATATTGCCGAGGGCTCCAACGTCAGCATCTCGGTATCCGATTACTTCTCCACGATGCTCGACCAGACCATGGACTGGGACGCCGCCGCCGAAGTGCGGGAGCGTTGGGGCAAGGCCTTTTGTTTAAAGGGGATCATGTCGGTGGAAGATGCCAAAAGGGCGGTCGAAATCGGGGCAGATGCCATTATGGTATCTAATCATGGCGGTCGCCAGCTCGATGGCAGCCGCTCCCCCTTTGATCAGTTGGCGGAGATTGTTGACGCTGTGGGTGATCAGATCGATGTGATCTGTGATGGGGGCATACAGCGAGGTACCCATGTCCTAAAGGCCCTTTCTGTTGGCGCGAAGGCGTGCTCTGGTGGCCGTTGGTATCTTTATGCGCTAGCTGGCGCCGGCCAGGCCGGGGTGGAGCGAGCGCTTACTAACATGCAGAGCGAGCTGGTGCGCGATATGAAGTTGATGGGCGCGAAAACAATCAGCGATCTCAGCAGGGCGAACCTTCGGTTCCGCTAATGTCCCTTCCCAGCGCTGACTTTGTGATCGCTGTTTTGCAGCCGCAGCACTAAACCCACCAAAAATACCGGTTCGTCGCGTTTTATACCATTCCAATACAGAACTGTATTACGTTTTGCGCCGGAAATTGTTAATTTCTTTCCTGTGGTTGTGGCCTGTATAGTTTCAATAAAGAACTTTATAGGGATTTCGGTGCTATCGCGCTGCTCGTAGCCCGCTGGTTCGCGCTTGAGGCCCTTGGTGTGGAAGTGGGGGACGATGGCGTGCGACTGGGGTCGCGTCACGCCCATGATGGCGGTTGAGGATCAAAGAGTTCGGCACAGCGTTTTCTGGATATCAACAAATAGGCATGTGGGGGTGAGTACCGTGGAAAAATTGGACGCCATCGAAGTTGATGAGTGGACGGAATCACTCGACTCCGTTTTGCGATTCAATGGGCCTGCCGCGACCGGTCAATTACTCAGGCATCTGTCCGAGCACGCACAATCCTCCCGGGTGCCATTGCCCAGCGCCATCACGACTCCCTTCCGCAATACCATTTCCCCTGAAGACGAGCGCACTATGCCCGGCGATCTGTTCATGGAGCGGCGCATTCGTTCTCTGGTGCGGTGGAATGCGATGGCCATGGTAATGCGTGCCAACGATAACGAAGATGGTTTGGGTGGACACATCTCGAGCTTCTCGTCGAGTGCGACGCTGTATGACGTCGGCATGAATCACTTCTTTCGTGGCACTGCAAACGGACACCCGGGGGACCTCGTCTATTACCAGGGTCACAGTGCGCCGGGTATGTACGCCCGCTCATTCCTTGAGGGCGTGATCAGTGAAGAACAGCTGGAGAACTTTCGTCGCGAAGTGGGCGGCAGGGGCCTATCGTCTTACCCGCACCCGTGGTTGATGCCTGATTACTGGCAGTTCCCTACCGTATCGATGGGCCTCGGGCCGATTCAGGCGATCTATCAGGCCCACGTAATGAAGTACCAAAGCAAGCGTGGGTTGGTCGATCATCGCGATCGCAAGATCTGGTGTTTTCTGGGAGACGGTGAGTGTGACGAGCCGGAATCGCTCGGTGCGATTGCGCTGGCCGGTCGCGAACGTCTGGGCAATCTCCACTTCGTGATCAACTGCAACCTGCAGCGCCTCGACGGGCCGGTTCGGGGTAACGGCAAGATCATTCAGGAGCTGGAGGGAGTTTTTCGCGGTGCGGGTTGGCACGTCATCAAGGTGGTGTGGGGCCGCAAGTGGGACCCTCTGATCGAGCGAGATCAGACGGGCTTGCTGCAGAAAATCATGGATGACGTCTGTGACGGCGAGTTACAGAACTGCAAGTTTAATGGCGGTGCGTACACCCGAGAGCACTTCTTTGGGAAGTATCCCGAGACGCTCGAACTGGTGAAAGATCTGAGCGACGAGGACATCATGTACCTCAATCGCGGCGGCCACGACCCTTACAAGGTGTATGCAGCCTACGCGGCCGCCTGCGAGGAAGTGGAACGCCCAACCGTCATTCTGGCGATGACCGTGAAGGGGTACGGTACGAGCGAGGCAGGCGAGGCGAGTAACGAGACCCACTCGCTGAAGAAACTGGACATGAAGAGCCTGCAGGCGTTTCGCGATCGCTTTGGTGTGCCGATCAGTGACAAAGATCTCAAGCATGTGCCGTTTTATCGACCGCCCGAAGACAGCCCGGAGATGCGCTACATGCGCGAGCGGCGAGCTGAATTGGGTGGCCACATTCCCGCGCGCCGGAAAACCTCCTATGCACTGCCGGCACCGCCCCGCAGCGCATTCGCCGGGCAGCTGAAGACCTCGGGCAAGCGCCAGATCAGTACCACGATGGCCTTCGTGCGCATCCTGTCGACGCTATTGAAAGACAAAACACTCGGCGAGCGCGTGGTCCCGATAGTCCCGGATGAAGCGCGCACCTTTGGCATGGAAGGCATGTTCCGACAGATGGGGATTTATTCCTCGGCGGGGCAACGTTATACCCCTCATGATTCAGGCGGTATCCTCTACTACAAAGAAGCCGAGACCGGGCAGATTCTCGAGGAGGGCATCAACGAGGCAGGCGCGTTCTCCGCGTGGCTGGCTGCCGCGACCTCCTACAGCGTCTCCGATTTCCCCATGGTGCCGTTTTACATCTTTTATTCGATGTTCGGCTTTCAGCGCATTGGCGATCTTGCCTGGGCGGCGGGCGATAGCCAGGCCCGCGGGTTTTTGATCGGCGCCACCGCGGGGCGCACCACGCTGAATGGCGAGGGTCTTCAGCATCAGGACGGTCACAGTCATCTGATCGCGGCGACCATACCCAATTGCATCAGCTACGATCCCGCCTATGCCTATGAGCTGGCGGTCATCATTCAGGACGGCATGCGTCGGATGTTTGAGGAGGCCGAGAACTGCTTCTATTACATCACGACGATGAACGAGAACTATGTGCATCCCGGCATGCCCGAAGGCGTCGAAGAGGGCATTGTGCGCGGCGTATATCGGTTGCGCTCCAGTGCCGCACAGGGGTCCTCTGTCCAGTTACTGGGTGCGGGTGCGATTCTTCGAGAGGTGGAGGCGGCGGCTGACATGCTCGAGCGAGATTTCGGTATCGCTGCAAATGTCTGGAGCCTCACGAGCGTGAACGAACTGGCCCGTGACGGTAACGATGCTGTGCGCTGGAATCGACTTCACCCGACTGAGGCGCCCCGGGTTCCTTACCTTACCGCGCAGCTCTCCGAGAGCAGCGGGCCATTCATTGCTGCGACCGACTACCAGAAAGCCCACACGGAACAGCTCCGCGAATTTGTCCCTGGCCGCTTCACAGTGCTCGGCACGGACGGTTTTGGTCGTAGCGATACCCGTCGGCAATTGCGGCAGCACTTCGAGGTGAGTCGAGAACACATCGTGCTGGCCGCACTGACCGCACTGGTGGATGAGGGCGAGCTGGATGTCAGCATCGTTGAGCGGGCGATCTCCGAGCTGGAGATCAACGCCGACAAACCCAACCCGATGCGTCTCTGAGCGCAGGACAGGAGATCGGATATGGCAGACGAACTGATCAAAGTCCCGGACATCGGTGGCGCAGAGGGTGCAGAGGTGGTCGAGGTGCTGGTGTCGCCCGGTGACGCCATCGATGTGGAGCAGAGCTTGGTGGTGGTCGAATCAGATAAGGCCTCCATGGAAATTCCCGCGCCCATCGCGGGGGTCGTCAGCGAATTACGTGTGGCGGTGGGTGACTCGGTATCCGAGGGCGACGTGATTTTGGCCTTGGCCGCCGAGTCCGGCGCTGCAGGCACTGACGACGCGCCAGCCACTGCAGAACAGGAAGGTGTTGATGCGTCCTCACAAGATGATCAGGAGGCTTCAGAGCGGACTAAGGCTTCCGAGATGTCAGCGGAGGGCGCGGCGGGTCAAGGGCAGGATCCTGCCGCTGCCCCATCAGCCCCGGCGTCCACTTCAGCGAGCGGGCTTGAAGATGCCGCAACGGTGATCGACGTCGTGATTCCCGATCTCGGGAGTGACGAGGGCGCGGACTTGGTCGAGCTGCTGGTTCCTGTTGGTGGGCAGGTTGAAGAGGGTGATTCGCTGGTGCTGCTCGAATCCGACAAGGCGTCGATGGAAGTCCCAGCCCCAGCCGCCGGCACCGTGACTGAGTGGTTGATGGAAACCGGTACCATGGTGAAGGAGGGCGCGGTGATTGCCAGGCTAGCGATCGATGGCGCCTCCACACCCTCCATGCAATCCGAAGGTGGCACGAATGGGGCACAACCAGAGCCACTGGCCCCGGGCGAGCAGCGTGAAGAGAACGCGCAAGCTACTGCAGTGACCGCCGCGGCTTTGGTCTCGGATGAGGACGCCTCCCATCTGGACACTCACGAGGTAGCCACTCTATCGGCGCCACGTGGCGGAGAAAGACCCGCTGCGTTGTCAGAACCAGACGCCGTTTATGCGGGCCCCGCGGTGCGAAAGCTCGCCCGTGAATTCGGTGTGACGCTCTCGCAGGTAAAGGGCACGGGCGCCAGGGGGAGGATCCTCAAGGAAGACCTGCAGCAGCATGTGGCGCAGGCCCTCGCCGCCGAACCGTCATCAAATGGGGCGGGCTTGCCCGCGATTCCCGAGCAGGACTATGCGCGTTTTGGTGCCATTGAGAAAACCGCGCGAAGCCGGATCGACAAGGTCACCGCCAACAACATGGTGCGCTCTTGGCTGAATATCCCGCATGTGACGCAGTTTGATGACGCGGATATCAGCGACATGGAGCGCTTCCGCAAAGAGCTGAAAAGCGAGGCGGCAGATCGGGGCGTGCGACTCACACCCCTGCCCTTCATCCTGAAAGCCTGTGCGGTTGCGCTGCGAGAACATCCCAAACTGAAGTCCTCGCTAGCCGATGGCGGTGAAACGCTGGTGATGAAGCACTACTGCCACATCGGCATGGCGGTCGATACGCCGGCGGGCCTCGTGGTACCAGTGCTTCGCGATGTCGATAAAAAGTCGATCTGGGAACTGGCAGCCGAAACCGTGGCGTTGGCTGAGCGCGCGCGAGATAAACAGCTCAGACCCGATGACATGCAGGGTGGCGTATTCACCGTGAGTAGCCTCGGCGCCATTGGTGGACGGGGCTTCACACCCATTATCAACGCGCCCGAGGTGGCGATCCTTGGCGTGGGTCGGGCTGCCGTGCAGCCGGTCTGGGATGGCGAGGTATTCAGACCGCAAACGCTACTGCCGCTCGCGCTATCCTATGATCATCGCGTTGTTAACGGCGGCGACGGCGGCCGCTTCTTGACCGAGCTCACCAGTTTGCTGGGTGACGTGAAACGCATGGTCATGTGAGCTTGTTGTGAGTCAGCGTTATGTTCATGTGCTTGCATTGGGATGGATTCAAGCAATGTGTTTACCGCACAGGGTGGGTCAGTTTGGTGGCCTTGAGATGATCGAGGCGCGACTGTGATTGGGGAAGTCTGCTGCGAGCCCGGCGACTGCGAGACCGGGCGACTGCGGATTGGTGCGGTATTACTTGCGGCCGGAGAGGGCGCCCGGCTAGGCGGCCGCGCAAAGGGGGCGATTGAGATTGAGGGAGAGCCGCTGATTCTTCGCGGCCTTCGCGTCTTGAGCAACGCCGGTGTCGATGAGGTGGTCGTCGTGACAGGTCACTATCAGTCGGAAATCTCGCCGCTTTTGGCGCAAGCGGATTCGTTGTTTAACGAAAGCTGTCTCGTTGAGGTGACGCAGCCGATGGGGGATCACTCCCAGTCGGATTCTCTGCGACTCGGCGTGGCAAGCCTCTCGCAGGAAGTCGATGCCGTGATGGTGCTACCCGTCGATATGGCGGCGCTGACACGACAAGATCTGATATCCCTCATTGGTGCTTATAAACACGCCGACGCGGCGATTGAGTTTGTCGGGCCCATGGTTGGTGCACGCCCCGGGAACCCCGTGCTATTCAGCCGGCGGATCGCTTTGAAAATAGCGCGAGGCGAGGGCGATTTTGGCAGCGGCGCATGGCGTCACCAGCGCCCGGACTGGCTACTGGAGTGGCAGACCGACAATCTCCATTACGTGGCCGATATCGATACGCCCGATGATCTAAAAAGATGGACCCAGTGAACGAAAGAGGGGCGCGGGGCGCGCCCCGCGATCCCTACAGCGCTTGGATCACGGCCCTTGCCGCGAGGGTAATCAGGCATAGACTCGATAGGGCGAACAGCGCAAAGCGCACCGGAATCGTATTCACATTGGCTTGCCACAGACTGTGCAGCACCCGAATGCCGGCATAGCCCCAGGCGAGATTCATGCTTAGAGCGGAGTTATCGCCCATTAACGCGAGCATGATCACGACGGGATAAAAAACCGTGGGCTGCTCCATCAGGTGCGAATAGTTGTGCGAGATCCAGTTGGCCTTGGCGGGCATTTGCGCCTCGCCATCGCCACCGCGCGCCCCGGCTGGCATCTCCCCTAATTTGACCCCGGCGGCGGCAAAGGCTGGCAGCCGTCTGGCCAGTAGCCAGAGAAAAACAATCATGGTCCAGCCGGCAAGGACTGCGGCGGGTGCGAGGATGGCGGTTTCGATTTGCATTATTGTCTCCCAAGGCAATTTTCACGGCGTCAGATTCTCAGATCTAGCTCAATGTTATGACGCGGACAGCGCAGATCATTCCCACAGCGCGCGCCGCGAAGTGTGCTACGAATTCCCCTCTGCATGCTAGACTTTGCGCTCGTTTTTCTGGAGCCCCTGCTATGGTGATTCAGCCCAAAGTCCGCGGCTTTTTATGCACGACCACCCACCCTACTGGGTGTTTTGAAAACGTGCGGCGTCAGGCAGAGCACGTCCGTAGCAAGGGTTACATCGCTGACGGCCCCAAGCGGGTGCTGGTGTTGGGCGCGTCTACCGGTTACGGGCTGGCGTCGCGGATTACTGCGGCCTTTGGTTCTGGCGCATCGACGATTGGCGTCTTTTTCGAGAAACCCGGAACGGATCGCAAGCCGGGCACCGCCGGCTGGTACAACTCGGCGGGCTTCCATCAGCTAGCAGAGGAGGCGAGCCTGTACGCTAAGAGCCTGAACGGTGATGCCTTCTCGGATGAGATGAAGACGCGGGTGATCGACCTCATCAAGGCAGATCTCGGGCAGGTGGATCTGGTGGTCTACAGTCTGGCCGCGCCGCGGCGCACGCATCCCAAAACCGGCGAAATGTTTACGTCGACACTGAAACCGATTGGTCAGGCCACGACCCAGAAGGGTGTGAACACCGACAAAGAAGCGATTCAGGATTTTCATCTCGAGCCTGCGACCCAGGAAGAGATCGACCACACCGTGGCGGTCATGGGTGGTGAGGACTGGGAGATGTGGATCACCGCGCTGGCTGAGGCAGGCGTGTTGGCCGAGGGCGCCAAGACGACTGCCTACACCTATATCGGAGAGAAGATCACCTGGGATATCTATTGGCACGGCACCATCGGCGCGGCCAAAAAAGATCTCGATCATCGCGTGGAGGGGATTCGCGAGCAGTTTGCCTCACGGGGTGGTGACGCCCGCGTATCGGTATTGAAGGCGGTCGTGACTCAGGCGTCAGCCGCGATACCTGCGATGCCCATTTATTTGGCAATTCTGTTCAAAGTGATGAAGGCGCGCGGCGTTCACGAAGGCTGTATCGAGCAGATTGACCGCTTGTTTCGGGAGCGACTTTACGGCGATGGCGAGGTGGATGAGGCCGGCCGACTGCGGGTTGACCAGTTGGAACTCGACCCAGCAGTGCAGGCAGAAGTCGCGGGTATCTGGGAGCAGATCGACACCGACAATCTCAAAACGCTTGCGGATTTTGATGGCTACCGTCAGGAGTTCCTGCAGCTCTTCGGCTTTGGTGTGGACGGCGTTGACTACGACGCCGACGTGAATCCGGAAGTCGCGATCCCCCAGCTGGTGGAGTGAGATGCAGCCCCACGGAGAAGTCCGTTCACTGTCGGCTGGGGTGCGACGCATCGTGGCGCCGAATCCCGGTCCCATGACCGGTCCTGGCACCAATACCTACATTGTCGGTGAAACCGATTTGGTGGTCGTGGACCCCGGGCCCGCTGAACCGTCACACATTGAGGCCATTCTCAACTGTGTGGGCGATCGTCTGAAATTTATTGCTTGCACCCACACGCACCCTGACCACTCGCCGGCGGCCGCGCGCTTAGCGGAGGCGACCGGCGCCACGCTGATTGGCCGGGTGACGGCGGACGACCAACATCAGGACCTGACCTTTCAGCCGGCGGCGCAGATCAAGGATGACGATTGCATCGCTGGCGAAGGGTGGACGCTTCGCGCGATTCGCACGCCGGGTCATGTCGATAACCATGTCTGCTTTCTGCTCGAAGAAGAGGGCATGGTATTTGCCGGTGACCACATCATGAACGGGTCAACGGTGGTGATTGTGCCACCGGGCGGCAATATGGCCGACTACATTGTCTCGCTGAGGCGACTGCTCGACTATGACGTCAAGGTGGTTGCGCCGGGTCACGGTGAATTGATTCCCGATTGTCGTGGCGAGGTAGAAAAGCTGGTGCGCCATCGTTTGATGCGCGAAGCCAAGGTCGCCTCGGCGCTTGGTAGTGCGCCTCAGTCACTGGACGGCTTGGTCACTAACGTTTATGACGATGTGGACCCGGCTATGCACGAGTGGGCCAAGCTGTCTCTGCTGGCGCATTTGATCAAGCTCGAGGGCGAAGGGCGAACCCTGAAATCGACTGTTGAGGGTGTCGACCACTGGGCGCTGATTGCTTGATAGCTGACGCGATTCCGGGTTGCTGAACCCTACTGCAAATCGGTACATTCCCTGCTCGAAGACGAAGGAGAATAAACGGCCATGAATGGTTTGATGATGGATGTCCCACTGACGATCACATCGATCGTGCGACACGCCGAGCGGGTGCATGGACACAAGGAGATCGTCTCGATCACGCGGGACAATCCTCGCCACCGCTACACCTACCGCGACTGTTTTGCGCGGGCGCGGCAGTTGGCCAGCGCCATGCAGACCTGGGACCTGAGGTCGGGTGACCGCGTCGCCACGTTGGCGTGGAATGACTACCGTCACATGGAGACCTACTACGGTTCTGCGTGCTCGGGCTTCGTCTGTCACACCATTAACCCGCGGCTATTCCCAGAGCAAATCGTCTACATCATCAATCACGCTGAAGATCGCTACGTCTTCCTTGACCCCGACTTCTGGCCCTTGATCGAGGGGATCGCCGGCGAGTGCACAGGTGTTGAGGGCTGGGTCATCATGACCACCCGCGAGCACATGCCGGACACCGATCGCGCGGATGTGCTTTGCTACGAAGAAATCATGGCGGCGCAGCGAGCTGATTTTGAATGGCCCGAACTCGACGAGCAGGCGGCCTGCTCGCTCTGCTACACCTCGGGCACCACGGGCAACCCTAAAGGCGTGCTCTACAGCCACCGCTCCACGGTGTTACACACCTACGCCACTTTGATTCCCGATGCCATGAATATCTCCAGTGGCGACGTAATGCTGCCGATTGTGCCGATGTTCCACGTCAATGCCTGGGGTAATCCCTACGCCTGCCCGGTGGCTGGCGCCAAGATGGTGATGCCCGGCAACAAGATGGGCGATGGCCCGACACTAGCGGCGCTCATCAACGAAGAGGGTGTGACCATGTCTGCCGGCGTGCCTACGGTCTGGCTAAACCTGCTGGCGCACCTGCGCGAGTCTGGCGAGCGTGTCGAAACGCTGACTCGCGTGGTGGTAGGGGGCTCAGCTTGCCCGCTGTCGGTGATGGAAGAATTTGATACCTACGGTGTGGATACGCGGCATGCCTGGGGTATGACCGAGATGAGCCCGCTGGGCACCACTAACCACGCGGGTGGTCATCGCCAGCTTTACAGCCCCGAGCAGTTTGCCGAGATGCGCACCAATGTGGGTACGCCCATCTGGGGTGTGGAAATTAAAATTACCGATGACGATAACAACGAGCTCCCCTGGGATGGCGAGGCATTTGGTGCGCTGAAGGTGCGAGGCCCCTGGATCTGCTCAAGCTATTTCAAGCTCGATGGTTCGGATGCCCACGCCGAGGAGGGCTGGTTCGAGACCGGCGATGTGGCGACGGTCACTCCGGACGGCTTTGTATCGATTACGGATCGCACGAAGGACGTCATCAAATCGGGCGGTGAATGGATTTCCTCGATTGAGGTGGAAAACGTCGCCACTGGACATCCCAAGGTGGCGGAGGCGGCGGTCATTGGTCGCATCCACGAAAAATGGGGTGAGCGGCCTTTACTGATCGTGGTCAAAGCACCCGGTGAGGAGCCCTCGCCGGATGAATTGAAAACCTATCTCGAAGGCAAGATCGCCAAGTGGTGGATTCCTGACGATGTGCAGTTCATCGAAGATATGCCCCACACTGCCACGGGCAAAATCCAGAAAACCGCATTGCGCGACATGTTTTCGGATTACGCCTTCCCCGCGTGATTTTCTCGAGGGGTTTCAAGGATGGTGATCTTTGACTGACCAGTTGAGTCTCTCTAGCGGATGGATGGCTCAACGTTGAGCAATTTGAGCAAATCAGAGTCGTCTGCCGCCTCGACACGAGTGGTGGACATTATTATCCCCGTATACTCAGGCCTCGCCGAGGTCAGGGCGTGTCTCGAATCGGTGCTCTCTTCGAGTAGCGATTCGCAGGGCGAGGTGATTGTTATCAACGATTGCTCCCCAGAGCCTGCTATTGATCGATTTTTGAAGGGTCTCGAGCGCGAATCTCGCATCACGCTGCTGGAGAATGATGAAAACCTGGGCTTCGTCAAAAGCTGTAATCGCGCAGCTGACCTGCGGCCTGACAACGACTTCGTTTTACTCAACGCGGATACCGAAGTTCACGGCAATTGGTTAGACCGGCTGGTCGCGCATGGAGCCACTGCCGGCGATATCGCCAGCATCACGCCGTTCTCAAACAATGCCACGATTGCCAGCTACCCAAAGGGGGGTGCGAGACGGGAAACGGCCGCAGATATCCGTGTTGTTCAGATTGACGAGGCCATGTCGATTGCCAATGCGCGTGAGTCGGTGCACCTGCCGACGGCCGTTGGATTTTGCATGTGGGTCTCCCGCGCTGCGTGGCAAGAAGTCGGCGGATTCGACGAGCGCTTCGGGCGAGGCTACGGTGAGGAGGTGGAGTTCTGCATGGCCACTGCCGCCAATGGCTGGCGCCACCTGTTAGCCTGTGATGTGTTTGTTTACCACGCGGGCGGCACGTCATTCGGCTACGAATCAGAACAGCTGAAAGTTGAGGCACAGCAGATTATCGATGATCGCTACCCCCAATTTCCGGACCTTGTGCAAGACTGGATCAGAGAAGACGCCGCGTTGGATGCCCGCATTCGCTGCGATATGCAGCTGCTTGGTCTGACTGATGCGCCGAGGATATTGCATGTCACCCACAACATGGGTGGCGGTGTGGAGCAGCACGTTAGAGATCTGGCAACGGCCTGCGCCGCAAAGGACCGTTCGCTCCATTTGGTGCTCAGACCTTGGGGCGAGGACGGCTATCGGTTGGAGCGTATCGGGAGTGAAGGCCAGTTCCGCAAGCTGATCAATGCTGACGTGGCTCCGGGACTCATCGCTCGTTTTCTCGCTGCAGCCCAAATCCAACGGATACATTTTCATCACTATGCCGGTGTTTCTGATTGGGTGTTATCACTGCCCGATGACCTGGGGCTCCCCTACGACGTCACCGTTCATGATTTTGTTTCGGTTTGCCCCCAGTTTCATTTTCAGGAGCCTTCCGGTCGTTATTGCGGTAGACCGGCAGAAAAGGACTGCAATCGCTGCATAGCAGGACGGCCCAATCATTTAGGCCTGGACATCAGTGCCTGGCGCAGCCTGTTCTCCTCACATTTTACAAAGGCGGAGCGGGTGATTTGTCCTACCCGCTATGTCGCGCGTGTCATTGGTGAATACTTTCCTAGCGTCGCTCCAGAGGTGTTGGCCCACCCTGAACCCCTCAGCGGTATGCCTTCGGGATATGCGGAGCAAACCCACTCCCGGCTCAAGGTGGCAATCGTCGGCGGGCTGTCGCCGATCAAAGGGGTCGATTTGGTGGAGGCGGTGATCAGGCAGGCGGAATCACGTGAGCTGCCTGTCGACTTTGTGGTCATCGGTTTTACGACACGGCCGCTCTACGCTGGCTGTCGGGCCGCTGTTACCGGACCATATTCCCGCGCGGACCTGCCCCAACTTCTCGTGAGAGAGCGGCCGGACTGCTTTTTGTTCCTGCCTCAAATTCCCGAGACTTTCAGTTACACCTTGTCCGCGTGTCTGGCGACGGGGCTCCCCATTATCGCGAGGTCGCTGGGCGCCTTTGAGGAGCGCCTCGAACATATTGCGAGAGCGCATTTATTACCGGCGGATGCAAACGCGCAGGCCGCGCTTGATCTCATCATGGCGCAACAACCCGCCTATGAGTCGTTGATCCCAGCGGCAGTTGAGACACACACCGGCGAGACGCCGGAGGATGCGTATCTTGCCTATTACCTCGCACCTCTATCAGAGCCTATCGAGGCGGATCTGGAAAGTCTGGCAGTCACGTTGAGTGAGATGGACAAGGCCGATGCGCCGGGAGGTATACCCGCGCCGCCCATCGAGAAACTTTTGGACGCTGCACTGGTGCAGCGCACTGATGAGCACCAGGCGGAGCTGCGCAGGCAGGTTAAACATACCCTCCACACGGTGGCGCAGCAGTCAGCTCACCTTGAAGTCAGGGCTGAGGAAGTGGCGCATCTTGAGTCAGTTATTCATGAATTTAAAGACGCTAGCCAGCGTGAAGAAGCCCATCTCAAGTCCGAAATCGCCGCATTGCAATTGTCAAAAGAGCGTGACGTGGAGCATTTGCAAGAGCAGATCGCAGGGTTCACCACCGATACGGATAGATTGCGGACCGAGTTGGAGCAGTCGATGAGTGACGCCCGGCAGTATGCGGCTGAGGCGGAGCAATTCAGGGCTGAGGCGGAGCAATTCAGGGCTGAGGCGGAGCAATTCAGGGCTGAGGCGGAGCAATTCAAGGCCGAAACGGAGTATTGGCAGGTGCGTGCTCGGCGAATTGAGAGCAGCACACTGTGGTTAGCGATGACTCCTGTGAGGTGGTTGCTGCACCGCAACAAACTACTATTCTACCGGCCAATTCTGAAAGTCATGCGCTTCATCAAAAAGGGTTTGCTGTTCTGTCGATACCATTTTGCGATGGGCGGTTGGAGAGGATTGGGCATCGCCGCAGGACGGCGCCTCAAGCGCTTGCATCACCGTCAGGTGCTCGAGCGACCCGCACTCGACCCGCAGGCATCGATCGTACCTAATTTTCAACAGCCGCCACTTGCCCTTGAGACCTGCACTGAGCCCGCGTTAACGATTGTGATTCCCTGCTATGGCCAACACGAGGTGACGGCGCAGTGCCTGCAGTCCATTGCATCGTTCCCCCCATCCGTGCCTTATGAGGTTCTGGTGGCCGACGATGCGTTTGCAACGCCCTTTGACCCAGCGGAGTTTGGTCTGACGGGTGTGACCGTATTGCGCGCTGAGCAAAATCAGGGCTTTTTGCGCAACTGCAATGCGGCGGTATCAAAGAGCGCGGGTGATCGTGTGCTGCTTCTCAACAATGACACCATGGTGCTGGAGGGGGCGGTTGATGCGCTCTGGCAGACGTTTGAGCGATTTGAGGGTGTTGGCGCGGTCGGTGCAAAACTCCTCTACCCGAATGGGCGACTGCAGGAGGCCGGGGGTATCATCTGGCGGGACGGGTCCGGTTGGAACTGGGGTCGCGATGAGAATGCGGATGCGCCCAGGTTCAACTATGTGCGCGATGCGGATTATTGCTCCGCGGCCGCCCTCATGGTCGACAAGACGCTCTGGGATTCCGTGGGCGGATTCGACGCGCGCTTCGCGCCCTGCTACTACGAGGATACGGATCTTTGTTTTGCCATCAGACTTCAGGGCAAACGCGTCCTTTATCAGCCGGCCGCAGAGGTAGTGCACTTTGAAGGTGTCAGCCACGGCACTGACGTTTCAGAGGGCGCCAAGGCCTATCAGGCTCGTAACCAAGTGACCTTCGCACAAAAGTGGCGCCAGGCGCTCGATTCTCATGCGCCAAATGGTGAGCGACCCTTGCGAGAGGCCCATCGCGGGGCGCGGGTGCGCATATTATGGCTTGAGGCCTGCGTGATTACCCCGGATCAAGATTCTGGTTCATTGCGCACGTTGAGATTACTGCGACTGCTTTTGAAGCTGGGGTGTAAGGTGACCTTCGCGGCTGACAATCTGTTGGCGGACGAACCCTATGGCCAGCAACTGCGCGACGAGGGCATTGAGGTGTTGCATGCGCCTCACGTCAAATCCATGGGTGAGTATTTGCGCGATCATGGTGGCCTCTATGACGTGGTCACGCTGTGCCGACATTACATCGCGATTCAACACGTTGATTTGCTGAGGGAGCACCATCCCGGCACTCACATCTGGTTCGACACTATTGATTTGCACTATCTAAGGTTGCGGCGTCAGCATGATGTAGATCAGGCGTCGGCCACGCTGAAGATGGCCGAGTTGGCTCACCGCGAGGAGTGTGAGGTGATCAGTAAATCTGATCTGACAATTGTCGTCAGCGAGGTCGAAGTCGCGGAGCTGGCCAACGAGGCGCCCGACGCGAAGGTCGCGATAATCAGCAACATTCACGAGGTCGTGCATGATAGGCCCGGCTTCGATGACCGCAGCGGTGTGATGTTTGTGGGTGGCTTTCAGCACCCCCCCAATATCGACGCGGTGGAATATTACGCGAAAGAAATCTGGCCGCTGCTGACTGAGCTCTGCCCCGATTTGGAGACCTATATTATCGGTAGCCGCATGCCCGATAGTCTGAAAAGACTCGGAGAGTCCAAAGGACTCAAGATGTTGGGATTTGTGGAGGACCTGACTCCTTATTATGAGTCTTGCAAACTAGCGATTGCCCCGCTTAGGTACGGGGCTGGGGTTAAAGGCAAGGTCAATCAAGCGTTGAGTTACGGGCTCCCTGTTGTGGGGTCCCCTGATGCGTTTGAGGGGATGGGTTTGACTCATGAACGAGAGGTCATGGTTGCGGACACGCCTCAGGGCTTTGCAGATTCCATTGCCAAAGTCTGTGACAACCGCGGGCTATGGCAGACATTGTCAGAGAAAGGGGGCGCATCGCTAGCGGGTCGCTTTACCCCTGAGGTCGCTGAGGAAGCGTTGCGGAATGCCTTGGCGCCCTGGCTAGACGAGAGGGATCTCGAAACCGTTGGCTAATCGCTTTTCCACCATCTCGTGCGCAATCTCGTAAAGCGCAAGGTCTTGGTGATTCAGCCAATGTAGCTTTTGCCAAGTTTCAGGTGAGAGACTCCGCTCCATCGAACGAAGTTGTTCCTCAAGGGTACTTTGATGATCTGGTGAGCTGACGTTTTCAGCCTTTCGTTTTGTGTAGACAAAGGGTATGCCGTACCTAGAAAGCGTTTCGGTGAAACTGGATACATCGATATCGAAGTACTCTACTCGGCCCAAGCAAGGCACCACGCTCAGATGATTGATCGCAAGCTGCAAGTCAAGATTTGCACGCCCCTCCCGCCCCTCTAGTTTTGGCGGCAGCTTATAGCAGCGACTTAGCATGCTCGTCTGCAGGTTGGAGATTTGCAAAAGATTTTCCGAGAGTTTTTGGGTTATCCAGTCTTCAAGTCCTGCCAAGGGGTCAGAGCGTGTCACCGTCTCGAGCACTTTTTCCGCACCTCGCTTGCCGAACAGGAACACCGATCGTATCCGCAGCAACGGGTGGCGAATGAAAACCACGGGAATTGGTCTAAATTGTGTTGCCGACGGCGGCGGCAGATGAATCTGATGGGAAGAACAGGCTATTGCGTTGGGGTGCCTCTGAATAATCGTGCTGAGCTGGTCTTGATCAATCATCGAGAAGGAGAACGGGCCGTCAAATGTGATGTGTCCATCGCCATAGTTCTCATCCAGCACACGTTCAAATGTCGTGCCGGCGTTTTTGAAAATGTGGTAGTGAAGAAGCACATTGCGCAGTTGCATGTCGATCAGGGCCGTATTGAGAAGAGAGTGTTCTGGTACTCACTGCCGTCACAGGCGGAGTGAGGCGAAGCTTAATGATTGGGTAGCAGTGAATTCAACCCAACAAAGACCAATAGCCTCTCAGAGCAGATGTGAAAACTACCCGTCACCGGTCCGTGCGCCGAGCGATGCGATGTTAAAGTGTAAATCGTTCGACGGATGCTTAAGGAATAAGCTCCAAGCTGAGTCCGTCAATCCAAAGCCGCCTAGAACAAGGCCTTCAGGATAGTTATGGTGACGCAGGACCTCAATTCACAGAACGTGGACGCCACGCCTATGGGGGAGCGGCTGGTCGCCGCGGGCCTCCTGAGCGATCGTGATCTCGAGCGGGCGCGGCTCGCCAAGCGAGAGATGGGTTGCATGCTGGGTGAGGCTCTCGTGCGTTTGGGTCTCGTCGCAGAGTCAAACGTGGTCAAATACCTCGGCGAAGAGCTGGATATCCCGATCGCGGAAAAGGGCGGATATCCCGAGGAGCCTGTCATTATCGAAGGTTTGCCTGAGCACTTCCTGCTCAATAACAACGTAGTCCCACTGGCTCTGACAGAGAGCAGCATCACGCTCGCTGCGCTGAAACCTCAGGATGACTTCGTCAGGAAAGCCCTGCATCTGGCCACTGGCAAGAAGATAGAGCTACAGCTCGGAATGGCAGCGGATATAGAAGCGGCCCTTGAGCTTTATGTTCGGGGAGATGAAGAGGATGAGGTCGATAGCCTCGGCGCATTCGACGTCAACGACGACGAGTTTGTTGAGCATTTGAAGGACCTCGCCAGCGAGGCGCCTGTGATTCAGCGCGTTAATCAGATCATCCAACGCTCCCTGGACATAGAGGCGTCCGACGTGCATATCGAGCACTTTGACGACGGCCTGAGGCTAAGGTATCGGATTGATGGCGTGCTTCAGGAGGCGAGTCAAATTGCTGATGCGAATCTTTCCGCTGCCATTGTGTCGCGCATCAAACTGCTGGCTAACCTCAACATCGCTGAACGCCGTCTTCCGCAGGACGGCCGCATCATGATGCGCGTCAAGGGCCATGAACTGGACCTTCGCATCTCGACCTTGCCGACTATTCACGGTGAGGGGGTGGTGATGCGTGTATTGGACCGCGAGAGCATCAGCCTAAGCTTGGATGATATGGGTTTTAGCGATGATACGCTGCATCAGTATCAGAGCCTGTTGAATAAACCCCACGGTGTTTTGCTACTAACGGGACCTACGGGTTCTGGGAAAACAACGACACTCTATGCGTCGCTTTCCAACATGGATGCCGAGGCGCTCAAAGTCATTACTGTGGAAGACCCGGTCGAGTACCAGTTACACGGCATCAATCAAATCCCCGTGCACTCGCAGATTGGTTTGACATTCGCGCGCGCGCTCCGCTCGATTTTGCGTCAGGATCCCGATGTCATCATGATTGGCGAGATGCGTGATGCGGAGACTGCACAGATTGCGGTGCAGTCGGCCTTAACCGGCCACCTCGTTTTATCCACGTTACATACCAACACAGCCGCTGGGGCGATAACTAGACTGGAGGATATGGGGGTTGAAAGGTTCCTGATTACTGCGGCTGTAAACGGTGTGCTGTCCCAGCGTTTGATCAGGCGATTGTGCGACCATTGTAAGAAACCGATCATTGTGACGCCCGATATGACGCGGGAAACCGGCTTGGCGGAAGTGTCTGGCGGGACGCCCAGTCACATCTATGAGAGTTCGGGCTGTGATCACTGTAAAAACACGGGGTACCGTGGTCGCCTAGCGATTCACGAGCTTTTTGTAATCGATGCGGGTGCGCAACGTGCGATAGTGGACGGTACCGACGCTAGCCAGCTACACGAATATGCGCGAAGCCGCGGGATGAGGACGCTTTACGAAGATGGCTTGAAGAAGGTGGCGGCCGGGCTCAGTTCCCTTGACGAAGTGCTGCGAATCACTCAGGACCAGACAATGGAGTTGGGAAATGACTGGGCCCCACAGCGATGTGGTCTCATTTTGTTTGTTTTTGCAGGGGGTGGGGGTCCGGGGGCCCGGACGCGCGGGCGGGCCGGGCGCGCGGTGGGGGGGGGCGACGTGGTGCACGACGACGAGACCGCGTGGTACACGAGCGAGTGGCCGCACACGTACGCCGACCTGCGGCCGCGCACGCTGGTGTACAGCCCCCACAAGAACCGGTGGGCGGAGTGCACGCCGCCGCCCGAGCCGTGCGCGCACGCCGTCTGCCACATACTCGG
>ERZ802822.101-NODE-101-length-65293-cov-12.542275_pt1 | contig 65293 bp, 64 predicted proteins | sample MGYA00345649_ERZ802822 | MGnify/ENA primary metagenome ERZ802822 (study PRJEB30503, sample SAMEA104212359) | marine metagenome | biome: Westerlies Biome; feature: [SRF] surface water layer (ENVO:00010504) within the epipelagic zone...; material: water... | reverse complement strand
TGGACAAGTGGAATTAAATCTCCTATTTATTGTGATAATAGGTTAATATTATCATATCCTAATGTAAGAAAGTTTATTGCAGATGAAATGACAGATATTGTTAAAAATCTTTATGGAGAAAAAATATCCATAGCAGGAGTTGCAACAGGAGCAATAGCAATTGGAGCTATGATAGCTGAAAGATTAAATTTACCATATGCATACGTCCGACCAGAACCTAAGGGACATGGACTTAAAAATCAGATTGAAGGAAATATTAATGAAGGATCTAGTATCGTGGTCATTGAAGACCTAATTAGTACTGGAAAGAGCAGCTTAAATGCAATTAATGCATTAAAGTCTGAAGGATATAATGTAATGGGAATGTTGTCAATTTTTTCTTATAATTTTCAGTTTGCAAATAAAAAATTTGAACAGGAAAATATTTCAATTAATTCATTATCCGACTACAACTCATTAGTCGAAAAAATTGAATCTGAAGGTTCACTTAGTAAAACCGAGATAAATAGGCTGAAAAAATGGAGAGAAGATCCTAAAATCTGGAAATAGATTAAATAATTATTTTAATATCTCCGTAGCTATAATTAGCGATTCCTAATGACTCAATATCTACTTTGATTTGTCCATTATTTAAAACCTTAATAACTTTTCCTTTTACTTTTTTTCCTCCTAAAAGAAAATCACATCCATTAAGACCATATAAGTTTTTATGATAATCCTTAGAAAGTTCTTCTACATTATTAATCTTAGATAAGTAAAATTTATAATTATTAATTAATTCATCTAAAACGACATTAACAGAAAATTCATTATTAGACAATTTTTTTAGGGAAATAGCATTTAGTGAATTCTTAAATAGAATTTGATTAATATTTATACCTGTTCCAATGATTGATGAATGAATTTTATTTGATCTTAAGGTATTCTCAATTAATATTCCAGAAATTTTCTTATCTCCTGACAAAATGTCGTTGGGCCATTTAATTATTGTTTGATCAGGAACAAATTTCCTTATGGTTTTTAATACCGATAAACAAACAGCATAATTTATAGAGTAAACAAGTTCTGGAGAAATCTTTGGAAAAACAAAGTATAATGAGCAAAGAAGGTTTTTACCATAGCTTGAATACCATCTTTTAGTAAGTTGTCCTCTTCCACCATATTGATATTTTGCAGATACAATATCTCCACTTGTTATTTTTTTTGATTTAATTAACATCTTTACTTTGTCATTTGTTGACCGAGTGGCATTAACTTTGATTATCTTAATAGTAGACATGTTATTAAAAGTAATAAATTTGAAAAAAGAAAAGATTAATGGTGAAGGCTAAATCAAAAGAGACTAAATTAATTGATGAGATTTTATTTAGTATTGACGATGTAAAAGGTGTTGACATAAACTTAATGGATCTTACAAAGATAAATAATACAGTTTGTGGCTTTTTTATTATTTGTACTGGAACATCAAATACTCACGTATCTGCTATTTCAAACTCAATTAAGAGGCATGTAAGTAAGAAATTAAAGGAAAAACCATTTAGCACTGAAGGAACTGAAAATCAAGAATGGGTATTAATTGATTATGTGGATGTGGTTGTTCATATTTTTCAAAGAAACATAAGAGAATATTATGATATTGAGAACCTTTGGGGAGATGCTAAAATAACAAATGTTAAATCAAAAGCTTAATTAATGGCTAATAAGAAAAAGAATAATAAATCAAAAATTAACATCTATTGGTTCTATGCATCAATAGTTTTTTTCATACTAAGTATTGGACTTTTAGGTGGAGATGCTGGAATTCAGAATACACAGTCTACAGATATTTCATCTTTTGAAAATTATCTGAGAAATGGTGATATAGAAAAAGTTTCCATTATCAATCAGAGATATGCAAGAATTACATTAAATGAAAATGCGCTAGATAAAGATATCCACAAAAGAGCAAAATCTAAAAACTTTTTAGGACAAGATAATTTAGCAGGTCCTCATTACCAATTTGAAATAGGAACTCCTGAATTATTTGAAACAAAGCTTCAAGATATCAGAGATTCAGAAAATCTAAACTTTTCTGTTGAGTTTTTAACAATGGAAAACAGATGGTTAGATGTATTATTAGGCTTTCTTCCCATAATTATTATTATAGGTGTCTGGATATTTTTAATGAGAAGAATGTCTGGAGGAGGAGGAGGTGCAGGAGGTCAAATATTCAATATTGGTAAATCTAAAGCAAAATTATTTGATCAAAATACAGATGTTAAAGTCACATTTAAAGATGTAGCTGGATTATTAGGTGCAAAAGAAGAAGTTCAAGAAATTGTTGATTTTCTTAAGAATCCAAAAAAATATACGATTTTAGGTGGGAAAATTCCTAAGGGTGCATTATTGGTTGGAGCACCTGGAACTGGAAAAACACTATTAGCTAAAGCAGTAGCAGGTGAAGCTAAAGTTCCATTCTTTTCTCTTTCAGGATCTGATTTTGTAGAAATGTTTGTTGGTGTAGGAGCTTCAAGAGTTAGAGATTTATTTAAACAGGCAAAAGATAAATCTCCTTCAATTATTTTTATTGATGAGATTGATGCAATCGGAAGAGCTAGAGGAAGAAATAATATGACTGGATCTAATGATGAAAGAGAGAATACCTTAAATCAACTCCTTACTGAAATGGATGGATTTGGAACAGATACAAATGTTATAGTAGTTGCAGCTACAAATAGAGCTGATGTACTTGATAAAGCATTGATGAGAGCTGGAAGATTTGATAGACAAATCTTTGTAGACTTACCAGACTTAAACGAAAGAAGAGAGATTTTTAAAGTTCATCTAAAACCTTTAAAAAAGAGTAGTGCTCTTGATCTTGAATTTTTAGCTAAACAAACTCCTGGTTTTTCTGGAGCTGATATTGCAAATGTCTGTAATGAAGCTGCATTAATTGCTGCAAGGAATAATAAAAAATCTGTTGGTAAGCAAGACTTTTTAGATGCTGTTGACAGAATTGTAGGAGGTCTTGAGAAAAAAAATAAAATAATTTCAAAAGAAGAAAAAAATACAATAGCATTTCATGAAGCTGGTCATGCAATTGTAAGTTGGCTTCTTGAGCATGCTGCTCCCCTTGTGAAGGTTACTATAGTTCCTAGAGGTCAATCTTTAGGTGCCGCTTGGTATCTTCCAGAGGAAAGAATGATTGTAAGAACTGAACAAATGCTCGACGAAATGTGTGCCACTCTAGGAGGACGAGCTGCAGAAAAAATTATGTTTAATAAAATCTCAACCGGAGCTTTAAGTGATTTGGAAAAAGTAACAAAGCAAGCTAGAGCGATTGTTTCTGTATACGGTCTAAATGACAAAATTGGAAATATTACATATTACGATTCAAGTGGACAAGGTGATTATAATTTTACCAAACCTTATTCTGAAGAAACAGCTAGAAAAATTGATGAAGAAATTTCTTTAATTATTGAAAAGCAATACAAAAGAGCTTGTATGATTCTAAAAAAGAATAAAACTAAATTATCAACTTTAGCATCAAGATTACTTGAAAAAGAGGTTATTTTTAAAGAAGATCTCGTTAAAATACTTGGAGAAAGACCTTACATTAAAGAAGAAATTAAAGATTAACTATTTTGGGATTCTGGGACTTTTTTAGGAATAAAAAAAATGATGATTCAAATGAAATTGAGTCTCCTATTTATAAAGATGATTCCAACGATATAATATTTGCAAAAAATTTTACTAGTTCAGGAGGCCGATTTACTTTTATAGATGAAAAAAACTCTACAAATGAGATTTTTCAAAAAATAATTGAAGAAAATCAATGGAATTCGGACAATGTTTGCTCACTTGATTCAAATCTTTCAAAAAATCTTGAAATTAGATTAATTAGAAAAATTGATAATGATAATGTCAAAGCTCTAGTCACAGAATGTGAGTTTTTATTATCTAATACAGGAAGAATATTAATTTGTAATAAACAGATTAAAAGTAATAGAATTGAAAATCTTCCACCTGTTGTTATAGTCCTTGCTAAATCAAACCAATTTGTTTCAGACGTAAGTGAAGGAATGACAAAACTAAAAAAAAAGTATAAAGCTAATTTTCCTACTAATATTACTACTATTAACGTTAAAAATAAACTCAATGAAGATAATTTTTTGACCTATGGTAATAGTGCGAAAGATATTTATCTAATATTAAGTGATGATTAATTTTCTACCTAGATTAGTTACTGGGATCATCTATATTTCTCTTATTACAGGGTCAATAATTTATAGCGCTAAAAGTTTTATTATAATCTTTATTTTCCTAACATTATTAGCTATCTATGAGTCTCATGAATTATGGAGAAAAATTAAAATAAAAAATTCCAATTATAATTCAAAACAGTCTTTTATATATCGATTTCCTCAATATTTTGTATTTCAATCAATGACTGTATTAATTCTAATTCCTTTCTCATTTGATGAGTTTTATAATCCATTTCCAATTTTATTAATATTCATATTAATATGGATAAGTGATACTATGTCATATTTTTTTGGATCCTATTTTGGGAAAACTAAAATGAAAATTAAAGCATCACCTAACAAGACTTGGGAAGGTTTTATAGGAGGACTTTTATGTTCAATAATTTTTAGTATAATTTCATTTACTTACATTCAAGAAATATATCCATTTTGGAAAACACTTTCTCTTGGTACCTTAATACCAGTTTTTGGACTATTTGGAGATATTTATCAATCTCAAATCAAGAGGATGGCAGGTGTTAAAGATAGTGGTAAGATATTACCTGGTCATGGTGGAATTTTTGATAGACTTGATAGTGCAATGGGTGTTTCATATATAGTTTTAATAATTACATTAATCTAATGTTTCATAAAGAAGGTTTTAAAATTATTGCTTTTAGCTTTTTAATTAGCGCCTCATTGGTAATCTCATTTGAAATATTAATTAATTCTGAAAAATTTAAAATTTTATTTCAAATTTTAACTTTAATTCAATTTTTATTGATTTTATGGTTTTTTAGAAACCCTAAAAGAAATATTATTAAAAACTCTGAATTAATCTTAAGTCCTGCTGATGGAAAGGTAGTAGTCATAAATAAAGCTGATGAAAATGAATTTTTTAAGGACAAAAGAATTCAAGTATCAATCTTCTTATCACCATTAGATATTCATGTTAACAGGTATCCTGTGTCTGGTGAAGTTGTATATAGTAAACATCACACTGGAGATTATCTTGTTGCATGGCACCCAAAATCGTCACTTAAAAATGAAAGGACAACAGTAGTAATTAATAATGAAAAGTTTGGAAAAATTCTATATAGACAAATAGCAGGGGCAGTCGCTAGAAGAATTGTAAACTATGCAATAATTAATACACTTATTGAGCAAGGAGAAGATTCTGGATTTATAAAATTTGGATCAAGAGTTGATCTTTTTTTACCTATAGAATCAAATATTAAAGTTAAAGTTGGTGATAGGGTTTCTGGTGGAATTTCAGTAATTGCCTAATTAACGTAACTCCGAAATTGATTTTTGTAATGATTTAATCTTACTCTTTGTATCTGAAACCTTTTGTTTTTCTATTTTAACTATTGCATCAGGAGCATTTTTAACAAAGTTTTCATTTTTTAATTTATTTTCAACAGATTTTAAAAAACCTTCATTATAATCTAATTCTTTTTTCAACTTCTCAATTTCAGCATCTTTATCAAAACCCCCATCTAATGGTATGAAGAATTCATGATTTTTAATTATAAATGAATTTACCATTTCAAAATTTTCTTTTGAGGATTCTTCCAGTTTATTGATTGAAGCTATTTTTTTTATTATTTCAATATTTTTAGGAGAATATTTATGTGGCAAATAATATAAATCAAGAGATGTTTTAAACGAAATATTTTTTTCCTTTCTGTAATTTCTAATTTGTGAAATTATTTCCTTAGTGGTTTCAAATTCATTTACAGATTTTTGATTATAATCTTCCATCTCAGGCCAGTTACTTATTGTTAGAGGGGTAGAGTTATTAATATCAGGTAAATTATGATAAATTTCTTCTGTTAAAAATGGCATAAAGGGATGAAGAATTTTTAGATTTTTCTCAAATAGACTTATTAACTCGGTCCTTGATTTTTTATCAATTTTTTCACCAAAGTCAGGTTTTAATATTTCTAACAACCATGAACAAAAGTCATCCCACACAAGTCTGTATGATGACATTAAAACATCAGAGATTCTGTAATTTTCAAAATTTTTATTAATTAATTCTAAAGAATTATTAAACTTGTTATTGTACCAATCAATTCCTAGTTTATTAACCATTGGTTGTGACTTTTCTTTATCAATCTCCCAACCATTTACAAGTCTTAAAGCATTCCATATTTTATTTGTAAAATTCTTTCCTTGTTGACATAAAGATTCATCAAATAACAAATCATTTCCAGCTGCAGAACTTAACATTAATCCTACTCTAACTGAATCAGCACCGTACTCTTCAATAAGCTTGATTGCATCTGGAGAATTACCAAGCTGTTTTGACATTTTTCTTCTAAGTTTATCTCTTACAATTCCTGTAAAATAAACATTTGAGAAAGGCTTTTCATCTCTAAATTCATATCCTGATATAATCATTCTAGCAACCCAAAAAAATATAATATCTGGTCCTGTTACTAAATCTTGAGTAGGATAATAATAATTGATTTCTTCATTGTTTGGATTTCTAATTCCATCGAACACTGAGATTGGCCATAACCAAGAGGAAAACCAGGTATCTAGCACATCAACGTCTTGAGTTAAATCATCTTCTTTATATTGAACTTTGGATTCATTATTAATTTTTAGTAATGCTTCTTTTTTATTTTTTGCTACAATATATTTTTCATTGTTTCCGTAATAAAATACTGGAATTTGATGTCCCCACGATAACTGCCTTGAAATATTCCAATCTTTAATATTTTCAAGCCAGTATTTATAAGTCGATTTAAATTTACCGGGAAAGAATTTAATTTTTTCATTTTCAAGTACGTTTTTAATAGCTGGCTTAGTGATGTCATCCATTTTTAGAAACCATTGTTTTGAGAGTCTTGGCTCAACCACAGCGTTTGTTCTTTCTGATCTTCCTACATTATGAATATAATTTTCTTTTTTAGCCAAAAGATTTTTAGAATCTAATTCAATTTCAATTTCTTTTCTAACCTCAAACCTATTCTTACCTTCATAATGAAGACCATTATTATTTAAAATTGCATTTTCATCAAAAATATTAATGGAATCTAGATCATGCTTAATACCAAGATTATAGTCATTAATATCATGAGCCGGTGTAACTTTTAAACAACCAGTCCCAAATTCAAGATCTACATATGAATCGGCTATAATTGGTATTTTTCTTCCGGATATTGGGACTACTGCTTGTTTACCTATAATATCTTTATATCTTTCATCTTTAGGATTAACACATAATGCAGTATCTCCAAATATAGTTTCGGGTCTCGTAGTTGCAATTTGAAGCTCAACTTCAGAATTTTCAATAAAATATTTCAAAAAGTATAGACTTGAATCTTCTTCAACATAATTTACTTCTTCGTCAGATACAGTAGTTTTGGCTTCAGGGTCCCAGTTTATCATCCTATAACCCCTGTATATTAATCCTTTTTCATGTAAGGATTCAAATGACTGAATAACAGACTCATACATGTCGTCATCAAGAGTAAATTTTGTTCGATCCCAATCACACGAGCAACCCAATTTTTTTAATTGTTCTAATATACCTCCACCATACTTTTCTGTCCAATCCCATGCATGCTCAAGAAATTCATCTCTAGAAATATCTGATTTATTTATTCCCTTTTTTTTAAGATTTTCAACAACTTTTGCTTCAGTTGCAATAGATGCATGATCGGTTCCTGGAACCCAACAAGCATTTTTTCCAAGCATACGAGCTCTTCTAACCAAAATATCTTGTATGGTATTATTAAGCATATGCCCCATGTGAAGCAATCCAGTAACATTTGGGGGAGGAATAACTATAGTGAATGGTTCTTTATTATTAGGAACAGATTTGAAAAGTTTATTATTCATCCAAAATGAGTACCATTTTTTCTCTGTATCAATATGGTTATACTTTGGTGGAATTTGCATCAATTCATAAATATTTTAATCTAAAACAAAAATAACATACCTTGAAGTATATTTGCAAAATTAAGTTAAATAAATGCCAACAATTTCAAAAAAAGGGATTAATATTCCTCCTTCACCAATTAGAAAATTAGTTCCATTTGCAGATCAAGCAAAGAAAAGGGGCATTAATATTCTCCACTTAAACATTGGTCAACCAGACATTAAATCTCCTTCAGAATCTATTGATGCTATAAGAAATATTGACTTAGATGTTTTAAAATATGAACCTTCACAAGGTTCACTTGAGTTTAGAAGTAATTTATGTAATTATTATTCTAAGCATAATATTCAAGTTTTGCCTGATGATATAATAACTACTGTTGGAGCTAGTGAAGCCTTGTCCTTTACAATGAATTCAATATGTGACCCTGGAGATGAAGTTATAATTCCAGAACCTTTTTATGCAAACTATAATGGGTTTGCTCACGCATCAGATGTAAATGTTATTCCAATTACTTCAAAAATTGAAGATAATTTTGCTTTGCCACCAATAGATTCATTTAGAGAAAAAATAAATAAAAAAACTAAAGCAATAATTATTTGTAATCCATGTAATCCAACAGGATATGTGTACTCAAAAGATGAAATAATTGATATTGCTAATCTTGCAAAAAAACATGACTTATTTATTGTTGTAGATGAAGTATATCGAGAGTTTATTTATACTGATATAAAGCACTTTTCAATTCTTGAAGATAAAAGGTTTTATGATAATGCTATTTTAATTGACTCTACTTCAAAGAGATACAGTTTATGTGGAGCTAGAATAGGCTTTATTGTTTCAAAAAATTCTGATTTTATTCAAACATGTTTGAAGTTTGCTCTTACAAGGCTATCTCCTCCGACACTTGCATTAGTCGCTGCTAACAATGCATTAAATTGTAATGAAAATTATATTAAAAGTGCTATAAATGAATATTCAAATAGAAGAAAAGTTCTAATAAGCGAATTATCTAAACTAAATAATATTAGATATTCAGATCCAATAGGTGCATTTTATTCAATAATTAAATTACCCATTAATGATGCAGAGGAATTTTCAAAATTTTTGCTTACAGATTTTTCAATAAATAAGGAAAGTGTCATGCTTGCTCCTGCATCTGGATTTTATAGCTCTGAAAATAACGGAGATGATGAAGTTCGAATTGCGTTTGTGCTCAATTCAGAAAAACTTAAACGTGCAATTAATATAATTGATAAAGGACTTAAAGAATATATCAGTTAATTAATGAAAATTCATAGAAATTCTTCTTTAAAAAAATTAAATACATTTAATGTAGATGAAGTAGCTCGACTAATATTCGTAGTGGATAGCATTTCTGATCTTCCTGATATTTTATCAAATAAAAAAGATGAAATTCTTGTATTAGGAGGAGGGAGTAATATTCTTTTCACAAAATCTTATGATGGATTAATTATTAATTTGAAAAATAAAGGAAAAAAAATTATACAAGAGGATGAAAAAAGTGTTTTAGTTGAAGTTTCTGCAGGAGAGAACTGGCATGATTTTGTATTATGGGCCATAAAAAATAATTTTGGAGGTTTAGAAAACCTAAGCTTAATTCCTGGTAATGTAGGAGCTGCTCCAATTCAAAATATAGGAGCATATGGTGTGGAACTAAAAGATATATTTTATAGTTGTAAAGGATTAATGTTAGATACGTTGAGTGAATTTGAATTTAAAAAAACAGAATGTGAATTTGATTACCGAACTTCAATTTTTAAATCTGCACTTAAAAATAAAACAGTAATTACTTCAGTTAAACTTATCTTAACTAAATCTAAACACAACTATAATATTGATTATAAAGATTTAAATATTAATCTTAAAAACACAGAATTATCAGTTAAAAAAATATCAGATGAAGTTATAAAAATTAGAACCTCAAAACTTCCAGACCCTAAATTTTTTGGAAATTGTGGAAGTTTTTTTAAAAACCCAATAGTGAATTCTTATACTTATGAATCTCTATTAGACAAATTTCCAAATACTCCAGCCCATAAAATTGATGATAATAATTATAAAATTTCAGCAGCATGGCTAATAGATCAATCTGGATTTAAAAATAAAAAAGATAAAAATGTAGGTGTCTATAAAAATCAACCTTTAGTTATAATCAACTATGGTAAAGCAACTGGCAAAGAATTACTAAATTTTGCTTTAAATATTAAGGAAACTATTTATAATAATTTTGAAATAGAACTTGAAGAGGAAGTGATAATAATGTAATCTACTTTTTGTCTTTTGTATCTATTATTATTGTTACTGGTCCATCATTAAGAAGTTTAACCTTCATATCAGCTCCAAAAACTCCAGCTTTTACCTTATCATTAATTTTTTCTTTAAACATCCTGATAAAATATTCATATAAAGGGATAGCAATTTGATGAGAGGCTGAATTAATATATGAAGGTCTATTTCCTTTTTTAGTCAAAGCCATTAAGGTAAATTGAGATATAACTAATATCTCACCACCAATATCTATTAAAGAATCATTCATAACACCATCTTTGTCATTAAATATTCTAAGATTAAGTATTTTATTTACCAACCATTCAACATCACTTTTAGTATCATCTGAAGAAATTCCAACTAAAACTAAAAGACCTTTTTCAATTTCACTTTTTATCTTTAGATTAATTTCTACACTAGAACTCTTAACTCTCTGTATTACTGCTCTCATCTGATTTTCTATAAATATTTTGATCCTTTAGCATATCTAAATATGTATGGTACCTACTTTCATAAATTTCACCTTCTTGAATTTTCTTTTTAATATTACAATCTGGTTCATCTAGATGAAGACAATTATTAAACTTACATTCTTGTTTTGCACTAAAAAATTCTGGAAAAAAATCACCTAACTCATATTTAGATATATCTACTAATCCAAATCCTCTAATTCCGGGAGTATCAATAACTCTAATATTAGAGTCTAAATCAAACATTTCTGCATAAGTTGTAGTATGTTTTCCTTGATTATTGGAGGAAGAAATCTCTTTTGTCTTAAGTTGTAAATCTGGAGAGATTGAGTTTACAAGGGTAGACTTACCTACTCCACTATGTCCAGAAATAATACAAGTTTTATTTTTCATTAAGTTTATAAGATCATTTATTCCTTTACCATATTTAGCAGAAATTAATTCACAACTATATCCAATCTTCTTATAAATTTTAATTAATTTTTGTAATTCATTATTTTCCTCTTCTGTGTATGTGTCTATTTTATTAAAAGCAATTATTACTGGAATGTCATAAGCTTGGCAGCTTACAAGAAATCTATCAATGAAGTTTTTTGAAGTTGTTGGATTATTTAAAGTGACAACTAAAACTGATATATCAATATTTGATGCAATTATATGATGTTGTTTAGATAAGTTAACAGATTTTCTAATTATATAATTTGCTCTTGGAAGTATATCTGATATAATACCATTTCCATCATTTTCTAACTCAAATATTACATGATCTCCAACTGCTATTGGGTTTGTTGTAGAAATATCTTTAAGTCTAATCTTGCCTTTTATTCTACATTCTAAAAAATTATCCCTAGTTTTTACTAAATACCAACTACCCGTTGATTTATATACAGTTCCTTGTGTCATAATTAAGCAACAATATATTTTTTCCTAATCATATTAACAAATCTACTTGATGATATTTGTATCTTTAAATAAAAAATTGAACAAGAAAGTTTTATTGTTGATTCTTGATGGATGGGGTATCACTAATGATAAAGATGTCTCTGCTCCTGCTAAAGCTAAAACACCTAACTTCAATCATCTAATAAAAGAGTATCCTAATAATTATTTAATTACTCATGGAGAAGATGTAGGATTACCCAAAGGGCAGATGGGAAATAGTGAGGTTGGCCATATGAATATTGGATCTGGTAGAATAGTTTTACAAGACCTTTTAAAAATTAATAATTCTATAGAAACTGATAATTTTCATAAGAAAAAAGAATTTGAGGATATCATTTCATACTCAAAACAATGTTCATCAAATATACATTTAATTGGACTTCTTTCGGATGGAGGAGTTCATTCACACATCAATCATCTTAAGGAAATTATACTTTCTCTTTCAGAAGTCAAAGAAAAGATATTCATACATGCATTTACTGATGGAAGGGATGTTGATCCTAAATCTGGTATAAATTATATTGAAGAATTAGAAGAGTTTTGTAAAAAAAATGGAGGCGAGCTTAGCACTGTAGTTGGAAGATATTACTCAATGGATAGAGATAATAGATGGGATAGAATTCAAAAAGCTTATGACTTAATATGTAATGGAAAAGGAGAAAAAATTGAAAGCTTTAGTAATGAAATAAAAAAATCATACTCAAATAATAAAACTGATGAATTTATTGAACCCTTAGTCAAAACAAATAAAAATGGAGATCCCATCCATCAATTAAACCCTGAGGACACAATTATATTTTTTAATTATAGATCCGATAGGGGAAGGCAATTAACTTCTGTATTATGTGAACAAAATAAAAGTGAATTGGGGATGAGCCCCATCATAAAGAATTTTTACACTCTTACAGAATATGATGAAAATTTTAAAAATGCAAAACCAATTTTTAAAAGCAAAAAGTTAAAAAATACTCTCGGTGAGGTTATTTCGAATACTAATATTTCTCAGTTACGAATTGCTGAAACTGAAAAATATCCTCATGTCACATTCTTTTTTAATGGTGGCTATGAGGCGCCTTTTGAAAAAGAAGAAAGAATTCTATGCCCATCTCCAAAAGTTGCTACATATGACTTGAAACCTGAAATGAGTGCTGCTGAAGTAACAGATAATGTTATAAAGGAGATTCATAAGGATAAATTTGGTTTTATATGTTTAAATTTTGCTAATCCTGATATGGTAGGACATACAGGTGATTTTAAAGCTGCAATTAAAGCATGTGAATCTGTTGATCATTACTTAGGTCAGATAATTAATACAGCTAACGAAAAAAATTATATTTCTATTATTATAGCTGATCATGGTAATTGTGAAAAAATGATAAATAGTGATGGCTCACAAAATACTTCACATACTATAAATCCTGTACCAATAATAATTGTAAACTCGGTTTATAAAAAAATAAATAATGGGATTTTAGCAGATATTGCACCTACTATTTTAGATATTATGGATATCAAAAAACCAGAAGAAATGAACGGTAAATCTCTTATTACATGAAAAAAATTATATTTCTATTTTCACTATTTTTTTTAGGTTGTTCTTCAGATGATAAATACTTAATTAATGAAGGTATGGTTAATATTGATTATTTGTTTAATTCACCTAATACAGAATGGTTTAAAAATAATTATGATTCTTATAATCTAGATACTAAAACTCTTGATTATGATTTTTCTAATCTTGATAAATTTCAAATTGAAATTTATATGAATACTAAGTGTCATGATAGTGAAAGAGAGGTTCCAAGACTAATAAAAATTTTAAATAGACTAAATTTTTCTGAGGATAATTTAAAAATTGTTCTATTGAATTCTAAAAAGCAATCATCACATGGTTATGAAAACGGAAAGAATATTACAAATACACCCACTATTATTTTTTTAAGTGAATCTATCGAAAAAAATAGAATAGTTGAGTTTCCACATGAAAATTTAGAAAAAGATATTCTTAATATAATTAATAATAAAAATTACAAACACGTTTACTATTTAGAATGATACTTAAAGAAATTGAGGAAATAAAAAAAATTAGAGATAGTGCACAGTTAGTTTCTAAAACTCTTGGCCTAATGGCTCAAGAAATTAAACCAGGTGTAAGTTCTTTATATCTTGATAAAATAGCCGAAGAATTTATAAAAGATAATAATGCTCTTCCGGGATTTAAAGGATATAATAATTTTCCAAATACATTATGTGTTAGCGTTAATAACCAAGTTGTACATGGAATCCCATGTGATAAACCCTTAAATGATGGAGATGTAATCTCTGTTGATTGTGGAGTAATAAAAGAAGGGTATTATGGTGATCACGCATATACATTTTCAGTAGGTGAAGTTAATAAAGAAGTTAAAGATTTATTAGATGTTACAAAAGAATCGCTTTATCAGGGAATTGATGTAATGATTGAAAATAATAGAATTGGTGATATTGGATATGCAATTCAATCTTATATTAATTTACATGGATATGGGATAGTTAGAGAACTTGTTGGGCATGGTTTAGGCAAAAATTTACATGAAGAACCTGAGGTTCCAAACTATGGGAAAAAGGGAACTGGAAAAATTCTTAAAAATGGTCTAGTTCTTGCAATTGAACCAATGATAAATCTAGGTACAGAAAAAATTAATCTGGATGAAGATGGCTGGACATTTGTAACACTAGATGGGTTAGCTAGTGCACATTTTGAACATAATATAGCCTTGATTGATGGAAAGCCTGAAATTCTTTCAACTTTTGAGTATATATATGACGCTCTGGGAATAAAATCAGAAGAAGAAAAAAGATTTAAAAATTTTTTTGATTAATGAAATATATATTGAAGTTTCTACCTAGAAAATTATTAATTAAATATAGTTTTTATTTAGCCCCTTTTCTAAAGGTATTATTTAAAGGAAATAAATATGTTGACCCTATCGATGGAAGCTGTTACTCAAAATTTTTATCATATGGATACAAGTCTATTAGAAAAAATGCTTTGTGTCCTGGAACTTTATCTCTAGAAAGACATAGACTTTTGTGGCTATATCTAGATAAAGAAACAAATATTTTAAGTTCAAACTTAAAAGTGTTACATGTTGCACCAGAACAAATATTTTATAAAAAATTTAAAAACTTTAAACATTGGGATTACTTAACATTTGATATTAACTCTCCAATTGCTGATATAAAAGGTGATTTGAAATCAATGCAGTTTAAAGATGAATCATTTGACTTAATAATTTGTAACCATGTTCTTGAACACATTGAAGATGATAGAAGGGCATTAGAAGAAATATATAGAGTCTTAAAGAGAGGAGGAATATCAATTCTTCAAGTTCCAATTAACATTAATAGAAAAAAAACATTTGAAGATTTTAACATCACATCACATCAAGAAAGAGAAAAATATTTTGGACAATATGATCATGTTAGAGAATATGGACTTGATTTTAAAGATCGTATTGAAGAGGTAGGATTTGAAGCTGAAATGTTAAATTATGGAGAGAATTTTTCTAAAAAAATGAAAATAAAGTATGGACTTTTAGAGAATGATTTAATACCTATTGCAAAAAAGATCATTTAGTATTAGAATCCCAACCTTTTGATTTAATTGGAAAAATTTGATCATCTTTTGATGTTAATAATAACATTTCAATACCATCAATTTTATTAATCATCTCTAAAGCAATGCCAGGATTCATTAACATTAATGCAGTAGCCCAGGCATCTGAATCAATACAATTATCTGCTATGACTGAAGCACTTAAAATATTAGTAAATAAAGATTGACCTGATAAAGGGTCAATTATATGTGCATATCTCTCTCCAGTATTAGGGTCAATTCTATACTTTCTATAGTTTCCGGAAGTTGCTAATGACTTATTCGTAAGGATAATTTCAGTGTAGTAACTATTTGTTTCAATTGGATTTTGAATGGCCACCATCCATCCTCTTTTATTTTCAGCATTTCCTTTAGTGATTAACTCACCTCCTACTTCAATTAAAAAATTATTACTGTTAATTTTTTCAAATAAATTATTTATTAAATCAATAGAATATCCCTTTGCTATTGCATTAAAATCAATAAAAATATTCTTATCATTTTTAATAATTTTATTATCATTACTTAAAATTACCTTTTCAAATCCAACAATTTTTTTTACACTGTCAATTTTAGATTTATCAATCAGCTCAGTTTTAGCATCTGGACCTAGTCCATATAAATTTACATAAGAACCTACTGTTGGATCAAAATATCCATTTGATAAAGACCATATTTCCTTTGACTTGTTAAATACCTTTATAAAATGTTGATCAACAATAACAGGTTTATCAGAAATATTAACTTTTGAAATGACTGAATTATCAATATAGGTAGACATTGAACTATTAATAACCTCGAAAATAGAATCAATCTTTTCCCTTATTAAACTTTCTTTTTCTTCAGTCTCAATAATTACACTATAGGTTGTTCCTAGTGCATTTCCACGAATACGCTTATATTCATTTGCCGTATTATCACAGCTTATAATTATGAATAACAAAAAGAAAAAAAATATTTGTTTAGTAGATAACATTAGCCACCAAAGTCATCAAATCTAACGTTCTCTGGAGGAACACCGAAGTCTTCAGCCATTTTTGCAACAGCTATGTTCATTAATGGAGGACCACAAAAATAAACTTCTATATCTTCAGGAGACTCATGATTTGAAAGATAATTATCAATAACTACTTGATGAATAAATCCTGTAAAACCGTCCCCTTCTGAATCAAGAGAATCTTTTACTTTCCAGTTATCTTCTTCTAAAGGTTCAGATAAAGCTATATAAAACTTGAAATTTGGATAATCTTTTTCCAGAGCTCTAAAATGATCGACATAGAATAGCTCTCTTTTTGATCTCCCTCCATACCAAAAAGTAACTTTTCTTCCAGTTTCAATAGTTCTAAATAATTCATATAAGTGAGATCTCATGGGAGCCATTCCTGCACCCCCTCCTACATATAACATTTCAGCATCAGATTCATTAATAAAAAACTCACCATAAGGGCCGGAAATTGTAACAGTATCACCAGGTTTTTTTGAAAATATATATGATGATGCAATACCAGGATTAACTGTCATCCAATCATTTTTTTTACCATCCCAGGGAGGAGTTGCTATTCTCACATTTAACATGACTTGCTTACCTTCTGCTGGATATGAAGCCATAGAATATGCTCTTTCAACAGTTTCATTGTTTTTCATGTTTAATGGCCATAGATTAAACTTATCCCACTCAAGTTTAAATTTTTGTGGATTATCTGGATGCTCGTCAGGATGAGATGTAATATCCATTTCTTTATAATTAATATCGCACTCTGGTATCTCAATTTGAATATACCCTCCTGCTTTATAGTTCATTTCTTCAGGAATTTCTATAACAAACTCTTTGATAAATGATGCTACATTATAATTACTTTTTACTTTAGCTTCCCATTTTTTGATACCAAACACCTCTTCAGGAACTTCAATTTTCATGTCTTGTTTAACCTTTACTTGACAACCTAGTCTCCACCCATCTGAAATTTCTTTTCTTGTAAAATGAGGTTCCTCAGTAGGGAGGATCTCTCCTCCACCTTCAACAACTTGACACTTGCACTGAACACATGTTCCTCCACCTCCACATGCAGATGGTAAAAATATTTTATTATTTCCAAGAGTAGTCAACAGAGTATCCCCTGAGTTTACTTCAACATTTTTTTCTCCATTTATAATTAGTTTTACTGGACCTGAAGGTAATAGTTTTGCTTTTGCAAAAAGAAGCATTGTAACTAATAAAAGTGTTATTACAAAAAGGCCGACAGTACTAGCAATAATTACATTAATATCCATTTCTTATTCTTATAATTTAATTCCCATAAAACTCATAAAACCAAGAGCCATTAGCCCAGTTATAATAAAAGTTATTCCTAGTCCTCTTAAAGGGTCTGGAATATTAGAATAGGTTATTTTTTCTCTAATAGCAGCTATTGCAACTATTGCAAGGAACCATCCAATTCCTGATCCAAAACCATAAACAGCAGATTCTAAAGTATTAATAAAATCTTTTTGTTGCATAAATAAAGATCCACCTAAGATTGCACAATTTACTGCTATAAGTGGAAGGAATATACCAAGTGACCCATATAAACTTGGAGAAACTTTTTCAACAATCATTTCAACTAATTGAACCATTGAGGCAATTACAGCAATAAACATTATAAAAGTTAAAAATGATAAGTCAACATTAGCAAATTGAGGGCCAATCCATGTAAGTGCTCCAGGAGCAAGCAAATAAGAGTTGATTAAATAATTTATTGGAACTGTAATTGTTAAAACAAAAATTACAGCATAACCTAAACCAACAGCAGTTTTAACTGTCTTGGATACTGCTAGATATGAGCACATACCAAGAAAATAGGCAAAAACCATATTCTCTATGAAAATACTTTTGATAAATAGGTTAGCTAAATCTTCCATTTAATCTTTTTCAATTAGTTTTCTATTATAAAATCTCTGAATCCAGATATAAAGCCCAACAACAATTAGAGCCATCGGTGAAAGTAGCATTAAACCATTATCTTGGTATCCTAGATCATAAATTAATTGCGGAATAACAGGAATTCCCCACAATTCACCAGACCCAAACAATTCTCTTACAAAAGCAACAACAATTAGAATCCAACCATATCCTGCTGCATTTCCAACCCCATCTAGAAAAGATTTCCAAACACCATTAGCAAGAGCAAATGCTTCAAATCTCCCCATTATTATACAATTGGTAATTATTAGTCCAATAAATATTGCCAATTGCTTACTTACATCATAGGCATAAGCCTTAAGAAATTGGTCAACAAGGGCAACAAGAGTTGCAACTACTAATAATTGAACAATAATTCTAATTCTCGTTGGAATAACATTTCTCAAAATAGAAACAATAACATTTCCTGCTGCCATTACAAATATTACTGAAACTGTCATTACAACTGCAGGCTCTAACTTAACTGTAATTGCTAGTGCAGAACATATACCTAATACTTGGACTGTAATTGGGTTATCATCATCTAGAGGGTCAGTTAATAATGCTCTATTTTTTTTGGAAAATAACGGCTCTTTATCTTTACTCATTACTAATATTATTAAAATATGGAAGATAATTTTGAACTCTCTCTATAATCATGTCTGATACACCATCTCCTGTAATGGTGGCACCAGAAATCGCATCAACCTCATTATCCATCTTATCCTCATTTCTTGGATCATTATTAGACTTTGTTAAGTAAACCCCAACAAAATTACCTTGAGAATCATTTATTTTTTCATCAGTAAAACTATCAATAAACCAATCTTCTGTTATCTCAGCTCCTAATCCAGCAGTTTCACTTTTATGGTCAAATGACACACCTTTTATAGTATTAATATCTTCTCGAAGTGCAATGTAACCCCATATTTCAGCCCACAATCCAGCTCCTCTTAATGGAATAACATAAAATTTTTCATTTTCAACATTTGCAATGTATAAAGGAAACCTTTGATTGTCTGAATCTTTTTTTACCTCTAAAGCTAGGTTTATATCAAATGCTTCAATATCACTATCTATTGTTCCGTCTAACTTTAAAGAAAGTTCTTCAGATATATAGTCCATATACAAATCCTCTGATTCATCTCTACTAACATTAATACCAACTGAAGAAAGTATGTTTTGCATTTTCTCTTTCTTAACATTTGAGTTTTGGAGATCTTTTAATGACTCGGAAGTAAATGATAAAACAAAGGCAACTGAAACTACCATTAGTATTGCAAAAATATAAGTATGTTTATTTGAATCTCTGTTCATTATGCTGTTTTTAGGTTAACACTTCCCCATCTCTTTCTTCTGTTAGATACGTTTGACTCAATAACATAATGATCAATAAGTGGTGCAAATACATTCATTAGTAGAATTGCTAACATCACTCCTTCAGGATAAGCGGGGTTAAACACTCTAATGAGAATACAAAATACTCCAACTAAAAATCCATATATCCACTTTCCTTTGGTAGTTTGAGCAGCTGAAACAGGGTCAGTAGCCATAAACACAATTCCAAAAGCAAAACCACCGACTAACAGATGGTTATACCAATCAAAACTCATCAAAGAATTAGCACCCCAAAGGTTAAATAATATAGCAACTAATGAAGCACCAAGAACTCCACTTATCATTATTCTCCAACTCCCTACTCCAGTCAAAATTAAAATTAGGGCTCCTATTAATACAAAAAATACTGAAGTTTCAGCAACAGACCCAGGAATAGATCCCATGAACATACTAATAGAACTATATGTAACTTCTCCGTTAGCTGCTAGAGTTCCCAGTATAGTTTCACCAGATATAGCATCTACATTGCTTGCCTCTGAAACCCATACTTTGTCACCAGACATAAACGTAGGGTAAGCAAAAAAAGCAAAAGCTCTAGCAGTTAGTGCTGGGTTAAGAATATTCATTCCTGTTCCACCAAAAGCTTCCTTGGCAATTAATACAGCAAAAACAACAGAAATAGCTAACATCCATAATGGCATATCTATTGGCATTATCATCGGAATAAGAAGACCTGTTACTAAATATCCTTCGTTAACTGGGTGATTTCTATAAACTGCAAATGCAAACTCAATTGCTAAACCAACCGCATATGAAACAACAATCATTGGAAAAATCTTGTAAGCTCCATGAAGAAGAGCGTCTAAAAATGTAAAGTTAATACCTGTTTGAATAAAGTATTGATAACCTGTATTATACATGCCATAGAATAATGCAGGAATAAGAGCTATTATAACGGTTATCATTGTTCTTTTTAAATCAACTCCATCACGAATGTGAGATCCTTTAGAGGTTGTATGATCAGGAACAAAAAGCATTGTTTCAAATGCATTAAAAGCAGGATACAATATCTCTAGCTTACCTCCCTTTAAGAAAGGTTTTTTTATTTCATCAACTTGTTTTCTAATAAATTTCATTACCCTACTTCTTTTAACATTATTTCAATTCCACTTTTAATTATTTCTTGAGCTTCGATTTTTGATGTACAAGAAAAATCAACTAGACCAAAGTCTTCTGGAACAACTTCATATATACCCAAAGATTCCATTTTTTCGATATCACCTCTCATACATGCTTTTATCAATTGCATTGGATATATATCCATAGGAAAATATTTTTCCATTTCTCCAGTCACTACAATAGCTCTCTCTTCTCCGTTAAGATTTGTATTAACTTTTTTTGCGCCACCTAACAACCATGAGAATGAGGTCTTAGACAAACTAGGCACAGAATTATAAATAAAAGGAAGCCATCCAAGCATTCTATAATTGTTGCCTTCTTCGATTATACTTAGACAATTATTATAAAATCCAATGTATTTAGAATATTCAACTTTTGATCCACTCAGAGGATCGCCGTTTATAAATCTGTAATTATTAATATCATTTATTTCATCATCGTTAACTAAAGATGAAATTGAAGATCCAATAGTAGTACTAAAATATTTTGGAGATTTTAAGGAATCTCCTGAAACAGCAATTGTCCTAGTTGAACAGAAAATTCCTGTTTTAAAAAAAGCACCAATATTAGCAAGATCTTCAGGCTTGACCACCCAAACTATCTCTCCAAAGTTTAAAGGATCAATTTTGTTTATTTGGAAGCTTTCATTTCCAGAAGGGTGAACTCCTTTTATATTATATATTTCAACATTTTCAAGATTTGTAAAACGACTATCTTTCTTGTGAGTAGTTGAAAGGTTAATTGGCTTTTCAATCAAAGTGCTCATAATATTAATGCCTGCTTGTAAATCAGCCATTCTATCTTTCATTATAAAATCATAGTCAACTGAATAAGGAGCAGTTGAATGAGTAGAAACAAATATTGATTTTGGAAGCTTATTAGTTTTAGCTATTATGTTGTAGGGTCTTTGCTTTATATATGCTAAAGAGCCAGAATCAATTAGAAGCTCAATTATCTTTTCTTTGGATAACTTAGAAATGCTAGGAACATCAAGTTTTATTATATCATCACCTTCTTTTTGGATTATAACATATAAAATTTTTCTTTTATCACCTCTTACAATTTCTTTTATTCTTCCACTAACTGGTGATACTATTTTGACATCTTCATGATTTTTATCATAAAATACAGGTTGGCCATGAGAAACTTTATCTCCTTCTTTAACAAGCATACGAGGATTTAGAGAAAAGAAGTCGTCAGGGTTTAAAGCGTAGGTAAGGCTTTTTTTGGCGACTCCAAATTCTTTTGAAGCACGACCTTTCAGATTTAGATTAGCACCATTTCTGATGCTTATGTCTTTAGACATCAATTATTAATAATTTATGTCTGCAAATTTACTAATAACACATCAAGAAAAAAAAGTATTTTTATTAAAATTATTATCAAATTAAATTAATTTAGATAACCAAAATTTATGTTATGAATAACTCAATTGTTAATGTACCAAATCCAATAAATGAACCTATTAAGGATTACAAACCTAATAGTGCTGAAAAAGAATCGGTTCTTGATATATACAAAGAACTTAAAAATTCAAAAACAGATGTAAAGATGTGGATTGGTGGTAAATTTATTACAAGTTCTAAAACTTCTAATATGTCACCCCCACATGATCATAAACATATTCTTGGTAAATATTACTTAGCAGAAAAAGAACATGTTGAGATGGCAATAAAATCTGCATTAAACGCGAAAGATAAATGGGCAAACATGAGATGGGAACAAAGAGCTGCAATTTTCCTCAAAGCAGCTGAACTTGTAGCTGGTCCATACAGAGATAAAATTAATGCTGCCACAATGCTAGCTCAATCTAAGACTATTTTTCAAGCTGAAATTGATGCTGCTTGTGAACTAGTAGATTTTTTAAAATTTAATGTTCATAGTATGCAACATATTTACTCTCAACAACCAAAGTCTGAAAATGGTGTTTGGAATAGATTAGGATATAGACCTCTTGAGGGCTTTGTTTATGCGGTTACACCATTTAATTTTACTGCAATTTCTGGAAATCTTCCAGGTAGTGCAGCTATGATGGGTAATACAGTAGTATGGAAACCTAGCGATCATCAAATTTTTTCTGCTAAAATTGTAATTGATGTATTCAAAGAAGCTGGTCTTCCAGATGGAGTTATTAATGCAGTTTATGGTGACCCTGAAATGATTACTAATACAATTTTAGATTCAAAGCACTTTGCAGGAATTCATTTTACCGGATCTACATCAGTTTTTAAAGGACTATGGAAAAAAATTGGAACTAACATTGAAAACTATAATTCTTATCCTAGAATTGTAGGTGAAACAGGAGGAAAAGACTTTATAATAGCTCACAACTCTGCAGATACTGATGAACTATCTGCTGCAGTTATTAGAGGAGCATTTGAATTTCAAGGTCAAAAATGTTCTGCTGCTTCAAGAGTTTATATACCTAAATCAATCTCAAAAGATTTTTTTGAAAAATTAAAGTCAGAGGTAAAAAAAATAAAAATGGGTAGTCCTGAGGATTTTAAAAATTTCATGACAGCTGTTATTCACGAAAATTCATTTGATAAACTAGTTAATGCAATAGAAAAAGCTAAAGTTGATAAAGATGCAGAAGTTGTAATCGGGGGAGGATATGATAAATCTGAGGGGTATTTTATTGAACCAACTGTAATCAAAACATCAAATCCAAAATATTATTCAATGGAAACTGAATTATTTGGACCCGTAGTTACAATTTATGAATATGATGATGCTAAATGGGAAGAAACTCTAAAAATTGTTGATGAAACCTCTGAGTATGCATTAACTGGAGCAGTTTTCTGTGAGGACAGATACATACTGAGTGATGCTGTAGATAAACTTCAAAATTGTGCAGGAAATTTTTATATAAATGATAAATGTACTGGGGCAGTTGTTGGTCAACAACCTTTTGGAGGGGCTAGAGGATCTGGAACAAATGATAAAGCAGGTTCTTACCTAAATCTTTTAAGATGGACATCTCCAAGGTTAATTAAAGAGACTTTTGTCCCAGCAAAAGATTTTAAATATCCATTTATGGGCTAAAAATTAATTAGTCAATTATCTCAACTTTATTTATATATACATTATTTAATGGCCAATCTCTATTATCGGTTGGTAAATTAGCTATAATATCTACTGTTTCCATTCCATCTATTACTTCTCCAAAAATTGTGTAGTTTCCATTTAAATGATGAGCACCATCTTTTTTTTGCACTATAAAAAATTCAAATGGTGATGCCATTTTATATGGATTATCTACTGAACTACTAGGCATACTTACCATTCCTCTTTTATGAGTATGACCTTTATTAAAATCATTAGGTAAAAGATATTTTCCAATATCTCTCCTTTTTTTTGAAACTTTAATGTTATCACTGTTTCCTGCTTGAATAACAAAATCATTAATTACTCTGTAAAATTGGGTTCCTTCAAAATATTTTTTTTTAGTGAGATATATAAAATTTGATCTGTGATAAGGTGTATTGTTATAGAGTAAGATGTCAATTTCGCCAAAAGGCGTGTAAATTCTTACAAGATTTTCTTTATTACTTTTCTCATAGTCAAATAAAAACTCAATTACATTATCGTCTGTCAATTTGAATTCTTTTTTTATACTTTTTTCAGCAGATCTTTTGACTTCTGGACTAACTTCTACTTCATTTTTTTGCGAAGTTGATTCAATTTTTGAGTTTTTAGAATTACAACCATTTAAGAGTATGAGTACAAAAGCTAAAAAAATTTGATTATTTATATTCATTAGTTTAAAGTCTAATTTGAAAAAGGAACATAAACAATTCTTTTAGTTTTAAAAAAATCCTCAGAAAAATAATCGGATATATCAAATACTTTTTTTTCTTTAAAATATTTTAACTCATCTTCAAGATTTCCTCCTTTTAAAGAAATTATTCCATTTGGAATTTCATTTATAGAGTTAGAATTAAAATTATTATTGACTAAAGAATAAAATTTATCAGTTTTTGCTACTGCTCTAGATAATATAAAGTCATATTTCTCAAAGTGGTTTTCTACCCTGTCATTTATTGCAGTCACATTCGAGAGAGATAAATCTTTAGATACAGATTCTACAACTTTAATTTTTTTACCAATACTATCTAATAATGTAAATTTAACATTTGGAAAAAATATAGCTAAAGGAATACCTGGAAAACCTCCACCAGTTCCAACATCTAAAATACTTGATGTATCCTTAAATTTTATAATATTAACGATAGACAGAGAATGTAGAATATGATTTATATATAAGTTCTCAATATCCCTTCTAGATATTAAATTAACTTTTGAGTTCCAATCATTATATATCGGAAATAGCCTCTTAAATTGTTTTAATTGAACATGTGATAAATTTGGAAAATATTTTTTTAACTCAATCAAGATAAAAGGTCTTTAATCCTCCTAATCGCTTCCTCAATTTGTTTTCTAGATGCTGAATAGGAAATTCTTATACAATTTGGATATCCAAAAGCATCACCTGGAACAGTTGCAACATGAGCTTTCTCCAGTATTAGTAATGATAAATCATTTGCATTATCAACAGTTTTACCTTCAAATGTTTTTCCAAATAATTCAGATACCTCAGGAAAAATATAGAAGGCTCCCTCTGGAGGTTGTTTAACTTCAAAACCATTAATCTGATTAACGAGATTAATTATTAAATCTCTTCTAATTTTGAATTCATCAACCATATATTTTATTCTTTCTGGTGACTCTTCTAATGCAGTAATTGCTGCTCTTTGAGCAATACAATTAGCTCCACTTGTAATCTGACCTTGCATTTTATTACATGCTTTAGCAAGTATTTTTGGAGCTCCTAAATAACCTATTCTCCAGCCCGTCATTGCAAAAGCTTTAGAAATTCCGTTAACAGTAACAGTTCTTTCATACATTCCCGGCAAACTTGCAAAACTTATACTTTTAGAACCATAGTTTATATGTTCATATATTTCGTCTGAAACAACTATTATATTGGGAAATTTTAATAATACTTTTGAAAATTCCAGATATTCTTCTTCACTAAAAACTGATCCACTTGGGTTATTTGGTGAGTTAAGCATTATCATTTTAGTTTTTTCTGTAATTGCAGATTCAAGTTGTTCAGCTGTTACTTTATAATTCGCACCTTCATCAGGATGAACAAATACTGGTATTCCATCTGCAAGTGATACCATAGCGCTGTAACTTACCCAATATGGAGTTGGAATTACGACCTCATCTCCTTTATTTATTAGGGACATACAAACATTAGCTATAGACTGTTTTGCTCCAGTAGAAACCACAATTTGATCAGTTTGATAATCAAGATTATTATCTCTTTTAAATTTTTTACAAATAGCGTTTTTAAGATCTAAAAATCCATCAACTGGAGAATACTTATGATAATTTTCATTGATAGCATCAATTGCTGCTAGCTTAATATAATCCGGAATATCAAAATCTGGTTCACCTGCGCTTAAAGTTATCACATCAATGCCTTGATTCTTTAGATCATGAGCTTTAGCAGTCATTGCGACAGTTTGAGAAATTGGTAATGAGTTTATTTTATCTGATAACATCTTTTATCTTATTTATTTAGTATTTTCTTTTGGTTATTAATAGATTCTTGGTGAATGGCTTTAAAAAATTTGAGAATAAACTCCTCACTTAAACCATGATCTTCTCCATCTAATATCATTTTTCCTAGAATTTCATTCCATCTTTTATTTTGAAGTATTGCAACATTATTGTCTGACTTTAGTTTACCTATATCTTTAGCAACTTTCATTCTTTTACCTAGAGTTGTCAATAAATTTTGATCAGCAACATCAATTTGAGATCTCAAATTATTTAATTGATTTTGATAATCTTCTCCCTCAGAAGTCTTATCTCTTATTTTAAGGTCTTTCATTATTTGAATTAAACGTTTAGGAGTTACTTGTTGAGCGGCATCACTCCAAGCATTATCAGGATCCCAATGTGATTCTATCATTAAGCCATCATAATTTAAATCAAGTGATGTTTGACTTAAATCATATATTAAATCTCTTTTACCTGCTATATGGGAAGGATCGCATATCAAAGGGATATCTGGGAAATTATTTTGAAATTCAACAGGAATTTGCCATTCGGGGTTATTTCTATATTTAGATTTATCGTATGAAGAAAAACCTCTATGAATAACTCCTAAATTTTTAATATCTGCTGAATAGATTCTTTCAAGTCCGCCCATCCAAAGAGATAAATCAGGATTAACAGGGTTTTTTATCAAAACTATCTTATCAGTCCCCTTTAATGAGTCGGCAATTTCTTGAACAATAAATGGACTTACAGTTGATCTAGCTCCAATCCATAAAATATCTACATCATGTTTTAAGGCTAGGTCTACATGAACAGAATTTGCAACTTCTGTAGCTATTAATAAACCAGTTTCTTTTTTGACCTTTTCCAACCAATTTAATCCAATTGCACCAACACCCTCAAACATTCCTGGCCTAGTTCTAGGCTTCCAAATACCTGCTCTATATGCACTTACATCAGTATCTTTTAACTCATGTGCAATTTTAAGAACTTGTTCTTCAGTCTCTGCACTACAGGGCCCTGCAATAACTAGTGGATGATCTAAAGCCATTTTATCCAGCCAATTCCTAAATTCCTTTTTGTTTTCCATAATATTTTAGTTAATTCCTTTTAAAATTTCTTTAATACCATTAATTTTTTTCATCTCAGTATTAAGGTTTTCTTGATTACTACTTTCTATTAATTTTTTAAAATTATTAATATTTAAAATGTATTCATCAAGAGATTCAATAATATTTTTTTTGTTTTCAATAAAAATTGAAGACCACATTTCAGGTGAACTTTTAGCTAACCTAACTGTTGATTCAAATCCACTTCCTGCCATATCATAAATTGTCTGTTCGTCATCCTCTTTATCCATTACTGTTTTACCTAACATGAACGAAGAAATATGAGATAGATGGGATACATAAGCAATATGTCTATCATGATCAATTGCATCCATTGTTTTTATATTCATCCCCAAACTTTTAAACATTTTAATTGCAGATGAAAGCAGACTAGGGTTTGTATTTTCTGTTTCACATAAAATCATAACCTTATTATCAAATAAATCTTTTTTTGCAGCAGCAGGACCTGAAAATTCAGTACCAGCTATCGGGTGAGCAGCTAAGAAATTTCCCCGTTTAATATGATTACTTACTGAATTACAAATTTGATACTTAGTTGACCCAAAATCAATAACTAATGTTTTTTCAGATATTTTATCTAGAATGCTAGATAGCTCGCTTTTGATTGATTCTACAGGAATTGCAAGAAATAAATAATCAAAATCTAATAATGCTCCTAGATCCAACTTTTTATCGATAATTTGTTTGCTCAATGAGAAATCAACGGATTGATCATTTTTATCAAAACCATAAACAGAAATATCATCATTAACCTCTTTCAATTTTAAAGAAATTGATGCCCCTATTAATCCTAAGCCTAATATGCCAACTTTCATGAATTTTGATATTTATACTCTCCTAGAATTTTAAATTCTTGAGCCATTAATTGAATAATTTTTATTGCTTTTTGGTAATTTTCAACTGATTTAAAAGTGATGTCTACAAAAAATGAATATTTTCCCGGAGTTTGAACAACAGGTAGAGATTGAATCTTAGTTAGATTAAGACTACAATCACTCATGATGTTTAATACAGTTGCTAAACTTCCTCTTTTATGATCAAGAATAAATTTAAGGGCAGCCTTATCATAGTCATTTATATTTTTGTGATTCATTTCAAGAATTACAAATCGAGTCTTATTGTTTTTAATAGTTTGTATAGAGGACTCTAAAATCTGTAAATTATATATTTCTGATGCATCTAAACTTGCAATTGCGCCTACACCTTTTATCTTACTATCTATTATTTTTTTTGCATACAAAGCAGTATCCTCACTTTCTATTAATTTGATATGGGGATAATCACTAAAGAATTTAGAACATTGAAGCAAAGCCATTGGATGAGAGTGAACTTCTTTAATATCAGCAATATTTTGGTTTGGAAAACACATCAAATTATGATCAATATTTAAACTATATTCTCCTGTAATTGAAAGATTATACTCGTCTATTAGTGCATAATTTGGGAGTATTGATCCTGCAATTGAATTTTCAATAGCCATAATTCCATAATCTGATTCTTTATTAACTATAGATTTTACAAGACTTTCAAAAGTTGAACATTCATTTAATTCAAATGAATCAAAATATTGATTTGCAACCATATGGTGAAATGATCCTCTAATTCCTTGAATTGATACTTTCATATAAAAAAAAAGTCCTGATTTGACAGGACTAGTATATTTTATTTTTTAATAACATAGTTAACCTGTCTTCTGGATTAAGAAGAAGTAATAGTTATAATAAAAATTAAAATTATTTGTCATTATTGGTCAAAAGTATAATAGGTACAGATAAAATCAAAGCTTTTGGTCTATTTTTTAATTATTGAACCATTTAGATAAATAGAATGTTCAATAGAAGTAGACTTTTCTAAATTTTTTGAAACCGAGCAATACTTATCAAAACTTAATGCTGCTGCACGTATTATTTTTTCGCCTGGTATATCTCCTTCGACATAAAGACTTACATGAATTTTTTTATATGGTTCACCAGGAGTTGATTCTCTTTCACCCTCAACTTCCATTTTATATGATATAGGATTCAATTTTTGTTTTTCTAAGATAGATATAATGTCTATACTACTGCATCCAGCTACACCCATTAGTAAAAGCTCCATTGGACTCACTCCTTTAACATCATAATCAGGAGAATATTTTCTGTCTAAAAAAACTTGATGTCCGTTTTTATTGGTTAACTCAAATAAATATTTATCATTAACCCTATCTAATTGTACTGCCATAATTAAAATATTTTTGTAAAGATATCTGAAATTTGTTTTGTTTCAATTAAAAAAGCATCATGACCATGTATTGAATTTATAATATGATTCTTTATGTCTAAATTATTTTTTCTTGCAATTGAAACAGTCTCTTGATCTTCTTCAGGTAAAAAGAAAATATCTGAGTCAATAGATATTACATGAATTGAAGAATTGATTTTAGAAATCTTATTCTCAAACGTCTGACCATCACGAGTAATATCTGTAGAACTCAAAAGCCTATTCATAAAAATATATGATTCAAGACTAAACCTTTGGCGAAGTTTTACCCCATGGTGGCTGAGCCAAGATTCTACATTATACATTTCTTTATCTAAACTTTTTGTTCTATTGAACCTAGTGTTGAAAGATTTTGGAGACCTATAAAATGTCATTGCATGAATTCGAGCGTCACTTACAGGATCTCTAGAGTTTTTCAGAATACGATCTTGCAAGAAGGTGTTTGCAATAAGCCAATCGTTAGATTTCCAATCAGCAGCAACTGGAATTATTAATGATGCTAAATCATTTTTCAACGCTATCATCTCCCATATTAAACATCCTCCAATGGAACCTCCGATAACAGCATGAAGCTTTGGAAGTTTCATTTTTTCAAGTGCTTTAATAAACAGTAAGGCAATATCACCAAGATTAAGATCTAAATTATAATCAAAATTATCTTCATTGAATCCATTGCCAGGAATATTAAAACATAATATTGAATACTTACTAATATCAATAGATTTTTCTTTACCAATTATTTCACTCCACCAGCCATTTTTTCCAGTAACAAGAGAATTTCCAGTTAATGCATGATTAACAAGAATAACTGGAGCAGTTCCTAATTTTTTTCCAAAAACCTGATAACTTAAATTAATTTTTTGAACCTTTAATCCATTTAAAGTTTCAAAATCTTCAATTGGTATATATTGTAAATCCTCTTCCAATTATATAGAATTTAATGCATCTTTAAGATCATTAATTAAATCAACAGGATCTTCAAGGCCAATACTAAGTCTGACTAAATCTGAAGTTACACCAGTAGACTTTTGCTGTTCCTCATTTAATTGTTGATGAGTTGTACTTGAAGGGTGAATTATTAAAGACTTTGAATCACCAAAATTAGCTAATAAAGAAAATATCTTTGTATTATCAGTTAATTTTTTTGCTGAATCAAATCCACCTTTTAATCCAAAAGTGACAATTCCACTCTGTCCATTTTTTAAATATTTTTTAGATAAATCATAATATTTAGAGGATTTTAATCCTGGATAATTAACCCATTCTACCTTATCCTGATTTTCAAGCCATTCAGCAACTTTTAATGCATTTTCTGAGTGTTTTTTTATTCTTATTGATAAAGTTTCAAGCCCTTGAATTGTTTGAAAACAATTAAATGGGCTAGGAGCACTTCCTAAATCCCTCAACCCTTCTATTCTAACTTTAGCTATAAATGCCGCTGGGCCTAATGCTTCATGATATACTAATCCATGATATCCTGCAGATGGCTCTGTGAATTCATGAAATAGACCATTACTCCAGTCAAAGTTTCCGGCATCAATTATTACTCCTCCAATAGAAGTTCCATTACCTGTGATATATTTTGTAGTAGAATGTATAACTATATCAGCTCCATACTCAATTGGTTTTAAGAGATATGGAGTAGCAACAGTATTATCTACAATCAATGGAAGTTTTGATTTTTTTGCAATTTTTGAAATAGATTCTATATCAAGAATATCAAGTTTTGGATTACCCATACTCTCTATATATACAACTCTAGTATTCTTATTAATCGCTTTTGAAAAATTTTCCGTGTCATCAGGATCAACAAAAGTAGTTGTAATACCATATCTGGGTAAAGTGACATTAAATAAATTGAATGTTCCACCATATAAACTATTTGAAGCAACAATATGATCTCCTGTTTTTAAAAGAGTCAAAAGTGTAGTTGCTAGTGCAGCAGATCCAGATGAAGTAGCAACAGCCGCAATACCTCCTTCTAAAGATGCTAATCTTTGTTCAAGAATATCTGCTGTTGGATTATTTATTCTTGTATATATATAACCAGGTTCAGCTAAAGAAAAAAGATTAGCTGCATGGTCAGTATTATCAAAAACATATGATGTTGTTTGATATATAGGAACTGCTCTTGTTCCTCCAGTTTCAGATGTATTATGTCCAGCATGTAATGCTAGTGTTTGATCATTTTGATTCATATTTTAAGCGTTTTAATTAATTGATTTACATATTCTAACTTTTCCCAAGGAAAAAGTTCAACCTCAACTTTTTTTAATCCAGAATATTTTGAGTTAAATGTTTTGGTTATTTTTTTGGATTTTCTGCCCATGTGTCCGTACGCAGCAGTTTCAAGATAAATTGGATCTCTTAATTTAAATCTAGATTCTATTGAATGGGGTCTTAAGTCAAATATTTCATTAACTATTTCAGACAACCTAGAATCTGTAATACTTAGATTAGATTTTCCACAAGTATTTATATTAAGTGATACTGGTTCTGCAATACCTATTGCATAGCCTACTTGAATCAATATTTCATCAGAAACTCCAGCTTTTACCAAGTTTTTTGAGATATGTCTTGCAGCATACGCAGCACTTCTGTCAACTTTGCTTGGATCCTTTCCACTAAAAGCTCCACCTCCATGAGCTCCTCTTCCTCCATATGTATCTATAATAATTTTACGACCCGTTAAACCTGTATCCCCATGAGGACCTCCAATAACAAATTTGCCCGTTGGATTAATATGATATTTAATATCATCATTAAATAGTTTTTGGATTTTTTGAGAATATGTATTTTTAACAATTGGAATTAAAATCTCAATAATATCTTTTCTGATTTTATTTAACATCTTTTGATCATCACTATCAAATTCATCATGTTGGGTAGAAATTACAATTGTATCAACCCTTAAAGGATTATCATTTTCATCGTATTCAACTGTAACTTGAGATTTAGAATCTGGTCTTAAGTATGAAATTGATTTAGATTTTCTAAGTTTTGAAAGTTCTAATAACAATCTATTGGCAATATCTAGAGTTAATGGAATAGAATCGTCAGTTTCATTACAAGCATAACCAAACATTATCCCCTGATCACCAGCACCTTGTTCTTCTTTCACATCTCTTTCTACTCCTCTTAAAATGTCTTCAGATTGCTCATGAATTAATGACATAACTGCACATGATTCACCAGAAAACTTATATTGATCATTGTTATAACCTATATCCTTGATTACATTTCTAGCAATATCTTGTACATCTACATAAGTAGAGCTTGATACTTCTCCTGATAAAATTACTTGTCCAGTAGTTACAAGAGTTTCACATGCAACTTTACTATTTGGATCAAAAGCTAAAAAATTATCTAGTATACCATCACTAATTTGATCCGATACTTTATCCGGGTGTCCTTCACTTACCGATTCAGACGTAAATAAATACGACATAATATTGATTTGTGAGAAATAATAAGATTGATTGCGAGTAAAATAATTACTGCTTTAGCAATTTTTTTAAGAGGTTGCAATCAGTCAAATCCTTCCTCTGTTTGATTCAAAAGTATGAAAAAAAAACTTATTTAAATTTATTCTTCTTTTTTCTTTAAAAAAAACCTACTATTTTGGCTAAAATTATGAGAATAGCAATTGCAGGAAATATTGGAGCTGGAAAAACTAGCTTAACAAAACAACTCTCTAAAAGCTTAAAATATAAACCATATTATGAAGATGTTATTGCTAATCCATATTTAGATGATTTCTACAATCATATGGAAAGATGGTCATTTAATCTTCAAATTTATTTTTTAAACAGTCGTTTCAAACAATTAGTAACAATTGATAGCATTAAGCAAAATGTAATTCAAGATAGAACTATATACGAGGATGCTTTTATTTTTGCTCCTAACTTAAATGCAATGGGATTAATGACACAAAGAGATTACGATAATTATTTAGCATTATTTGATACTATGTTAGATTTAGTTAAACCACCAGACCTATTGGTATATCTTCAAAGCAGTATTCCAGGTCTAGTTAATAAAATACACAAACGCGGAAGAGACTACGAAAAGACAATTAGTATTGAATATTTAAGTAGACTAAACGAAAGGTATGAAGCTTGGATTTCTAACTACAACAGTGGTAAACTTTTAAAAATAAATGTAGACGACCTAGATTTTGTAGAAAATAAATCTGATTACGAAACTATCCTTGAACTTATTAAAAAGGAACTTTAGTTACATCTTTCTCGATATTATTGCCCACCATTTTTATCATTGTATTATATTTGAAAAAAATTTAAATAATGGACTACATATATCTTATCCCCGCAGCTGGAATTATCGCTTTAATTTTTGTTTTTATTAAAAACTTGTCAGTTTCCAAAAAAGAAGTTGGAAATGCTAAAATGGCAGAAATTGCGAAAAATATTGCAGATGGAGCAATGGCATTTCTTAAAGCTGAATATAAAATATTATCAGTTTTTGTAATATTTACTGCTGTATTGCTGGCTTTCAAAGGAATAAATGAAGGAAGTAGCTGGTTAGTTGCTGTATCATTTGTTGTTGGTGCACTATGTTCTGGATTAGCAGGATTTATTGGTATGCAGGTTGCAACTAAAGCTAATGTCAGAACAACAAATGCTGCTCAAGAATCTATTGGAAAAGCACTTGAAATTGCTTTTTCTGGTGGTTCTGTAATGGGCATGGGTGTAGTAGGTCTAGGAGTTCTTGGGCTTGGAACATTATTCATTATTTATGAACCAATGTTTTCAGACATAAATACTGTAATTCAAGTACTTTCAGGATTTTCATTAGGTGCATCTTCAATTGCATTATTTGCTAGAGTTGGTGGTGGAATTTATACAAAAGCTGCTGATGTAGGTGCAGATCTTGTTGGTAAAGTTGAAGCAGGAATTCCTGAGGATCATCCTCTTAATCCTGCAACAATTGCAGATAATGTAGGAGACAATGTGGGAGATGTAGCTGGAATGGGTGCAGATTTATTCGAATCATTTGTTGGTTCAATTATAGGTGCAATGGTTTTAGGTGCTGCGTTTGTTGGTTTAAATGAATTTTCTGAGATTAAAATAAATGCGGTATTACTTCCACTTTTCATAGCAGCTGCAGGTATTATAATGTCTATTGTTGGTACTTTCTTTGTAAGAGTTAAAGAAGGTGGTGATCCTCACAAAGCTCTTAATACAGGAGAATTTCTATCTGCTTTTTTAATGTTAGTAACTACATTTTTTTTAATCCAAAACTTACTACCTGAATCATGGGTATTCAATGGTATAACATATACTTCAATTGGAGTTTTTTACGCGACTATAAGTGGTTTGGGGGCAGGACTTTTAGTTGGAAAGGTCACAGAATATTATACGGCAACTGGTAAAAAGCCAGTTCTATCAATTGTTAAACAATCTGAAACTGGAGCTGCAACTACTATTATATCAGGACTAGGTGTTGGTATGATTTCAACTGCTTTACCAATAATCTTTATTTGTGCTGCAATTCTTATTTCGCATCATTATGCTGGATTGTACGGTATTGCAATTGCCGCAGTTGGAATGCTTGCAAACACAGGAATACAATTAGCCGTAGATGCATATGGCCCTATTTCAGATAATGCTGGAGGTATTGCTGAAATGGCTGATCTTGATCCTATAGTAAGAGAAAGAACAGATAAACTTGATGCTGTAGGAAACACAACAGCTGCAATTGGTAAAGGTTTTGCAATTGCATCTGCTGCATTAACTGCATTAGCATTATTTGCAGCGTTCATGCAAACAGCAGGAATAGATTCTATCGATATTTCAAAACCAGTTGTGATGGCTGGATTACTTCTTGGAGCTATGTTACCATTTGTTTTTTCTGCACTCTCAATGAATGCGGTTGGAAAGGCAGCAATGAGTATGATTGAAGAAGTTAGGAGACAATTTAGAGATCTTCCTAAGCTTAAAGCAGCTCTTGAAATCATGAGAAAATATGATTCAGATCTTTCAAAAGCAACAAAAGAAGACCTAAAAATATTTAACGATGCAGATGGAGTTGCTGAATATAGTAAATGTGTTGAGATTTCTACTCAAGCTGCATTAAGAGAAATGGTATTACCTGGATTAATGGCAATCTCTGTACCAGTAATAATTGGTTTTGCTGGAGGTGCTGAAATGTTAGGTGGTCTTTTAGCTGGTGTTACTTCATGTGGAGTATTAATGGCAATTTTTCAATCAAATGCAGGAGGTGCATGGGATAATGCGAAAAAGATGATTGAAGAGCAAGGCAGAAAAGGATCTGATGCTCACAAAGCTGCAGTTGTTGGAGATACAGTTGGTGATCCTTTCAAAGACACATCAGGACCATCTCTAAATATTCTTCTTAAGTTAATTGCTGTTGTTGCTCTAGTTATAGCACCTTTATTGGTAAGTTAAATATAGAGTACCTTTTTTACAGCCTTAATTACCTCCTCGCTGTTTGGTAGCCATTCTTCTAACAAAACAGGTGAATAAGGTGTAGGAGTATCTGCATTGTTTACTTTTTCAATTGGTGCATCAAGATAATCAAATAGCTCGTTCTGTATTTTATGAGAAATATCAGTAGAAATATTTCCAAATGGCCAAGCCTCTTCAAGAATCACAAGTCTATTTGTCTTTTTTACAGACTCAATTACTGTGTTGTAATCAATTGGCCTTAAAGTTCTCAGATCAATAATTTCAGATTCAATACCCTCTTTTTCTAGAACTTCAGCTGCTTTATAAGCCTCTTTAATAATTTTTCCAAATGATACAATTGTTACATCTTTTCCTTTTCTTTTTATATCAGCAACTCCAATAGGAAGTGTATATTCACCTTCAGGTATTTCCCCTTTGTCTCCATACATTTGTTCTGACTCCATAAAAATTACAGGATCATCATCTCTTATTGCAGACTTAAGTAAACCTTTAGCATCATATGGGTTAGAAGGAACTATGACTTTTAAACCTGGACAGTTAGCAAACCAACTTTCAAAAGCTTGAGAATGAGTAGCACCTAATTGACCTGCAGAAGCAGTTGGTCCCCTAAAAACAATTGGACATGGAAATTGTCCACCAGACATTTGTCTAATTTTTGCAGCATTATTAATTATCTGATCTATTCCAACTAAGGCAAAATTAAAAGTCATAAATTCTATTATAGGTCTAGCTCCTACCATTGTTGAGCCAACACCAACACCAGAGAAACCAGCTTCTGATATAGGTGTGTCTATTACTCTTAATTCTCCAAATTCATCCAACATACCCTTTGAAGCTTTGTAAGCGCCATTATATTCTGCTACTTCTTCTCCCATTAGATAGATAGTTTCATCTCTTCTCATCTCTTCTGACATAGCTTCACAAATTGCTTGTCTAAACTGGACTGTCTTCATAGTTATTAATTTTAAGCGAATTTAATCATAAAAAAAATATTTCCTATAGTGGTCTAACGAGATTTAAGTTTTATTTAATTAATTTGTGTAATTATATTTTTAGATGGAATTGATAGAATTAAAAATTCAAGGAATATCATACAACGACAATACTTCTGGAGCTTTTGCTCTAATTTTAGATGAGCTAAATGGAAATAGAAAACTACCAATCGTAATTGGAGGATTTGAGGCCCAGGCTATTGCAATTGCTCTGGAAAAAAAAATTAAGACTTCTAGGCCTTTAACACATGAATTATTTAAGAGTTTTGCGGATAAGTTTGAAATAAAACTTAATCATGTAATAATTCATAAATTAATAGATGGTGTGTTTTTCTCAAATATAGTATGTGAAAAGAAGAACAAAATAATAAAGATAGATTCTAGAACTTCTGATGCAATTGCATTATCACTAAGATTTAGTGCTCCAATATTTGTTAATAAGAAAGTTCTTGATGAAGCAGGGTTTGATGATGACGAAAGATATTCTGAAGAAATTAAACTTACTGATGATAGTTTTTTTGAAACGTATAAGACTGACTCAGCTGACGATAATATTTCTAGATCAAAAGATTTAAAAAAAATATCTACAAATAAAATTAAAAAAATGCTTGAAAAAAGTATCCAAAACGAGGATTATATAATGGCTGCAAAATTAAGAGATGAGTTGAAAATTAGAAAAAGTGTCAAATGAAACAATACATAGATTTACTTAAACATATAAATGATAATGGCCTGGAGAAAAAAGACAGAACAGGCACTGGAACTATTAGTGTATTTGGTTATCAAATGAGGTTTAATCTTCAAGATGGATTCCCCCTTATCACAACCAAGAAATTGCATTTAAGATCTATTATTCATGAACTGATTTGGTTTATCAAAGGTGAGACAAACATCAAGTATTTAAAGGATAATGGAGTTACAATTTGGGATGAATGGGCAGATAGTAAAGGTGATCTTGGTCCAATTTATGGTCATCAATGGCGAAACTGGAACAGTGATGGAATAGACCAACTTAAAGATGTTATTAAATCTCTTAAAACAAACCCTTCTAGCAGACGAATGATAGTTACTGCTTGGAATCCAAATATAATTCCTGATAGCACAAGATCATTTAGTGAAAATGTTAAAGATGGAAAAGCTGCATTACCTCCATGCCATGCTTTTTTTCAGTTTTATGTAGCAAATAATAAATTATCATGTCAAATGTATCAAAGAAGTGCAGATGTGTTTCTAGGTGTTCCATTTAACATTGCTTCCTATTCTTTACTTACTCATATGATTGCTCAGGTATGCGGATATGAAGTTGGAGATTTTGTTCATACTTTTGGAGATACTCATATTTACCTTAACCATCTTGAACAGGTTAAACTTCAATTATCAAGGGAACCTATGCCGCTTCCAACATTAAAACTAAATCAAACAGTTAAGATTATTGAAGATTTTAAATTTGATGATATAGAAATATTAAATTATAATTCTCATCCTCCAATAAAAGGAAAAATTTCAGTTTAAGGATATGATAAAAAATGAACTTACAATAATTGCTGCTGCATCTACAAACAATGTTATTGGACTAGATAATAAACTAATATGGAATATCCCCAAAGATTTAAAAAGATTCAAAGAACTAACTCAAGGTCATAATGTAATAATGGGTAGAAAAACCTTTGAGTCATTACCTAACCCTCTTCCTAATAGAGTAAATATTGTCGTTACAAGAAATACTGAATATAAATATGAAGGAGTAATTATTTGTAAAAGTATTATTGAGGCATTAGAGCATTGCAAAGATGACTCTCAGACTTTTATACTTGGTGGTGGAGAAATATATAGTCAAACAATTAATATTGTAGATAAAATTGAATTGACAAGAATATTTAAAGACTATAATGGGGATGCATACTTTCCAGAAATTCCTACTGAAAAATTCAAATTAGTTAATGAAGAAACACATGAATTAGAGGGTATTGAAAATATTAGATATTCTTTTTTAACTTATATAAAGAAATAGTATGAAGGCATATGTTTTTCCTGGACAAGGATCCCAAAAACCAGGTATGGGTCAAGAACTATTTAATGAGTCAATAGAATCTAGAGATCTTTTTAAAAAAGCAAATGAAGTTATGAACTTCAATATTACTGAATTAATGTTTGAAGGCTCTAGTGAAGAATTATTACAAACAAAAGTTACTCAACCAGCAATTTTTATTCATTCTGTTATTTCAGCATTAACTTCCAATACATTTAAACCTGATGTATGCGCAGGTCATTCCCTTGGTGAATTTTCTGCTCTTGTTGCTTCTAAATCAATAAGCTTTGAAGATGGTTTAAGATTGGTTTCTATTAGAGCAAATGCAATGCAACAAGCATGTCATGAAACTGAAGGAACCATGGCAGCAATACTTGGCGTATCAGATGACATTGTCGAGTCTGTATGTAATGAAGTTGATGGTATTGTTAAACCAGCTAATTATAACTGTCCTGGTCAATTAGTTATTTCAGGGGAATTTAACGCTGTAGAAAAAGCATGTGAATCACTTAAAGAAAAAGGTGCAAGAAGAGCATTAATACTTCCTGTAAGTGGAGCTTTTCATTCAGATTTAATGAAATCTGCCTCTAATGAATTAAAAAAAGGCATAGACGATATTGATTTTAAAAAACCTGACTGTCCTATTTACCAAAATTTTTCAGCCTCTGCAGTTACAGATCCATTAATTATTCAAGCTAATCTTCTTAATCAATTAACAGGAGCTGTTCTTTGGTCTCAAAGTATAAACAAGATGATTGAAGATGGTGTCAAAGAATTCATTGAGGTTGGACCAGGAAATATTCTTCAAGGATTAATTAAAAAAATTGATGGAGATATTGTTGTGAATAAAATTTAGATTTATTTTTTATAAACCTCTCCGTCCTTCATCACAAAAATTATATTTTTTAAAGTAGAAATATCCTCCGTTGGACTGTCATTAGTTGCTATAATATCTGCATAAAACCCTTTCTTAATTTGACCTAATAAATTATTCATATTAAGTAATTTAGCATTTGTAATTGTAGCTGATTTAATAGAATATTCCGGAGGAATTCCAATTTCATCCCAGTATACAAATTCACCAGCATTATCTCCATGAGGAAAAACTCCTGCATCTGTTCCAAACGCAATGGGAACACCCATTTGATATGCTTTCTTTGTTGAGGCTTTATTTTGAACTCCAACCTCTAAAGCCTTAGGAATTATAATTGCAGGATAATATCCTGGAATACTAGCCATTTTTACAACGTGTTCAGCTGCACTAATTGTAGGGACTAAAAAAGTATTTTTTTCCCTCATAAGTTTCATTGTTCTCTCTTTCATAATAGAACCATGTTCTATAGTTTTTACTCCTGATCTAACAGCTCTATACATGCCCTCATCTCCGTGAGCATGAGCTGCAACATGCATTCCATAATCATTTGCTGTATTAACTATTGCCCTCATAACTTCTTCTGTAAATTGCGGGTTTTGACCATTTTTTGCCATACTCATTACTCCGCCAGTTGCAGTAATTTTTATTAAATCAGCTCCATTTTTATATCTATATCTAACTGCTTTTCTAGCATCAGCTAGTGAATTAACAACTCCATCTTCTGGACCTGGATCTTCAACTAAACCTTCCCTGTAACCATTGGTGGGATCTCCATGACCACCTGTTGTAGCTATTGTTTTTCCAGACGTAAATATCCTAGGTCCAACAACAACACCACTATTAATAGCATTTCTAAGAGAAATATTAACTCCAGAACCTCCAACATCTCTTACAGTAGTAAATCCTGCTAACAGAGTTTTTCTAGCAACTACTGTGGATCTATAGGCTACATCTGCTTTATTATCTTGAAACCTATTTATATATTTATCTTTCCCACCAGACTCACTTTCCATATGAACATGAAAATCTATTAATCCGGGTAAGAGAACTTTAGATTTAAGATCATACACTATTACATTCTCATTATCAGGTTCAATAAATCCATCTTCAATTGAACTTATTATATTTTCCGAAACAATAATAGTTTTATTTAAATGGTATTTTCCTGAATTTGAATCATAAATTTTACCAGCATGAATATACTTTTCTTGCGAGAGTAATGTTGATGACATTAATAAAAAAATTAATAGGTTTTTCATGGTTCTTTTTTACTAAAGTAAACGAATTGAATAATTATTCAAAAAAACTGATAATTGTATTGGAAATAAATTTTATTTGTTTTTTTGAAAGCTCAGTATGCATTGGTAATGAAATGACCTGGTTTTTAACTTTGTTAGTTACTGGAAAGTCATTATCTGAAACAAACTCTTGTTTATATGCTTTTTGCTCATGAAATCCCAAAGGATAATATATTCCAAAGGGAATATTGTTTTTTAATAAGTGATCTGCTAATTCATCACGTTTACCATTTATAATTTTTAGAGTGTATTGATGATATACATGTGAATCAATATCTGATTCAATAAATGGAACCTCAATTTGATCAATATTCTCAAAAGCAGCATTATAATGATTTGCAGCTTCCTGTCTTCTTTTGTTATATTTATCTAAATATTTTAGTTTGACATTTAAAATTGCTGCCTGAATAGAATCTAGACGAGAATTTACTCCGATTTCATCATGGTAATATCTTTCATACATTCCATGATTTACTATTCCCCTCATCTTATAAGCTAGATTATCTGAATTTGTAAATATTGCACCTCCATCTCCATAACATCCAAGATTTTTAGAAGGAAAAAAGGATGTTGTAGCAATGTCTCCAATAGATCCAGACATTTGCCTCTGAGAATTTGCAAATTTATATTTAGAACCTAAAGCTTGAGCATTATCTTCGATTATTTGAAGATTATTTTTATTAGCTATTTCTAATATCTCTTCCATTCTACATGATTGGCCATATAAATGGACAGGAATAATAGCTTTTGTTTTGTCTGTAATCTTATCTTGGATCAAGCTAGGATCGATATTAAAAGTTCTAGGATCGATATCAACAACAACTGGTTTTAAACCCAATAAGAGAATCACCTCGATAGTAGAAGCAAAAGAAAAATTTGTTGTAATTATTTCATCACCACTTTTTAATTCAAGAGCCATTAAAGCAATTTGTAATGCATCGGTTCCATTAGCACATGGAATAACATGTTTTACATCTACATATTTCTGCAGATTATTTTGGAACTCCTTTACAATAGGACCATTAATAAATGAAGAAGAGTTAATTACTTTTTTTATCTCTCTATTAACTTGCCATCTAATTTTTCTGTATTGACCATTTAGATCAACCATGTTGATTTTTTTCATCAAAAACAAAATTAAAAAAGTATTTTTGGAAAAAGGATATAGTGAAAATTTTTTATGAAATATTTATAAGGCTAGCTTATTTGCTATCTCAACCTTTAAGGATTGTATCTCCTAAAACAAATCTATTTTTTAAAGGCAGAAAGAACTCATTTAAAATCTTAAAAGAAGAAATTAATTCTTCAAATAAAAATATTTGGTTTCATGTTTCCTCCCTTGGAGAATTTGAAATCGCAAAACCAATGATTGAATCCCTCAAGTCAGAAATTTATGATCTTAAGATTGTAGTAACTTTTTTCTCTCCATCTGGATTAGAAAATTCTAGAGATTATAAAGTTGCTGACTCAATGGTATACCTACCTCTTGACACTGAATTAAATGCTAAAAAGTTTATAAAAATTGTTAATCCAAAAGTTGCTGTTTTTATAAAAAATGATATTTGGTCTAATTATTTAACATGTTTAAAAAAAAATAATTCAATAACTTATTCAGTATCGTCAAAGTTTGATGAATCTCAATTTTATTTTAAATTCTATGGAAAATGGTTTCTAAATAAATTAAAGAAAATTGATTTATTTTATGTCCAAGATATTAATTCAAAAAGGATACTTGAAAAATACTTATTTAATGATATAAATATATCTGGAGATTCTAGGTTTACATCAGTAATCAGTACACTTAAAGAGAATAAAAAAATAAATAAAATAGAAAAGTTTATTGATAATCAAAAATGCTTTATAGCAGGAAGTGTATGGGAAAAAGATATTAAATTGATCGATAAAACCATAAAAAATAAAAGTATAAAGTCCATAATTGCTCCACATGATATTTCATCTGATTTTATTAATAAACTGGATAATCTATATGGTGAAGAAGCTATTAAATTTTCATGTTTAAAATCTGAAGATGATTTTAAAAGAAAAATTTTAATTATCGATTCAATAGGTATCTTAAAATATTTATATGCCTATGGAAGTATTTCATATGTAGGTGGCGGAATGTCAAATAAAGGACTTCATAATATTCTTGAGCCGGCAGTTTTTTCTTGTCCTGTAATAATTGGCCTTAATTACCAGGGATATATTGAAGCTGAAGAACTAATAGAATTAGGAGGAGTATATTCAGTCAAGGATTCTGAAGAATTTTATGAAATCTTTTCATCGTTAAATAATTCTGAGAAAAAGAGAAATGAGTCTGGACTAGCTAACATAAATTATATATTAAAAGAAGTAGAAAAAAATTCAATAATAATTCAATCCTTAACAAAAAATTTACAGAAATTATAATTTATAAATATAAATTTGCAATTATGCTAAGAAAGTTAATATTGATAATAGTTTTTCTCTCACCCTTATTTAGTTTCAGTCAAGAGTCCAAAGCTCCAAATATTATTATGATGATAGGAGATGGTATGGGATTATCTCAAATTTCATCTGGCATGTATTCTAATAATAATTATACTTCACTAGAAAGATCTCAGCATGTTGGTTTAATCAAAACTCATTCATTTGATAATCTAGTCAGTGATTCTGCTGCATCTGGAACTGCAATGTCATCAGGTGTAAAAACTTACAACAGAGTAGTTGGTATGGATGAGAATTTTATTCCTGTAAAGTCTATTCTTGAAATCTCCAGAGATAAAGGCTATATGACTGCTATTATTGCTACTTCTACTATTGTTCATGCTACGCTAGCATCGTATTATTCAAAAGTAAAAAGTAGATATGATTATAATGAAATAGCTAGTCAATTATCTAAGAGTAATATTAATTTTTTTGTAGGAGGTGGTGAGAAATATTTTAATGATAGGCGTGATAAAAGAAACTTAATGAACGAAATGGATGATTATTCATTTGCAAATAGTTTAGAAAATTTTATTGAAATCAATTCAAATAAAATTGGATTTTTAACTAATTATGATGAGCCTATTGGAAAACATGAAGGAAGAAAACCATCTCTAGAAGATATGGTTCAGGCAACTATTAAAAAGCTTAAGAGCTTCAATAAACCTTTCTTTCTATTAGTTGAAGGTTCACAAATTGATTGGGGTGGTCATGATAATGACTCAGAACATGTGATTAGCGAAATGTTAGAGTTTGACAGAACAGTTGGAAAGGTTTTTAACTTTGCTGAAAAAGATAAAAATACTACAGTAGTCATTACAGCAGATCATGAGACAGGAGGTCTTTCAATTGTTGATGGTAATCTAGAAGATTCTAAAGTTATAAATAAATATGTGTCAGAAGATCATACAGCTACAATGGTTCCAATATTTAGTTTAGGTCCTTATTCGTCTCTTTTCAACGGCATTTATGATAATACTGAAATTTTTGATAAATTAGAAGCAATCATTATAAAATGAAAAAAATATTTTTAGTACTCTTATTATTAGCTTTATCATGCAATAATGAACCAATTAATGTTGATGTCTTAATTTCTGGTGGGACAATTCATGATGGCAGTGGAGATAAAGGATATATTGGTAATGTTGCCATAAAAAATGACACGATTTTTTATGTTGGGAAAAAAAATAATTTTTTAGCTAATCAAACAATTAATGCTTCTGGTAAAGTAGTTTCTCCAGGGTTTATCAATATGCTTAGTTGGGGTTATAACACATTGATGCAAGATGGTAGATCATTAAGTGATTTGAAACAAGGTGTTACATTAGAGATTTTTGGTGAAGGTACTTCTCCTGGACCTACAGGCTCAATAAGGAATAATAATTATGTTTCTTTTGGAGAAGCAATGGAAAAATTAGAATCAAGTGGTGTTTCAACTAATATTGCATCATATTTAGGATCTGCTACTGTAAGGATTCAAGAGGTTGGTTTTGCAAACAGAAAGGCAACATCTGAAGAAATGAACTCTATGAAAAATATTGTTAGAATAGCCATGGAGGAAGGAGCTATGGGTATAGGATCTTCATTAATATATGCTCCTGGTGATTATGCTGATACAGATGAGTTAGTTGAGTTATCAAAAATAGCATCATCATATGGAGGAAGCTATATATCTCATATGAGAAATGAAGATTTTAGGGTTTTAGAAGCAGTTGATGAATTACTAGAAATTGCAGAAAGAGCAAATATACCTTCTCAAATTTATCATCTAAAAACTTCAAGAAAACCTAATTGGCATCTATTAGATTCAGTAATTGATAAAGTAGAAAGCGCCAGAGAACAAGGTTTAAAAATTACTGCTGACATGTATACTTATCCTGCTTCCTCAACAGGATTAACAGGAGTAATACCAACATGGGTTCAAGAAGGTGGAACACAAGCGTGGATAAACCGTATGAAAAGACCTGATATAAGAGAGAGACTTTTTCAAGATATAAGAAAAGAACTTTCAGAACAGCCTCCAGAAGATATATTAATGGTTGGCTTTAACAAACAATCTATGTCAAGTAAATATAGAGGTATGACAATCGCTGAAGCAGCAAAGATTAGAGGAGAATCTCCTGAAGAAGCTATTGTAAATCTTATAATCGAAGATGGTAGTAGAATTCAGTGTATATATTTTAGTATGTCAGAAGATAATGTTAGAAAAAAGATAATGCTTCCTTGGGTTTCATTTGACTCAGATGCTGGATCCTATTCAGATATATCTAAAGATTTTATTACTCATCCAAGAGCATTTGGAAGTTTTGCAAGAGTATTAGGTAAATATGTGAGAGAAGAGAAATTGATTACAATGGAAGAGGCAATTAGAAGATTATCTGGGTTTCCTGCTGAAAATCTAGGAATTAAAAAAAGAGGATATTTGAAAACAGGTTTTTTTGCGGATGTTGTAGTTTTTGACCCAAAAATAATAGAAGACAAAGCTACTTTTGAAAAGCCTCTTCAATTTGCAGTTGGAGTTGAAGATGTATTTGTAAACGGAACTCAAGTATTATCAAAAGGAGAACATACTGGAAATTTTTCTGGGAGGTTTGTAAAAGGATCTGGATATAGAGGACTAAATAACTTTGAAGATTAAATAAAGTGCGGGTGAAGGGACTCGAACCCCCAAGCTGTTAGGCACTAGATCCTAAGTCTAGCGTGTCTACCAATTTCACCACACCCGCAAAAGGTGAACAAATATAAATAAGTTTTTAAAAATAAATCAACTATGAGTACATTATCTGAAAAGGAGAAAGAGAAATATTTAAATGAGCTTTTTGAGTTTTTAAAACTACCGTCTATTAGTGCTGATTCTAGGTATAAGAAAACAATGAATAAAACAGCTAAATGGCTTTCGAATGAACTTTTAAAATCAGGATGTGATTCATCAAACGTGTATGAAACAGATGGGCATCCAATTGTCTATGGAGAAAAACATGTAGATGATTTATTTCCTACTATTTTAGTCTATGGTCACTATGATGTTCAGCCACCAGACCCTTTGGAGCTCTGGACTAATCCACCGTTTGAACCAATAATTAAGAAAACTGATATTCATCCAGAAGGTGCAATTTTTGCGAGAGGTGCTTGTGATGATAAGGGTCAAGTTTTCATGCATGTAAAAGCTTTTGAACAGCTTATAAAAAAAGATAAACTAAACTGTAATGTAAAGTTTATGATAGAGGGAGAGGAAGAAGTTGGTAGTGATAATCTAGAAAAATTTCTTTTAGAAAATAAGTCTAAGCTTGATGCTGATGTTATTTTAATATCAGATACTGGTTTAAGCAATCTTGAAAAGCCAACTTTGACAGTAGGTCTAAGAGGTTTATCTTATATGGAGGTTAAAGTTACGGGACCAAATAGAGATCTTCATTCAGGAATATACGGAGGAGCTTTAGCTAATCCCATAAATATTTTGTCAGATATGATTAGTTCACTTATAGATGATAAGGGAAAAATAACTATACCTGGGTTTTACAATGATGTTATAGAAATTGATAAATCAAAAAGAGAATCAATAGAGGAAATGTCAAAATTTGATGATGAAAAGTTTAAAGATTCTTTAGGACTAAGAAAAACGAAAGGAGAAGAAGGATATTCAACACTAGAAAGAAAATCAATTCGTCCTACACTTGATGTAAATGGTATATGGGGAGGTTATACAGGAGAAGGGTCTAAAACAGTTATACCTAGCGAAGCTAGTGCTAAAATTTCTATGAGATTGGTGCCAAATCAAAATTGGGAAAAAGTAAGTGAGTTATTTACTAATCATATAAAAAGTATATTACCTGATTCAGTATCAGTTCAAGTATCAACACATCATGGTGGAAATCCATACGTAACTCCTGAGGGTTTTAAAGGTTATGAATCAGCAATTAAAGCATATAAGGATAGTTTTGGGATTGATCCTATTCCACAGAAAGATGGCGGAAGTATTCCAATAGTTCCAATGTTTGAAAGTATTCTTGGAATAAAAACAGTTTTAATGGGATTTGGACTAGATAGTGATGCTATTCATTCTCCTGATGAAAACTATGGAGTAAGGAACTTTTTTATTGGCATTGATACAATCCAAAGTTTTTATAAACATTTTGGAAGTTAGATAATTTTATCAGGGTTTTTATTAATAAAGCTTGACCAATTTGAATATTGTTTTTTAGGATTTTTATTATCAAAATTGAAAAAATGACATACTGCAGCTGCCAATCCATCTGTAGAGTCAAGATTCTTGGGTAGCTCTTTTATTTTAAGCATACTCTTTAACATTTTTGCAACTTGTTCTTTACTAGAGTTCCCATTTCCAGTAATTGCCATTTTTATTTTTTTTGGAGAATATTCAGTAATGGGAATATCAAAGTTAAGTGCTGCAGCCATTGAAACTCCCTGAGCTCTTCCTAATTTTAGCATAGATTGAACATTTTTGCCAAAAAAAGGGGCTTCAATTGCAATTAAATCTGGATTATGGTATTTAATTAATTCAGATGTTTTTTTAAATATTTTTGACAACTTAGCACTATGGTCATCTTTATTTGGCAGCTTGTATTCAATCAAATCTATTAACTCCATGTTATTTCCATGAATTTTAATTATTCCAAATCCCATTATGTTTGTCCCAGGGTCAATTCCCATTATTATCGAATTATCTGGTATATTATTCATGATTAAGTTTAAAAGGTAGATTAAATTTCACTTCAACAAATTCCCCAACATTTGTTTTAATTGCAGGTAATGCATTAGGTAACTTTTCCACTGCCTCTTGAATTATTAAAACTAATTTTTTGTCTAGTTTATCTTTAGGTAAAAGATTAGTAAGACGAAAATTGCCGATGGTGTCTATTCTTAGAGTCAATACGTATTCAATTGTATCTAGTGGAAAAACTTTATCCTCGAGAAAGCTATTCATTTCCATTTCTATTTTATTTCTGAAACAAATTAGCTGATTATCAATTTCTAAATTTTCACATTCAGGAAATGATGGTGGCTGATCATTAATTGTCCAAGAAGATGCAGATTCAATTTCAGACTGTGGTACTTTTAAAAAATTAGAGTCGCAAGAAGCTAGTGTAATTACAAAAAGTAACCATCTTGAAGGGAACTTAATATTATAATTCTTAATTAAGTTAAGCACGATTAAAATTACGATTTTTTTATAGCTTTGTCCAATGGAGTTATTTCTAATCTCAGTATTATTGATTGCTATTGCATTTTCAGGGATAGCAATTAAATTAATTTTAAAAAAAAATGGAGAGTTTTCTGGCACTTGCGCTAGTCAGAGTCCTTTTTTAAATAACTCTGACGAACCTTGTGGTATATGTGGAAAAATTCCAACAAATTCAGAATGCGCTAATGATACTCAATGATTAAAATAATTTCTAAGCTTGGACCAGGTTTACTTTTTGCAGGAGCTGCTATTGGTGTTTCACACTTAGTTCAATCAACTAGAGCCGGAGCTGAATTTGGATGGGGCTTAATTTGGGCTTTGATACTGGTCAATATTTTTAAATATCCATTTTTTCAATATGGACCTAGATATGCAATTGCAACTGGCGAAAGTTTGCTTGACGGTTATTATAAAATTGGTAAAGTGTTTTTAATTACATATTTCATACTGAATCTAGCAACAATGTTTACTATTCAAACAGCTGTAACTATTGTAACAGCTGGACTTGCTTCCAGTCTTTTTGGCATTACTGACAATATGGTCGTATGGAGTCTAATAATTATTATCATGTGCTATATTATGCTACTCCTTGGTAAGTATCAGATTTTAGATAAAATTATAAAAGTTATAATCTTAATACTGGCAATAAGCACTATCTTCTCAACTGGGGTTGCATCAATAAACACAGATGAGGTTTATAGCTTTAAACAAATATTTCCATCAGGTAGTGGTTTAGTTTTTTTAGTAGCTTTTATGGGGTGGATGCCTGCACCACTTGATATTTCAATTTGGCATTCTATATGGACGCTTGAGAAGAAAAAAAGTCAGAAAATAACTGCAAAAGAAAGTCTATTTGATTTCAATGTAGGGTATTTAGCTACTGTTATATTAGGTATTTGTTTTGTTAGCTTAGGTGCATTGGTGATGTATAATTCGGGAATAAGTTTTTCAAATAGTGGAAGTATCTTTGCAGGTCAACTAATTGATTTATATACATCTAATTTAGGTGACGGTTTTTATTTGATAATTTCAATTTGCGCATTTACGACTATGTTAAGTACAACTATTACATGCCTAGACGCATCTCCAAGAACAATGTCCAGAGCAACACAATTATTAACAAAAAATAATGATAAAAATTATTATTTTCATTGGATATCAGCGTTAGCTATAGGCACAATGTTAATATTTTATTTTTTGCTTTCTGAAATGGGAGCATTAGTTGAGTTAGCTACTGTGTTATCTTTTATAACTGCTCCTTTTTATGCAATTTTAAATTATAAATTGATAATGAGTGATAATATGCCTAAATCTCATAAGCCCTCTAAAAATTTAAGAATTTTAAGTGTTACAGGTATTTTCTTTCTTAGCTTTTTTGCACTTGGCTATATTTTGACCAGGTTTATTTAGTTTGTATCTTTGTAGAATATGTCAGAGACTAGAACAGTAAATCAGGGTTGGGTAAAACTTAATCTTCCAACGAAAGAATCTAATACAAAAATTAGAACTAAGAAACCTGATTGGATTCGTGTCAAACTTCCTATTGGTAAAAAATACACACAACTAAGGTCTACTGTTGAGAAGAATAATCTTCATACAATTTGTGTTTCTGGTAACTGTCCTAATATGGGTGAATGCTGGACTGAAGGAACTGCTACATTTATGATCTTAGGTAACATATGTACAAGGTCATGTGGTTTTTGTAATGTTCAAACTGGAAGCCCTTTACCTGCAGACGAATTAGAGCCATTCAAAGTAGCTAGGTCTATAAATATTATGGGAGTTAAACATGCTGTTTTAACTTCTGTAGATAGAGATGATTTAAAAGATGGGGGATCAATAATTTGGTCTGAAACTGTTAATGCTGTTAGAGATTTAAATCCTAAAACTACAATAGAAACTTTAATACCTGATTTTAGAGGTAATTCAGAAAATATTGACAGAATTATAGAGGTAGCTCCAGAAGTAGTCTCTCACAATCTTGAAACTGTTAGGAGGCTCACCAGAGAAGTTAGAATTCAAGCCAAGTATGACAGAAGTTTAGAAGTTTTAAAATATTTAAAGGATAATGGCATTAATAGAACTAAATCAGGACTAATGCTGGGTCTAGGTGAAACAAAAGAAGAAGTTTTAGAAACAATGGAAGATTTACGTAATGTTGGAGTTGATATAATAACTTTAGGTCAATATCTTCAACCTACAAAAAAACATCTAACAGTAAAAGATTTCATAACTCCTGAACAATTTAAAGAGTATGAGATAATTGGCAAAGAAATGGGATTTAGACATGTAGAGAGTGGGCCCTTAGTTAGATCTTCTTATAAGGCTCACAAGCATATTCATTAATCGTTAAATATATAATCCTCTATATTTTTATCAAAATTATATTCATTTATTTCCTTAGGAAACTTTAGTCCTACTTCAATATAATATATATCTCTGTTGTTGATTTTAGGTCTGAGTCTACCAAAATCTTTTTCAGTAGTTAAGATTATTTTATTTAAAGAGAGCCCTGTAATTTTATCAATAGATGACTTATTAAAATTATAATGATCTGAATATTTTAGATGTTTAAATTTTAAGGCTTTATTTTTTAAAAAATTCACTAAATATGAAGAATCTGCAATTCCAGTAACTAGAACAAAGTCAACATCCTCTAATACATCGATGTCAACTTCTTCAGAATCAGATTTAATTTTTTGCATATATGTCAAAGAACTAAAAAAAACCTTTTGGTTATCATTTGGGTTAAGTGATTCAAGAAATGATATTTTATCTTTTTGGGATAAATTATCAGGACATTTAGTAACAACAATCAAATCAGCTCTTTTAGCAGAGCTAATATTCTCTCTAAGATTTCCAACTGGTAGAATTTCATCTTTGTAAAATGGATATTGAAAGGTTGTTGTTAAAATCATCAGTCCAGGCTTTACAAATCTATGTTGAAAGACATCATCCCAAATACATAAATCAGTATCAGGTAAGTTTTTTAGAATTATATTCATTCCTTTCCTCCTATCTTCACATACAACCACATTGATCTCTGGATGTTTTGAGTAAAATTGAAATGGTTCATCTCCAATTTCATATGCTGTTGACATATTAGAAGCTTGAATAAAGCCTTTAGTATTTCGATTATAACCTCTACTTAATGTTGTAATTTTATTTTTATTTTTGAATTTACCAATTATATAATCTACAACTATTGATTTTCCTGTTCCACCAGTAGATAAGTTTCCAATTCCAATAGTTGGAATTTTATACTCAATTGAATCAATTATTCCTAGATCAAAAAGAAAATTTCGAAAAGATGTATAGAGATTGTATATAAGTGATAAAGGATATAATAAAAAATTCATTTTTTTCACCAGAGGAAAGATAATATTATATTTGCAATGAATCTAAACTTATATGAAAGTTAGTGAAATTACAGAAATTCTAGATAACTGGATGCCAATATCAATTGCTGAGGATTTTGATAATGTTGGATTAATTGTTGGTGATCTCAATTCTGAAGTGAAAAATATTTTGGTAACTCTTGACACTACACAAAATGTAGTTGATGAAGCTTTAGATAAAGATTGCAATTTAATTGTAAGTTATCATCCTATAATTTTTAATGATTTAAAAAAAATTACTACAGATTCTGGATATGTTCAAAAATCGATAATTAAAGCTGTAAAAAATAATATATCTGTATATGCTATTCATACATCTTTAGATAATCATCCAGAGGGAATTAGTTATTTTTTATCTAAAAAAATTGGTTTAAAGAATACATCAATACTAATTCCAAAAACAAATGAAAAAATTAATTTAAAAATTGGTATGGGAATTAAAGGTGAGCTTATTGAACCCATGGAAGAGACTGATTTCTTTGATTTACTTAAAGATAAATTAGAACTCAAATATCTTAGACACTCCTTGACACTAAACAAACTGATATCAAAAGTTTCAATTGTTGTTGGATCTGGAAGTTTTGCAATTAAAAATTCCCTTGACTCTGATATGGATGCTTTTATAACTTCAGATTTAAAATATCATAATTTTTATGAAGCAGATAATAAGGCTGTTTTAGTAGATATTGGACATTATGAGAGTGAAAACCATATAAAATTGATAATTAAGGAATTTCTTAATAAAAAATTACCTAATTTTACCATCCTTTTATCTAAGGAAAATATTAACCCAGTAAACTACTATTAAAATGGCAAAAAAAGTTGAAATTTCAGTTGAAGAAAAACTAAGAGCTCTGTTTGATCTACAGTTAATTGACTCAAGAATCGATCAAATTAGAAGTATAAGAGGTGAACTTCCTCTGGAAGTTGAAGATCTTGAAAATGAAATTGAGGGATTAAATAAAAGACTTGAAAGTTTTGAGAACGAAATTAAAGAAAGTGAAGATGGTATTAAATTTGAAGAAAACTCAATATCTACATCTAAGGTAAATCACAAAAAGTATGAAGGTGACTTAAAAAAAGTAAGAAACAATAGAGAGTATAATGCCATTATTAAAGAACAAGAATTTCAAGAATTAGAAATAAAACTTTCTGATAAAAAAATAGCTCAATATAAAGAGACAATTGAAAACAAAACAGTTGTTCTTGACGAGCTAAAAGGTAAAATTAAAGACAGGAAGTCACACTTAAAAAGTAAAAACTCTGAACTTGGTGAGATTCTTAAAGAAACTGAAAAAGAAGAAAAAAAACTTTTAGAAAAATCTAAAGAATTTGAGAAAAAAATTGAAAATAATTTAATATCTGCATATAAAAGAATTAGATCTAACGTAAGAAATGGTCTTGCAATTGTGCCTATTGAAAGAAATGCATCTGGTGGATCATATTTCACTATTCCACCCCAAGTTCAAATGGAAATTGCATCTAGACAAAAAATAATTACAGATGAGTATAGTGGTAGAATCTTAGTTGACCCAAAATTAGCTGAGGAAGAAATGGATAAAATGAAATCTATTTTTTCTTAATTTACAAAGCAGATCTTGTAATTACCTCTTTATTCTCTCCATTATAATAATCCATATAAGAGAATCCAGGCTCTATACTAAATGAACCAACTTCACCACTTTTATTCATAGCAATGTAAGCTACCTGAAATTTATTTTCTTGTGAATTACTTGACACAATTCTTTTAACAGCGGTTTCACATGCCTCCTGGGGTGACTTACCTTGTCTTATTAATTCTACAACTAAATATGAACCAACTGTTTTTACAACTTCCTCTCCTAAACCAGTAGCAACAGCTCCACCAATTTTATTATCTATAAATAATCCAGATCCAATTATTGGTGAATCACCTATTCTACCTTTCATTTTATAGGCTAACCCACTAGTGGTACAAGCTCCTGACATATTATTATTTTTATCGAGACATAACATACCTATAGTATCATGATTTTCAATATTTATTATAGGCTTATATTCCTCGTTTTCAAGCCACTTTTCCCAATCTTTTTTTGATGTCTCAGTTAATAAATCTATTTTTTTATACCCTTCAGAAATTGCAAATTCTTCTGCACCTTTACCAGCAAGCATAACATGAGGAGTTTTTTCCATAACATCTTTTGCTAATCTTGCAACATTCATAATATTTTCTACTGCAACCACAGAACCACAATCTCCCAGATGATTCATAACACATGCATCTAGAGTTACATTTCCAGATCTATCTGGTGCACCTCCATATCCAACTGTTGTGTTTTTTGGATTTTCTTCCTCAACCGCTACACCAATTACAGCTGCATTTAATGCATCTGTACCATTATCAAGTAAAGATCCTGCTTTATAATTTGCTTCAGTTGTTTTCCAAGTTGATATAGACCTTACCATAGGAGAAAAATTTAAATTATTTGCTTTAAGTCTTGTTGATATTGAAGACATTAAACCAATACTAAATATATCAAAAATAAAGTTTCTTCTTTTCATATTATTTATTTAAAGCTCTTAATCTTTTAATTAATGGCGGATGAGAGTAGTGAAAAAACACATACAGAGGGTGAGGATATATATTTGAAAGACTATCTACAGATAGTTTTTTTAACGCCAATGACAAGTCATCTCCATTATATGTTTCTTTTGCATAGGAATCTGCTTCAAACTCATTTTTTCTACTTATATAATTCATTAAGATTCCAGACATCATTGAAATAGGTGAAAAGATTATAGTGAATCCTATTAAACCTAAATGAAAACTAACATCTGATCCTCCCAATGCCTGAGAGATTTCTGGTAGTTTTAAACATAATTCGAAGAAAAAGGTCATTACACCAATTTGTATAACTGACATTAATAAACCTGAGAAAACATGTTTTTTCTTAAAATGACCAACTTCATGAGCCAAAACTGCAACTAATTCATTTTCACTATGCTTCTCTATCAAAGTATCATATAAAGCTATAGTTTTTCTTGGCCCAAGCCCGCTAAAGAAAGCATTAGCCTTAGTTGATCTTTTTGAGCCATCAATCACGTAGATGTTCTTTAAAAGATATCCAACCTGTTTAGAATAATTTTCAATTTTTTTTCTTAACTCTCCGTTTTCGAGTGGGGTAAGTTTATTAAATATCGGTACAATTAAATCTGCATAAAACATATTAATAAAAACCATTAATAATGAAAGTCCGATCCATAGATATAACCAGAAACCATCATTTAAACTATCATATAAATACAAGGCTAAAAATAAAAGAAACCCTCCAATTAAAATCGAAAGCATAGATGATTTAATTATATCAAAAAAGAATGTAGACTTTGAAGTTTTATTAAAACCAAAATTTTCTTCAATAACAAATGTGTTATAATATGAAAAAGGTATTGATATTATTAAGTTTAAAGTAAATAGTATTAGAAAAAAGATTCCTGATTCTATAAAACTATTATTAATCTCAAAAGGTAAAAATAAGTTGAGACTAAAGGAATTAACTAGTTGGTCAATATATCCATATCCGTTAAACACTAAAAGTGAAACAACTAATAAAAAGCTTGTTGTACTGGATAGTAATCCTATTTTATTTTTACTTATTGCGTATTGTTTTGCTTGTTTATATTTCTTTTTATCGTAGAAATCTTTTAACTCTGAAGGTATTTCATCTTTCCAGTTTTTATGATTTAAATAATCTAAAATATTTGAGAATAAGTAATTAAAAATTACTAACCCCATAATTACTAAAAACCAGACTTCAGGTACCATAAAATTGAATTTAATTAATTTAGATTTAAATGTAATAAAAGATGATTAATAAGTATACTATTATAGGAACTTTAGGAATTTTAATTTTTAGCTCAGGGTTATGTGTATTTGGAGAAGCTGTAATAAGAAAATATCAGGAATTAGATTTTTTCTTGATTGGAACTCTTTCACTTATTTTAATAAATACTGGAATTTGTATTATGATAAAATCAAAAGAACTATCTAATTAGATTTATGATTATCATAAAGATAAAGAGGGAGTGCTAGTGAAAATCCAACAAGAAACATAGGCAATAAATATTTAATAATTTTTATTGGAGATTTTCGATAACTATAGATTAAAAAAATTAAAAAAGAAGAAGCTGCTACAGTTAAATCCATTGATAACATTGAAACAGCATAGTTTTCATATAAAAGGCTAAAGAATCCATCCATAGACCAGTTATTGATTTTTAAAAAATTAAATAGGTTATAATAAGGGAGTGCAATACCAAGTATACACAATATCAGATATATTTTTTTCATAATTAAATAGTTATATATTCATTAGGTTTAATAATTATTAATTCTTTGTTTACTTTTTTAAACTCTTCTACTGCTTTAGATTGATCAATTTCAATTAAACCAAATGTATCAAAATGATATCCAAGGATTTTATCACATTTAATAAAGTCAGAAGCTAAAATTGCATCCTCATAGCCCATTGTAAAATTATCTCCAATCGGAAGAACAGCAAGATCTAAGTTGTATTTAAGAGGAATAATTTTCATATCAAATGTTAAAGCAGTATCTCCTGCAATGTATATTGATTTATTATTTGCTGAGATTATAAAACCTCCAGGCTGCCCTCCATTTGCTCCATCTGGGAATGTAGAAGTATGAATTGCATTAACATACTTTAGTTCTCCAAAATCAAAATTCCATTTACCTCCATGATTCATAGGATGACCCTTTAGCCCTTTATTTTGAAAATGATTGACAATTTCGAAATTCGAAATAATGATAGAGTCATTTTCTTTAGCTAGTTTTTCAACATCTAGAATATGATCTTGATGTGCATGGGTGATAAGAATAAAATCAGGTTTCAGGTTCTCAATATCAACCTCAGATGCAAAGGGGTTTCCAGAGATAAATGGATCAACAACTACAATAAACTCATTAATCTTGATTTCTAATGTAGCATGACCTAAGAATGTAATTTTCACTTTTTTTAGTTAATTTAAAGAAATCATTTATATAAGAGCAATTAAAAAAGTAATTAATATAAACAATGAGCAACTCAATATTTAGAAAAGATGGAACTGCTCAAGGAGTTGCAAAACAGAGATTGATTGAATCACTTGCTAAACCTGATAATCGTATTATTTATGACCCTTATGCGAAACATTTTGTTCTTGGAGCAAGTATAATAAAACTTTTGGGGCATAAATTCAGTGTCTGGTTAGGAGATAAATTTGTGACTGGAATGCATGAACATCTAATCTCTCGAACAAGATTTATAGATGATTTAATCGAGAAAGTTGCCTCTATTGATATAGAGCAATATGTAATACTAGGAGCAGGTTATGATTCAAGAGCTCATCGTCTTAAACTTCCATCCAAATTAAAAATATTTGAAGTTGATCAGCCTGAAGTTCAGAAAAGAAAACTTTCAAGGCTTCCGGATAAGACAACTAATAAAGAAAATGTAACCTATATCAGTATTGATTTTAATAACCAATCTCTTAAAGAACAACTTTTGAATGCAGGATTTAATCAAAGTAAATCAACTATTTATACACTTGAAGGTGTATCTCAGTATATTACAAAAGAGGCATTTAACTCAACTTTAAAAGAACTGGCTGTTTTAAACCAAAATTCTAATTCAAAAATTTTTATATCATACGTAAATAAACTTCTAAAGGATGATCCAAAAGCCTGTTTTGGTTCGGGTTATCCAAATCCTGAAAAAGCGGTCAATTTTATAAAAAATACATCAGCTAAGGTAGGTGAACCATGGATATCATTTTACTCTGCTAAAGAAATTGAAGATTTACTATCTCAAAATAATTTTACTGTAATTGAAAATAAAACCTTAGCTGATCTTAATTCTAAATATTTCACTCCAGTTGGCAGGACTATTCCTGAAAACCATGTTTTCAAGCTTGAACATTTTGTAATAGCTGAAAGCAAAACGTAAATACACCCTTTTTTATTTATTAATTCTTTCTGGAAAATCGGTTATAATTGCATCAACCCCCATTGATTTCATTCTTTTTATATTGGCAGGAGTATTAATCGTGTAGGGATAAACTTTAATATTATTAGAATGTATTTTTTTGACTATTTGATTTGTGATAAACTTATTATTAGGATTTAAAGCAACTGCATTAATTTCCGTAGCTAATTTAATTGCGTTATCAATTTTATATAACGAGTCTACAAGGATTGCAATTGGAACATCTTTATTAATATTTCTAAACTTTTTTAACTCATCCCATCTAAAGCTTGATATAATAAATTTTGAGGGAGTGAGATTAGATTCAGTTAAATATTTGATGATGATTTTATTGGTTTCATAGGCAGTATTCTCACCTTTTAGCTCAATATTTAAAAAAATTTTTTCTGGTATTATATCTAATACCTCATTTAAAGTAGGGATAGATAACCCTCCAATTAATTCTACTTTTTTAATAGAATCTAAAGAAATTTGCTCAATAAATGCAGTTGAATTAGATAGCCTACCTAAAGACGGATCATGATACACTATTAGCTCACCTGATTTAGATTTAAATACATCAATCTCAATTCCATCAACTTTTAAATTAATAGCCTTTTTAACTGATTCAATTGTATTTTCAAGTGCATGACCCATTGCGCCTCTATGACCAATGACAATTATATCTGAAGTTGTATTACAACTTGAAAAAAGAAAAATAAATAATAAAAATGATGATAATAATTTTTTCATATATTTCAAACAAGATAATTAAACATTAGTGTTAAAAATACTATATTTTAAAATTCTTTAATAAAATAGATATGAAAGAAAATATTAAACTTTATGCAGTTTATCTAGGGGGAAGAGCCGATGGATGTAATACTGAGCTTCATGATGTTGTTTTCACTTGTGGTAATAAAATTGAAGATACTTATATGGATTTACTTGATAAGTGGTTTGGAAATGTAGATAGACTTCATATTGATTCTTGGGTTGAGATAAATCATGTAGATGGATATAAGGTTTCTCTTTCATCAAAAAAAAATATCTCAAAAAGCAAATTATTTTTTATAAATCTAGGAGGGTATGATAAAAATAAATTTGAAGAGTTACATGAAAGTGAGTTTCTGGTTGGTGAAAAAAAAATATTAATAAAAAAAAGAGCAAAAGAAGTTTTAATGAAAGGATTATATCAAGTTCACACAGATGATTTATATGATGTTGATGATTGTATTGAAATTAATAAGGTTTCTGATTTCTTTATTAATCTTAACAAGGATGATAATATAAATGAGACTTTGAAATATAATAACGGCTATCACCCTATACCCAAGAAAATAATAGAAAAATATAAGTCATTGGCTGGTGATTAACCCCTATTAACTACTGTTGAAGAAGCTTGTGATTTTGCAAGAACTGTAATATCACTAATATTAACATTCTCTGGACAATTTATTACATAGGATATTACTTTAGCAACATCATCTCCGACTAATGGATCAGCTCCATTATAAACTGACTTAGATTTATCTTCATCATCTTTAAACCTAACCATTGAAAAGTTTGTTTCTACCAATCCTGGATTTATTTGTGAAACCTTAATATTAAACTTATTTAAATCAATTCTCATACCCTGGGAGATAGCATCAACAGCAAATTTGGAGGCACAGTAAATATTACCTTTAGGATATAATTCTTTCCCTGCAATCGATCCAATATTAATAATATGTCCACAATTATTTTTTGTCATAATATCTAATACAGGTTTACTCACATACAGTAATCCCTTAACATTAGTATCAATCATCATGTCCCAATCTTCAATTTTACCTTCATGAATAAAATCTAAACCATGAGCGTTACCTGCATTGTTAATCAAAACATCTATATTCTTCCAATCATTACCTAAACTAGAAATTTTTTCATAAACATCTTGTTGGTTCCTTACATCAAATTGTAAAGTTTTAACTTTAGTCTTTGTCGAAAGTGAAGCTTCTAACTCTTTTAGTTTATCAGTATTTCTTCCACATAGTATCAATGAAAATTGATTAGCTAACTCATAAGATGTTGATTCTCCTATACCTGAAGTAGCTCCTGTAATTAGTGCAATTTTTTTATTTTTTTCCATTTAGTTAAAATATAAAAATAAGAGCCCAGCAGCAACAGCTCCAAGTGATGGGCCAAAAACTGGAATCCAACTGTATGCCCAATCTGAAAGCTTATTTTTTCTAGGAATTAATTGATAAACAATTCTTGGTCCAAGATCCCTAGCTGGATTTATTGCATATCCTGTAGTTCCTCCAAGACTTAGCCCTATTACCCATACTAATATTCCCACTGGAAGTGCATCTAATGAACCTATTCCGAAATTTACATCCATTCCTTCAATAAATATATTAGGCTTAACAATGTATAGGATTCCAAAAATTAATATAAAAGTTGCAAGAAACTCACTAAAAAAATTATTCTTGTAATTCCTAATTGCAGGTGATGTGCAAAATGATCCCATTACAGCACTTTCATCAGTCGTTGATCTGTAGTGGTCTATATAAAAAATATAGGTTAACCAACTACCTAAAATTGCTCCAAGAACTTGTGCAATTATATATCCTATCATCAGATCAACTGAAAATTTACCTGCAACAACTAATCCAATTGTTACAGCAGGATTTAAGTGTGCGCCACTAAACTCTCCAGTAACATAAGCAGCAACAAATACTGCGAAACCCCATGCAGTTGTAATAGTTATCAAAGGGGTTTCTTTAGAGCCTTTGGTTTTACTTAAGCTAACGTTAGCAACAATACCTGAACCTAGAAGTAGAAGAATAGTTGTACCTACAAATTCCGCAATATATGGACTTATCATACTATATAATTTTTGATTAATTTATTAAATTTTTTTAATTCAGCATCTATCCATTTATCATCTTCTCCTAAAACATCAGCCATTTTTTGAGCAACAATTGGGGCAATTCTCTGTGATTCTTTAGAGTCTAAAAAAACACATCTTGTTCTACGAGCCAAAATATCTTCAACAGTAAGAGCCATTTCATGAATTATTGACCATTCTATAATATTATTTGAAATATAAAATTTGTTTGATAAAGATTCATTATCATTGATACCTCCAAGTGATTCTACTTTTTTCTTTAAAGAACCATAAACATGCATTGGATCTGACCAACTGACATTTCTTTTGAAACCAAAAAGCTTGGTTCTTTCAGTCTTACATTTTTTCTTCTTGAGCTTATTGATAGAAATAGCTGTATTAATGGCATCCTCAGCAATTTTCCTATAAGTTGTCCATTTTCCACCTAAAACACTTATTAAACCAGATGGCGAGATGTCTATCTTATGACTCCTTGAGACTTCTTTAGTTGATTGTTTATTTGATGTTGCAGCCAAAGGCCTTAATCCAGCAAAAACACTTTTAATATCATCTTTTTTTGGCTTAACTGACATATACTTACCTGCATTTTTCAAAATAAAGTCAACCTCTTCCTTTAGCGCTTTCGGCTCCTCACTTGCTTTTTTTACTTGTGTGTCAGTAGTTCCAACTACTACATAATTTTTCCAAGGAACAGCAAATAAAACTCTACCATCTGATGTTTGAGGAATTAAGATTGCATGTTTACTTTTTAAAAATCTTCTTTCAAGTACAATATGAACTCCTTGACTTGGTTGAATCATTTTTTCAATTTTTGGCTGATCCATTCTAATTATCTCCTCAGCAAATACTCCGGTAGCATTTATAACCACTTTGCTTTTAATCTGATATTTTTTGGAATTAATTGAATCTGTAAAGTTAAGTCCCTTTATTTCTCCATCTTTTTTTATCAATCCTTCAACATTACAATAATTTAATAATGCAGTTTTTTTTGAATCAGCTGATAGAGCTAATGTTATAGCCATTCTTGAATCATCGAATTGTCCATCATGATAAATAACCCCTCCTCTAAGTCCTTTCTTATTAACATTTGGAATTAATTTTTCAGTTTCTTGTTTTGAGATAATTTCTGATTTACCTAATCCAAGCTTTCCAGCCATCATATCATAAATTTTCATTCCAATTCCATAAAAGGGACTAGCCCACCAATCATATGTCGGAATAACAAAGCTTAAATCTTGGACTAAATGAGGTGCATTTCTTTTTAAAATTCCTCTTTCTTTTAGAGATTCTATTACTAATGTTATATCACCATTTTGCAAATATCTAACACCTCCATGAATCAACTTTGTGCTTCTAGATGATGTACCTTTTCCAAAGTCATATTTTTCCAGAAGTAATGTCTTATATCCTCTCTTTGATGCATCAAGTGCAATTCCAAGACCAGATGCACCACCACCAATAATCACAATATCCCATTGAAGAACTTTATTTAGTTTAATAATTGAGTCTGCTCTATTCATCTATTCTAAGAACCTTTTTAATCCTTTTATTCCAAAGTTCAACTAATTGTTCAGAGTCATTTTCTTGTTTAGGTTTAAAAGATCTATCCTCAATCCAAAGGCTTTTTAAGCTAGGTATGTCTTTCCAAAAGCCAGTTGCTAATCCTGCAAGAAAAGCAATTCCAAGAGCTGTAGTCTCAGTTGTTTTTGGTCTAATAACCCTTGTATTTAATAGATCTGATTGAATTTGCATTAAAAGATTATTATTACTAGCACCTCCATCAACTTTTAAACTAGAAAACTCTATACCAGCATCTTTCTCCATTTCAATAATTATATCTCTTGTCCTAAGAGCAATTGATTCAAGAGCTGCTCTAGCAATATGACCATTTTCAGTACCCCTAGTTATTCCAAAGATTGTACCTTGAGCATATGGATCCCAATACGGTGCGGCAAGCCCTGATAGAGCAGGAACAAATGTTATACCTCCGTTATCTTTTACTGTATTTGCAAGGTCTTCAACTTCAGGTGCATCCTTAATAATACCTAGTTTGTCTCTCAACCATTGAACAAGAGCTCCTGCAACAAAAACACTACCTTCAAGAGCATATGTAACTTCACCATTTATTCGCCAAGCTATCGTAGAAAGCATTTTATTGTTTGACTTAACAAATGTTTTTCCAGTATTCATCATGCAGAAACAACCTGTTCCATAAGTGTTTTTAATGTCTCCTTCCTCAGTACATAACTGTCCAAATAATGCTGCTTGTTGATCCCCTGCTATTCCAGATATTGGAATTTTTGCACCAAAGATTTTAGCATCAATATGTGCAGAAATTGATGATGAATCAACAACATTTGGTAAAATATTTTTAGGAATATCAAAAAGAGAGAGTAGTTCATCATCCCAACTATCTTTCTTAATATTATATAAAAGTGTTCTGCTTGCATTAGAAGGATCTGTTATATGAGATTTTCCATTAGTTAAATTCCAAATTAACCACGTATCTATAGTCCCAAAAAGAAGTTCTCCGTCGTTTGCTTGACTTCTAATTTTAGGGTCACTATCTAGAATCCATTTTATCTTAGTCCCAGAAAAATATGCATCAACTACTAATCCTGTTTTGTTTTGAATCAATTCGGTTTTATTATTCTTTATAAGATCATCACAAAAACTTGCAGTTCTTCTATCTTGCCAGACAATTGCATTGTATACTGGCTTACCAGTCTTTTTATTCCATATTACCGTAGTTTCTCTTTGATTTGTTATTCCAACAGAATCTATATTTTTTGGATCAATTTTAGAATTATTTATTACGTCTCTAATTGCTTTTAATTGAGTATTTAATATTTCTATAGCATCATGTTCAACCCATCCTTCCTTAGGAAAGATTTGATTAAATTCATATTGAGCTATTTCAACAGCTTCTGCATTTTTATCAAATAATATTGCTCTTGAACTTGTTGTGCCTGCATCAATAGCTAAAATATATTTATTAGTAGATTTCATTAATTGCAAGATAAAAAAAAACCCTCCATTGGAGGGCTTAATTTTATTAAGACGTTATATTAATTTTGTGGCCAGCTTGCAAGCTGAGTTGATGTTTCTGATCCTCTAAAAGTTGATATAGGATTAATAGTGTCAAAAAACTCTGTAAATGCAGCGAGTTCTTTTTCATTACTTGGTCCTGATGTCATCTCAGAGGCATAATCCTTATGAGTTGAATATATGTAATGTGATGATAGACCGCTTCCAGATGAATATTGACCTAATGAATAATACATTCCATCATTGTCATATTTTTTTGAAAGCTTCACAAATGCAGCTCCAAATTCAGCTTGATCTTCAACAGAAAAAGACCACTCTTGAGTTGAAAAAGAACCAGTATCGCCAGGAACTCTAACTAGAGTACTCCCATTTCTTATTGATACAATTTTTGCAACACTACTTAAATTTCTTACATAATTATCGTAAGCTTCACCTGATCTTAAATCTCTAAGTTTTGACATTCCCTCAACAGAGCCTGCAAAGTTTAGAAAGTGTGTACCTTCTCTCCATTCAGTTTTTGCTTGCCAAGCATTCAATGTGACACTTGAATTTTCAGGAAAATCTATGCTAGAATAAAAATCATTTACTGCTTGAGCAACTAGTCCTTGATTTCCAGGTTCAACAACCATGGAAACTTCAGACCAATAAACTTGATCTTGAGCCTGAGCTAAATACGGATCGGTTTTGCCGCGTTGGAATCGTTTGGAACCGAACCGAACCGTTGGTTTGCTGCCTTTTGCACGTCCGCACCAGCCGTTCCGAAGCGG
>ERZ802822.99-NODE-99-length-65568-cov-12.230994_pt1 | contig 65568 bp, 71 predicted proteins | sample MGYA00345649_ERZ802822 | MGnify/ENA primary metagenome ERZ802822 (study PRJEB30503, sample SAMEA104212359) | marine metagenome | biome: Westerlies Biome; feature: [SRF] surface water layer (ENVO:00010504) within the epipelagic zone...; material: water... | reverse complement strand
GGGTTTAGCTCAGTTGGTAGAGCACTGGTCTCCAAAACCAGGTGTCGGGAGTTCGAGTCTCTCAACCCGTGCACAAAATAACATGATGTCGATTATAAACTTTATAAAGGAATCTGTAACAGAGCTGAGGGATAATGTCATGTGGACACCTCGTTCAGAATTGTTAAACCTTGCTGCTTTGGTGATAGTTTTCTCAGTTATTTTCTCCCTAGTTATATGGGGAGCTGATTCAATTCTTTCTAGAGTAGTTAAATTTTATTTCAATTTAATAGGATAGATGGTGGAAGTCGCAGAAAAAAAATGGTATGTAATTAGAGTCGTGACTGGTCAAGAAGTCAAGATAAAGGATTATATCATGTATGAAGTTTCTAGGGTCTCTCTAGATAAACAGATAGAAGAAATGCTTGTTCCTACCGAAAAAGTTGTTCAGATAAGAAAAGGCAAAAAGATTTCAAAGGAAAAAACATATTTTCCGGGCTACATAATGATGAAGGCTGATATTACAGGGGAAATTCTGCATGTAATAAAATCTGTTTCTAATGTTTTAGGTTTTCTAGGAGAGACTAAAGGTGGGGAGCCGATTCCATTAAGACAGAAAGAAGTAAATAGAATGCTAGGTAAGGTAGATGAATTAGCTATTTCAGGAGAACAGGTCAATATTCCATTTAATATAGGTGAAAATGTAAAAGTTATTGACGGTCCTTTTAATGGATTTACTGGATCAATTGATAATGTAAACGAAGAAAAAAGAAAACTGGATGTAATGGTTAAAATTTTTGGGAGAAAAACTCCGTTAGAGCTTAGTTACATGCAAGTTGAAAAAATATAATTATGGCAAAGGAAGTAGATAAAGTATTAAAATTACAAATTAGAGGTGGTGCAGCTAATCCATCTCCTCCAGTAGGTCCAGCTCTTGGTGCAGCGGGTGTTAATATTATGGAATTTTGTAAGCAGTTCAATTCTAGGAGTCAAGATAAACCTGGAAAAATTCTGCCAGTTGTTATCAGTGTTTTTAAAGATAAAAGCTTTGAATTTATAATAAAAACCCCACCAGCAGCTATTCAACTTCTTGAAGCAACTAAAACTAAAAAAGGTTCTGGAGAACCAAATAGAGAGAAGGTCGCTACTGTTTCATGGGATCAGGTAAAAAAGATTGCAGAAGACAAAATGGTTGACTTAAATGCTTTCACTGTTGAATCTGCAATGAAAATGGTAGCTGGTACTGCAAGATCAATGGGTATTAAAGTAAATGGGGGAACTCCACCAGTAAATTAATTATGACAAAACTAACTAAAAATAGAAAAGTTTCAATTGAAAAAGTAGACTCAGATAAGTCATATACTCTAGAAGAGGCTTCTTCTCTTGTAAAAGAAATTACGACAACAAAATTTGATTCTTCTGTAGATTTAGCTGTTAGATTGGGTGTAGATCCTAAAAAAGCCAATGAAATGGTTAGGGGGGTAGTGTCACTTCCTCATGGTACAGGTAAATCACTAAAATTACTTGCATTAGTTACTCCTGACAAAGAAGATGAAGCAAAAAAAGCAGGAGCTGATTTAGTTGGTCTTGATGAGTATATTGAAAAAATTAAAAAAGGATGGGTTGATGTTGATGTTATTGTAACAATGCCAAGTGTAATGGGAAAATTAGGTCCCTTAGGAAAGGTTTTAGGTCCAAGAGGTTTGATGCCTAATCCAAAGACCGGAACTGTAACTATGGATATAGCAAAAGCTGTTACTGATATTAAAGCTGGAAAAATTGACTTTAAAGTTGATAAAACTGGAATCATTCATGCCTCAGTTGCTAAAGTATCTTTTACTGCGGATAAGATTATGGATAATGCAAATGAACTTATCAAGACTATTGTTAAACTTAAGCCTTCGGGGTCTAAAGGAATATATATAAAAAGTATTTCAATGTCGAGTACCATGAGTCCTGGTATTGCAATTGAATCAAAATTTGAATAATTTTTAAGATGAATAAAGAAGAAAAAGTTATAGCTGTAGAAGAGTTGAAAGGACAACTTGCTGATTACAAGTCAATATACTTGACTGATATAGCAGGTCTTAATGCCGTTCAAACAAGTAAACTTAGAAGAGAATGTTTTAACTCTAACGTTAAACTTTCAGTTGTAAAGAATACATTTCTTGAAAGAGCAATGAGTGAATCAGAAAATGACTTTGGAGAGCTTAAAGAATTATTAAAGGGTAACACTACTATTATGTTATCCACGATTGGTAATAGTCCCGCTAAGGTTATCAAAAAATTTAGAAAGGATGGAGATAAACCTATCTTAAAAGGCGCATTTGTTGATGAGGCTATATATATTGGTGATGAACATATAGACGCATTATTCAACTTAAAATCTAAAGAAGAAGTAATTGGTGAAATTATTACTCTTCTTCAGTCACCAGCTAAAAATGTTATTTCTGCGCTTAAATCTAGTAGTGGTAAAATAGCTGGTCTAGTAAAAACATTAAGTGAAAAACCTGTAGAAGAAGTTAAGGCTGAGGAGCCAGCTGCAGAGGAAGTTAAGGCTGAAGAAACTAATAAAGCAGAGGAGCAAACCTCTGAGGATGAATCTAAAGATGAATCTGAATAAAAAGTTAAATGAAACAATAATTAATAATTAAAAACTCTAATAATGGCAGATCTAAAAAAAGTCGCAGAACAGTTAGTTGGTTTAACAGTTAAAGAAGTTAACGAACTTGCTGATATTCTTAAAGATGAATATGGTATCGAACCTGCAGCAGCAGCAGCAGTAGCGGTATCGGCAGGTCCTGGTGCTGGTGGAGAAGACGCAGCTGAAGCAAAATCAGAATATGATGTTGTTTTAAAAGCAGCTGGTGGCTCAAAACTTGCAGTAGTTAAATTGGTCAAGGAGTTAACTGGATTAGGGCTTAAAGAAGCTAAAGATTTAGTTGATAACGCTCCAAGTTCAATTAAAGAAGCAGTATCAAAAGACGATGCTGAGGGACTAAAGAAATCACTTGAAGAAGCTGGAGCTGAGGTTGAACTTAAGTAAGTTAAAATAACTTCATTTTAGGCTTTTAGAATTATATCTAAAGGCCTATGCTTGTTTGAATAAAACTCTAAAATATGACTAATAACAAATTGAGAACAAATTTTTCTAGTACTAAATCTGTAAATATTGAAACTGATTTTTTAGATATACAAATCAAATCATTTCAGGATTTCTTCCAACTCGAAACTAAGTCTGATGAGAGAGTAGAAGAAGGTTTATTTAACACTTTTAAAGAGAACTTTCCTATAACTGATGCCAGAAATCAGTTTGTATTAGAGTTTTTAGACTATTTTGTTGACCCTCCAAGGTACTCAATGACAGAGTGTATTCAAAGAGGTTTAAGTTATTCTGTTCCTCTTAAAGCAAGATTAAAACTTTATTGTACAGATGCTGAACACGAGGACTTTGAAACAATAGTTCAAGATGTTTTCTTAGGTTCTATTCCTTATATGACTCCAAGTGGTACTTTTATTATTAATGGTGCTGAGAGAGTGGTGGTTTCTCAACTTCACAGATCTCCTGGTGTGTTTTTTGGTCAATCTTTTCATGCAAATGGAACAAAACTTTACTCTGCAAGAGTGATTCCTTTTAAAGGATCATGGATCGAATTTGCTACTGACATTAATAATGTAATGTATGCTTATATTGATAGAAAGAAAAAGCTACCTGTTACTACTTTATTTAGAGCAATTGGATATGCTGGTGACAAAGAAATACTTGAGATTTTTGATTTAGCTGAAGAAATTAAAGTTACCAAGGCTGGACTTAAAAAAGCAATTAATAGAAAATTAGCTGCTAGAGTTTTAAGAACATGGCATGAAGACTTTGTTGATGAAGATACAGGAGAAGTAATTTCAATTGAAAGAAATGAAATTATAATCGATAGAGATACAGTTATCGAAAAAGACCATGTTGAGCAGATCCTCGATGCTGATGTTAAAACTATTTTGATACATAAGGAAGATGCTCAAAACTCAGATTATGCAATTATTTATAATACACTTCAAAAAGACCAGACAAATACTGAAAAAGAAGCTGTAGAATATATTTATAGACAACTAAGAAATGCAGAGCCACCAGATGAAGAAACTGCTAGAGGTATAATAGATAAATTATTCTTTTCTGATCAAAGATATAATCTTGGAGAAGTTGGTAGATATAGAATGAATAAGAAGTTAAATCTTGATGTTGATATGGAGGAAAGAACTCTTACAAGACTTGATATAACTACAATAATAAAATACTTAATTGAGTTAATAAACTCAAAAGCAGAAATTGATGATATTGATCATCTATCAAACAGAAGAGTAAGAACTGTAGGAGAACAATTATCATCTCAATTTGGAGTTGGTCTTGCTAGAATGGCAAGAACAATTAGGGAGAGAATGAATGTTCGTGATAATGAAGTATTTACTCCTATTGACTTGATTAACGCTAAAACTTTATCGTCTGTAATTAACACTTTCTTTGGTACAAATCAACTTTCACAGTTTATGGACCAGACAAATCCCTTAGCTGAGATTACTCACAAAAGACGTTTATCTGCTCTTGGGCCAGGAGGTTTATCAAGAGAAAGAGCTGGATTTGAGGTCAGAGATGTACACTATACACATTATGGAAGACTTTGTCCAATTGAAACTCCTGAAGGTCCAAATATTGGACTTATTTCTTCTCTATCAGTCTATGCTAGAGTTAACAATCTTGGATTTATTGAAACTCCATATAGGCAAGTTAAAAATGGTAAGATAGATCTTAAGAATATAACTTATTTATCCGCTGAGGAAGAAGAAAATAATCTTATTGCGCAGGCTAATATTGATCATGATAGTTCTGGTAAAATAAAGACTGATAAGGTAATTGCTAGAGATCAAGCAGATTTTCCTGTTGTTACTCCTGATAGTATAAATTATACAGATGTAGCTCCTAATCAAATTGCATCTATTTCAGCTTCTTTAATTCCATTTCTAGAACATGATGATGCTAACCGTGCATTAATGGGGTCTAATATGATGCGTCAAGCTGTTCCTCTTTTAAAGCCACAATCTCCAATTGTTGGAACTGGTTTAGAGAAATCTGTTGCTACCGATTCTAGAGTATTGATTAATGCTGAAAGAGATGGGATAGTTGATTATGTTGATGCTAATAAAATTATTATTAAGTTTAAATTATCTGCTGAAGAGAAATTATTGAGCTTTGATGATGATACTAAGGTTTACGATCTTATTAAATTTCAAAAAACCAACCAAGGTTCATGTATAAACTTGAAACCCATCGTTAAGAAAGGTGACCAGGTTTCTGAAGGGCAAGTTCTATGTGAGGGTTATGCCACTCAAAAAGGTGAATTAGCACTTGGAAGAAATCTTAAGGTAGCATTTATGCCTTGGAAAGGTTATAATTTTGAGGATGCAATTGTAATTTCAGAAAAAGTTGTGAGAGAAGATACTTTTACTTCAATTCACATTGATGAATATTCTTTAGATGTAAGGGATACTAAACTAGGAACTGAAGAGCTTACAGACGATATTCCTAATGTAAGTGAGGAAGCAACTAGTGATTTAGATGAAAATGGTATGATAAGAGTTGGTGCTGATGTTACTGCGGGTGATATTCTTATTGGTAAAATTACTCCAAAGGGAGAGTCTGATCCTACGCCAGAAGAGAAATTACTTAGAGCAATTTTTGGTGATAAAGCAGGTGATGTTAAAGATGCTTCATTAAAAGCTCCTCCATCTCTTAATGGTATTGTTATAGATAAGAAATTATTTGTAAGATCTCTTAAAGATAAAAGAAGAAGATCTCAAGATAAAGTTGACCTAGAACTACTTCACACAAAATATGATAAAATTCTTGAAGATCTCAGATTAAAGTTAGTTGATAAACTTGCATCTGTAATTAATGGAAAAACTTGTCAAGGAGTATTCAATGATTTAGGTGATGAAGTATTAGTTAAAGGAAAAAAGTTTTCAAACAAGATGCTATCAAATGTTGAGGATTACAGTCACCTTACGAAGGGAGTGTGGACTACATCTGATGATTTAAATGCAATTGTATCAACACTTCTTCATAATTATAGAATACATGAAAATGATATTCAAGGTTCTCTAAGAAGAGAAAAATTTACAATTAGTGTTGGTGATGAACTACCTCCTGGAATAAAAAAGCTTGCAAAAGTATATATTGCAAAAAAGAGAAAACTTAAGGTAGGTGATAAAATGGCTGGTAGACATGGTAATAAAGGAATTGTTGCCAGAATTGTAAGACAAGAGGATATGCCTTTCTTAGAGGATGGAACTCCAGTTGATATTGTTTTAAATCCTTTAGGTGTTCCTTCTAGAATGAATTTAGGACAAATATATGAAACTGTATTAGGTTGGGCGGGTGAACAGCTTGGTAGAAAATTTTCTACTCCAATATTCGATGGTGCTACATTAGATGAAATTAATAAACTTACTGACGAAGCAGGTGTTCCAAGATTTGGCCATACTTACCTCTACGATGGAGGAACTGGTGAAAAATTTGATCAGGCAGCGACAGTTGGTGTAATCTACATGTTAAAGCTTGGTCATATGGTTGATGATAAAATGCATTCAAGATCTATTGGTCCTTATAGTTTAATTACCCAACAACCACTTGGTGGTAAAGCACAATTTGGTGGTCAAAGGTTTGGTGAAATGGAAGTGTGGGCTCTTGAAGCATATGGAGCTTCAAGTGCATTGCAAGAAATTCTAACTATTAAATCTGATGATGTAATAGGGAGAGCTAAAGCTTATGAGTCTATTGTTAAAGGTGAAAACCTTCCTGAAGCTGGTCTTCCAGAGTCATTCAATGTATTAATGCATGAATTAAAAGGTCTCGGTTTAGATATTCGATTAGAAGAAAAATAAATTATAAAATAAAATGGCAAAAAACAACGAATTAGTAACGCAAAAGAGATTTAATACTATTTCAATTGGTCTTTCATCTCCTGAAGTAATACTTGGTAACTCGAGAGGAGAAGTTCTCAAGCCAGAAACTATTAATTATAGAACTCATAAACCTGAAAGAGATGGACTCTTTTGTGAAAGAATTTTCGGCCCTGTAAAAGACTATGAATGTGCTTGTGGTAAATATAAGAGAATAAGATATAAGGGTATTGTTTGTGATAGATGTGGTGTTGAGGTAACTGAAAAGAAAGTTAGAAGAGATAGAGTTGGTCACATTAACTTAGTAGTACCAGTTGCACATATATGGTATTTTAAGTCTTTGCCTAATAAGATAGGATATCTTCTAGGACTTCCATCTAAGAAGCTTGATATGATAATATATTATGAAAGATATGTTGTTATTCAGCCAGGAGAAGCAAAAAATACTGAAGGTGAACCTGTAAATAAAATGGATTTCCTTACAGAAGAAGAATACCTTACAATAATGGAAACTCTTCCAGCAGACAACCAATTTCTAGATAATTCTGATGAAAAAAAGTTTATTGCTAAGATGGGGGCTGAATGTTTGATTGAACTACTTTCAAGAATTGATCTTGAAGAGCTTTCATATGAATTAAGACATAAAGCGAATAATGAGACTTCTAAACAAAGAAAAACAGAGGCACTTAAAAGACTTCAAGTTGTAGAATCTTTTAAAGATGGAAATGAAAGAAAAGAAAATCTTCCTGAATGGATGGTAGTTAAGGTTATTCCAGTTATACCTCCAGAATTAAGACCACTTGTACCCTTAGATGGAGGTAGATTTGCTACTTCAGATCTTAATGATTTATATAGAAGGGTAATTATAAGAAATAATAGACTTAAAAGGTTAGTAGAAATTAAAGCACCTGAAGTTATTCTAAGAAATGAAAAAAGGATGCTTCAAGAATCTGTTGACTCATTATTTGATAATACAAGAAAATCATCGGCTGTTAAAACAGAATCTAACAGACCGCTAAAATCATTATCAGACTCTCTTAAAGGTAAGCAAGGTCGTTTTAGACAGAATCTTCTTGGAAAAAGAGTAGATTATTCTGCTAGATCAGTTATAGTAGTTGGTCCAGAATTAAAATTATATGAATGTGGTCTTCCAAAAGACATGGCTGCAGAATTATATAAACCCTTTATCATTAGAAAACTTATTGAAAGAGGTATCGTTAAAACTGTTAAGTCTGCAAAAAAAATTATAGATAGAAGAGAACCTGTTGTTTGGGATATACTAGAGAACGTGTTAAAAGGACATCCTGTTATGTTAAATAGAGCTCCAACATTACACAGGTTAGGTATTCAAGCATTTCAACCGAAACTTATTGAAGGTAAGGCTATTCAACTTCATCCATTAACTTGTACTGCATTTAATGCTGACTTTGATGGTGATCAAATGGCTGTCCACCTTCCTTTAGGTCCAGAAGCAATTCTTGAGGCTCAACTTTTAATGTTAGGTTCACATAATATTCTTAATCCAGCTAATGGATCACCTATTACTGTTCCATCTCAAGATATGGTTCTAGGCCTATACTATATGACTAAATCAAGAAAGTCTTCCGATTTACTCAAATTAAAAGGTGAAGGATTAACTTTTTACTCTCCAGAAGAAGTCAATATGGCTTATAATGAGAAAATAGTTGATTTAAACTCTATAGTTAAATGTAGAATTAAAACACCTGAATCTGATGATTCATATGAGATAATAGAAACTACTCCTGGAAGAATATTCTTCAATGAAGTGGTTCCAGAAAAGGCAGGTTTCTTTAATGAAGTTCTTACAAAGAAGAACTTAAGAGAAATTATTGGACAAATACTTCATGTAACTAGTGTTCCGGAAACTGCTGAATTTCTTGATAAAATTAAAGATCTTGGATATTCTTTTGCCTTTAAAGGTGGTTTGTCTTTTAGTTTAGGTGATATTATTATTCCTGAACAAAAGCAACATCTTATTAACGATGCAAATAATCAGGTAGATGGAATTATAGGAAACTATAATATGGGTCTAATTACAAATAATGAAAGGTATAACCAAGTAATTGATGTTTGGACTTCAGCAAATGCAACTCTAACTGAACTTGCAATGAAACAGATTAGTGAGGATCAACAAGGATTTAATTCTGTTTATATGATGCTTGATTCAGGTGCTAGAGGTTCTAAAGAACAGATCAGACAGTTAACTGGAATGAGAGGTCTTATGGCTAAACCTAAAAAATCTAATGTAGGTGGAGGTGAAATTATTGAAAACCCTATTTTATCTAACTTTAAAGAAGGTTTATCAATTTTAGAATATTTTATTTCTACTCACGGTGCTAGAAAAGGTCTTGCGGATACTGCTTTAAAAACAGCCGATGCGGGGTATTTAACTAGAAGACTTGTAGATGTTTCTCAAGATGTAATAGTTAATGAATTTGATTGTGGAACGCTAAGAGGAATTGAAGTGAAAGCACTTAAAAAGAATGAAGAAGTTGTAGAGACTCTAGTTGAAAGAATCCTAGGTAGAACTGCTCTTAATGATGTAATAGATCCGTCTACTAATGAAGTTCTTATTGAGGGTGGAAAATTAATAGATGAAAATGCTACTTCAAAAATAGAAAACACTCTTATTAATTCAGTTTATGTTAGATCTGCTTTAACTTGTGAAACTAAAAGAGGAATTTGTGCGAGTTGTTATGGTAGAAATCTTGCAACTGGTAAACCTGTTCAGATTGGTGAAGCAGTTGGTGTGGTAGCTGCTCAATCAATTGGAGAACCAGGAACTCAGTTAACTCTTAGAACATTCCATGTTGGGGGAGTTGCAGGTAATATTTCTGAAGAAAACTCCTTGATAAGTAGATTTGATGGTACTGCTGAGATTGAAGACTTAAAAGTTGTAAAAACAAAAGATACAGAAGGTAAATCCTCAACTATTGTTATTTCACGTACTTCAGAGATTAAGATTTTAGATTCTAACACTAAAAATGTTTTAAGCAATAAAAATATTCCTTATGGATCATATCTTAATATCAAAAATGGCCAGAAGTTATCTAAGGGAGATATTATTTGTCAATGGGATCCCTTTAATGGTGTAATTGTTTCTGAATTTTCAGGAAAAATAGTATATGAAAATATTGAAGTTGGTAAAACTTATCAAGTTGAAATCGATGAACAAACTGGATTTAAAGAAAAAGTTATAACTGATTCTAGAGATAAAAAACTAATACCAACACTATTAATTCAAGATAAAAAGGGTGTTACCCTTAGATCATATAATTTACCTGCAGGTGCACACATAATGGTAGATGAAGATGAATCAATAGAAAAAGGTAAGATTTTAGTTAAAATTCCAAGAAAATCTGCCAAGTCAGGTGATATAACAGGAGGTTTACCTCGTGTTACTGAATTATTCGAAGCTAGAAACCCCTCTAATCCTGCTGTTGTGTCAGAAATTGACGGAGTAGTATCATTTGGTAAAATTAAAAGAGGAAATAGAGAAATAATCGTTGAATCAAAGTTTGGAGATATTAAAAAGTATCTAGTCAAGCTTTCAAATCAAATTCTAGTTCAAGAAAATGATTTTATAAAAGCAGGTATGCCTTTATCAGATGGTTCAATTACTCCTAATGATATTTTAAATATAAAGGGTCCTTCAGCTGTTCAACAGTATCTAGTAAATGAAGTTCAAGAAGTCTACAGACTTCAGGGTGTAAAAATTAATGATAAACACTTCGAGGTAGTTGTAAGACAGATGATGAGAAAGGTAAAAATAATTGATCCAGGAGATACATTATTCTTAGAAGACCAATTGACTTATAAAGATGAGTTTATATCTGAGAATGATAAGTTATATGGTAAAAAGGTTATTGAAGATGCTGGCGAAAGTGAGAATCTTAAAGTTGGACAACTTGTTTCAGCTAGGAACCTAAGAGATGAAAATTCAATTCTTAAAAGAGATGATAAGAAATTGGTAGAAGCTAGAGATGCAAAATCTGCAACTGCTTCAACTCAATTACAAGGTATTACTAGAGCATCTCTTCAAACCAAATCATTTATCTCGGCAGCATCATTCCAAGAAACTACAAAAGTTTTAAATGAAGCAGCAGTAAATGGAAAAAATGACATGCTTGAAGGTCTTAAAGAAAATGTTATTGTAGGTCACAAAATTCCAGCTGGTACTGGTATGAGAAACTACGATGATATAATTGTTGGACCAAAAGATGAATATAATAGTCTATTGATTAATAAAGAAGAAGAGCTAAATTATTAATTTGACTCAATGTCAAGAGAAAAAGTAATTCTTGTCGATGAAAATGATAATCAAGTTGGTTTAATGCCAAAGCTTGAAGCTCATCAAAAAGGTCTTCTTCATAGAGCCTTTTCAGTATTTATTTTTAATAGTAATTATCAGTTACTGCTTCAAAAGAGGGCTACTTCAAAATACCATTCAGGTGGATTATGGACTAATACATGTTGTAGTCACCCTAGAGACGGAGAAAAGACTGAAGACGCTGCCAATCGTAGGTTGCTAGAAGAAATGGGTATTAAAACTGATCTAAGAAAAGTTTACGACTTTATATATAAAGCAGAACTTGACAATGAACTAACTGAAAATGAATTTGATCATGTTTATTATGGTGTATATAACGAAGATCCTATCTTAAATCTTGATGAAGCAGACGATTTTAAATGGATAGATATGGAGACTCTTAATGATGACATAATTAAAAATGGTGATAATTACACAATATGGTTTAAGATAGCTTTTGATTACTTTTATAAATATTTAAATAAATGAAATTAACAATAAGTAGAAAGGCTCATTTTAATGCTGCCCATAAGTTATACAGGCCAGATTGGTCTGATGAAAAAAATAATGAAGTTTTTGGAAAGTGTTCTAATAAAAATTTTCATGGTCATAATTATGAATTAATTGTAAGTCTTACTGGAGAAGTTGATCCTGAGACTGGTTATGTTTATGATATTGGAAAATTAAGTCAAATAATAAAATCTGAAATTGAAGATTATCTAGATCATAAAAATTTAAATCTAGATATAGAGGAATTTTCATCTTTGAATCCTTCAGCTGAGAATATTGCTATATTAATCTATGATAGGCTAATTAAGTTTTTTAAGGAAAAATATAAACTCAAAGTTGTATTATATGAAACTCCAAGGAACTTTGTTGAGTATAGTGGTTAGTCTACGCTCAGTTCCATTAAAACTCTTCCATATTTAGAGACTTTAATATTTTCAGGTAAAGTATCATAAACTTTTTTCAGTAAATCCTTATTAGCATCAGGTATTTGACTGACTGCTATGTAAGGAGAAATCTCATTTTCGGAATTAGTAATTGAAAAGTTTAAGCTGTATAAATATTTTCTTTTTATTAAATTTTCTAGCTTCTCATTTACTGAGTCAATTATTTTTTGATTGTTATTAATCTGGGCATTATAGAATATTTCTAATAAATCAAGATTTTGAAGATTATATTTTCTTATAATTGAAAAATATTCTCTCAATAATTCACTATTCTTTGATCCAGAGATTTCATAACTAGAATCAAATGCAGAAAGTGTGGTATTTATATTTATTTCTCCTTTATTTCCAAAAAAAGTGATTATGTCATTTAGAGAGTCTCCATCATCTTTATTTAAATATAGATAATAGATATCAGGTTCATCTATTATAGTATTTAACTTAAAGTTACTATTTCCTCTAATTTTTATAGAATCTAAAGAGACTATTGCTGAGTCTATCTCTTTCTGAAGATAAATTGTACCTTTTCTAAGACCATCGACCTTTCCTGATACAGTCATTTGATTCTGATCGGAATTACAGCAAATAATAAATAAAGTTAGACTAATAAGAGATATTTTTTTCATTTTAAATATTTATCCAATATGTTAATTTAAGGTTTATTGATCTTACTTGGGGTATAATTTTATCGCTTGTATAATAATTATCATTGTATACCAAATATAAGTTAGATAACGGAGCAAACCTCCATTGAAGTCTGGAATTAATCCCTAGGTTTTCTGATTGATTAGAATATTGCACATATGTTGTCCAATAAAATTGTTTAGTAAATGTAAGTTCAACTTTTGGACTTAAAAGCCAAATATTTCTAGCTTGGTATGGTTCAGGTAGCTTAATAGAATCATAATTTAGCCTTAAAGACATATTAAAAATGGGTTGTCTTCTATATGATAATCTACTTTGAAGTGAAAATTTAGTTCCATTATAAAAAGATCCGTATGAAATTTCTGAATCTGAAGTAAAAAGATTTCTGCTTGGAGATTTATATGAAATTGAATAGTCAGTAAAATTATAATATCTGTTTGCTGGAAGAGGGGTAGCATTTTCTGATCTTGTAGGGTCAAACGGAAAAAACAAATAATCTTTACGTTGTCTTCTCTCAAAATTTAGCTCTGCTTGATTTAAATAACTAATAAATATTGATGTTTGATTGTAAGTTAGTTCCTGTTTATTTTGATAAAGAGTTCTAAATACAAACGAAGTAAAATGACCTATTTCAATATTTAAAATTTTTTTATTATTAGGATAAATTCTGTACTTATAAGTTGGTTCAAATTTATATACCCCATATCTTCGAAAGTAACCAAGATCTGATCTATGGTTATCACCAACATAAGCAGAGTAAAAGTTTATAAAATGATTTCTGGAATTCCTCGTAACCCTTAATGCAGTATTTAAGCTTTTTTTGTTATCGTTTTTATCTGGTAAAAGGGATTTATGAATGAATACCTTTCCACTCCAACTACCGTCATTATTGCCTAGGTTATATTCTGCTCCTATAACCCTATTATACGTATCAGATTTATTAACAAAATCATATTTTTTTGTATTCTCTCTGTTTAAAAGAAAAAATGAAAAGTTAGAACCTGAAAAAACTTTTTTGCTAAAAGTTAGAAGAGTATTATTATTTTGAGGTATTTCATTTTCAATATCTTCATTAGTAAGAACATTTAGTAAACCAATTCTAGTTGAACTATTGATCTTTCCACTTAATCTAACACCAGCAATAATTTTATTTTCAATCAATTCACCATCTTTATTATTAGCAACACCAATTCTTCTTGAAAAAAATGGTTGAGATTCTCTCGTTCCAAAATTTGAAAATAAATCAGAGTTTTGTGTAAAGAATTGCCTTTTCTCTGGTAACCTAATTTCCCACTTGGTTGTATTTACAATCTGATCATCAACTTCAACTTGGGAGAAATCAGGATTTAGTGTAGCATCAAGGTTAAGAGAGTTACCAATCGGAATTTTAAGGTCTAAACCATAATCAAAATCTTTTGATAGATAGTCTTTGTCAAAGTCTTTACTTTGAATAGTATTAATATATGGAATAAATGTTAGTGGTTTTTTGGAATTTCCTAAAGGCTTTTCAAAATTAAATTCACCCATGTAAGCAAGATTACCAATACTCTGATTTTGTGGAATATTTACCCATGTAGAGTGTTCTAGTGATTGAGTATCACTTCTGTACATATTAAATCTCCATTTTTTTGTTCCATTAATAAAATAAAGCTGATCAAATGGAATTTTAATCTCTGTTAAAAAATAGTCATCGTATAATTTTGATTCTACATACCAAATTGCATCCCATGAAGAATTCCTATCTCTACTATAATTCCTATTTCCTCCTGATACCAAAACGTCCCCCTTAAGTCCGAGATGATTTGTTTGAAATTGAAAAGCATTCGTGGCATCACTAAAAGTATCAAAAATTAACTGAATATAATCAGCGCTTCCTGTATTAAAATCTCTTTTTAAGGAGTAGACAGTAAATTTTTTTTCTTTGGTATACGATTTTACAAGGAAATATAGATGGTTATCATCAAAGAGTGCCTTAAATTCAGTCTTTTTAACAGCTCTAACAGAATCAGAAGGTCTCCATTGCCAAAAATCTGACCCAATATTAGATTTTGCCCATTGATTTTCTGACTCAACGCCATCTACTATAATTTCTGAGTTAGTATATTTTACTGTAAATTCTTGAGGAAAAATTAAATTGGAATAAATTAAGATTAACGTTAAAAAAAAAAGTGATTTATTCAAAATATAACTTTGATTTAAAATTAATAAAATTTTAAACTACTTATTTGATTAAATCTATACTTCTATTAATAAACTCTGTTAGTTCTTTTCCAGTAAGAGCATTTTGAGAAAGTTTTGCTAAATCTACTGACTGCTTTATTAAACTATTTCTCTTTTTTTCTGTTCTTGTATTTAATATTTTGCTTACCAATTCATGATTTGTATTAACAATCAAAGAAAACATGTCTGGTAAATTACCCATAGCTCCACCTCCACTTTGCTGCATTTCCTTCATTCTTCGCATAAATTCAGGTTGAGCTAGCATAAATGGTAATGATTTGCTATCTAATGGTTCAAGTTGAACTGTATATTTATCATCAGAAACTGCATTTTCTATCATTGGTTTTAATTTTTCTTTCTCTTCATCTGATAGTTTTGATACTACTTGATCATCTTTATTAATTAAATTCTCCAAAGTGTCAGAATCAACTCTTGAGAACTTAATCTTCTCCTTTTTTGATTCAAGTTTCTGAATTAAATGTGGAATAATAGGAGAATCTAATAGAAGTACCTCATATCCTTTTTCTTTTGCAGATTGAATGTAAGTATACTGTTCATCCATATTCTGTGCATAAAGGATAATTAAATTTCCATCTTTGTCAGTCTGTGATTTTTTAATTTTTTCCTCAAGTTCTTGATAAGTGTAATATTTATTGTCGACAGAAGGATAAAGATTAAATGATTCAGCTTTTTCATAGAATTTATCCTCGGTTAACATTCCATATTCAATAACTACTTTAATATCATTCCACTTACTCTCAAGATTATCTCTTTCATTTTTAAATATAGAGCTAAGCTTATCTGCTACTTTTCTAGTTATATAATTAGTAATTTTTTTTACAGATGCATCTGATTGAAGATAACTTCTAGATACATTCAATGGAATATCAGGAGAATCTATAACACCTTTTAACAATCCCAGAAACTCAGGAACAATTCCTTCTACATTATCGGTTACGAAAACTTGATTTTGATATAATTGAATTCTGTCTTTCTGAATATTTAGGTCATTTGATATTTTTGGAAAGTAAAGAATACCAGTTAAGTTGAATGGATAATCAACATTAAGATGAATATGAAACAGAGGTTCTTCCATTTGATATGGATAAAGTTCTCTGTAAAATTGATTATAGTCTTCTTCTTTTAAATCAGCCGGAGGTTTTGTCCAAGCTGGATTTGGATTATTTATTATATTATCAACAGTTATTTTTTCTTCTTTATCACCCTCTTTGACAGGAATACTTTCTTCCTTTGTTCCAAATTTAATTGGATGTGGCATGAATTTATTGTACTTATTAAGAAGTTCTGTTATTTTACTTTCTTCTAAATAATCTTTAGAGTCTTTTGATATATGAAGAATAATTTCTGTTCCTCTTTCTTTTTTATCTGACTTTTTTAAACTGTATTCTGGAGAGCCATCACAAACCCAGTGAGCAGCAGGCTCATCTTTAAAAGATTTTGTAATTATTTCAACTTTATCGGCAACCATAAAAGATGAATAAAAACCAAGTCCAAAATGACCAATAATACCAGTATCCTTAGAACTCTCTTTATATTTTTCTAGAAATTCTTCAGCGCCAGAAAATGCTACATCATTAATATACTTTTTGACTTCTTCCGACGTCATCCCAACTCCATTATCAATTACATGAAGAGTTTTGTTTTTTTTATCAATTTTAACTTCTACTCCTAATTCATTAATTTCTCCTTTAACTTCTCCAATACTAGATAAATGTTGAATTTTAGTAAGGGCATCTGTAGCATTTGATATAATTTCTCTCAGGAAAATCTCTTGATCACTGTATAAGAACTTTTTTATAAGTGGAAATATATTTTCAACTGAAACATTAATTTTTCCTTTAGGCATAATTTCTTTTTACATTATATAAGCAAAAAAAATACCAATCAATAAATATGACAAATTGACATTATTTTCTAATAATATAAAGCCCTATGAAATTAAGTAACCCATTAAATGGCAGAAGTTCATATCCAATCTGATAACCTCCAATAAGTTCTGAAGGTAAATTTCCTATTATAACAATTATTATAATATTTATTATTACAACTAGGTAGACTTTACTGTCATCTATTTGATATTTTGTGAAAATACCAAAAGCAAATAGCCCAAGTAATGGTCCATATGTATATTGAGCAACTGTCAGAAGGCTGTCTATTACATTTTTATCTTGAATATATCTAAAAATTATTACCACTATTATTAATACAATACTCATTAAAACATGTATGTTTTTCCTGGTCTTTATAGATTTAGAATTACTACTGTCTATTTTTAATATATCTACGCAAAAAGAAGTAGTTAAAGATGTTAGAGCACTATCAGCACTACTATAAGCAGCTGCAATTAAACCCAAAATAAAAGTAATTCCTAAAAATTCACCTAGCCCTGATTTTAAGGCAATTTCAGGAAATAAAAGATCTGTTCTTGCTGAATTATCAACTAGTGGAATAGCTATATTATTTTCATTTGCATAAATAAAAAGAAGGGCCCCTAATATTATAAATAAGAATGTAACCATCGTTAGGATTAAACTAAAAACAATCATATTCTTTCTAGCTTCTTGAATATTCTTACATGTTAAGTTTTTTTGCATCATGTCTTGATCTAATCCTGTCATGCAAATTGTTATAAAAGCCCCTCCAATAATTGATTTTAAAAAATAATTTCTTTCTGTAAAGCTTTCAGTTACAAATATCTTATTAAACTCTTTAAAATCAGATGAAGAAACAAATTCAGAGAATGTCCAACCTAAGTCTTTGTTTATATAATAAATTGATAAAATAACAGCTAAAATCATCAATGTGGTTTGAATTGTGTCTGTCCACACTATAGTTTTAATTCCACCTCGTCTAGTATATAGCCAGATTAATAAAATTGAAATAACAACAGTTATTTCAAAGGGTATTCCAAAATCATCAAATAGATATTGCTGAAGAACAATTGCTACTAGAAATAGTCTAAACGATGCACCAAGTATCCTAGATATTAAAAAAGATATTGACCCAATATAATGAGAATTTTTACCGAACCTTGTAAATAAGTATTCATAAATTGATGTTAATCCCATGCTGTAATATAGAGGTAGGAGTAAATTGGCAATAATTAAGTATCCTATCAAATACCCTATAACAACCTGGAAATATGTAAATTGAGATTCGCCAACCCAACCTGGTACTGATATAAATGTAACTCCTGAAAGAGATGCTCCAACCATCCCAAAAGCAACAATAGCCCAGTTAGAACTTCTTTTCGCATTAAAGAAAACTTCATTGTTGTCTTCTTTGCCTGTAAAATATGATATAACAGTTAATACTATGAAATAGGAGACAATTGAAATTAAAATAATTTGTGGAGATAACATTTTTATAAATATACAAAAGAACTTACAACGAATATTTCTAAATTTGCTTAATGGAATTTCCATCTAAACTTCTTGAAAATTTAGTCTATAATATTTCTCAATTATCAGGTATTGGAAAAAGATCTGCATTAAGAATTGCTTTAGAAATTCTAAGAAAACCCAAAGAGTTCTCCAGAGATTTATCGGAAAGCATTTTTGATTTCAAGAATCAGATTAAATATTGTGAGCAATGTCACAATATATCTGATAAAGAAATATGTGATATTTGCTCAAATACATCAAGAGATCAATCTATTGTTTGTATAGTAGAAGACATCAGGGATGTAATTGCAATTGAGAACACAAACCTTTATAATGGACTTTACCATGTTTTAGGAGGAGTAATTTCTCCAATAGAGGGAATTGGCCCTGAGGATTTAAATGTTTTAAGTTTGGAAGAAAAAATTTCAGATAAAAAAGTAGATGAAGTAATATTTGCTCTAAGTGCGACAATTGAGGCAGATACAACTAGCTTTTATCTGTTTAAAATTCTTAAAAAACATAATGTTAAAGTTTCAGTATTAGCAAGAGGTATACCCGTTGGGGATCAGTTAGAATACACTGACGAAGTTACTTTAGCAAGAAGTATTCAAAATAGACGTCCATATGAAACTAATCTATCAAACTAATAATGATTTAATATTGTAAATTTGCATTCACTATTGTAATGGGGAAATATCTATTAAAACTTCCAAAAATGGGAGAAAGTATTGCTGAAGCTACTATAACTAAATGGTTAAAAGAGGTTGGCGATTCTATTGATATCGATGAATCAATAGTCGAGATAGCTACTGATAAAGTTGATTCTGATGTTCCTTCTGAATTTAAAGGCAAACTTATCAAAAAAAACTTTGAATTAAACGATGTAGTAAAAGTTGGGGAAGTAATAGCTGAGATTGAAACAGAAATGAATGACGATGCTTCTTTAATTCCTGAAAAAAGTGATTCTGCACTAATTCCTGATGAAAAGCAAAAAGAAACAATTATAGATAATATTGAGGAAATAAATATTGAAGAAAAAGAAATTAGTAGTATTCCTTCAATTGAATTATTAAAAACAGATGAAGATTATCCTGATAATAATCCTGAAATTGTTAAAGGGGATAAGTTTTTCTCTCCATTAGTTAAAAGCATTGCAAAAAAAGAAAATATTTCTCAAGAAGACCTTAACTCAATCCCTGGTTCTGGAAAGGATGGGAGAGTAACAAAGCAGGATATTCTTAATTATATAGGTTCAAAATCAAGTGAGTCTTCAGACATCTTTGTTAGTGATACAAAACCATTAGTTGGTGATCAAGTAATTGAGTTAGATAGAATGGGTAAAATAATATTTGACCATATGTCAAGTAGTAAAAAAATATCTGCACATGTTCAATCATTTGTTGAAGTTGACGTTACTAATCTCTGGGAATGGAGGGATCGATATAAGAAGTCATTCCTTGATAGTGAGGGACAAAAACTAACATTTACACCTCTTTTTATAAATGCTGTAGTTAAGTCGCTAAAAGACTATCCTATAATGAATAGTTCTATTGTTGATCAAAAAATTATTATGAAAAGATCAATTAATATTGGAATGGCTACCGCAGTTCAGAATGGTAATTTGATTGTACCTGTCATAAAAAATGCAGATCATCTTAACCTGAAAGGTTTGACATTAGCTGTAAATGACTTATCAAATAGAGCTAGATCTAATTCGCTTAAACCCGAAGAAGTTTCTGATGGAACATATACTGTAACTAATGTTGGTAATTTTGGCTCAATTATGGGTACTCCAATAATTAACCAACCCCAAGTTGGAATAATCGCTATTGGAGTCATTCGTAAGACACCATCTGTTATTGAGACTAGTAAAGGTGACTTTATTGGAATTAGAAAAAAACTTATTTTATCACACACCTATGATCATAGAGTTATTAATGGTTCAATAGGAGGAAGCTTTGTTAAAAGAGTTGCTGAATATCTTGAGGAATGGGATATGAACCAAACTATTTAAAATGAGATTAAAGCTTAATAGACCAATTTGCTTTTTTGATCTAGAAACCACTGGAGCTAAGGTTGGTAAGGATAGGATTGTTGAAATTGCAATTTTAAGAGTTGATATAGATAAAACTGAATCTCAAAAAGTTTGGAGAATTAATCCAGAGATGGAAATCTCTTTTCAAGCAATACAGGTTCATGGAATAACAAACGAAATGGTCAAAAGTGAGCCAAATTTTGCTTATTATTCAAATGAAATTTATCAATTTATTAAAGGTTGTGATTTGTCTGGTTTTAATGCAATTAAGTTTGATATACCTATCCTTGTTGAAGAGTTAATTAGAGCTAAAATTGAATTTGATTTTACGCAGATAAGAATGATTGATAGTCAAGTAATTTATCATAAAAAAGAACCCAGAAATCTTACTGCAGCTCTAAAGTTTTACTGCAATAAAGATCTGGAAAATGCACATTCTGCATTAGACGATACAATAGCAACTTATGAAGTATTTAAGGCACAATTAGAAAAATATTCTGATTTGGAACCTGATATGGATTTTTTGAATGAATATTCAAAACGAAATAATAATTTAGACTTTGCAGGTAAAATTAGAATAGATTCTGATAATGATGCAACTTTTGCATTTGGAAAATATACTGGTCAAAAAGTTGTAGATGTTTTTAAAAATGACTCAGGCTATTATTCATGGATAATGAAAGGGGACTTTCCTGAGTACACAAAAAAAATATTTACAAAATTAAAACTAAGTTTAATTAACTCTTAATAAGATGAAAATAATCTGTATAGGAAGGAATTATTCTGATCATATCAAAGAATTATCAAATACAAAACCAACTAATCCAGTTGTTTTTTTAAAACCTGATTCATCAATTATTGCAAAAAATCAAAACTTTATAATTCCATCCTTTTCAAGCGAAATTCATCATGAGGTTGAATTAGTAGTTAAGATTAATAAAGTTGGAAAGCATATAGATGAATCTTTCTCAAATAAATATTACAATGAAATTGGTCTTGGAATTGATTTTACTGCAAGAGATATTCAGAATAATTTAAAACAAAAAGGTCATCCATGGGAGAAATCAAAAGCTTTTGATAACTCATGTTTAGTTGGTGATTTTATTGTTAAAGATGAATTAGAAAATCAATCAAATATTGAATTTAGTTTGAAAAAAAATAATTTAATTGTTCAGTCAGGAAGATCTTCTCAAATGTTATGGAAAATAGATGAATTGATTTCTTATGTTTCACAATATTTCACACTTAAAATAGGTGATTTAATTTTCACTGGAACCCCTGCAGGAGTATCAAAAATAATAAGTGGTGACCTCTTAGAAGGTTATATAAATTCAAATAAAATGTTCTCACTAAAAGTAAAGTAGATATGATAAAAAAGATTTTAGATTATCTAATTACAAACAATAAAACAATTTCTTTTGCTGAAAGTTGTACTGGTGGAAATTTATCTGTTTCAATAACAAAAATTCCTGGAGCTTCTAAAGCATTTAATGGTTCCATTGTTTCCTACAGTAGATATTCTAAAGAAAATATTATTGGTATTGAAAAAAATGAAATTGATATTTTTTCTTCTGTGAGTCAGGAAATAGCAATAAAAATGGCTGAAAAAGTAAAGGAGAAATTTAATTCTGATTATTCTATTGCTGTTACTGGAAATGCAGGACCATCAACCGATGGGCCGGAATCTATTCTAGGAGATTATTTTATTGCAATATCATCAAAAAGTGAAATATTCTGTGAAAAATATAATTTTGTTAGTTCAAGAGAAAACTTTATAAAAACAGTAACTGACAATTCATTTAAGCTCTTCATTGATAAAATTATTAACCGATAAATTTATTTTTTTATTAAGCTTAAATACATTAGTTTTGCACGTTACAAAAAATTAGTACGTTATGTCTAAGACTTGCGAAATTACTGGAAAAAAGGTTATGTTTGGAAACAATGTTTCCAAATCTTTAAATAGGACTAAGAGGAGATTTGATATAAATCTTATCAAAAAGAAGTTCTTTATTCCAGATGAAAATAAATGGATTACTCTAAAAGTTTCAGCATCTGCTTTAAAAACAATTAATAATAAGGGTATATCAGAAGTCTTAAAACAAGCTAGAAAACAAGGTTTAATAAAGTAATAATGGCAAAAGGTAATAGAGTTCAAGTGATTTTAGAATGTACAGAGCACAAAGACTCTGGTATGCCGGGAACTTCTAGATATATAACAACTAAAAACAAAAAAAATTCTCCTGATAGACTTGAAATAAAAAAGTTCAATTCTATACTTAAGAAGATGACTGTTCACAAAGAAATTAAATAAGATGGCAAAGAAAGCAGTTGCTAGTTTACAAACTGGCTCAAAAAAACTTGCAAAAGCAATAAGAATGATAAAAAAAGATGGCTCAAATAGCTACTCTTTTGAAGAAAGAATTTTACCACAAGATCTTGTTAATGACTGGTTAGCAGGTAAACCTATTGTCAGAAAAGAAGCACCTAAACCTGTTCAGCCAGCTGCAGAAGAAGTTAAAGCTGAAGAGCCAGCTGCAGAGGAAGTTAAAGCTGAAGAGCCAGCTGCAAAAGAAGTTAAAGCTGAAGAGCCAGCTGCAGAGGAAGTTAAAGCTGAAGATCCAGCTGCAGAGGAAGTTAAGGCTGAAGAGCCAGCTGCAGAAGAAAAATCCGAATAATTTAGATCCCTTCTTTATTTTAAATTACTTACCAATACAGAAAGTAACGAGATTTATGTTAATTAATTCAATGCTCCAATACCTGATTTCCACAATTCATTATTAAAACTTGGTATATCATTTTCATTGATATTATCAATCTCTTCTTTTAAGGAATCCCATTTTTTATCAAGAGACTCTAAAGATCTTAAAATACCTTCACTAACATTTGGAATATCACCCTTAATTTCATCTAGTATAAATAAATAATCGGCTAGAAATTTATTAGGAAAGTTTTCAACATCATCATAGGCTAATGATTTTCTCTGCATCATCTTTTTATCCCAGCCATCCATTTTATTAAGTAATACCTGACCATTGTTTCTAATTGTCTGATCTTCAATATCAATAAGAATATTTTTTAGCTTATCTACTAATTGTTTATTATTATTGATATAATCTGCCATTACATTAAATTTCTTTTCCATATGACTTGCATACTTATCAAGCTCAGCATAGTCCTTATCAGACACATTGAAATTTGGATTTTTTAAGATTTCAAAGTTTGAAGTATATGATATATCTCCTACCTCAAGTGATATTTTATACTTTCCAGGAATAGCTTTGTGGCCACTAAATCTTCCTTCTATGTATGCATATGGAACTCCAATTAATGATTTATGTCTTGTATTCCAAACAAACCTATTCAAACCAGTATTATTTGATAAAACAGGTTCTCTTGAAGGGCCTCCATTATATGTAATAAAGTTTTTGTCAGCTTCGCTGTTGATCTCTCTTACCAGATTATCTTTTTCATCATAAATTTTGATCATCACTTTTTTATTCTCATCTTCTTCACTTATATTATAATATATTACAACTCCATTTGCAGGATTAACACCAGTAAATGTTGAAGTTCCATCAGAATAATTAGAATTTAATTGACTCTCCCAGTTTCCAATTGTTGAATTTTCTGGGTTATATAGTTTTGTTCCACTTTCACCATTTAACTGTCTAATTAATCCCATGTCATCAAGAATCCAAAATGATCTACCCTGAGTTGCAACTATTAAGTCGTCATGTTTTATCATTAAATCAGTAATAGCTAAAACAGGCATGTTAAGGTTAAATTTTTCCCAGTTTTGGCCATCATTAAATGAAATATAAACACCTAACTCAGTCCCAGCTAATAATAAGCCTTTCACTCCACTATCCTCTCTTACAACTCTAGTGTACGCTCCATATGGAATGTTTCCGGTAATTTCTTTCCATGATTCTCCATAATTTGTTGACTTATATAATCCAGGAGATTTATCATTGAATTTATATCTAGTAGTGGCAATATATACTGTCTCTTTATCATGAGGAGATATGTCAATTGCATTAATTATTGTTTCAGGTAATCCCTTAGGTGTTATGTTTTTCCATGTTTTACCTCCATCTCTTGTTAAATATACAAGACCATCATCAGATCCAGTATAAATTGTAAAAGGCTCGTGTGGAGATTCTACAACATAACTTATTGTTCCATAGTTTTCAGCTCCTACAGCTTCATTAGTATATGGTCCACCTCCATTGCCCTGTTTCTCATCTTCATCCATAGTTAAATCCGGAGACACTACTTCCCAAGATTTACCAAGATCTTTTGTTTTAAATAGATGCTGAGCAGCATGATAAAATGTATTTGACTCATGCTGAGACCAAATTATAGGTGCATTCCAGTTAAATCTATATTTCATATCTCTTGCTGCCTTTCCAATATAATTTATTGGCTCAATCATTACTTTCTTTCTAGCCTTTGCTTTTGTATCATAGATATTTACACTTCCAAGGTAACTTCCACCCATTACTATTTGTGGGTCATCAGGATCAAAGGCTAAAAAAGCACTTTCACCTCCAGCAGATGAGGACCAATCACTTTCAGATATTCCTCCACCTGACCCAATACTAGCTATTTTAACAGTTGAATTATCTTGTTGACCCCCGTATAAATTATATGGGAACATATTGTCTACGTTAACCCTATAAAACTGTGCTGTTGGCATAATATCAATACTAGACCAAGAGCTTCCATTATCAAAAGTAATTTCTCCACCTCCATCATCAGAGATAATCATATTTTTTGAATTATTTGGATTTATCCATAAGTCATGATAGTCTCCATGTCCACTACAAATTCTTTCCCATGTTTTTCCTCCATCAATCGATCTGAATGCTCTAGCACTCAAAACATATACAGTATTTTCATCATTGGGATCTGCAAATACTTCTATATAGTACCAGGATCTTGATGTCAATTCAGCATATTTACTTATTCTAGACCAACTTTCTCCAGCATTGTTAGACACAAATAATCCACCTAGTCTTTTATTTGAATCACTTTCAGCTAAAAGATATACTTTGTCTGAGTTAGCTCTTGAAACTGAAATAGCTAATTTTCCTAGTTCATTAGGTAAGCCATTTTCAATCTTAAACCAATTATCTCCACCATCTGTTGATTTATATACTCCACTACCTTCACCTCCAGAAATCACTTTCCAAGGAAGTCTCTGATGTTCCCACATTGTTGCGTAAAGCACCTTTGGATTATTGTAGTCTATAGAAAGTTCTGATGCTCCACTTAATTCATTAACAAAAAGAACATTTTTCCACGACTTACCGCCATCAGTTGACTTATAAATACCTCTTTCTTTAGTTGGCCCATTTACAGCTCCTTGTGCAGCTACATAAATTATATTATTATCATCAGGATGAATTATAATTCTTGAAATTTGTTGAGACTTCTCTAAACCCATATGTTCCCAGGTTTTTCCAGCATCTGTTGATTTGTATACTCCATCTCCATAGGACGTAGTCACTCCTCTAGGAGAATGCTCACCCATACCAACATAAATTATTCTGCTATCACTTTCTGAGACGGCTATAGCTCCAACAGATGAGGTTTTAAAATAGTCATCGGATATATTGAACCACTCACTTCCTGCATTAGTTGTTTTCCATAGTCCCCCTCCAGCAGTTCCCATATAGTATGTTAGTGGATCATTAATGACACCAACAGATGAAACTGATCTTCCACCTCTAAAAGGGCCTATATTTCTGTATTTAACTTCCTCCAGTTTTTCTTCTATGTTTTGAGAATAAGAAAATGGAATTACAGTTAAAAAGACAAAAAGTATACTTAAATTCTTCATAATATTAATGTTAGTTATCACTAAGTTAAATTAATTTTCAAAAATTCAGATATATTTACAAAAATTAAGTAATGAGAAGTCAAAACATCCATAAAGACCTAAATCTAATAGGAGATGAACTTATAGAAAAATTTATATTGAAGGATGATAAAACTTCTAAATATGTTAACTCCTTTTTTAGTGATAAAAACATTTTAAGTCATTCTAAAAATAAATTAGATCAGTTTACTGATTACCAAAGAAAAATTTTAATTGAGGAGTTGACTTTACAATACTCTAAAGTAGAGACTTCTGAGCAAACATCAAGGAATATTAAATTACTTTCAAATTCTAAAACACTTTCAGTAACAACTGGCCATCAACTTAATATATTCTCAGGACCATTAATGGTTATTTATAAAATTGCACATGTAATATCTATAACTAACTCCTTAAACTCGAATATTAAAGGATTCAATTATGTTCCTATTTTTTGGATTGCAAGTGAGGATCATGATTTTGAAGAAATTTCAGAGGTTAATCTTAAAGAAAACAAGATTAAGTGGAATCTTGACTCCAAAAACATGCCTGTAGGAGAAATAGAATTAAATAACTTTATGGAGGTAGTTAGTGGATATAAAAATTCTATTATTGATTTTGAATTTAAGGATAAACTAGAAATCTTAATCGATGAAGCATATAAAAAAGGAGATACTTTATCAGCTGCTACTATTAAGTTTATAAATTCCTTGTTTGCAAAACATGGACTTGTTATTGTTGATTCAAACAAAAAAGCTTTTAAGAAATCCTTTATAGAGAATTTTAAAAATGAAATTTTAGATTCAAGATGCAATCTTGACTCAAGTTCTCAAATTTTAAAAATTAAAAAAGACATAAAGTCATTTAAGCCTCAAGTAAACCCCTCCGATGTAAATTTTTTCAAGATTACAAGTTTGGGAAGAAAAAGGATTAGAAAGACTGATAAATTATTTAGAGTTGATGATGAAAATGAATACACGTTAGGTGATTTAATAAATCAAATAGAAACTAATCCTGAGTTGTTTTCACCTAATGTTTTAATGAGGCCATTATATCAAGAAAAAATTCTTCCTAATGTTTGTTATTTAGGAGGTCCAAATGAATTAAAATATTGGATGCAACTAAAGCTTTATTTTGAAAACTCTAAAGTTCAGTTTCCTATTTTGAAACTTAGAACTTCTGGTTTTATCATAGATAAAAAAATATCTAAAAAATTAAGTAAGTCTAATATTGATATTAAGTATTTTTTCGGAAAACTAGATGATCTTGTAATCCATAAAATAAATAGTATATCCAAATTAAACTTAAGTTTCAGTTCTTTAAAGAATAAGTTGACTAATCAGTTCAATGAGCTTAGAGAAATATCAATAAACGTAGATAAATCGTTTGTTGGTTCACTTAATGCTCAAGAGAAAAAACAATTAAAGGGTTTAGATGATTTAGAAAAAAAATTAATTAAAGCTGAAAAGAGAAATTATGAAACTGAAATTAATAATGTAAAAAGTATTTTTGAATCACTTCACCCTAATAATATTGACCAAGAGAGATATTTAAATTTTGGTAATTTTTATTCATATAAGGGGCAAGAATTTATTGATTATGTAGTTGATAAAGTACATATTTCAGATGATAAAATTTTAGTCATTAATCTTGAGGATTAATTTATAGTTGTATTTTTGTCCATGCAAAATAAAGTCTTAATAGTTGATTTTGGTTCTCAATATACACAACTCATAGCAAGAAGAATTAGGGAGTTGTTCATCTACTGTGAAATCTCCCCTTTCAATAATCTGCCAGAAGACTTAGATGAATTCAAGGCAGTTGTTTTGTCAGGATCACCTTTCTCTGTTAACCAAAAAGACTCACCAAATATTAATCTTGAACGAATTTTAGGAAAAAAACCCATACTAGCAATATGCTATGGAGCTCAATTAATTGCAAAGAGTTTAAATGGAAATGTTGAAAATTCTAATTCACGAGAGTATGGAAGAGCAAAACTTTCTTTTATAGATAGCAACTGTAAATTATTTAACGATATTAATATTGATAATCAAGTTTGGATGAGTCATGGAGATACAATTACTTCTCTCCCAAATAATTCAAAACTTATTGCAAGTACAGAGTCAGTTACAAATGCAGCTTATAGAGTTGAGTCATTGAACTTGTATGCTTTACAGTTTCATCCTGAAGTTTTTCATACTGAAAATGGTTTTAAAATTTTTGAAAACTTTTTCATAAATGAATTAAAGTTTATAAAAGAGTGGAATCCTGAATCATTCATTGACAGAACTGTTGATGATTTAAAGAAAAAACTAATGGATGATAAAGTAATACTTGGTTTATCAGGAGGGGTTGACTCTAGTGTTGCTGCAGTGTTATTAGATAAAGCAATTGGTAAGAATTTACATTGTGTATTTGTAAATAATGGGCTTTTAAGAAAAAATGAATATGATGAGGTTTTGAGACAATATGTTGGAATGGGCTTGAATGTAAAGGGGGTAGATTCATCTGATTTATTTCTAAATGCATTAAAAGGGATTACTGATCCAGAAAAAAAGAGAAAGGTGATAGGTAATATGTTTATTGAAGTTTTTGAGGAGGAATCTAAAAAAATTAAAAATGCTAAATGGCTTGCTCAAGGAACAATTTATCCAGATATTATAGAATCAATTTCAGTTAAAGGTCCTTCAGCAACAATAAAATCTCATCATAATGTAGGTGGGCTTCCTGAAAAGATGAATCTTCAAGTCGTTGAGCCTTTAAAAATGTTATTCAAAGATGAAGTGAGAAAGATTGGAAAATCTCTTAATATGTCTGGAGATATTTTAAACAGGCACCCTTTTCCAGGCCCTGGTCTTGGAATAAGGATTCTTGGAGAAGTTGACGCTGAGAGTGTAAGGCTTATTCAAGAAGCTGACAAAATTTATATTGATGGACTCAAAAAGTGGAATTTGTATGATAAAATTTGGCAAGCTGGTTCTATTCTACTTCCAGTAAAGAGTGTTGGAGTTATGGGTGATGAAAGAACTTATGAAAGGTGTGTTGCTCTTAGAGCTGTTGTCTCAACTGATGGAATGACTGCAGATTGGTATGAATTTCCTTTTGATTTTCTTAAAGAAGTTTCTAATAATATTATAAATAAAGTTTCAGGGATTAATAGGGTAGTTTATGACATAAGTTCTAAGCCACCTGCAACTATAGAATGGGAGTAAAATGAATGATATTATAGATTCATTTAAACCAATGTTAACTCCAAAGCAAATGCTAAAAAAAGGTATTTTTGGTGGAACTTATTTTAATCAATTAGTTGATTATAGAAAATTTCCTAAAGACTGGTTTTCAGAATTGGATAAAATTTACTTTTTATCAAAAAAGTATGAAAAAAAAATCAATTATTTTAAAATAAAATCTGGTCAATCTCAAGAAGAATGGGAAGCTAAAGGTTGGATTAATAAAGATGATCCTAGAGGTTGGTTTGAGTGGTATTGTAAGTTTTTTAATGGCAGACGCCATCAAGATGATGAAAGACAAATCAAAAGATGGCTTGCTTTTTGTGGTCCTAGGGGAAGGTTTCGAAATTCTATTTACAATAAAATATTTAAATCAGGCTTTGATATTGAAAATTCAAAAAGTATTTCACCTAGAATCCAACAGTCTTTATTACATTGGTCCTATATTGTTAATAATGAGGACTATGAAACATGGAAACTCGAAAAGCAAAAGTAAATGAAGAAGTACAGTTTATTAGTGTTATTCCTAGTGATGTTTCAGACAATATTTTCTCAAAATATTGTATCTGATACTATTTTTCATGAGGTGGATAGAAAAGAAACACTTTTTTCAATTTCACAAAAATATAATATTAATGTAAATGATATTTTAGAGTTAAACCCAAAGCTTAAAAATTCAAGATTAAGAAGAAGATCAACAATTTTAATTCCAGTTTTCAATTCTATTCAAGATGTTATTAAAATTGAAAAGGATTCAATCGAAATATCTTATAATATCTCAAAACTAGATTCAATTTATTCTAAAAAAAGAAAAAAAAATAATCGATTAAATCTTTCAGTCCTTCTACCTTTTAGATCTGCAACTATTAATTATGATTCAATTAATGAAGTTGAATCTTTATTTGAAGACAGGAACCTGTATACAATAGCTTTAGACTTCTATTCTGGTATTTTGTATGCAGTTGAGGATTTAAAAAAACTAGATATTTTAGTAGAACTAAATGTTTTTGACACTGAAAATTCTGTTAACAAAATACTTGAAATATCGAATAACACAAAGATACTTAATTCAGACCTGATTATTGGGCCATTAATTCCTAGAAATTTTGAAACTTTATCAAATCTTGAATTTCTAGAATCAATTCCAAAAGTATTCCCATTGTCCACGATTCCTGTTAAAATAATTAAGGGAGTAGTTCAAGCAGTTACTCCCAGAATTTTATTGAGAGAAAGAATGTTAGACTATTTGAATAAAAAAATTGATAGAGAGGAAAATATTGTAATTATTGCAGATTCATTAAATGAAGACATTGAAGATAAACTGACTAAAATTTTTCCAAATTCAATAAAAATTAAACCTGAATTTGAGGGCTATATTTTACCTGAACTTCTTGATTCTCTGTTGGTAGATTCACTTCCCAATAAGGTAATTATTGAATCAGAAATATTTACATTAATTTCTAGTGTTATTTCTCAGCTAAACTCTCAAATTACATCTGAACGTGATGTCAGGTTATACACTACTTACAGGGGTAATCAATATGATGATCCAAGTATTAATATAAAAGATTTAGGTAATCTTGGATTTACTTATACTTCTATTTCGAAAAAGATAAATAATGATTCGATTTCAAAATTTGAAAGTAATTATATCAATTCATTTGGAAGCTTTCCCAATAAAGATATAATTAGGGGTTATGATGTGACTAAAGATATTTTGCTAAGGGTTTTAATTGATAATAATATAAATAAAACTGTTAAATATGACGAACAAGCCTACACTGAATCTAAATTTTTATATAAAATAGATAGTCTAGGTGGTTTATATAACTCATCAATGTATATTCTTAAACATAAAGATTATGATCTTGAGGAGATTATTGACTAATAAATTATATTATACTCTAATATTTTGTAAATTTGAGTCCGGAAATACTATTCTATCCGGATGAATAAACCAAAATATATTTTTGTTACAGGTGGTGTTACATCATCTCTTGGAAAAGGTATTATATCTGCCTCGTTAGCTCGACTTCTTCAAGCTCAGGGCTTAAATGTTTCAATTCAAAAGCTTGATCCATATATTAACGTAGACCCCGGTACATTAAACCCATATGAACATGGAGAATGTTATGTTACAGAGGATGGAGCTGAAACTGATCTTGATCTTGGTCATTATGAAAGATTCTTAAGTATAAATACTTCACAAAGAAATAATGTAACAACTGGTAAAATTTATCAAAATGTTATTGAAAAAGAAAGAAAAGGAGAATTCCTTGGTAAAACAGTTCAGGTTATCCCTCATATTACTAATGAAATAAAGGAAAATATTAGAAATCTAAATCATAAAAATAATTTAGATGTAATAATAACAGAAATAGGTGGGACAGTGGGAGATATTGAATCCCTTCCATTTTTAGAAGCAGTAAGACAAGTAGTCTATGAAGAGGGTCCAGATAACTCAATGGTAATCCACTTAACATTAATCCCTTTTCTCTCAGCTACCGGTGAGCTTAAGACCAAACCAACTCAACATTCTGTCAAAACACTAATGGAACTTGGATTGAAAGCAGATGTTTTAGTATGCAGAACAGAAAGAAAATTGTCAGATGAAATAAAGAATAAGTTAGCACTTTTCTGTAATGTTAAATTTGATTGTGTGATTCAATCTATTGATGTAGAAACTATTTACGATGTTCCAATTAAAATGATGGAGGAAGGATTAGATAAAGTAACTCTAGAAAAATTAAAAATTAAAGAAACTGAACCAAATCTTGATAAATGGAAAAACTTTTTACATAAACTTAAAAACCCTACTCATCAGATTAACATTGGTTTAGTTGGTAAATATATTGAACTTACTGATTCCTATAAATCAATTTTAGAATCATTAATTCATGCAGGAACTGAAAATGAAGTAAAAGTAAAAGTCAAATCAATTCATTCTGAACATATTGAGAGAGAAAATATTGTTAAACAGATGAGTGATCTTGATGGAATAATAGTTGCTCCTGGCTTTGGTCAAAGGGGTTTAGATGGTAAAATACTTGCTGTTGAATATGCGAGAGTTAATAAGATTCCTTTTCTCGGAATTTGTCTAGGTATGCAAATGGCAGTTATAGAATATGCAAGAAATGTTAAGAAAATAAGATATGCTAACTCAACTGAAATATCTGAAAAGTGTAAAGATCCAGTAATAGACTTGATGACTTCCCAAAAAGAAATTATAAATATGGGAGGAACAATGAGACTGGGGGCATGGGATTGCGAATTATCAAAAAACACAATTGCTTACAAAGTATATAAGAAAAAATTAATTTCAGAAAGACATAGACATAGATATGAATTCAATAATAAATATTCAAAAAAAATATTTGATGATAATTTTATTATAGCTGGACTTAACCCTGACACAAAACTTGTTGAAATAATTGAAAATAGAGATCACCCCTGGTTTGTTGGAGTTCAATTTCACCCAGAATATAAGAGTAGTGTATATAATCCTCATCCAATTTTTGTAAACTTTGTAAAAGCTTGCTTAAAAAAATATTTAAATAAATAATTATGGAAGAAAATAAGTTTGATCCTCTCCAGTTTATTGGTTTTTTACTTATATCAGCGATTTTAATGTTTTGGTTTTATGATAATCAATCTAACTACATAGAAAATCAGCAAGAAGTTGTAATAGAAAATCCAATAGAAAAATTTGATGATAATTCCAATGCTGTAAATGTTTCTGAGCAAAATTCTAATATAGTTGAATTAGATGAAAAATTTAAAGAGGAAATAATCACTTTAGAGAATGATAAAATTTTATTTGAAATAAGTACAAGTGGAGCAACTATTAATAAGCTTTTACTTAAAGATTTTAATAATTATAATGATGAACCCTTATTCTTAGTTAATGACAATAAATCAATTTTTAGTTATAATATCCCAATAGGGAGAAACTCTGTAATTAACTCAAGAGATTTAAACTTCTCTGCCGAGATAATTAAAAATAAATCTGTTCTTAAACTAACTGCGATAATTGATATGCAAAGGTCCTTGGAACTAACTTATTCTTTAGAAGAGAATTCAAGTATTCTAGATTTTGATTTAAAATTGAATGATTCTGATAGTAATTCAAGCTATGATGAAATTGAACTGATTTGGGGAAAAGACTCTTTCAGAAATTCAAAGAGTATAGATTATGAAAATAGATATACAGCACTTTCGTATGGATTTGAAGGTGAAAAAGATTCATGGTTGTCTGTTTCAGGAACATCTAATAAAAACATTAACAACGTTAACTGGATTTCATTTAGAGAACACTTCTTTAGTTCTATTCTTATTTTGAATAATGAAACAAATAATATAGAAATTAGCTCTGAAGACCTAGCTAGTAATGAAACTTTAGATGATAAATTTACCAAGAGATTTAAAGCTAATATTCCTTTGAGTCTTGACTCTAATAATAACCTCAGCTATAGAATTTATTATGGACCTACGGACTATGAAACTTTAAAAGAATATAATCTAACCCTTGAAAACTCTGTTGATATGGGGTGGGGAATTTTTGGTTGGTTAAATAGATTTATATTTTTCCCTTTATTTTCATTTTTAACAACTTACTTCTCTTATGGTATCTCTATTATTTTAATGACAATAATCGTTAAAGTTTCAATTTCACCTCTCACTTATAAGTCATACTTATCTCAAATAAAAATGAAAATTTTAAAACCTGAGTTGGAAGTAATCAATGAAAAATTTAAGGATGACGCTATGAAGAAGCAACAAGAAACAATGAAGCTTTATACAAAATCTGGAGCTAATCCTATGTCCGGATGTCTTCCAGCATTCTTGCAGATGCCAATATTTTTTGCTCTTTTTGTTTTCTTTCCTGCCGCATTTAGTTTGAGACAAAAAAGTTTTTTATGGGCAGATGATTTATCTTCTTATGATTCAATTCTCGACTTAGGATTTTATATTCCACTTTATGGAGATCATATAAGCCTTTTTCCAATTTTAGCATCAATATCAATCTTTTTCTATACTAAGATGACTACTGGTCAACAGATGATGCCTGCTTCACAAACTGGCGGAGTAAACATGAAAGTGATAATGTATTTGATGCCATTAATGATGTTATTCTTCTTTAATAACTATGCAAGTGGATTAAGTTTATATTACTTCATATCAAATCTTCTAACAATTATATTAATGTTAATTATTAAAAATTTTATTATCGATGATAATAAAATATTGTCACAGATTGAGGAAAATAAAAAGAAACCTATTAAAGTAGGCGGATTTAGAGCTAGACTTCAAAAGGCTTTAGAAGAGGCGGAAAAACAAAAGAAAAGTAGAGGTAAGTAATAACATGAAAAAAAATAAAGTTGTTGTTGCCTTATCTGGAGGTGTTGACTCTAGTGTAGCTGCATATTTACTTAAAGAGCAAGGTCATGATTTAATTGGTCTATTCATGAAAAATTGGCATGATGAAAATGTGACAATTTCAGATGAATGTCCATGGCTAGATGATAGTAATGATGCAATGTTAGTTGCAGAAAAACTTAAAATTCCTTTTCAAACTGTTGATTTAAGTAAAGAATACAAGGAAAAAATAATTGATTATATGTTTGACGAATATTCAAAAGGAAATACACCTAATCCTGATATTTTATGTAACAAGGAAATAAAATTTGATGTATTTATGGATATTGCACTTTCTTTAGGAGCCGATTATGTTGCAACAGGCCATTACAGCAACATTATAACGAATAATACAGATATAAATAACATTAAATACGAATTACATTCTGGACTTGACAATACAAAAGATCAATCTTATTTTCTGTGTCAATTAAACCAAAAACATTTAAATAAGATAATATTCCCAATAGGTAATCTAAAAAAGACTGAAGTTAGAAACATTGCAAAAACAAATAATTTAGTAACAGCTGATAAAAAGGATTCACAAGGACTCTGTTTTGTGGGAAAAGTTAGTCTTCCAGATTTTCTTCAACAAAAATTAAAGAAAAAAACAGGAAATGTTATAGAAATATCGTCTAAGTCTGAGCTATATACTAAAGACAATAATTTAATCAATGAACAAGAAAGAATTATTGATTTATCTAGACAAATTAATTATACAAATTTAGATGGCAATATAATTGGAGAACATGATGGGGCTCATTATTTTACCATAGGTCAGAGAAAAGGCCTAGCAATTGGCGGGTATAATCAACCTCTTTTTATTATAGGCACAAATACAGTGACTAATGAAATATTTGTTGGTGAGGGTAAAAACCACCCTGGATTATTAAAAAAGGCTTTAAAGATTAGATTTTCAGAGGTTAATTGGGTTAATGACCATTTTAACTATCTAAATTCCAAGAACTTAAATCTCAAGGCAAAAATAAGATATAGACAAAAGCTTCAGAAAATATCTATTAGCAAATATCTTGATTTTTTATATGTTGAATTTGAAGATTATCAATCAGCTATAACTCCTGGCCAATTCGTTGCTATATATGATAATTCGCAATTAATTGCCTCTGGTGTAATTTGTTAAGATTTATAATTGTTTTTTTTTAAAAAAAACATGCAATATTGCATACAATAACCAAAAAAATATTTTAAATTTGCACGCTTTAATAAAGATTAAAAATATTATTATATGCCTACGATATCGCAATTAGTAAGAAAAGGAAGGACATCTTCAACCAAGAAGAGTAAGTCTGTAGCACTAAACAAATCTCCTCAAAAAAGAGGTGTTTGTACTAGGGTGTACACAACTACTCCAAAGAAACCTAATTCTGCGATGAGAAAAGTTGCGAGAGTAAGACTTACTAATGGAAAAGAAGTTAATGCATATATTCCTGGTGAGGGTCATAATCTTCAAGAACACTCTATCGTTCTTGTTCGTGGTGGAAGAGTTAAAGATCTTCCTGGTGTCAGATACCATATTGTAAGGGGAGCACTAGATACAGCAGGTGTAGAGGGGAGACTTCAAAGAAGATCTAAATACGGAGGAAAAAAACCAAAAAAATAGTCCCTAAATGAGAAAGAAACAATCCAAAAAAAGAGCCCTTATACCTGATCCTAAATTTAATGATCAACTTGTCACAAGGTTTGTTAATAATCTTATGTTACAAGGTAAGAAATCAACTGCGTATAAGGTCTTTTATGATGCTATAGATATTGTTGAAAGTAAAAAGGGCGATGAGGAAAAATCATCACTTGAATTATGGAAAGATGCCCTTTCAAATGTTATGCCACATGTTGAAGTAAGAAGTAGAAGAGTAGGAGGTGCAACTTTTCAAATCCCACAACCAATTAGACCTGATAGAAAAATATCAACTGCCATGAAATGGTTAATATCTTCTTCAAGAAAAAGAAATGAAAAATCCATGGCTTCTAAACTTGCTCAAGAAATTTTAGCAGCTGCTAAAGAAGAGGGAGCCGCTGTTAAGAAAAGAGTCGATACTCACAAAATGGCCGAAGCTAATAAGGCCTTTTCACATTTTAGATTTTAATATTAGAATATGTCAAGAGATTTAAAATTTACAAGAAATATTGGTATTGCTGCTCACATTGATGCTGGTAAAACTACTACAACTGAAAGGGTTTTATTTTACACAGGGGTTAGTCATAAAATCGGTGAAGTACATGATGGTGCTGCTACTATGGACTGGATGGAGCAAGAGCAAGAAAGAGGAATAACTATTACATCTGCAGCAACAACTTGTAATTGGAATTTTCCAACTGATCAAGGAGAAGTGATTGATGAAACAAAATCTTATCACTTTAATATAATTGATACACCTGGTCACGTTGATTTTACTGTTGAAGTAAACAGATCATTAAGAGTTCTTGATGGACTTGTGTTTTTATTTTCTGCAGTAGATGGGGTTGAACCTCAGTCTGAAACTAACTGGAGACTTGCTGATAACTATAAAGTACCAAGAATTGGTTTTGTGAATAAAATGGATAGACAAGGCTCTGATTTCCTCGGAGTGTGTAGACAAGTTATTGAAAAACTTGGATCCAAAGCAGTGCCTATTGTATTGAATATTGGAGACGAAGAAGATTTTAAGGGTATTGTAGATCTTGTAAAAAATCAGGCGATTATTTGGCATGAAGATAATTTTGGTTCAACATTTGATGTTGTTGATATTCCAGATGATTTAAAGGATGAGTCTCAAAGACTTAGAGGAGAATTAATTGAAGCTGTTGCTGAATATGACGAAAACCTTTTAGAAAAATACTTTGAAGATCCTGATTCTATTACCGAGGATGAAGTTCATAATGCATTAAGGGCTGCTACCCAGGAAATTAGTATTATTCCTATGGTTTGTGGATCTGCATTTAAAAATAAAGGTGTTCAATTTTTATTAGATGCTGTTTGCAGATATTTACCTTCACCTATAGATAAAGATGCAATAATTGGAACAAATCCTAATTCTGAAGAAGAGATTTCTAGGCTTCCTAAAGTTTCTGAACCATTTTCAGCTTTAGCATTTAAAATTGCCACTGACCCTTATGTTGGAAGATTGGCTTTTTTTAGAGTCTATTCTGGTAGACTTGATGCAGGTTCATACATCCTAAATAATAGATCTGAAAATAAAGAAAGAATTTCTAGGATTTATCAAATGCACTCTAACAAACAAAATGCTATTGATTACATAGAGGCTGGAGATATAGGAGCTGCTGTTGGTTTTAAAGATATTAAAACAGGTGATACCTTATCATCTGAAAAACACCCTATAATTTTAGAAAGTATGAACTTTCCTGATCCAGTTATTGGTGTAGCAGTTGAACCAAAAACTAAAGCTGATGTTGATAAGTTGGGAATGGCTCTAGGAAAATTAGCTGAGGAAGATCCAACTTTCCAAGTTAAAACTGATGAGGCATCTGGTCAAACTATTATTTCTGGTATGGGTGAACTTCACTTAGATATACTAGTTGATAGACTTAGAAGAGAATTTAAAGTAGAAGTTAATCAAGGCCAACCACAGGTTGAATACAAAGAATCTTTAACTCAGTCTGCAGATCATAGAGAGACATATAAAAAACAAACTGGTGGTAGAGGTAAGTTTGCAGACATTGTCTTTACTATTGAGCCTGGTGAAAAAGGTAAACCTGGTCTTGAATTTATTAATAAAATTAAAGGGGGTAATATTCCTAGAGAATATATTCCTTCTGTAGAAAAAGGTTTTAAAGATTCTATGAAGAATGGACCTCTTGCAGGCTTTGAAGTTGATTCAATGAAAGTTACACTTAAGGATGGTTCATTCCATCCAGTTGATTCAGATTCTTTATCTTTTGAATTAGCTGCAAAACTTGCTTTTAAAACTTCTGCAAAAGCTGCTAAAGCAGTTATCATGGAACCTATAATGAAGCTTGAAGTTATCACTCCTGAAGAAAATATGGGTGATATAGTTGGAGATTTAAATAGAAGAAGAGGTCAGGTAAGTGCTATGGATGATAGAGCTGGCGCAAAGGTTGTAAAAGGTGAAGTTCCATTGTCTGAAATGTTCGGATATGTTACATCATTAAGAACCTTATCGTCTGGTAGAGCAACATCAACGATGGAATTTTCTCACTATGATCAAACTCCATCAAACATCTCAGAAACTGTTATTTCTGAAGTTAGAGGAAATACAACAGATTAAACGAATTGATATGAGTCAAAAAATTAGAATAAAATTAAAATCTTATGATTACAATCTGGTTGACAAGTCAGCTGATAAGATTGTGAAGACTGTAAAGAATACAGGAGCTATTGTTACGGGTCCTATACCTTTACCTACTCATAAAAAGATTTTTACTGTTCTTAGGTCTCCTCATGTAAATAAAAAATCAAGAGAACAATTTAAGTTATGTTCTTACAAAAGGTTATTGGATATTTATAGTTCATCTTCTAAAACTGTAGATGCACTTATGAAATTAGAATTACCTAGTGGAGTTGAAGTAGAAATAAAAGTATAATAATTATGTCTGGTATTATTGGAAAAAAAATTGGGATGACAAGTATATACGATGAGAATGGTAAAAACATTCCATGTACAATACTTCAAGCAGGTCCTTGTACTATTACTCAAGTCAAAACTGAAGATAAAGATGGTTATTCTTCCTTTCAACTTGGTTTTGATGAAAAGACTAAAAATACCACAAAAGCATATGAAGGTCAATTCAAGAAAAGTAAGTCAAACCCGATGAGTAAATTGGTCGAGTTCAAAGGCTTTGAGGGTGATCCTAAATTAGGAGATAAAGTAACAGTGGATCACTTTATGGAAGGTGAATTTGTTGATGTTTCTGGTATTTCTAAAGGAAAAGGTTTTCAAGGAGTTGTGAAAAGACATGGATTTAGAGGTGTTGGAGATAGTACTCATGGTCAACATAACAGATTAAGAGCTCCTGGATCAATAGGTGCTGGTTCTTCTCCTTCAAGAGTATTTAAAGGTATGAGAATGGCAGGTCAGACAGGTAATTCAAAAGTAAAAGTACTTAACTTAAAGGTCGTTAAGGTGATGTCAGAAGATAATATCTTAATTGTAAAAGGAAGCGTTCCCGGTCACACTAACTCATACATAATTGTTCAAAAGTAATGGAACTTAAAGTACATAACATAAAAGGTAAGGAGACTGATAAAAAAGTCAAGTTAGACAAATTGGTATTTGGTATTGAACCAAATGATCATGCTATTTATCTTGATGTTAAGCAATATCTTGCTAATAACAGAAAAGGTCTTCATAAAGCTAAAGAAAGAGCTGAAATAGCTGGTAGCACAAGAAAGATTAAAAAACAAAAGGGAACAGGTACTGCTAGAGCTGGAAGTATTAAAAACCCATTGTTTAGAGGTGGAGGTAGAGTTTTTGGTCCTAGGCCTAGGTCCTATGATCAAAAAATCAATAAAAAGGTTAAAAGATTAGCTAGAAAATCTGCCCTTGCTTACAAGATTAAAAACAAAGAAATATTAATATTAGAGGACTTTAATCTTTCTAACCCAAATACATCTGATTATCTAAATATTATCAAAGCTTTTGGATTAGAGACAAAGAAGACTTTACTAGTTACAAGTGAAATAAATAACAACATATATTTGTCCTCACGAAATTTAAAAAATTCTAAAGTCGTAATTAACTCAGAATTAAACACTTATGAAATTACAGATGCAAATAATATCTTAATTTTAGAAAGTGCGGTTGAAGGAATTGAATCAACCTTGAAATAAATTAATTATGGATATACTTTTAAAACCAATATTAACTGAAAAAGCAACTAATGAAAGTGAATTAAGAAATTCTTATACTTTCATAGTTTCTAAAACTGCGAATAAGGTTGAAATAAAAAAAGCAGTTGAAGCTTCTTATGGAGTTTCAGTTGTTAAAGTAAGAACTATGATTTATGGAGCAGAATCAAGAACAAGATTTACAAAAAAAGGAGTTCAGACTAGTAAAAAAGGTTCTTATAAAAAAGCAATCGTTAAAATTTCAGAAGGAGACAGAATTGACTTCTTTGCAAATCTATAATTATGCCAGTAAGAAAACTTAAACCGGTTACACCATCACAAAGACACAGAGTTGTCAATGGTTTTGATGCTATCACGACTGATAAGCCTGAAAAATCATTGCTTACAACTAAGAAAAGTACTGGTGGTAGAAATAACCATGGTAAAATGACTAGCAAGTATAGAGGTGGTGGTCACAAGAAAAGATATAGAATAATTGATTTCAAAAGAGATAAGTTTGATGTAAGTGGTGAAGTTAAATCAGTAGAATATGATCCTAATAGATCAGCATTTATATCTCTTGTAGAATATAAAGATGGTGAAAAGAGATATATGGTTGCATTAAGTGGACTGAAAGTTGGACAAACTGTTATATCTGGTGAATCAGCAGCACCTGAAATTGGAAATGCAATGCCTATTGATAAAATTCCTCTAGGAACTATTATCTCATGTATAGAGTTGAACCCTGGAAAAGGTGCTAGCATCTCCAGAAGTGCCGGTTCTTTTGCTCAGCTAATGGCTAAAGATGGTAAGTACTGTACTGTAAAACTTCCTTCAGGTGAAACTAGGATGATACTTAACACATGTTATGCCACTATTGGAGCAGTTTCTAATTCCGACAATCAACTTATTTCATCAGGTAAGGCAGGAAGAAAGAGATGGTTAGGAAGAAGACCAAGAACTAGACCAGTAGCGATGAACCCTGTTGATCATCCAATGGGAGGTGGTGAAGGTAAAGCTTCAGGAGGTCACCCTAGATCAAAAAAAGGAATACCTGCTAAAGGATTTAGAACAAGATCAAAAAAGAAATCATCTTCTAAGTTTATAATTGAAAGAAGAAAAAAATAATATAGTATGTCAAGATCATTAAAAAAAGGACCATTTGTTCACTTAAGCCTTCTAAAAAAGGTTAATAAAAATATTGAAGACAATAAAAAAGCCGTAATTAAAACATGGTCTAGATCTTCAATGATTATTCCTGATTTTGTTGGTCAAACAATTGCTGTACATAATGGGAAACAATTTATTCCAGTTTATATAACTGAAAATATGGTTGGTCATAAGCTTGGTGAGTTTTCGCCAACTAGATCATTTAGAGGTCATACTGGAAACAAAAGATAAATAATATTGATTAATTAAATGGGATCAAGAAAAAGAAATAGCGCTGAAAAAATTAAAGATGCAAAAAAAGATTTAGCTTTTGCTAAACTTAATAATTGTCCAACTTCTCCAAGAAAAATGCGTCTTGTAGCTGATCAAATTAGAGGTGAAGACATATCTAATGCACTTTCTATACTTAAGTTTAGTCCTAAAGAGGCTTCAAGAAGACTAGAGAAATTATTAGTTTCAGCTATTTCTAATTGGCAATCTAAAAATGAAGATGCTAATATTGATCTAGCACAGCTTTTTGTAAAAGAAATAACAGTAGACGGGGGTAGTATGTTGAAAAGAATAAGAACAGCTCCTCAAGGTAGGGCTCATAGAATTAGAAAGAGATCTAATCATGTTACATTAGTACTTTCTTCAAAAACAATTAATTAAATGGGACAAAAGACAAATCCAATAGGAAATAGATTAGGAATTATAAGAGGCTGGGACTCAAACTGGTGGGGTGGTAGAGATTATGGTGATAAAATTGCAGAGGACGATAAGATCAGAAAATATATTTTTGCCAGACTTTCTCGTGCAAGCGTATCTAGTGTTATAATTGAAAGAACACTCAAACTAATTATTATAACGATAACAACTGCAAGGCCTGGAATTATTATTGGTAAGGCTGGATCAGAAGTTGATAAATTAAAAGAAGAGTTAAAGAAGATAACAGCTAAAGATATCCAGCTTAACATTTTTGAAATTAAACGTCCTGAGTTAGATGCATTTCTTGTTGGAAGTAGTATTGCAAGACAAATTGAGAATAGAATTTCTTTTAGAAGAGCAATAAAAATGTCAATTGCAGCTGCAATGAGAATGAATGCTGAGGGGATTAAGATTCAAATATCTGGAAGGCTAAATGGTGCTGAAATGGCTAGGTCTGAATCTTACAAAGAAGGTAGGATTCCATTGTCAACATTTAGAGCTGATATTGATTATGCTATTGTTGAGGCTCATACTACTTATGGAAGACTTGGAATAAAAGTTTGGATCATGAAAGGTGAGGTATATGGTAAACGAGAATTGTCTCCTTTAACTGGTATGAAAAAGTCTTCTAGTAATTCAAAAAAGAATAATAGACCAAGAGATAGAAAAAATTAACTAGATATGTTACAGCCTAAAAGGACAAAATATAGAAAAGCACAGAAGGGTAAAATGAAAGGTTTATCTCAAAGAGGTCATAGACTATCTAATGGTATGTTTGGAATCAAATCTTTAGAGTCTAAATTTCTTACCTCAAGACAAATTGAAGCCGCAAGAATTGCTGCTACTAGATATATGAAGAGAGAAGGACAGCTATGGATAAAAATATTTCCAGACAAACCTATTACAAAAAAACCTCTAGAGGTAAGAATGGGTAAAGGTAAGGGTGCTCCTGAGTATTTTGTTGCAGTTGTTAAACCTGGGAGGGTTCTTTTTGAAGTATCTGGAGTCCCATTAGCAGTTGCGAAAGAAGCACTTAGATTAGCTGCTCAAAAGCTACCGGTAACAACAAAGTTTATTATTGCAAGAGATTTTAAAGGATATTATGAAAATTAGTGAAATAAGAAATATGACATCAGATGAGTTAAATGAAAAACTAACTGATACTTCCAAGAAGCTATCTCAGTTAAAGTTTAACAACTCTGTCCAAACAATTGAAAACCCTCTTGAAATTAAAATTTTAAGAAGACAGCTTGCTAAGCTAAAAACAGTTTTAAACGAAAAAAAACAAGATTAAATGACAACTAGAAGTCTAAGAAAAGAAAGAATAGGGATAGTATCCTCTGACAAAATGGAAAAATCTGTTGTGGTTTCAGAGGTTAAAAAAGTAAAACACCCTGTTTACGGAAAATTTGTTTTAAAGACAAAAAAATATGTTGCTCATGATGAAAAGAATGATTGTAATGAGGGAGACACTGTAAGAATTATGGAGACTAGACCTGTGAGTAAAACAAAAAAGTGGAGAATTGTAGAAATAATAGAAAGAGCAAAATAAAATGGTACAACAAGAATCAAGACTTAAGGTAGCAGATAATACTGGAGCAAAGGAAGTTCTTACGATACGTGTATTAGGAGGAACTAAAAGAAGATATGCTAGAATTGGTGATAAAATTGTTGTTACTGTTAAAGATGCAACTCCAAACGGAACAGTTAAGAAAGGTCAAGTTTCAATTGCAGTTGTTGTAAGGACTAAAAAAGAAGTAAGAAGAAATGATGGATCATATATTAGATTTGATGAAAATGCTTGTGTACTTCTTGCTCAAACTGGTGAAATGAGAGGTACCAGAGTTTTTGGTCCAGTAGCTAGAGAATTAAGGGACAAACAATTTATGAAAATAGTTTCTCTTGCACCTGAAGTTTTATAATAGAGATATGAATAAGATAAAAATAAAAAAAGGAGATCAAGTAATAGTGATTGCTGGAGTGCATAAAGGAACTAAAGGAACTGTTATGAAAGTATTATATACTTCAAATAAAGCTATAGTTGAGGGTGTAAATACTGTAAAAAGACATACAAAACCTAATTCTGAGAATCCTAAGGGTGGTATAATTGAGAAACAGCTTCCTATTAATATTTCTAATATATCATTGATGACAAAAGATGGTGAGAAAACTAGAATTGGTTTTAAAAATGAGGATGGGAAAAAAGTACGTATATCTACTAAATCTAAAGAAACTATTTAATTATGTCTAATACACCAAGGCTTAAAGAAGAATACTCAAGTAAGATTGTTAATGAGCTTAAAGATAAGCTTGATTTAACAAATATAATGCAAGTACCTTCATTGGAGAAAATCATTATTTCAAGAGGTGTTGGAGCTGCTGTAAGTGACAAAAAACTAATTGATCATGCTGTTGAAGAACTAACTTTAATTTCTGGTCAAAAAGCTATTGCTACTTTATCCAAAAAGGATGTTGCATCATTTAAACTTCGAAAAGGAACACCTATTGGAGCTAAAGTTACTCTAAGAGGAGATAGAATGTACGAGTTTCTTGATAGACTTATAACAATTGCATTACCAAGAGTTAGAGACTTCCAGGGTATTAAAGCTGATGGATTTGATGGTAGGGGGAATTATAACCTTGGAATTAAGGAACAAATTATATTTCCGGAGATTAACATAGACAAAGTAAATAAAATAGCTGGAATGGATATAACATTTGTAACTAATACAAATTCAAATAAAGAGGCAAAAGCATTATTAACAAACTTAGGATTACCTTTTAAAAAATAATATTATGGCAAAAGAATCAATGAAAGCAAGGGAGAGAAAAAGACAACGAATAGTTGCAAAATATGCTGCTAAAAGAAAGTCTTTGAAAGAAGCTAATGACTATGTTGGTCTTCAAAAGCTTCCTAAAAATGCCTCACCAGTTAGACTTCATAATAGATGTAAGTTAACAGGAAGGCCTAAGGGTTATATTAGACAATTTGGACTTTCTAGGGTAATGTTTAGAGAAATGGCTAATAAAGGTTTAATCCCAGGTGTAACAAAAGCGAGTTGGTAAATTAAAGATTATGTATACAGATACTATTGCAGATTATTTAACTAGAGTGAGAAATGCCAGCATGGCTGGTCACAAAGTGGTCGATATACCTTCTTCTAATATAAAGAAGGATATAACAAAAATTCTTTTTGATCAAGGCTACATTTTAAGCTATAAATTTGAAGATACAGATGACAAACAAGGTAATATTAAAATTGCTTTGAAATATGAATCAGTATCTAAACAACCTGTTATAAAGGAGATTCAAAGGATAAGTAAACCTGGTCTTAGAAAATATTCTAATTCCACAGAATTTCCAAGAATCTTAAATGGTTTAGGTATTTCAATAATATCTACCTCAAAAGGTGTTATGACTGGTAAGCAGGCAGCAAGCCAGAATATTGGTGGTGAATTAATTTGTTATGTTTTTTAAAAAATTATTATGTCAAGAATAGGTAACAACCCGATAAGTATCCCAGAAGGCGTCTCAGTTAATGTTAGCAGTGGCGTAATTACTGTTAAAGGGAAGAATGGTGAAATGAATCAAAGTTTTGACGGTGTAAGTTTTGATATATCTGAAGACTCAATTTTAGTTAAAAGAAATTCTGAATCTAAAGATCACAAATCTAAACATGGATTATATAGAGCACTTGTTTATAATATGATAACAGGTGTTACAAATGGATTTACACTAGAGCTAGAACTAGTTGGAGTTGGTTACAGAGCCAATGCCAGTGGTCAAAAACTTGATTTATCTCTTGGTTTTTCTCACACAATTGTACTAAACATTGCTCCTGAGGTAAAAGTTGAAACTATTAATGAAAAGGGTAAGAATCCTATTATAAAATTATCATCATCAGATAAGCAGCTAGTTGGTCATGTTGCAGCTAAAATAAGATCATTTAGAAAACCTGAACCATATAAAGGTAAAGGTATAAAATTTGTAGGTGAACAAATAAGAAGAAAAGCAGGTAAATCAGCATAATATGACAAATACTAAAACATATAGAAGAAATAGAATTAGAAAAAGAATTAAGAAGGTAATTTCTGGTACACCAGATTATCCTAGACTTTCAGTATTCAGAAGTAACAAGGAGATCTATTGTCAAGTAATTGACGATGTTAGCGGAAAAACACTTCTTCAATCCTCTTCAAGAGATAAGGCAATTACTGACCTTAAATTAAAGAGTAATATTGAAGTTTCTTATAATGTAGGTAAGTCAGTTGCTGAAAATGCTATAAAAAAAGGTATTGATAAAATAAAATTTGATAGAGGTGGATATCTTTATCACGGAAGAGTTAAATCTCTAGCTGAAGGTGCAAGAGAAGGTGGACTTAAATTTTAAATATGTATAAAAATTATAAAAATATTGAGCTTGTTAAACCAGTTGGTTTAGATCTTAAAGATAAGCTAGTCGGTATACAAAGAGTAACTAAAGTAACAAAGGGTGGTAGAGCATTCGGTTTTTCTGCTATTGTTATAGTTGGAGATGAAAATGGTGTTGTTGGTCATGGTTTAGGAAAAGCAAAAGAAGTTACAACTGCAATTTCAAAAGCTGTTGAAGATGCAAAGAAAAACTTAGTTAGAATACCTACTGAAAATGGAACTGTTCCTCATGAACAAAAAGGAAAATTTGGTGGATCAAGAGTTTTTATTAAACCTGCTACTCCTGGTACTGGTGTTATTGCAGGTGGTGCAGTTAGAACAGTTTTAGAAGCTGTTGGTATTCAAAATGTGCTTTCAAAATCTCAAGGATCATCAAACCCTCATAATGTAGTTAAAGCTACATTTGATGCATTATTAAACTTAAGAAGTCCTCTAACAATATCAAGACAAAGAGGAATTTCTTTAGATAAAGTTTTTAAAGGATGAGCAAAAAAATAAGAATAAAACAGGTAAGAAGCACAATTAAAAGACTAGAGTCTCAAAAGAGAACATTAATAGCTCTAGGCTTAAGAAAAATTGGAATGGAAGTTGAACATGAACTTACTTCATCAATTAAAGGTATGGTTGATAAAGTAAGCCACTTAGTTGAAGTAAATTCTGTAAAATAATAGTATTATGAGTTTAAATAATTTAAAACCAGCAAAAGGATCAAATAAAACTAGTGGTAAAAGACTAGGTAGAGGTCAAGGCTCTGGAAAGGGTGGTACTTCTGCTAGAGGTCATAATGGAGCACAGTCTAGATCTGGTTATTCCAGAAAAATTGGTTTTGAGGGTGGGCAAATGCCACTTCAAAGAAGAATTCCAAAATTTGGTTTTAAAAATATCAATAGGGTTGAGTATAATACTATTAACATAGATGATATTCAGACTCTAATTGATGATAAGAAGATAAAGAAAGAATTAACTATCGATAAAATGATAGAGTTAAGGCTTGTAAAAAAAGGAGATCTTGTAAAAATACTAGGAAGAGGAAAGATTGATGCTCCAATTAATATAACAGCTCATAAGTTTTCTGCTTCTGCTGAAAAACTAATTAAAAAAGCGGGTGGTAAGATCACTAAGATATAACAATGAATAAGTTAGTAGAAATAATAAAAAGTATATACAATATTAAAGAGTTAAGGGATAGAATTATCTTTACTCTTGGCCTTTTATTAGTCTACAGACTTGGCGCACAAGTGGTTCTTCCAGGTGTTGACTCACTTGCACTCTCTGACCTTTCTTCTAGATCTGAAGGAGGTGGACTATTAGGAATTCTTAATGCTTTTACCGGTGGTGCCTTTGCTAATGCTTCAATTTTTGCATTAGGAATTATGCCATACATATCTGCATCAATTGTTGTTCAACTTATGGGTGTTGCCCTCCCATATCTTCAGAAACTTCAAAAAGAAGGAGAAAGTGGTAGAAAAAAAATTACTCAAATTACAAGATGGCTAACCATATTTATTTGTACTGTTCAAGCTCCTGCATATCTATATGGTTTGAGTGCTCTAGGTGTTCCTGACAGTGCTTTTATATTTGGAAGAACTCCAATGTTTATATTTACTTCCATCATAATTCTTGTAACGGGTTGTATTTTTGCAATGTGGCTAGGAGAGAAAATTACTGATAGAGGAATAGGAAATGGTATTTCACTTCTTATTACTGTTGGGATTGTAGCAACACTTCCTCTTTCATTTACACAGAATCTAATATCTAGAATATCTGAAAGTAACGGTGGTTTAATAATGGTTGTTATTGAATTAGCAGTATGGTTAGTTATAATTTTATTGAGTATACTATTAGTTATGGCTGTTAGACAAATTCCAGTTCAGTATGCAAGAAGAAATTCTGTTCCAGGCTCTCAGTCATCAGGAATGGCTAAAAGACAATACATTCCCCTTAAGCTTAATGCTTCAGGAGTAATGCCTATTATTTTTGCACAAGCTTTAATGTTTGCACCAGCAACTATTGGAAGTGTTTTTGGAACTTCTTCTATAGGACAATGGCTTCAAACTAGTTTTTCTGATATTTTTGGATTATGGTATAATATTTTATTTGGGTTACTTGTTGTTATTTTTACGTTTTTTTATACGGCAATCACTGTACCTACAAATAAAATGTCAGATGATTTAAAAAGAAGTGGTGGATTTGTTCCAGGAATCAGACCTGGTAATGAAACATCAGAATTCCTTGATTCAGTTATGTCCTTAATAACTTTTCCAGGCTCTTTATACTTAGCGGTAATTGCAGTTTTTCCAGCTATAGTAGTTCAATTAATTGGAATGCAACAGGGTTGGGCTCTTTTTTTTGGAGGAACATCTCTATTAATCATGGTAGGAGTTGCAATAGATACGATACAACAAGTAAATGCATATTTGCTTAATAACCATTATGATGGTCTAATGAAATCTGGTTCAATGAGAAGTAAACCAACAATATAAATGGCAAAGCAGAAATCAATAGAGCAAGAAGGTAAAATTATTGAGGCACTCTCAAATGCAATGTTTAGGGTTGAGCTTGAAAATGGACATGTTGTTACAGCTCATATATCAGGAAAGATGAGGCTTCATTATATAAAACTTTTGCCAGGTGACAAAGTCAAACTAGAAATGAGTCCCTACGATTTGACAAAAGCAAGAATAACATTTAGAATGTAAATTATATTAAAATGAAAGTAAAAGCATCAATAAAAAAAAGAAGTAGTGAATGTAAAATCGTTAGACGTAAAGGACGATTATACGTCATTAACAAAAAGAATCCAAGATTTAAACAAAGACAAGGTTAATTATGGCAAGAATTTCAGGAATTGACATACCAAAAGATAAAAGAGGAGCAATTTCCCTAACATATATTTATGGTATAGGTAGAAGCTTAGCAATTACAATATTAGATAATGCCAAAGTAGATTCTAATAAAAAGGTTTCGGATTGGGATGATAAAGACATCGCTAGTATAAGAGATGTAGTAGGTAACCTTACGATTGAAGGTGAGCTTAGATCAGAGACACAATTAAACATTAAAAGGTTAATGGATATTGGAAGTTATAGAGGTATAAGACATAGAACGGGACTTCCTTTAAGAGGTCAAAGAACAAAAAATAATTCTAGAACTAGAAAAGGTAAAAGAAAAACTGTAGCTAACAAGAAAAAAGCGACTAAGTAATTATGGCAAAATCAACTAATAAGAAAAGAAAGGTAATTGTAGATTCTACTGGTGAAGCTCATATTAACGCTTCATTTAATAATATAATCATTTCAATTACAAATTTAAAGGGTGAAGTCATTTCATGGTCTTCTGCAGGAAAAATGGGTTTTAGGGGTTCTAAAAAGAATACTCCTTATGCTGCTCAAACTGCTGCTGAGGATTGTGCAAAGCCTGCTTTTGATGCTGGACTAAGAAGAATCAAAGTTCTAGTTAAAGGCCCAGGTAATGGAAGAGAATCAGCAATCAGAACACTTCATAATAACGGTCTAGAAGTTTCAGAGATTATTGATGTTACCCCAGTTCCTCATAATGGATGTAGACCACCTAAAAGAAGAAGAGTTTAATTAATTATAATATAAATGGCAAGATATACAGGACCTAAAACAAAAATCTCAAGAAAGTTCGGTGAACCTCTTTTTGGTGAGGATCGTACATTAGAGAAAAAAAATTATCCTCCTGGTCAACATGGGAATAGTAAAAGAAGATCTAAAAAGTCTGAATATGCTATTCAATTAATGGAGAAACAGAAAGCTAAGTATACATATGGTATTCTTGAGAAGCAGTTTAAAAATATATATGATAAAGCTAATAAAGGTAAGGGTATTACAGGTGAGTTATTACTTCAGCTTTGTGAATCTAGATTAGATAATGTTGTCTTCAGAATGGGTATTTCAAAAACAAGAGATGGCGCTAGGCAACTAGTTTCTCATAAACACATAACTGTTAATGGGTCAATTGTAAATATTCCATCTTATACACTTAGACAAGGTGATAAGGTTTCAGTAAGAGAAAAATCAAAATCATTAAAGGCAATTGAGAGTTCTCTCATGGAAAATAGCTCTGAATATGATTGGATCAAGTTTAATAGAGAAAGACTTGAAGGTGAGTTTGTTGCTATTCCAGAAAGAGAGCAGATTCCAGAAAATATCAAAGAACAATTAATAGTTGAACTATACTCAAAATAAAAAATATGGCAATTTTAAACTTTCAAAAACCAGATAAAGTAATCATGATAGATTCTACGGAATCTCATGGAAAATTCGAATTTAGACCACTTGAACCAGGATATGGTTTAACTATAGGTAATGCTCTTCGTAGAGTTCTTTTATCATCTTTAGAGGGTTATGCTTTTACTTCTGTTAAAGTTGATGGAGTAGATCATGAATTCTCTACAATAAAAGGTGTAGTAGAAGATATGACAGAAATTATTCTAAATATCAAGCAAATCAGATTGAAAAGACAAATTGATGATGTTGAAAATGAAAAAATAAATGTCATAGTTGGTAACCAAAAAGTGTTAAAAGCCTCAGATCTTCAAAAGTTTATTTCTGGTTTTCAAATCTTAAATCCTGACTTAGTTATATGTAGTCTTGAAAAAGATGTTAAGCTTTCTATTGAGCTGACTATTGAGAAAGGAAGAGGGTATGTCCCAGCAGAAGAAAATAAAAAGCAAAGTGAATCTATTGGTGTAATTGCAATTGACTCCATTTATACTCCAATCAAGAATGTAAAGTACGATATAGAGAATTTTAGAGTTGAACAAAAGACAGATTATGAAAAATTAGTTTTTGAGATTGAGACTGATGGTTCAATTCATCCAAAAGATGCCCTTACTGAAGCAGCTAAAATTTTAATTCATCATTTTATGTTATTTTCAGATGAATTAATCACTTTAGAAGCTGATGAAATTGCTCAATCTGAGACTTACGATGAAGAATCACTTCACATGAGACAACTTCTTAAAACTAAACTTATTGATATGGACTTATCAGTTAGAGCATTAAATTGTTTAAAAGCTGCAGAGGTTGATACTTTAGGAGATTTAGTTTCATTTAACAAAAATGATTTAATGAAGTTTAGAAACTTTGGTAGAAAGTCTTTAACAGAGTTAGAAGAGTTGGTTATACTTAAAGGTCTTTCTTTTGGAATGGATCTTTCAAAATATAAATTAGATAAAGATTAAATCCTAAATCATGCGACACGGTAAGAAAAATATTAAACTTGGTAGAAAAACTGCTCATAGAAAAGCTATGTTAGCTAATATGGCTATTTCTTTGTTTCAGCATAAAAGGATTACAACTAGTTCTACAAAAGCAAAGGCTTTGAAGATATTTGTTGAACCACTCATAACTAAATCTAAGAATGATAATGTTCACAACAGAAGATTGTGCTTTAGTAAGCTTAGAAATAAAGTAGGGGTTCAGATTTTATTTGATGAGATATCAAAAAAGATTGCAGATAGACCTGGTGGTTATACTAGAATTATCAAAGTAGGTAATAGAATGGGAGATAATGCATCTATGGCAATGATTGAATTAGTTGACTTTAATAATATATATAATAACAATTCTTCAACAGAAATTATTGATGAATCTGTTGTTGAATCAACTACTGAATAATTCCATTCAAAAAGTAATTAACAAAAGGATATATGTTTTTTCATATATCCTTTTTTTGTGTAATTTTACTTTCCGAAATGTCCAACGAAAAAAGAAAAAAAGGTCTTGTACTATTAGCTGATGGTACTATCTTTTATGGTCGTTCAGCTGGAATTGAAGGTACTTCGTTTGGTGAAATTTGTTTTAACACCGGAGTTACTGGTTATCAAGAAATATTTACTGACCCATCTTACTTTGGACAAATCATGGTTACCACGACTTCACACATAGGTAATTATGGTATTAAAATCTCTGAATCTCAATCAAAAAAGATTTTTATAAGTGGATTAATATGCAAGACTTTTAGTTCAGTTAACTCTAGATCTAATTCTGAGTCATTAAAAAAATGGTTTCAATCAAATAACCTTGTTACTCTATGTGATATAGATACAAGAGCATTGGTAAGATATATTAGAGATAATGGGGCAATGAATGCTGCAATTACTACAGAGGTAGATAAGATTGATGATTTACAAAAGAAATTAAAAGATTTTCCAAGTATGGATGGCCTCGAACTAGCTTCAAAAGTGTCTACAAAAAAACCATATGAATATGGGGATAACAAATCAAAAACAAAATTAGCTGTAATTGATCTAGGTATTAAGAAGAATATCCTAGATAATTTTTCTAGAAGAGATATTTTTGTTAAAGTTTTTCCTTTTGATACTGATTTAGAAGAGATGTTGAAATTTAAACCACATGGCTTCTTTCTTTCAAACGGACCTGGAGACCCTAAACCTTTAGTTAAGGTTATTAATACAGCAAAACAAATACTAGATAAGGACTACCCTTTATTTGGGATTTGTTTAGGTCATCAAATTATAGCTCTTGCTAATGGAATTAAAACCTATAAAATGTTTAATGGTCATAGAGGTATAAACCACCCTGTATTAAATTTAAATACAGGCAAAGGGGAAATAACCTCTCAGAATCACGGTTTTGCTGTGGATTATGATACTGCAAATTCAAGCAAATCAGTAAAAATTTCTCACAAACATCTAAATGATCAAACATTAGCAGGTCTTGAAGTAGAAGGAAAAAAATGTTTTTCTGTTCAATATCACCCGGAAGCTGGACCTGGACCTAATGATGGAAATTATCTTTTTGATCAATTTTTATCTAAACTTAAATAATGTAATGACTAAAATAAAAACTATTGTAGCAAGACAAATTTTTGATTCCAGAGGAAATCCTACTGTTGAAACCGACGTTATAACTACTAATGGTATAATGGGGAGAGCATCTGTTCCTTCTGGTGCTTCAACTGGTCAGCATGAGGCAGTAGAGTTAAGGGATGGCACAAAAAAATATATGGGTAAGTCAGTATTTGAAGCTGTTAACAATGTTAATGATCTAATTTTTAGAGAGTTAGAGGGTTTATCAATTTTTGATCAATCTTTAATTGACTCAAAAATGATTAGTTTAGATAACACACCAAATAAATCTAAACTTGGTGCTAATGCTATTTTATCTGTTTCATTGGCAGTTTCTAAAGCTGCAGCATTAGAGAAAGATATTCCACTATTTAAATATCTGGGTAACGAAAACTCAAATGTTCTTCCTGTTCCTCTAATGAACATAATTAACGGTGGTAGTCATTCAGATTCTCCTATTTCTTTTCAAGAATTTATGATCGTCCCTATAGGTGCATCTAGCCTTAGTAATGCCCTTCAAATAGGTAACGAGGTATTTCACAATTTAAAATTGATTCTGAAATCTAGAGGTTTATCGACTGCTGTTGGTGATGAGGGTGGATTTGCTCCGGATTTAGATGGCACAGAGGACGCTATTAATACTATAATAAAAGCGGTTGAAAAAGCTGGCTATCAGATGAATAAAGATATTATGATAGCACTTGATTGTGCAGCATCAGAGTTTTATAAAGATGGTCTTTATGATTACTCAATTTTTGAAAAGGATAACTCTTCTAAATTAACTTCTGCAGAACAAGTTAATTTTTTAGTTGATCTCTGTGAAAAGTTTCCTATAATCTCAATTGAAGATGGAATGGATGAAGATGATTGGGAAGGTTGGAAATTATTAACAGATAAAATAGGAGACAAAGTTCAATTAGTAGGTGATGATCTTTTTGTTACTGATATTTCTAGATTATCAAAGGGGATTAATGAAAAAATTGCTAATTCAATATTGATTAAGTTTAATCAAGTAGGCTCATTGACAGAGACAATTTCATCAATAGAACTTGCAGCTCAAAATAATTTTACTTCAGTAATTTCACATAGATCAGGAGAAACTGAAGACTCTACCATTGCAGATTTATCAGTTGCATTCAATACAGGGCAAATAAAAACTGGTTCAATGTCTAGAAGTGATAGAATGTCAAAGTATAACCAATTATTAAGAATTGAAGAAGAACTTGGAGATAAATCTAAATATCTTGGAAAAAGTGCCTTTAATTTAAACCTTTAGAAATTTAAATTTTATTTAATTTTTTTCTTAGCTGTAGGTAATTTAAATTTGCATAAATACCTATTGATGGATAAATCTGCAAAAATTGAATTTAAAGGGAAGTCATATACTTTTCCAGTTATAACTGGATCAGAGAATGAAGAGGCAATTGACATTAAAAATTTAAGATCTGAGGTAGGTCTAATTACTTATGATCCCGGATATAAAAATACTGGTCACTGTATTAGTGATATAACATATCTTGATGGTGAAAATGGTATTTTAAGATATAGAGGATATTCAGTTGAAGAATTATGTAAAAAAAAATCATTTTTAGAAGTAACACATTTATTAATCTTTGGTGACTTACCATCTAAAAATGAACTTGAAAAGTTTCAAAATGATATTAGAGAAGAAACATTAGTTGATGAAGACTTAAAACAGATCTTTAAGAGTTTTCCAAAGTCTGCTCATCCAATGGGAGTTTTATCATCATTAACATCTGCCCTTATAGCTTTTAATCCCCAAAATGAAACTAAGATTTCAATGACAGATAAAGAAGGTGTTACTGAAGATGATAAAATGTATTTATCAACTGTAAGACTTCTAGCTAAATTTCCAATTATGTCCTCCTGGACATTAAGAAAGATTAAGGGTTTACCTTTAAATTATAGTAATAATAACCTTTCTTATACAGAGAACATAGCCTATATGATGTTTGCTAAACCTAATCAAGAGTATGTTCAAAATGATGTAATAGTTAATGCTTTAAATACTCTTTTAATACTCCATGCCGATCATGAACAAAACTGTTCTACCTCAACCGTAAGAATTGTTGGTTCTTCATATGCTGGTTTATATGCATCTATTTCTGCTGGAATATCTGCTTTATGGGGAAGACTTCATGGTGGTGCAAATCAAGCCGTTATAGAGATGTTAGAACTTATTAAAAATGATAATTCAGATATTGATAAATATCTAAATAAAGCGAAAGATAAATCAGACCCTTTCAGATTAATGGGTTTTGGCCACAGAGTCTATAAAAACTTTGACCCAAGAGCAAAAATTATTAAAAAAGCTGCTGATCAAGTTTTAAGTGATTTAGGTATAGATGATCCAATTCTTGATATAGCTAAATCAATTGAAGAAAAAGCTTTAACTGATGAGTACTTTATTGAAAAGAAATTATACCCAAATGTTGATTTCTATTCAGGAATTATTTACAGGGCTTTAGGTATTCCAACCGATATGTTCACAGTTATGTTTGCCTTAGGAAGGATTCCAGGTTGGATTGCTCAATGGAAAGAAATGAGAGATTCTAATAATCCAATTGGAAGACCAAGACAGATATATAATGGTCCTACTCATAGAAAAATTTCATAATAAACTAAATGGAAATCAAATCAGAGATTTCAAACTTAACATCAAATTTTTTATTAAAAAATTATGATATAAAAGTTGAAAAAATTGAAATCCAAAATACTAAAAAAGACTTTACAGGTGATCTCACTGTAGTTCTATTTCCTTTTTTTAAACTTATTGATAAAGATAAAATTTCAGAATTTGGAAAAAATCTCGGTTCAAATTTAATTAAAAGCTCAGTTAATATTATTGACTATAATATAGTTGCTGGTTTTTTAAATCTTAGTATTAGTGATAAGTATTATATTAATTTTATTGACTCTATTAGAGATGATTTAAATTTTGGAAAATCTAAATCATCAAATGAAACATATGTTGTAGAGTTTTCATCTCCTAATACAAACAAACCTCTTCATTTGGGTCATATAAGAAATAATCTATTAGGATACTCCATATCTAAAATCCTAGAGGCTAATGGAAAAACAGTTCAAAAAGTCCAAATAATTAATGACCGTGGTATTCATATATGTAAATCTATGATTGCTTGGAAAAAATTTGCAAATGGATCTACTCCAAAATCAGAAAATATTAAGGGAGATAAATTTGTTGGTAATTACTATATAATGTTCGATAAGGTTCATAAAGAACAAATGATTGAACTGATTGAATCTGGAATGGATAAGAATATTGTTTCTGAAAACACCGAGATGATGAAGTTAGCTAAACAGGAGCTAATGAATTGGGAAAAAAATGATAAGGAAACAAGAGATATTTGGAAAATGATGAATGAGTGGGTCTATGGAGGATTTGAAAAAACATATGATTTACTAGGAGTTTCTTTTGATAAAAATTATTATGAAAGTGAAACTTATCTTTTAGGGAAGAATATCATGGAAGAAGGTATTAAGAAAAAAATACTATATCAGAGAGAAGATTCATCTGTTTGGATTAATCTTGATAATGAAGGTCTTGACGAAAAACTTTTGTTAAGATCTGATGGAACTTCTGTCTATATGACTCAAGACTTGGGAACAGCTGTTCAAAGAATTGCTGATAATTCTAATGTCAAAGGAATGATATATACTGTAGGAAGTGAGCAGGATTATCATTTTAAAGTATTATTTAAAATTTTAAATAAATTAGGATATGACTGGGCTACTAACTTATATCATTTAAGCTATGGGATGGTAGATCTGCCCTCAGGAAAAATGAAGAGCAGAGAGGGAACCGTTGTAGATGCTGATGACTTAATTTATGACCTTATAAGCACTGTTAAAAATACCACAGAGAGCTTAGATAAGTATAAATCAAATAATGAAGTCTTAGACTTTGATGATTATAAAAAGATTGCGCTCGGAGCGCTTAAATATTATATTCTAAAAGTAGATCCTAAGAAGAATATTTTATTTAATCCTGAAGAATCAATTGATCTTAGTGGAAATACGGGACCATTCATCCAGTATGCATATGTAAGAATTCAATCAATATTGAATAAAGTAAATAAGGAAGTTACAATTGATAATAATTATCAACTTAATGATAAAGAGAAAGAGGTTATAAAGATTATACACCAATACCCATCAGTAGTAATTGATTCGTATAAAGAGTTATCACCTGCACTTATTGCCAATTATCTATATGATTTAGTTAAGAGCTTTAATTCATTATATCAAAATTATCATATACTAAATTCTGAGTCTAAAGAGTCTACCTCTATTCGTTTATTGATTTCTGTTAAGGTTAGCCATGTTATAGAATCTGCTGGCGACCTTCTGGGTATTGATTTACCAAATAAAATGTAAAAAAAAAGTCACCCGAAGGTGACTTTTTAAAATGTGTGTATATAAATTACTTAGATACAGCAAGGTTGTAAACAACAAGACCGAAACCGATTTTGTTAATTGCATCACCAACGTTATAAATAAGATCCATTTCAAGAGATAAACCTCCCATAAATGAATACCACATTCCGTCAGCAGTTCCAACCATATATCCAAGTGGATAAATAGCCCAACCTATCAGTACGAATTTACATAACATCTTATGTGCACTTTCTACATTTCCTCCTGCAGATTTCGCAAGGCTAGCTGCATTACCCATGTATATTTCATGAACAATTGCAAAATATGCTAAACCTGAAACTAGACCCCATAGTTGAGCATCTAATCCCATTACACCTGCTTCACCGAAATATCCAGTAACAAGCATTAATGTTGAAAGACCAATTAATTTCCATAGCATACCTTTAGTAGCGCCTGATGGCTTTAAAATTAGATAAAACTCAACACACATAAGTGGTACAGTTAAAATCCAATCTACGTATCTGTAAGCAGTTGTAATATCGCCTTCCATAGCAGCATTTCTCATATAGTAATAATGAAGAGCTGCAATACCAGTAATAAGTGCTGATACAAGCATAGAAGTTTTCCACTTATCAGCTACTAAATTCATAGCAGAGAAAAAGAACATAGTTGCTGCTAACATAGCGGCAAATCCGATCCAAAAAGTGAAATCAACCAAGCTTAAATCAGTAGCTAAAACAGGCAGAATACTTAATAAATTTTCCATAATTAAATTAATTATTGTTTATAGAAAGTAAATTAAATAAAATAATGGATTAAAAAAAGATTATTTGAAAAAAAATCATATCTTTTTTTACGAATATTATAATATTATATGCTTAAAAAAAACAATTTTAGAATTTCAATAATTTGTATTTCTTTAATAGTAAGTTATTTTATATCAGATATTTACGAAAACATATTAGGTTTTATTTTAATTTTATCCGTAGGAGTAGTTCATGGTGCTAATGACCTGTTAATAATTAAGAAATATTCAAAAAAAGAAATAAAAAGAAGTGAAGCCTTATATTTTTTCTATTATTTGGCCATTGTATTGCTTGGTTTTGTTTTTTTCTATGTGTTTCCATCAATTGCTTTATTAACATTTGTTGTTGTGTCAATATATCATTTTGGTGAGCAACATTGGGAAGTTAACCTTTCAAAAAGTGATTCTGACAACCTAAATAATTTATTTCTATTTATTTCTCATGGAATTATTTTTTTCTTAATTATTTTTATGAATAATTTGAAAATAGTTAATGAAGTTTTGCCCTCATTTAACGTTAATCCTTTAGAACATCGTTATTTAGTATTAGCATTAATTGTTTTCTCTATTTTATACTCTTTATTTATACTTTATTTTAAAAATTTAAGAAAGTATCTATTTAATGAAACCATATTCTTTAGTTTACTTTTTTTATTGACAATAAATACTACTTTAATATTTGGTTTTGCAATCTATTTTATATTCTTCCATAGTCTTTTATCTATTAAAGATCAAATTAAGTTCATATATGATGATGATGATCCTAAAAACATTAAAAAATATATCAGTAACTCAATGCCTTATTTTATTCTAGCTTTAACTTTTCTTTTAATATGTTACGTAGTTGTTGATTTAGATACAATTAATCTTCTACCTATAACTTTTACATTTCTTGCTGCTATTACTTTTCCTCATGTTTTAGTAATTGAAAAAATGTATAGGCATATGAAATAGATTATTTAAAGCAATATGTATATTTGAAAAAAGTTCTCTATGAAAATCATTGATGGAAAAAAAGTATCTAATGAAGTTTTAGATGAAATTAAATTAGCTGTCCAGAATAGAAAAAAACTAAACTTAAAAATTCCACATTTGGCTGCAGTTCTAGTTGGAGATGATGGTCCAAGTCAAACCTATGTTAACAGTAAAATTAGAGCATGTGAAAGAGTTGGTTTTGAATCTTCACTTTTTCAATTTGATAAATCAATAACTGAGAATGAACTTATTTCTGAAATTGAAAAAATAAATGTTAATGATGATATTGATGGTTTTATAGTTCAACTTCCACTTCCAAAGGGAATTAATCAAGAAAATATACTTAATAAAGTTCTGCCTAAAAAAGATGTTGATGGCTTTAATCCAATTAATTATGGAAAAATGGCTTTAGGGATTGAAACTTTTTTACCAGCAACACCAGCAGGAATAATTGAATTAATTAAAAGATATAGCATCGATTTAAAAGGTAAAAAATGTTTAGTAATTGGAAGAAGTCAAATAGTAGGGCGTCCGATAAGTATCCTGCTAAGTCAAAATAAAATTTTTGGAAATGCAACTGTAACTGTAGCTCATAGTAGATCTAATAATTTAAAAGAAATATGTCTGGATTCTGATATGATTATTTCTGCTATTGGTATTCCAGAGTTTATTAAGGAGGATATGATCAAACCAGGGTCAATAATTATTGACGTTGGAATATGTAGAGTCAAAGATGATAACTCTTTAAAAGGGTATAGAATTGTAGGTGATGTTGACTTTGACAGTGTCTATGATAAGGTTAGTCTAATTACTCCTGTTCCTGGAGGAGTTGGACCAATGACAATTTCTATGTTATTGAAAAATACTCTTAGGGCTTCTAGCCTAAATGATTAATTATTCAATTTTGTTCATTAAGCTGTAAATCTTTAAAATTAACAGTCCAAAAAGAACACTTGAAACTATCAATAATAGGTTTGTTAAGCCTGTTGATGAAAATGATAGTCTTATAAGAATTGTGCAAATTATAAACCCAGTGTTTCTCATAATCTGACTATATCTCTCAGTGTAAAGAAAAGAAAGAAGTAAAATAAATACATCTGCAATAATCAGTATTGAAAAAAATGTATTGTAGAAAACTTCATTTACATAATAAAATGAACTGGCAAAGTTAGAGTCCATTCCGATTGAGTACCAGTTGTAAATGCCAATTATAAATAAACATAGCATTACAGGAATTAATGCAATACTAATAATTTTTTTAGAATCAATAAATTGATTTATACTTTTGTTGCCTTTCTTGTTTTCAATACCCGATTTAACAAGGTTAAATAGATATATTAGAAAGAAAAGAATCAAAATACTAATTAGATCATAGGTAATTTGAAGATTATCAGGGTTATTAAACCAATTACCAGAATCAAGATCAAGTTTAGGAATATCATAAAAAATCCTTCTAATAATTATTAATGAGATAATCTCAAATTGCTTTAGAATAGATGTTGTAAATGATCTTGGTAAAAAATATATCAATAAAAAAATCTCATAATATAATATGATTGAGAAAGGTGTGTATATAGCAGATATTGGATTTGTAAGTAATAAACTCTCATTTCCGATATTTATAATTGAATAATTATTTAAAAGAACCAAAGATAAATGGAATATAAACCCAATAGTAGCAGTCCAAATTGTGAAGCTCTCTATTATCTTTCTATTTCCCTCTGAGAAGATTCCATCAAAAATTTTAGACCCAATTTTAAGCATAATTATATTTTAGTTGAAAATAACATGTTCATGTCTTTAAATGATTTGAATTCGAGAGCATTTCCTGAATTATCATAAAAAAACATTGTCTTTTGTTCACCTGGAAGTCCTTCAAACCTTATGTAAGGCTCTATCGTAAATTGAATTTTATTTACTGATAAAGATCTAGCAAATTTATCAAAATCATCCCATGGAATAACAACTCCAAAATGAGGAATTGGAACAGACTTTCCATCAACTTCGTTATGGTGAGCTTTCACATTATGATTAGTATCTACATGAATGACTAACTGATGTCCAAAAAAGTCATAATCTGCCCATTCATCTGACTCTCTGCCTGGTTTACACCCTAAGATGTTTTCGTAAAAATTTTTTGATTCAGATAAATCTTTTACCGGAATTGCAAGATGAAAAGGTGATAATTTTGTCATAATTAATTCAATATAATAAATATTTCTTTCTAATTTTTTTAAACTTTTCAAGACCCTCTAACCATGAGTCTCTTATGATAGATTCTTGTATTCCATTTTTAATTTGATCCTGAAGTTTGGAAGATCCAGATAACTTATTAAAATCACTTCTAAAAAAATTCTTTTTATCCTTAATTTGATTGTATGAATTAATAAGCCATTTAAGTTCAATTCTATTTCCTGTTTTATAATTTCTAAGATCTTCACCATTGGATTTAATTCCATTTAGTTTTGGATTTTGACTTCCAAAATTAGGTTTAGGAATAAAACTAAATTTTTCATTAAAGTCAGGATGACCGTATATTTGAAATTGAGTTTTAGTTCCTCTTCCAACACTTACTTCAGTTTTTTCAAGAAAAGCTAAGCTTGGATAGAGGTATATTGATTGAATATTTGGGAGGTTAGGGGATGGTCTAATATTAGGCTCATATTTTAATTTATGATTATAGTTTTTGATTTTTATCACCTCTAAATTAGCTTTTAGGTTATTTTCTAACCACCCTTCACCATTTATCATTTTTCCATATTCCCCAATTGTCATTCCATAAACAATAGGGACTGGGTGTAATCCTATAAAGCTTTTATTTTTAAGATCTAAAATAGGTCCATCAATATAAAAAGAGTTTGGATTTGGTCTATCTAATATTATTAGTTTCTTATTAGTCCTTGAAACTGACTCCATTGCATAATGAAGAGTTGATAAATATGTATAAAATCTAACCCCAACATCTTGTATGTCAAAAATCAATATATCAATGTTCTTAATATCATTATCATTAATTCTTCTATTTTTTCCATATAAAGAAATAACTTCTATTGATTTGTAGAATCCATTATCTATTTTTTCTCCATCATCTTTATCACCTAAAAATCCATGTTCAGGGCTAAATATTTTTTCTATTTTAATGCCTCTTTTTATTAAAGTGTCAATTAAATGAATATCTGAATTGTTAGATCTAATTACGCTGGTATTATTAGCAATTACTGCTACCTTTTTATCTAATAACTTATCTATATATAGGTTAGTCCTCTCTGATCCTGGTATAATATTTTGAGAATAAGCAGAGGTGAGCGATAAATAAACGAGTGTAAATAAAAGTGTATTTTTGAATAAAATATTTAATTTGAATTTACCCTTTTTCATTTACAGAAAGTTAAGATCTAGTAATGATAAAAGTAATATATCATCCCGTATAATAAAAATAGCAGTTATTTCTGTTTTTCTTGGGGTTTTTGTTTCGTTATCTGCTATTTCTATTGGTAAAGGTCTTCAAATTGCAATTAAAGACAAACTTTACAGTCTAAGCTCTGATTTAGTTATATCCACATATGAAAATAATTCTCGTGGAATAGCTTCAGAAAAAATAAACAATTTTGAATCTGTTAATAGTGAAATAAAAAATGCCTTTCCGACCATAAAATTTGAAAAAATAATAGAAAAACCAACTTTAATTTCAGTGGATAATTCATTTGAAACGGTTATTTTTAGGGGAGTTAATAATGGATATAATTTTAGAGATTTTAATAAATTTATAATTGGGTCAAAGATTAAAAATGATATTACTAATAATGAGATAATTATTTCAAAATCTTTATCTGATAAACTCAAAATTTCAGTAGGACAAATTCTTACCCTTTATTTTCAAGTAAATAATAATCAAAGGATTCCCAATGTAAGGTCATTTAATGTCTCTTATATATATGAAACTGATTTTCCAGATTATGATAATAATTATATAATTGGAAATCTAGAAATACTCCAAAATGTATATAAATGGAGTAAAAATGATTATGCAAACATAGAAATATCAATAGAAGATAAATCACAAATTTCATTAATTGAGAAGTCTATATCCTTGTTAAGTTCTTTTGAAAAAAATAATCTTTCTACTAAAACAGTTCAATCTAAATACACAAATATTTTTAGTTGGATTTCAATTTTTGATTTCAATATTTTGATAATTACATTCCTGATGATTTTAGTTGCAATAATTAGTGTAGTAATCTCCTTATTTATTTTGATTTTTGAAAGGATAAAAATGATTGGAATCTTGACTTCCATGGGGTCAACTAATAATTCTTTAAGTAGAATATTTATATATCAGGGAATTGAAATAGTTTTAACAGGAATGATTCCTGCAAATATTTTATTTTTTACTATTTCAGTAATTCAAAATAGTTACGGATTTCTTAAGCTTAATCCAAATGATTACTATGTTGAAACAATACCTTTTTTTCTAGAACCGTATTATATTATTTCTTTAAATTTAATTTTTATTCTAATAAGTTTTATTGTTCTATCTATTACTTTTGTTTCAATTACAAGATTTACTCCTAAATTAAATATTAATTCTTAAATGAAATACTTCAACAATATTTTAGAGACAATTGGTAACACTCCTTTGATTAAATTGAATAAAATTACCAAATCATTGAATTCTGATGTCTTTGTTAAGGTTGAAAGTTTTAATCCTGGGAATTCTGTAAAGGATAGAATGGCGGTTAAGATGATCGAAGATGCAGAGAAGGAAGGGAAAATAAATCCTGGAGGAACTATAGTGGAAGGAACATCAGGAAATACTGGAATGGGTCTTGCATTAGCTGCTATAGTCAAAGGGTATAAGTTAATATGTGTTTCTAATGACAAACAATCAAAAGAAAAATTTGATGTTTTAAGAGCAATGGGAGCAAAGGTCATCGTATGTCCTACTAATGTAGAGGCCAGTGATCCAAGATCTTATTACTCAGTTTCAAAAAGAATTTCTGAAGAAACACAAAATTCATGGTATGTGAATCAATATGACAATCCGTCAAATGCAATTGCACATTATGAATCAACAGGCCCAGAAATTTGGAAACAAACGGATGGTAAAATAGACCACTTTGTAGTTGGTGTCGGAACTGGAGGAACAATTTCTGGAGTAGGGAAATTTTTAAAGGAAAAGAAACCTAGCGTTAAAATATGGGGCATTGATACTTATGGATCTGTTTTTAAAAAATATCATGAAACAGGTGTCTTTGATGAAAATGAAATCTATCCATATTCCACTGAAGGTATTGGAGAGGATATTCTGCCAAAAAATGTTGATTTTAATGTAATTGATTGTTTTGAGAAAGTTACAGACAAAGATGCTGCACTTTATACAAGAAAGTTGGCAAGAGAAGAAGGTATCTTTGCTGGAA
>ERZ802822.98-NODE-98-length-65754-cov-14.161122_pt1 | contig 65754 bp, 56 predicted proteins | sample MGYA00345649_ERZ802822 | MGnify/ENA primary metagenome ERZ802822 (study PRJEB30503, sample SAMEA104212359) | marine metagenome | biome: Westerlies Biome; feature: [SRF] surface water layer (ENVO:00010504) within the epipelagic zone...; material: water... | reverse complement strand
ATGGGCCATGGCTTTCAACAAGCCATCATGGATGCATTGGTCAGATATCACCGGATGAGAGGTTACAACACCTTGTGGCAGGTCGGCACCGATCATGCGGGCATTGCCACACAGATGGTGGTTGAAAGACAACTTGAAGCGGAAGGGACCTCGCGCGAGGCGCTAGGCCGCGACGCTTTCGTTGAGCGGGTATGGGACTGGAAAGATAAATCGGGCGGAGCGATCACCCAGCAGCTCCGAAGACTTGGCACCTCACCTGATTGGCAAAGAGAACGATTTACAATGGACGCGGGACTGTCTAACGCTGTGCAGCGCGTGTTTGTCAGTCTGTTCGAAAAAGGTCTGATTTACCGCGGTCACCGCTTGGTGAATTGGGATCCACAATTCCACACCGCAATATCGGATCTCGAGGTAGTGCAAGAGGAGGAGCAAGGCTCACTATGGCACCTCCGATACCCACTGAGCAACGGCGAGGGACATCTGGTAGTCGCGACAACGCGCCCAGAAACCATGCTGGGCGATACGGCTGTCGCAGTTCATCCAGCGGATGAGCGGTACCAACAACTTGTCGGCAAAACGATCGATCTCCCGCTCGCGAATCGGAGCATTCCCATTATTGCCGATGACTATGTCGACCCGGAATTTGGATCCGGGTGTGTCAAAATCACGCCTGCCCATGACTTTAACGACTACGCAATGGGCGAGAGACACAATCTTCCCAAGATCAACATTATGACTGCGAGTGCGGCACTCAATGATGCCGTACCCGAGCGTTTCCGCGGCTTAGACCGGTTCGCGGCACGAAAAAGAGTTGTAGAGGAGCTAGAGGCGCTCGGCCTTCTTGATAAAATCGAACCCCACGCTCTCAAGGTACCCCGGGGTGATAGATCCGGCGCCATCATCGAGCCGTGGCTCACGCCGCAGTGGTATGTCGATGCGAAAAAACTAGCTGAACCCGCCATCAATGCTGTAGAGCGAGGGGATATTCAATTCGTGCCCAAGCAGTGGGAGAACACCTATTTCGCCTGGATGCGCGACATTCAAGACTGGTGTATCAGCCGCCAGCTTTGGTGGGGACACAGAATCCCTGCGTGGTACGACGAGGACAACCGAATCTACGTGGGAGAATCGGAGGAGCAAATACGACGCGACCACAATTTGCCGGTGACGCTGTCACTGACTCAAGACGAAGATGTGCTAGACACTTGGTTTTCTTCGGCACTGTGGACTTTCTCTACTTTGGGTTGGCCTCAAGAAAATCGCGACCTTAAGACCTTCCACCCCGCATCGGTACTGGTGACTGGCTTTGACATCATTTTCTTCTGGGTGGCCAGAATGATCATGATGTCACTGCACTTCATGGAAGAGGTCCCCTTCCATGCCGTCTACGTCCACGGCCTGGTACGCGACGGCGAAGGCCAGAAAATGTCGAAGTCGAAAGGCAACGTGCTGGACCCCATCGACCTGATTGACGGTATCGAACTGGAGGCGCTAATTCAAAAACGAACCAGCAATCTGATGCAACCTCAACTCGCTGCGAAAATTGAGAAAGCGACCCGCAAGCAGTTCCCCGAGGGGATCACCGGTTATGGCACCGACGCGCTCAGATACACCTTTTATTCACTCGCATCCACCGGGCGGGATATCAATTTCGATATCGGCCGGATGGAGGGATACCGCAACTTCGGTAACAAAATTTGGAACGCCTCGCGCTACGTGCTGAGCCATACGGACTCACACAACCTGAGCGAGGGGGACGCGACGCTGTCGCTGGCTGACCGCTGGATTCAGAGCCGCCTCGAGACAACACTGATTGCCGTCGAGGACGCCTATGGAAACTATCGTTTCGATCTGGCATCTCAAGCGCTTTACGACTTCGTATGGAATGAGTTCTGTGACTGGTACCTTGAGCTGTCCAAGCCAGTTCTATGGGATGACGCCACCGCCACATCCGAACAATTGGGGGCGCGTCGCACTTTAATTACGGTACTGGAGAAGTCACTGCGTATGCTCCATCCCTTCATGCCGTTCTTGACAGAGGAAATCTGGCAAACCGTCAGCCCACTGGCGGATCAAGAGGGCGAAAGCATCATGCTGGCGCCTTGGCCCGGAAGGCAGAAGGATCGAGTGGATGCAGAGTCCGAAGCAGAAATAGAATGGCTCAAAGAGATCATTGTCGGCATCCGCACCATTCGCTCAGAATCCAATATCCCCCCTGCTACCGAGCTCCCTGTGTTTATCGTCAATGCCACGGAGCTCGACCGTGAGCGATTCAGCCGCAGTGAGGCATACCTGGGACGACTGGCCAAGGTCAGCGGTATCACGGTGCTGTCCGGAGAAGAGCCCCCGCCGGCAAGCCTGATGGCTTTATGCGGTGACCTCGAGATCAGGGTGCCCATGGCCGGTGTCATCGATATTGAGGCCGAGCTCAAGCGTCTCGACAAGGAGATCGAACGCCAGGAGAAAGAAGTGGCGAAGCTCGACGGCAAACTCTCCAATAAAGCGTTTACCGAGCGAGCACCTACAGACATTGTCGAAGCAGAAAAGCACAAGAAAACGATGGCGGAAACGGCCTTAGCGACTCTTGGGCGTCAGCGCACGCAAATTGAGGAGTTGCGTTCTGCATGAAGCCCTGATAAGACTACGCCCCATAATAATTCTAATGCGGTGGATTCAGTCATGTCAGAAAGACAGACAGGAACCGTTAAATGGTTCAACAATGCCAAGGGCTTTGGCTTCATCACAATGGCCGACCGGCCAGACGATATCTTTGTTCACTTCAGAGCGATCGAGGGGGATGGTTATCGTAGCCTGAACGAGGGACAGGAAGTCGAGTTCAACCTGGTTGAAGGCCCAAAAGGCTTGCAGGCCGAGGAAGTAGCCAAGCGCTAATACCCTCGGCACGGCACTTTTGCTAAGCTCGCGCTCCCATCGAACGCGGAGAGCGGTATGCCGTCGTCTAAAACCAAGAAAACAACCAGCAAAACCAAGCAATCCGCTGCAGACAAAAAGCTCCGTCGCTTCCGCGGCGTCGTCATGCCGTACGCCGGACACAAGAGTATTCGAGCCGTGCGGCGAGCAGGTCATGAGCCGAGCATTCACGGTACCAAGCTGTGGAAATCCAGCTGCCTGATCATCGACTATTTAAAAAAGCATCCGCCGAAGCGCCGCAAGCGCGTGCTGGATGCTGGCTGCGGCTGGGGCATTACCGGCATTTGGTGCGCAAAGGAATGGGAGTCAAAGGTCGTTTCAATGGATGCCGACCCCGCTGTATTCCCCTACCTTAATGCCGTAGCGGAACTTAACGGCGTCTCCACCGAAAGCTGGGTGCAGCGTTTCGAAAAGGTCCGCAAGAAAGACCTTGAGAAGGTCGACATTCTGTTCGGCGGTGATATCTGTTTCTGGGATGAGCTGGTGGATCCTGTCGCCAAAATGATCGATCGCGCCATTGACGCTGGCGTTGGCACGATCGTGATTGGCGATCCCGAGCGACCCACGTTCCATGAAATGGCCGACAAAGTGACTGAAAAACACGGCGGTGAAGTTTTGGGCTGGCGGCTTTCTGGCACGGTAAAAGCGACCGGCGCATTACTGGTGATTCACAACGACTGATCAGTCGATGTAGGCGAGCTCCAGGCTCAGTTCGGTCTCCACCGGCTCGGAACACGACACAAAGGCTGGCCTGAACACCATGCTGCGCATCGCACGTCTCACCCGGCTTGGGGGGTCGGCATCAACCCCGGCCGAAGGCAAACTGAAATTCATATCAACGGGCCTGCCCCTCTCGGTCACTGTCAGGGACACGTCGAGCGGCATAGCCGGCTCTTGAAACGCCCTGTTAAAGGCCAGCCGGGGGTACTCCGGCAGCGGGGCCGCTCGGGAAAACCTGGACGGCGAAAGCACACAGGCTCTCCGATAAAGCGTCGTCGCCTCATCCCGCTTACGATAAAACCAGTGCCAATCTGCCAGAGCGGATAGTGCCTCGTGGCTGTCGGGGCTGACCTTAAGCAGTCGCTCAAAAACCGTTTCCCCCTTACTGAACACGCGACGCTTTAGCGCTTCCAGTCTTGGCTCCCGGTCAAGGGATTGCCACTCCGGGTCGGTAAAGGTCCGCTCGAAACGGAGGTCGTCAACAAATACATCGAGCTTGTGCTCCAGAAGATAGTAAAAACGACCCAATCTAAAGGTGAAGGGCTCGCACCAAGCAAGATTTACTGACCCGTCAGCACAAACCGCTTCGGCCATCGACTCAAAGCGAGTGTGCAGTGCCAACAATTCGCGGCTCCGGCCCTCCCAGGAAACGCCCATCAGCGCATCCAGTGACGCGTCGAAAAACTCCAGAGCCGCGCGCATTTCACCCTCTTCAAAAGGCGGCAGGCCCGAACCCAGCAACCGAAACTGATAGGCCGCGCGGGCCTCGAACCCTTCACGATCGCCCGTCAGCAGATACAGATCCAGTAGCCCACGCAGGATCGGCAACTGCTGATCACCGTACAAGCCATTGTTGACCCTGGCATTGTGCAACGCGGCGTCATAGAGGGACGTCGCCAAAGCCACTTCACCCGCCTCCATCGCCAGCTGGGCGACCTGCACGAATTCGCCCGCTAGCGCGGGGTGATAGGGCCCAAGATTTCGCTCTGTCTCCTCAAGTCTGGCCTGGGCCTCATCAACATTCGCAAGCTCGGAGGCGTCTCGCCCGTCAGCAAAATCTAATACCGTCACAACATCGCGGTACTGCACTGGCAAGCCAAAGGGGATCGGCGTATCGCCGCGGGTTGGGCAGACATATAGGCACAGCAGCACGAGCAGCGGTGTCAGGTGAGTTGGCGTCAGTCGTGCGGGCATCGTTGCTGAATATAGCGCAAAAAAAAGCCCGCCTCGGAGAGGCGGGCAAAGCTGTATCGGACTCTGGATAACGCCGGGTAAAAGGGAAAACCCGGCGAAATGTCTTCAGAACCTGTTGTGCAGTATCCATACGGGTTATCATGACCACCAATGTATTTTTTTAATCACATACAGTCGCCAGCGTTATAAGGTGGAGCCTTGAACCTCAACCGTCTTGCAAGAATTGACCTCAACTTATTGGTTGCACTGCATATTTTGCTTGAAGAATGCAGTGTTTCGCGCGCCGCTGACAGGCTGTCTATTACCCAGCCGGCGATGTCAAAAACGCTGGGCAGACTGCGGGAAACCTTTGATGACCCGTTGTTTGTGCGCAGTAAGCGCGGCATCCAGCCGACACCCCGAGCGCTCGGGCTGGCGGGGGAGCTCAAGAGCCTGCTCGGGCAGGTGGACGGGCTGCTGGACGCCGGAGAGTTCACCCCCGCCGCTTTTAAAGGCGAGATCACGCTGGCCATTTCCGAGTATGTCGGTTTCACGCTACTGCCCCCACTTTCTGCACGACTGCAATCCAGCGCGCCCCGGTTGCGGCTTCGCACCATTACACGAGCCGAGCGGCAGCTGGATCAGTTGGCAAGCGGCGAGCTGGATTTCGCCATACAGATACAGCGGGAGGGATATCCACCGGAGTATTCAGTTTCGCCATTGGCTGCCTCCCCACTTGCGATTTTCGTTCGGCAGGAGCACCCGCTCGTTGCCCAGACTGTCACCGCCGACTTGATGCGCCAGTATCCGCAGGTGGCACTCTATGTTGCAGACCGCGAAGAGTTGGTTGGAGGTCAGGTGCTGGCGCGGGGTTTGTTCGAGAGCGACCGGGGCATTCTCGAAACATCGCACCTGTTGACGGCATTTGAAATTCTGAGAGAGACGGACTATCTCCTTATTTGCCCGGCCTACCTGGCGCGCAACGAGGGCGCAACACGCGATATGGTCGCCCTGACCTTACCCGTTGAAATGACATTCAGCGTGCAGTACTCGCTTATTGCTCATCGGCGTACCGAGCATTCACCCATTCATCAGTGGCTGTGGCAGGAAATTATCGACACAGTCCAATCCATGCGCTTCCGGACAGTTCATCGCGGATAGCTCGTCGCAGATAGCTCATCGCGAGAAGTTCGACGCCGGACTACCCCTTGGGATAATTGGGCGCCACAGGCCTTTACTACTGTCATTTGTGCCATACTTCGCGCCCCAGCGATGCCCTACCCCCGTTAATGAGTCAGACCAGCCGCCGAGAGATTCCGCAGTTCAACACTCCCATTGTTGAGACACACTGCCACCTGGATTATCTGGACTCGCAGGCATTGTCCGAGACATTGGATGACGCCTTTCGTGTCGGGATTGAGCGGATCGTTACGATCTCCGTCTCGGCCGATAACCTGGATCAGGTACGTGACATCGCCAACGGGCACCAGTCCATTTGGTGTACCCAGGGCATTCACCCTCACGAGGCTGAGAGCTGGAGCCCCGCGCTGGCAAAGCGGGTCGAAACAGGCGCAGCGGACGCGCGGGTCGTGGCCATTGGGGAAATCGGACTCGATTACTACTACGACCACGCAGACCGAGAGGCACAAATCAAAGCGTTCGATGAGCAGCTGGCGCTTGCCGCCGAGCTGTCTCTGCCCGTGGTCATCCATACCCGCGAGGCTGATGACGATACCCGCGCGATCCTGGCCAATTACAGCAGCGCGCTGCCGCGCAAAGGGGTCATCCATAGCTTCACCAGCTCCCTGTCACTGGCGGAGTACTGTCTTAGCGAGGGGTTCATGCTGGGATTCAATGGCATCACGACGTTCCGCAATGCCGACAACGTCAGAGCCGTAGTCGACGCCACCCCAGTGGAGCGCATTGTGCTCGAGACCGATGCACCCTATCTGACGCCTGTTCCCTATCGTGGGCGACCCAACGCGCCCTGCTACTTACCCTTCATTGCCGAGACGCTGGCGGAGATCAAATCACTCCCGACGGAAGCGTTTCTCGAGCACGCCCGCGCCAATAGCTACAGACTGTTTTTCTAATTCATGACCGATCATTTCTTACCTGGCCAGCGATGGGTCAGTCACGCGGATAGTACTTTGGGTTTGGGGATCGTGACCCACGCGGATGAACGCCGGGTCACCTTGCATTTCCCCGCCGTGGAGGAGGAACGGGTGTATGCGACCGATCGCGCACCCCTGACCCGACTAGTCCTCAAACCCGGTGACCAGCTGACACGCATGGACGGCAGCATGCTGACGGTCATCGCGCTTCAGGAACAAGACGGGGTGATTACTTATGAAGCAGAGGGACCATCTGGAGCGCATCATTCGGTCGTGGAGACCGAGCTTGATGCCCATATCGAGCTGAATACGCCGATCGAGCGATTACTGAATAATCAACTGGGTAAGCCTAGAGACTTTGGTCTCCGAATGACCACTTTGGAGCACGCCGCCGAGGGAGAAGGCTTTGGACTGGGAGGCTTGCTCGGTCCACGAACCGCCCTACTCTCGCACCAACTGTATGTGGCAGCCAACGTGGGGAAACGCTTTGCGCCACGCGTATTACTTGCCGATGAGGTGGGGCTCGGTAAGACCATTGAGGCAGGGCTGATCCTCACCCAGCAGCTACATCGACAGCGGGTGCGCCGCGTCCTGGTGCTTGTGCCTGAGACACTGGCGCACCAGTGGCTTGTTGAAATGCAAAGACGCTTCCACCTGGCATTCTCACTGCTCAATGCCGAGCGACTGGAAGACGCCGACATCGAAATGGAGTTTTCCGAGAATGCGCTGGTTATCGCTCCGATCAGCCTGTTTGCAGATGATCCGATAACAAGAGAAATCGTCAGCGGCCTTGACTGGGACATGGTGGTCATTGATGAGGCACACCACATCACAGGAATTGGTGAGCAGCGCACTGACTTGGGTCAGTTTGTCTGCGAGGTATCGGCTCGCGCCCGCGGCCTGCTGCTACTGACCGCCACTCCCGAGCAGGCTGGACTGAGAAGCCACTTTGACCGACTACGACTGATCGACCCTGCGCGCTTCGCAGATTTTGACCAATTCACCGCCGAATACGCCCAATTTGCCGAATGGAGCCGCCTGATCGATCAATTGGAAAGGGGTGAGGCCGTCACACTACCCGAGGGGATTGACGCCGAGGCCGATACAGAAGAGCAGATTCAACAGATGCTTGACCGTTACGGCACCGGGCGCGTGCTGTACCGCAATTCACGGCGAGGGGTGCCCGGGTTTCCGCAACGACACCGACACGCTTATTCGCTGACGTCGCCAGCGCTTTATCAGCATGACGCCCAGACACTCCACCCGGAAACGCTGCACCCAGAATCCATATGGATTGAACAGGACCCTCGGGTCGTGTGGCTGGAAACACAGCTGAAAAATCTCCGGCCCAAAAAGGTGCTTGTGATCTGCGCGCATAAAGAAACAGCGATTGCGCTGGAGCACTTTCTGCACCTGAAAGCCGGTGTTCGTTGCGCGGCCTTCCACGAGGAGCTGAGCCTTATCGAACGCGACCGCGCTGCTGCCTATTTTGCCGAGGAAAGCGGCGGTGCGCAGGCGCTGATCTGTTCAGAAATTGGTAGTGAAGGCCGCAATTTTCAATTTGCGCAGCACCTGATTTGCTTTGACCTGCCTTTCCATCCGGATCTGCTGGAACAACGCATCGGTCGTCTGGACCGGATTGGTCAAGGCACTGATATTCACATCCATGTGCCCTATTTGGCGGAAACCGGCCAGGAAACCCTGTTTCGCTGGTTCGATGAAGGCTTGAACGCCTTCGCCGCCACCTGCTCCGTTGGCTACCAACTGCACAGTGAGTTTGCCGATACGCTTGGCGCACTTCTCTCCGGATCGGGCGAACTCGACCTGCTGTTGCAGAGCACCCGCACGCGCCGGGACGAATTGTCGCGCGAGAGTGAGGCAGGCCGTGACCGCCTGCTTGAGCGTCACTCACATGATGCAGACGCAGGCGCAGACATTATTGCCACCCTAGAGCAGCGTGAAACCGCCGACGCACTTCACGACTTCTGTGAGCACCTGTTTGACCGAATGGGCATCGAGCAAGAATATCTCGACGAAAATCTGTCGCTAATAAGACCGACGGAAAACCTGGCGACCGGACAGTTGCCGGGCCTCCCAGAAGATGGCGTCACAGCAACCTATCACCGACCCATGGCATTGAGCCGCGACGACGTCACGTTTATGACGTGGGAACATCCGATCGTTATGGAATCGATGGCAGCGCTACTGAGCAGCGACATCGGCAAAGCCAGCATAGGGACGTTCAAACATCGAGGCGTCCCTGCTGGCACCATCCTGCTAGAAGGCGTGCATCGAATGGAGTGCCTCGCCCCGCTGTATCTCACCACAGGCCAGTTCCTGAATTCGCAACCGGTCAGAACGCTGCTCACTCAAGCGGGAAAGACAGTTGGAGACAAGCTGTCATCGACGTTTTTAACCGAAGCGCTACAAACTGTACCCAGTGCAACGAGCGCGAGCGCCCTGAACAAGCTGCGCCCGGCACTGGAGAAGTTACTACCCACCTTGGAACAGATCGCCAGAGACGAGGTCAGTCGACGTGGCCAAGAGGCGGTCGACGCGGCGAATCGATTCTATGACGAGGAACTGAGCCGACTCAGCTACCTGCAGTCTCTTAATCCTGCGATACGAGACGAAGAGCTGTTGGAGCTGGAAGCCTCCAGAGACGCCTGCCTGCTCGCGCTGTCGCAAGCGAAGCCTGCGCTAGAGGGCCTCAGAGTCTGTATCGCGGTTTAAAGCGCCACCCGCTACTCTCCGCAAGTTTCAGGGGCGATACCAAATAGGAGAAGTGTATGCACGCTCCTGAATCGTGTCCGGTCTGCGCGTGTCGATGTCTTCGTTTCCCAGCGCCAGCTTGTCGAGCAGCGAATGCCGCGCGGTGGGAATCTGCAACACACGCACGTAGTAGAAAGCAGATTGCGCCGGGTCAAATTCGGGGTCCTGCCACACAGCGGTGAGGCGGGGTGAGCCGATGGTGTTTGCGGTCAGCCCGGTATTCAGATCCACACTAGACCCCACCGCCGCCAACGCACCGTCTGGCAGCAAACGGTCGTCGCCACTCCACGCCGCGTCATAAACCCGCTCCTGAGTCTCGCCGGAAGCATCAATCCATCCTTTGACGACCTGAATACGATCCAGATGACCGCTTTTAGGGTCCGCCTGGGCCTCAATCGCCAAGCTGAAGCGATCACCCACGCCGGCACCCATGATCTCACCGCCCATTGGTACGGCCTGTGTCTGAATGCTGTCGGGAAAGCCAGGAGTCTCCAGTACTGTAGGAGGCAGATTCAATCCACCGTAGGTACGCACCGCAATACGAGGCCCGCTAGTGGCATACACCTCTCTACGACGCATCGCCGCGACAATAGCCTCGCGAGTATTCTCAGCTGCCCAAACGGCCGCTAGACCTGACGCACTCATGCCCCACCCAAATGTACCCCGCGCATCGTCAGACCAACCACCATCCTTCCTAGATGGAATCGAGTCGGTTGCCATTTTGCCGTGGAAATTGTCCTCCTCGGCGGACGGGAGCGCGGTGTGGGCGTCGGTCGATCCAATCACCCCAAACTGATAGGGGTTCACGCCCATAGTGGACTCTAATTCCAGGCCTGTTTTCAGAGCACTACGGATGTAATCCCCGGGCTGCGGCACATAGTCGGTCCACTCGCGCTGGATGTAGTAGGGATAAGTCTCAAAGTCGGCAAAAGGGTCATCGGGAGATAGCGCGGGATGCGTCTCTGAATCACCTTTTATCTGAGTAATCTCAACAACAGGTTCCCAGTAACGCCGTATTTCTGCGTAATCCTGATTGATATCGTTGCCCCGAATATCTCTGACATCAAACATCGAGCCCTTAGAAATATTGGAGTTATGAGGTATTGCGAGAAAGTTGCCGCCTGTCGCGGCACTGGTCTTCTCTAACCAGGACCACAAATCACTGGGAAAAGAGCTGTCATCAAAACCGAATGGGGCAAAGGTTTGCGCTTGTTCAGCGTCGATATCAGCCATCACAATGCGATGAAGATTAGCGCCGCCTGGTATCAGAGAGTATTCCCAGCCGATCAATGCCGTGAACTCTCCCGGCTCGTTGTGCGCATCGGCCGTATCCGTAATGAGCTTCCAGGTATCGATTTCGACCGTTGGCTGCCGGGGGATCAAACCACTGACGCGATCCTCTTCCCAGCCCTCCATTGCCATCACGGCATTGTCTGAGGGCTTGGGCAAGATCGATGTGAATAGCTCTCGCCCCTCCTGACCATCAATGGCATCGCGCAACAAATACTGCACAAACCGGGTCCAAAGCATTTCGCGCCAGGTGAGGCCCTCTGTGATCATCGGATTGAGGTAGAGACTTCGGATAACGCCGAGGTATTCGGCATGATCCGACACCACCAGAAAATCCAGCGGCGTCCCAATTTGCACACGCGCTTTGTGTCCGGGATGCACAACCGGCATGCCCTTGGCATAGCGATAGGCCGTGTCCGGTGAAGCCGTCAGGTTGCCGTTGGTAAACGCGTCAGAGGAATAGGTGGAATGCAAATGGGTGTCGCCCCACAAAAGTTGCTTTTCCTCGGCAAGGGCAACGCCGCTGATGGCGACACCGGTTGCAATAGCAACAGCGAGCACGCCCGCACCGCCCAACAATGATTTGCGCAACGCCGACTTCTCTCTTCGCTTAACCATGCCTGAATCCTCTCTGCCGCTTTTTTGTTATTTGCTTGATAGCCGCTATCGGTATGGAACGTCAGTTGCTCCCTTGGCGCTTGCGGACTCTCATCGACATGGTGTGGTTATTTGCCCTGCCAGTCGGGTTGACGCTTTTCGAAAAAGGCTTTGATCGCCTCTTTCGAATCGCCGCTTTCAATACAGAAAGCCTGCAACGCCGCTTCCTTGGAAATCGTATCCCCTAGATTGTGCGATGCGCCAAAGGCGAGCGCCTCTTTGGCATAGCGGAGCCCCAAGGGTGACCTGCCGGCGAGTTCTTGCGCATATGTCATAGCGTGTCCGGCGAAGTCGTCGTCTGGCAGCACGCGATTAGCCAACCCCCACGCCACCGCCTTTTCGGCGCCCAGCTTTTCCCCAAACGCCATCAGCTCAAAGGCACGTTTGGCACCCACAAAGCTCGGCAGAAGCCAGGTGGCGCCGCCATCTGGGACCAAGCCGATACCGACGAAAGGCTGAAAGAGGTAGGCGCTCTCCGCCATGACCATCAAATCGCATGCCATGGCGTAGGAATAAGAGATACCGGCGCAAGGGCCGTTGACCGCGGCGATCCAGGGCTTGCGCGCATGATGGATTGCGAGCACACCCGGCTTGTACTCGGCGTTCAACTGATCTTCAACACCCTCTCCGCCGTTGGGCATAGGCTCCGAGGTGTCAGACAGATCAGCACCGGCACCAAATGCCCTGCCCGCGCCCGTCAACAGCACCACCCAGATATCCTTATCAGCATTGACTTCCTGCGCGGCGCGCAGAAACTCTCTACGCAACGTTCCGTTGAAGCTATTGAGCTTATCCGGTCGGTTGAAAGACACCCGCGCAACTCGACCCTCGCGCTCGATCAAAATCGTTTCGTAATCACTCATCTGTCACTCTCCACTAGTTACTTGGATCCTACCGCAGCACCCGTCTCCAGTAACGCCTGTATGGCAGACGCCTCCATTCCACTGTCCTCAAGCACCGAAACCGTGTCGGCCCCCAGCGCTTGCGTTCCATGCTGTATCTGCGACGGCGTCCTCGAAAATCTTGGCGCCGGCGTTGGGTGCGTCAGACCCTCGACCTCGGTGTAGACCGACCGTTCGGTATTGGCGTCGTAAGAGGTGGCCTCCACCATCGTCAGCACAGGTGCAAAGCAGGCATCACTGCCCGCCATCGCCGCGTCCCACTCGTCGCGGGTCTTGGTCTTCAGCACCGCCCCCAATTTTTGCTTGAGCTCAGGCCACTGTGCAGCGTCATGTTGTGCCTGAAACTGGGGGTCCGAGATCTCCGCTCTTGCGAGCAGCTCAGCATAAAACTGGGGCTCAATCGCGCCGATCGCCACATACTTGCCATCGGCACACTCGTAGGTGTCATAAAAGTGGGCGGCGCCGTCGAGCAGGTTCGCCTCACGCTCTTCTGCATTCCAGGCACCGATCTGCTGAAATCCCTGCATCATCCACATCAGCTGTGCGGTACCGTCAACCATCGCCACATCAATAACCTGCCCCTGACCCGACTTGGCGGCCTCCAGCAGGCCTCCCATCACACCCGTCACCAACAGCATGCCACCGCCGCCAAAGTCCCCCACCAGATTCAGCGGCACGACCGGTCGCTCGCCCCGACGCCCTATGGCATGCAACGCGCCGGTGATGGCAATGTAATTCAGGTCGTGACCCGCGGCCTGGGCGAGCGGACCCGTCTGCCCCCAACCGGTCATGCGCGCAAAAACGAGCCTTGGATTGCGCGCGAGACACTCGTCAGGACCAAACCCCAGCTTTTCGCAGACTCCTGGACGGTATGGATCGATCAATGCATCGGCCTGCTCAATCAGCGACATCAGCGCGGCTTTCCCGGCATCCTGCTTGAGATCCAGCACAACAGATTTCTTGTTACGGCCGCTGATCGGCTCAGCCACTTTGGGATCTGCCGCGCCGGGGCGTTCAATCCGGATGACCTCGGCCCCCATATCGGCGAGGATCATGCCTCCCATCGGCGCAGGGCCAATCCCCGCCAGCTCGATGACCTTATAACCACTTAGCGCGCCCATGTATGCGCCCCTCAGAAATTACGTTGATTAAAGGGGTCGTAGTGATCCCCCAGACAGTGCCGGCCGATAATCAGCTTCATGATTTCAGAGCTGCCAGCATAAATAGTGGCAATCTTCGCATCGGCCGATTGGCGACTGATCGGATACTCATCCATAAACCCGGCACCGCCATGCAGCTGCAGTCCTTCGTCAGCGACACGCTGCTGCAACTCGGATGTCTTGAGTTTGGCAGCCGCGGCATCCTCAGCCGAAAGCGTGCCCGCATTGAACGCGAGCGCCGCCTGATCGACAAAACACTGCGCAATATCGAGCTCAGCCCGAAGTTCCGCCATCTTGAATTGGGTGTTTTGCATGGCCGTCAAGGGCTTACCGAACACCTCGCGTTCACGCACGAAATCGGCGGTGAGGTCCCAGGATAACTGCGCTGCCGCAAGATAGCCCATGGCGCCGAGCAAGCGCTCTTCCGCCAAGCCCTCCATCAGGTAATAAAAACCTTTGTGCGCCTCGCCCAGCACATTGCTCTTGGGCACCTTGATGTTGTTGAAGAAGAGCTCCGCCGTATCCTGAGCCTTAAGGCCCAATTTATTAAGGTTACGGCCCCGCTCAAAACCCTCCCAACCTGCCTCGACCAGAAACAGCGTCATCGCATGGGGGTTATTTTGTGGGTCTGTTTTGGCGGCAACGACCACCAGGTCGCAGTTGATCCCATTGGAGATATAGGTCTTTTGACCATTGAGTACCCAGTAGTCATCTTCCTCAACGGCATGGGTGCGCATTCCTGCCAGATTACTGCCCGCGTCGGGCTCTGTCATCGCCACCGCAAGAATGATGTCACCTGACACGGCGCCCGGGATATATCGCTCAATCTGATCCTCACTGCCGAAACGGGTGATGTAGGGTCCGACAATGCGGCTGTGCAGGGAGCCAAACCAGTCGCTACAGCGCGCATAAGCCAGCTCTTCGATAATGACTTGCTCCCAGCGGATGTCGTAATCATCCATGCCGCCGTACCGCTCCTCTGGCCACACCATGAGAAAGCCCTGCTCGCCAGCCTTTTTGAATATGTCGCGATCCACCACACCCTGCTCGCGGAACCGCTCCATGTGGGGCACCACCTCCTCCGCTAGGAATCGCCGATAGGCCTCCCTAAACATCACCTGCTCTTCCGAAAACTGCCTGGTGAGCATGTTGCCCTCCCGATGTTGTGCTAACTAAAAGTCCTACTTACCGGCGATCTTCAACCACCGATTTGGCATCAATGCCTCATAGCCTTACCGAACAAACCAAGCCACTGGCACCCCCGCCGATAGCCAATTTGCAAGCCAGGTAAAGCATGCACTAAATCCGCACGCTCAATCGGCTGATGCTGGATCCAGCACCTCTTTCAGCTCACGCTTGAGAAACTTACCGTTGGCATTGCGCGGCAATGGCTCCGAGAGGAACCACACATAGCGGGGCACCTTGAAGGCTGCGAGGCGCGAGCTCATGTGCTCGCGCAAACCGGGCGCATCCAGCATCGCATCGGGCTTCAAGTGTACGGCGACACCCACCTCCTCACCCAGACGGTCATCGGGCACCGCAAAAGCAACCGTCTCCAACACGGCCGGGTGGGTATACAGCGCGCCTTCAACCTCGGCACAGTAAATATTTTCTCCCCCGCGCAAAATCATGTCCTTTGCCCGATCGACCAGATAGAGAAATCCATCTTCATCAAAATAACCGATATCACCCGTGTGCAACCAACCTTCGACAATGGTCTCCGCAGTCGCCTCCGGACGGTTCAGGTATCCCTTGATCACGGGCGCACCCTTAACCAACAATTCGCCGGCCTCACCCACTGGCAGGGTTTCACCCGCTTCGTTAATCACCTTCCCTTCCAAAGTCGGCACGAGAGGCCCGCAGCTTTCTGGCCGCGCCAAAAATAAATCGCCCGCCGTATAGGTGCTGATCCCACAGACTTCCGTCATCCCATAGCCCTGAGCGGGCTTGGCGCGCTGCGTGCTCTCAATCACTTTGTTCGGCAGATCAGGGTGCATCGCGGCGCCACCACCCCCGAGTGACGCCAAACTAGAGGTGTCATAGTCGGCGAAATCGGGATGGGCGAGCAGCTCGCGGGTCATCATCGGCACCGCGCTCAAGGTATTCACCTGCTCCCGCTCGATCAGCTTGAGCGCTTCCTCGGTATCCCACTTGTACATCAGCACCAACTTTCCGCCGCTCAAGGTCGCGCCGTGCATGACGCAATTATTGGCCGTGACATGAAACAAAGGCGTGGCCACCAGCGAGGTCGCAGGAGGCGCTGACACGGGTGCGTCGACCGACTCTCCTCGCCCCAGGGCCTGGGTCGTGGCAAAAATCTGCCCCATTGCCGCGACATTCATGATGTTGTGAACGCAACCCCTATGCGTGAGCTGAGCGCCCTTGGGACGCCCTGTGGTTCCAGATGTATAGAAGATGCAGGCATCGTCGTTGGTGTCGATCTCCGGCATGGGCAACTCCCCAGCCTCGCTCACCGTATCGGCCCACTGCACCGCCTGCACCGGCGGCGAGGACTCACGCACCGCCACGACAGCCAGATCTGGGAAATCACCGGCAATCTTCGCAAAAACAGCCAGTCGCTGATCGTCAGCCACCAGCAGCTTGGGCTTTGAGTCGTTCAGTGCATAGGCCATTTCATCTGCGACCCACCAGGCGTTCATGCCCACGACAACCCCGCCAACTGCAATGACGCCCCAATAGGCAAAAATCCATTCGGGATAATTGCGCAAAGCAATGGCAACCCTGTCGCCCGACCCAATGCCCTGACCCTGCAACCAGGTCGCGAAATTGGCAACCAGCTGACCTGCCTCGGCGAAGGTCCAGCGCTCATCCCCATAAACGATGTACTCTTGGTCCGCGTAACCCTGGCCCAACATCCACAGGTCCCGCATGGACCCGGGAGCATGCTTGTAAGCCTTGAGGGTTTGCCCCCCCTGCTCGATTGTCGTCAGCTCGAGAAATGCTTCGGGTGCAGTGACCATCGCAACGGCGTTGCGATAGTGTTCGATGACCGGATTACTCATGCTTGATGCCCCTCATTTTTATAGGTCGGTGTTTGTCAGTCAGCAACATAGCGTTGTGTGATAAAGCGACCGCACGATACCCTATGCGCCCGGTAACGACCAGCTACCAACGCATCGGTATTGACAGATATCATGCCAATACTTTAAAGCGGATTCCAGATAGAGATGCAGTCCAGAAAAGTCGCTTCAGCATTACAGATTAGAGGTTTGTCATGAGTACACAGGAACTTGAACTCTCCCACTTAGAACCCTGGCTTCGCGCAAATGTCCCGGGCTTGAGCGGACCGCTAAGCGCCGAAAAATTCCCCGGAGGACAATCCAACCCCACTTTCAAGCTGACAGCGGGCGAGCGGCAATATGTGTTGCGCCGCAAACCCCCGGGTGAACTGCTGGCCTCCGCTCATGCCGTGGATCGCGAGTACCGTGTGCTGGACGCGCTGCGAGACACCGACGTCCCGGTTCCGAACGCTGTCGCCCTGTGCGAGGACGATACTGTGATCGGCTCCATGTTCTATCTCATGGAGCATCTTGAGGGCCGTATTTTCTGGGATCCGGCAGTGCCCGAAGTCGACAACACAGAGCGGACCGCGATCTATAATGAAATGAACCGCGTGCTGGCAGCATTGCATTCCGTGAACGTCGATACAGTGGGACTGTCGGACTATGGCAAACCCGGCAATTACTACGCCAGACAAATAGGCCGCTGGACCAAACAGTATCGGGCCTCAGAAACGGAAACAGTGGCAGACATGGAAGCCTTGATTGAGTGGCTCCCGAATCATATTCCTGAGGGCGAGGAGACCACCGCGCTGGTGCACGGAGACTACCGGCTGGACAACATGATTTTTCATCCGACGGAGCCCCGGATCATCGGCATTCTCGATTGGGAGCTCTCTACGCTCGGAGATCCGCTGGCGGACCTTGCCTATCAGTTAATGGCCTGGCAGTTCCCGCGCGAAGGGGGTATAGCCGGATTAGCGGGAATGGATCGCAACGAACTCGGCCTCCCCTCAGATGAAGACTACATCGCGGCCTACTGCCAGCGAACGGGTCGAAGCGGCATTGATAACTGGCCGTTCTATATGGCGTTCTGCTTTTTCCGCATTGCGGCCATCCTGCAGGGCATCAAGAAACGCGCACAGATCGGCACCGCCTCCAGCGCCGAGGCCGACAGTCGAGCGATTATGGTGGGTCCTTTGGCGGCGCTGGGAGCGGCCTGCATCCCGTAACCGGCAGGTTAGCCAACGGTAACCGATCGCTAGGCGATACTGCGCTTCTTGACCGGGGCGGTTGATCGACCAGCGCCTCCGGCGGCTCTTGAGCGGGAAGCCTTGGCCGAGCGCGATGCCAGCTCAGACTTCAATGCTTTTTTCTGCGCCGCTGTGGGGGGTGGCCTGCGTCGGGAGCTCTTCGGACGACGATAGGTGCCGGGAGCCGGGCGTAAGTCCCCATATTCAAATCGATGCAGGATTTCTTCCAAGGTTCTGGAGATTTGCGTGCACCGCCTGATCGGCTCAATCCGACTGTAGGTGGCGCGCTCGCCCTCTTTCACTAACTGGCGCAGCTCTTCTTCATTGGGTTGCATGATGAGATTCAGAGGGTTTTGAAACCGGAACTTGGGCACGATGTTAATGTCGCCAGAGTATTCTTGATCAAGTAATGCATGAACACCGTGCATCATCATGTTGAATTTGGGCCAGTTCTCGCCGTATTTTTTGGCGACACCCCGGTAGAAATTCAGCATCTCCCTACCGATCCCCATGCCCAAAGAGGTCGCCGCTTGCCGCAGCGGTCGAACTTTGTCACCCCGGGGCAGAAATGCCCGCGCGATGGGGTTCACCATGCTCACGATGTAATGATTGGTCGAGAACAGGCGCGACAGACGCTTGGCGGGCAAATCGTCGGCAACAGAGCCATCAACCCATCGCCGGGCAGGCAAATAGGGTTGTGTCTCTCCTCGTTCATTCTTGGCCTGCAACATCACTGCAGGGAACACACCGGGAATAGCACAGGAAGCCATCGCCGCAGAGCGCAAATAAACGTTAGGTGAAGACACGGCATTTAGCAGCCGGGAACGCTGATGCGGCTCAGCGGGTGCGACAGTAATACTGACCTGACGCCCCGTCTTGGCATAGGCCTCCCCAAACGTAAGGTCTGGAATGGTCGCAGCAATCAATTTCTCGGTGTCCTCCGCCGTGAGTCGGCTACCCATCCCCGATACCCACTGCCAGAGCACGCTCTTACGACCATCGTCCTCGGAGTCCATCATTCCCACGAGATCGAGCTCTGCCATTTCTTCGTCGGTATAGGCCGCCAGCGCCGCGGCCACAATCGAGCCCGCGCTGGAGCCGGAAATCACTCTCGGCAGCAGCCCTTGCCGGAGCAGCTCGCTGACCACACCGACATGCAAAAAGCCGAGCACGCCACCACCACTGAGCATCAGTGCAGAGCGGCCGTAACAGACGTTACTGCGATAGAAAAAATCGAGTTTCTGCTGGGTAGGAATGACGTCGTCGGGCAACTCGGCCAATAACCTCAGCGCCTCGTCGATTTCCTGAATGTACTGCTCTATCACTAACTTGGTGCCAGACTTGGCCTGACGATAAAGCACGCTCTTGCCCATGCCACCCATGTTGCCGTGGATGCCTTCATTGAGCGCATACAGCAAACCGGTCCAATCCTTTTGTTTGCGGAACTTGCGCAGTCGATCCAGCCGGTAGCGGATTTGCGCGTGATCATAGAGCTCTGAGGGCTCCTCTTGCCGCCACTCGGCTTTACCGGTCAGGGCGTCATGATCCCGAGCCGCCGACAACCAGTCCTCATAGGACTGCGCCGTGTCCATGTGCTCTTCTAGCTGCCGCAACTCAGACTTACTGGCCAATTACCGCTCCTTGACTACCCGCTGGCTATGTATCAATACGCGATGACTAGCATAGAGGCTCATCCAGCTTCTTAACAGCTTGACAGCTGAGAAAGTCACATCGCGTCGCGATAGGCATCCTGCAGATGTCGTTTATAGAGCTTACCGTTGTCCATCCGCGGCAATTGCTCCAGAAAATCGACCTTCCTTGGCACCTTCACGCTAGACAAGCGCTCACGCATCCAGTCGATCAACTCCGCCTCGGTGTCGCCGTTTGCATCAGCCCAGTCTAGAGGCTGCACCACAGCCATCACTTCCTCCCCAAATTCAGGGTGCGGGATGCCAAACACCGCCACATCCGCCACCTTGTCATGGGAAATCAGCAGCCCCTCAATTTCCGCCGGATACACATTGACGCCGCCCGTGATGATGGTGAAGTTTTTTCGGTCGGTGAGATAGAGAAAGCCGTCCTCGTCCAGGTAGCCCACATCCCCCATCGTGCTCCAGCCATGTTCATTAAAGGCATTCTTGGTTTTCTCGGGCTCGTCGAAGTACTCAAACGGCCGGCTATTCGCAAAGTACACGTCGCCGACCTCACCCGGCCCCAGCACCTCGCCGTCTTCACCCAAAATTCTTGGCTCACCAATGATGGCCTGGCCTACAGAGCCCTTGTGCGTCAGCCAATTCGCCGAATCAATGATGGTAAAGCCGTTGCCCTCGCTACCCGAGTAGTACTCCACAATGACCGGGCCCCACCAATTGATCATCGACTCTTTCACATCGATCGGGCACGGCGCTGCCGCGTGAATCGCGCACTTCATTGAACTCAGGTCGTATTGCGTTCGCGCGTTCTCGGGCAGCTTCAACATGCGCACAAACATAATCGGGACCCACTGACTGTGGGTCGCCTTATATCGCTCAATCAATGCCAGAGACTGCTCCGGATCAAATTGCTCCATGATCAGGGAGGTACCACCGAGACCCAACACCATGATGTTGTAGTGCAAAGGCGCTGCGTGATAGAGCGGCGCGGGCGACAGATAAATGGTATCGACACCAAAACCAAAGAAAGCGCCAACACTGCCCGACATCGGGTGATCGGTGTGAATGCTCTCTGCGTGGGGCGCCCAGTAGACCCCTTTTGGCTTGCCAGTCGTTCCTGATGAATACAGCATCGGCGCACCGAGAAATTCATCCTCGATAGGCGTTTCAGGCAAAGTTCCCAGCTGTTCGTCCAGGCGCTCAAAACCTGCGATGTCGCCGCCAACAGAGAGGCAACGGCTCAACCCGCTCGACGCAGAGGCCGCCTCGAGGGCCACATCAGCCAGACTCGCCGACGCGATGAAGAGCTTCGCTTTGCAATTGGTAATGATGTACGCCGTCTCATCTTGCTTCAGATGTGTGCTGATCGGCGTAAAAATGATCCCCGCGCGCAAAGCCCCCTGAGCGACCTGCAAAAACTCCCGGCAGTTCTTCATCATGATGGCGATGTGATCGCCGCGGTTCACGCCAGATGCGCGCAGTAGATGGGCAACCTGATTTGATCGGCGATCCAACTCAGCGTAGGTCACAACCTCACCGGAGTTGGCCATAATGTATGCCGGCCGATCGGGGGTTTCAGCGGCGAAGGCAGAAAAATGTGGCATGGCGTCACTCTCTTTTGGGCGTATTATTCGTAGGCACTATACAATTTCGAGACCAAGATGGTAGCGGCAGCAGAGCGCATGGCGGGGCATGAAATTCGAGCCCGATGCCGGACGGCAGACTTCACGCAGCAGACTTCCGGCCTGGCACCGGGCTACGTCCAATGCAATATCGTGATCCTACCAGCCGACGATGCAGCGCATTTTGAGTCGTTCTGTACACTCAATCCCAAGCCCTGCCCTCTGCTCGCTGTCAGCAATCGGCCCGGAGATGTTTCGCTACCCAAACTGGGTGTCGATATCGATATCCGGACCGACGTGCCACAGTATCGCGTCTGGCATGAAGGCGTGTTGACTGGGCAACGACACGATATCGTCGAGCTCTGGCAGGATGATTGGGTGGCTTTTGCACTGGGGTGCTCGTTTTCCTTCGAGGAAGCGTTGATCGCCGCGGGCATCGAGATCAGAAATATCAGCGAAGGGGTCAACGTCCCGATGTATCGCACCAATATCGACTGTAAGAGCGCCGGACCGTTTGGCGGCAAAATGGTGGTGAGCATGAGGCCGATGCCCGCCGCCGATGCGATCGAAGCGATCCAGATCTGCTCCGGATATCCATCCGTCCACGGTGCACCTATTCATCTCGGTGATCCGCATGCCATCGGCATTGCGGATCTCGCGCAACCCGACTTTGGTGAGCCCGTGACGCTGCGAGCTAATGACGTGCCCCTCTTCTGGGCCTGCGGGGTGACGCCGCAAGTGGCGCTGGAATCAGCCCGCTTACCGATCGCGGTGACCCATGAGCCGGGGCACATGCTGGTGACTGATTTAAAAAATGCAGAGTTGGCAAGCTAGCCATGACAAAAGAACTGACACTCAACTGTGACATGGGAGAGGGTTTTGGGCCCTGGGAAATGGGAGACGACAAAGCCATCATGCCACTCATCAATGCCGCCAACATTGCCTGCGGCGGGCATGCCGGCGACCCCAGCACGATGCGACGTTGCGTGGAGCTGGCGAAACGCCACAAAACGGAGATAGGGGCTCACGTCTCCTACCCGGATAAGCAGGGCTTTGGTCGGCGGTCCATGGATCTGCGCGGTCAGGAACTCGTGGATCTCATGCTCTATCAAATCGGCGCACTCGATGGTATCGCCAGAGCTTATGGGTCCCGGGTGACCTTCGTGAAGCCGCACGGCGCGCTCTATCACACCATGCTGGCCGACCCGGGAATCATGAATGACATTATGAGGGCCGTATCCTACTGGCACTCGGACCTCGATTTGGTGGTGCTAGCGACGCCGAGAGATCGTAAAACACTCCAACTCGCCGTAGAGCATGGCCTGACACTGCGTTACGAAGCCTTTGCCGATAGGGGTTATACCAGCCGAGGCTTACTGCTGGGACGCGATAAGCCCGGTGCACTGTTGAGCCCCACCGAGGCGGCAAAGCAAGCTGTCGCGATCTCCCAGAACAAGCTGAGGACGACGCGGGGCAAAAGAATCCCCGTCAACGCCGATACATTGTGCGTGCACAGTGATACGCCCGATGCGATCAAGATGATTCGGGCAATACGTCAGGCATTGGACGGCAACTGAATGGACTTTGAGCTGGGCCCGGCGGGTGAAGCGGCAATGCGCCTGGTTTTCACCGGCCCCCCACAGCCTGCGCTCACCAGGGCGCTCCTCAAAATAGAAACCAAAGCCAACCAGCGTTTTGGCTCGATGTTGACGGATAGCGTCATCGGCTACACCACCCTCACCCTTTTTTTCTCGGCCTCGGCTCTGGAAAGAGACCGCACCGAGGCATGGCTAAGAGAGCAAGCCGAGGCCATCGCTTTGACGGACGACTCTGACCCTGAGCATTCAGCGGCCGACGTCGTACTGCCCGTTCTTTACCACCCCAGCGTTGCGCCTGACCTCGAGTGGCTCGCCGATGACCGAAGCCTGAGCATCGACGACGTAATCGCCCTGCACAGTGATGCCACCTATTTCGCTTACGCCACCGGATTTGCGCCGGGATTTTGCTACCTCGGCACCCTGCCCGCGGCGCTCCGAACCCCGAGACTCGACACACCCCGAGCGAAAGTTCCCGCTGGGGCGGTCGCCATTGCGGATGCGCAGACCGCGGTCTATCCCTGCGAATCCCCCGGGGGATGGCGACTTATCGGCGCCTGCCCTGAGCCACTCTTTAACCTGGGCAATACGCCGCCCTCTCGACTCAGCGTCGGCGCCACCGTTCGCTTCGAACCCATCGACGAGGCGGATTTCCGCGCGCTGGGGGGTGTGGTCGCGTGAACGGCTTGCAAATCCATAAAGCCGGCATCGCCAGCAGCGTGCAGGATAGCGGGCGAGTCGGGACCTTGAGCATTGGCATTCCGCCCTCAGGCGCTATGGACCGACCTGCACTCATGAGTGGTCAGCATCAACTCGGCCACCAGCATGATGAAGCAGCAATTGAAATGGCTTACGCGGACTTCGCTGCAATATTGACAGAGGCCCATGACGTGGTGGTAACCGGCGCGCCAGTGCAACTCCGCATCAATCAACAGGCCTGTAGATCAGAGGGCGTGCACCATATCGAGGCCGGCCAGACATTAGAGGTCAAAGCTACCCGCGAAGGAATTTATAGTTATCTGCATCTATCTGGCGGCATCATGACGACACCGCAACTCGACAGCCGCAGTACCTCCCCGCGGGAGGGCATTGGGGGTCTGGATGGCGGCTTTCTAAAAGACGGTGACATCGTCCCACTTGGCGCGCCCGATAAAGCAGTAGGCGCTGCGGATCCTCAACTGACCATCAAAAACTCGACAACAGTGTTAAAGCTTCGATTCGTAGCCGGCTTTCAGTTCGACGATTTCGCTGATGAAGCCATCAGAAGCCTGCTTGCAGAAGAATTTACTGTCACGGCCAAGGCTAATCGGATGGGCGTAATGCTTAACGGCGAACGTCTACACTCAGGTATCGCCGCGCTGTACTCGGAGGCAACCTGTTATGGCGCGATTCAGGTGCCCCCCGACGGCAAACCCATCATCCTGCTAAACGACCGGCAAACGGTCGGAGGCTATCCTAAACCGGGAGCCGTGATCAGCAGCGATTGCCTGCGGCTCGCTCAATCGCGACCCGGGCAGCGGGTACGCTTTGCCGTGTGCAGTCCTGAAGAGGCAGACCGCATCGGCTGGCTGGAGCAGCACTACCTGGAGACACGTTTGCGTGACAGGCACTGACGCCACAACCCTCTCAGACCGCATTGAGGCGATGCTGGTCGCCCGCAATCATCGGGGTATGGCAGATGTGCGCGAGCAGTTGGCGCCAGGCTATCTGCTGCGCGCCGCGCAACGGATTAGCGCGAGCTCCGGCCGGGTCTACATCCTGACAGGTTTTCCAGTGGGAGATTCTTTTGAAACCGATGGACCGGCCGGAGCCATGGCGCTTTACCGCCTATGCCAGCACCTCGGCAGTGACCCCGTCATCCTCTCCGATGCGCAGGTCGTGGAAGCACTCCGCAACGATTTCAACTGTCTGTCATTGCCAAATTCGAGAGACGACGATGCCAGTTCTGCAGCCGCGGCAGACATGCTTTACGGGGCGTACCCCCCGGAGCTTTTCATCAGCATAGAACGACCAGGCAGCGCCGCGGACGGGCGCTATTACAACATGGCCGGCCACGACATTACTGCGCGATGCGGCGGCGCTGAGCCCTACCTTGTAAAGGCCAACTGCCCTACCATTGCCATTGGGGACGGCGGCAACGAATTGGGGATGGGAAACGTGCTAGACAGCCTCTCGAAGCTGAATATTCAGCCTGCCGTAAGCACCTGTGACGAATTGGTGGTAGCGGACGTTTCCAACTGGGCGGCCTATACGCTTTGCGCTGTCACTCGCTGGCTCACAGACCCGAAAGCCAGCACTGAGCATCACATTCAGGAAGATCTGGAATATCTGGTGGCTCGCGGCGCGATCGATGGCGTGACGGGTGACGCGACACCCACCGAGGACGGCTTTCACGCCGAAGAGGGTGTGCGTCTTATGCAAGCGGTTCACAACGCGCTGACCTCAGGGGTTCGGGCATGACCATCGCTTACCTCAACGGTGACTATGCACCGCTCGCCGACGTTCGCATCTCACCGATGGATCGCGGGTTTTTGTTCGGCGACGGCGTCTACGAGGTCATTCCCTGCTACGACGGCAAAATGGTGGCGTTGCAATATCATCTCGAGCGCCTCCACCAGTCGCTGGAGGGTATCGCCTTGTCGCAGCCGCAGTCTGACGCACAATTGACCAGCATCCTCAGCGAAGTCGTTGCACGGAATGGAGCCGGTAATCTGGGGATATATCTGCAAATAACCCGTGGGGTGGTAGCAAAGCGTGAGCACGCCTTTCCCGAGCATCCACTCCCGACGATCTTTGCTTATGCCTTTGACATCAACCCACCCTCCGACGGAGCACCCGAGACAGCCTCGTGCTTTCGCGCCGTGACCCGACGAGACCAACGTTGGGGACGCTGCCACATCAAATCGACCGCCCTGCTTGGCAACGTTCTGCATATGATGGAGGCTGTTGAAGAGGACGCTGAAGAAGTGCTGCTATTCAACGATCAGGATGAGCTTACCGAAGCCGCGGCCTGCAATGTGTTTGTTGTATGCGGCGACAAGATCCTGACCCCCGAACTAGATCATCAAAAACTACCGGGAGTCACTCGACGCCAGTGCCTTGAGCTACTCGAGACACATACAGACTGGGCAGTCGAGATCCGCCCAGTGAGCCGCGACGAGGTCCTCAGTGCGTCGGAAATTTGGCTGAGCTCCTCTACCAAGGAGCTGGCTCCTGTCGTCTCTGTGGATGGCAAGCCAGTCAATGAAGGGCGTCCGGGGGCCCGCTGGTCGGCTGCACAAAAACTCTTTCAGCAACACCGTTTCAGCAGCCCCTGATGTCACGCACAACGACGGTTCACATCGATCTCGCCGCCATCAGTGAGAACATTCACACCCTTCGGGCGCCACTGGCGGCGCATCGCTTCATGGCCGTGGTGAAAGCCGACGCATACGGCCATGGCGCTGTGCGGGTCGCCCAACATATTGAGCCCATGGTAGATGCCCTCGCGGTCGCCTTTACTGAAGAGGCCGTTGCGCTCCGCGAGGCGGGGGTCAGTGCCCCGATACTGATTCTAGAGGGGCCCCACACTGCCAGCGACCTTGCTTTGGCCGGCAAACTCGACTTTTGGCCAGTCATTCACTCCGACGAGCAACTCGAGTGGTGCAAAACGCTGGGAGCAGAACTTTCTCAGGCATGGATCAAACTCGATACCGGTATGCATCGGCTAGGCTTTGCAGTCGAGCGGTACGCTGACATTCACGACGCCCTGCTCTCCTATGGCATTGGTGAGGTCACGGCGATGTCCCATCTAGCGTCAGCCGAGGAACCGGACGACGCACTCACCCGAGCACAACTCCGAACCTGGGATGAAACGGTCTGCGACCGGAGCAACACCAGTCTTCACAACTCAGCAGCCACCCAGCATTCATTGTCGGGGCCCAGCGACTGGGTGCGCGTGGGTTACGCGCTGTATGGGGGACAAATCAAAGGACTGCTGAACGCTGTGCCGCTTCGCCCTGCAATGAGGCTCTCCAGCTCTATTATCGCTCTGCGTGACATACGCACCGGCGAGTCCGTGGGTTATGGAGGTCGCTGGACTGCCCAGCGAGACAGCGTGATCGCCACATTGCCCGTGGGATACGGTGACGGCTACCCCTGGGGAGCGGCTGACGGAACACCCGTCTATATCAACGGCGAGATCGCTCCATTGGCGGGCCGGGTCTCCATGGATATGGTGACAGTCGATGTGACGGACTGCTCAAACGTCAGCGTGGGCGGGCTGGCGGTTCTATGGGGTGATCAGCCGACGATCGATGACGTCGCGGCGCACAGCGGCACCATCGGCTATGAGCTGATGGCCCGCCTGACCCCGAGAGCGACCCGCGTTTATCACACATGAGAGATGGCAGCCTTGGCACAACCTGTGCAGGCCCGCAGTGCTCATCCATGAGGATTCAGCTCTGTTATGAGTGACACCCAAGACACCCCCGACGCATTGCTCGCCGCTATTGATCTCGGGAGCAATTCATTCCACCTGATGATCGCCAAGTCTGATTTCGGAGAGTTGCGGCCGGTTCAGGCATTAGCCGAGAAAGTGCAGCTGGGTGAGACGTCCAGCACAGCGATGCTGACCCCCGGCGCGATAGATCGCGGGCTGGCCTGCCTCGAGCGATTCAAGCAGCTGATCGACAGCACCGCACCCGCCAAACTTCGTATTGTTGGCACCAACGCGCTGCGACGCGCTAAAAATCGGCAGGACTTTATCGAACCCGCGGAGCAGATCCTCGGCGCACCGATCGATGTCATCTATGGCCGAGAGGAGGCCCGTCTCATTTATCTCGGCGTCGCCCACACGCTCTCCGACGATGAGGACACTCGATTGGTGGTGGATATCGGCGGCGGCAGCACAGAATTCATCCTCGGTGAACGATTCGAGCCCCTGCGCCTGGAGAGCCTGCAAATGGGCTGCGTCTCCTACGGTGAGGCGTTCTTTCCTGACGGCAAGATCACCAAGGAGCGTTTCGACGCGGCCTATCACCGGGCGCGCATCGAGGTGTCACATATTCGCCGCAACTACCACAGCGGATCCTGGAAAGAGGCAGTAGGGTCATCTGGCACACTGCGTGCCATTGAGACACTCATCACGACCGAGGGACATCGCGAGGAGGGCATTGATCGAGCAGCACTGGGCGAGCTGAAAAAACAGCTACTCACTTTCTCCCACATCGATGAGATCAACTTGGAAGGTCTCAGCGAGTCGCGTAAAAGTGTTGTCATCGCGGGTCTCGCGATCACGATGGGCATCTTTGACGGATTGCAGATTCCACTGATGCGCACCTCAACCGGCGCGCTTAGGGAGGGCGTGATCTACGATCTGATTGGTCGATTCAGCCACGAAGATGTGCGCACGCGGACCATTTCAGCTATGCAGCAACGCTACTCGGTAGACCAGACCATCGCCGATCTGGTGACGCATAGGGTCGCGCTGCTCGCTGAGGCGACGCGCGAAGCCTGGCAGTTGGAGCCCAGCGATATCGAACTGCTAGAGTGGGCTGGCGCACTGCACGAGATCGGCGTGGCCGTGTCACAGAAGAATTACTCCCAACACTCCGCATACCTGGTATTGAACACTGACCTACCCGGGTTTGCCGAGCAGGATCAGGCCATCATGGCGGCTTTGATCGCCGGTTTGAGGGGAAAAGTCCGCTCTGAGATGCTCGACCCTATCTCAAAGCGAAAACGCCAAACGGTGGCCAGAATGATGGTGCTACTCCGCCTCGCGGTGATACTGAAGCACGTCGAGGCTCTGGAAGCCTTGCCCGATTTAAGCGTATCCGCGGAAGAAGAGACCTTAACGTTGGCCTTTCCGGAGCAATGGGGAATGGATCATCCGCTGACCATATGGGAAATTGAGCAAAGCACCCCAGCTATGGAGCGGCTGGGGGTATCGGTGGTGCTGAACGCCGGTTAAAGGCCGTCAGTCTTACAGGTCGTAACCACGCTCGTCGTGGAGAACAATATCGAGACCCGCCGTTTCATCTTCCTGATCCACCCGCACCGACACAATGGCATTCACGGCACGCAGCAAAACCCAGCTCACAATCGCGGTATACACAAAGGTCGCGGCGATGCCGGTGAGCTGAATCCCTAACTGACCCCCGATTGTGCTCACACCATCAGAGAACCCGTTACCGCTAAAGATCCCCAGAGCGGGTGAACAGAAAATACCGGCCATGAACAGTCCAAGCATGCCGCCGACCCCATGTACCGGGAAGACATCGAGGCTATCGTCGATATTCAGGCGATTCTTGAGTGTAATCGTCGCGAAATAACAGATGACGCCTGCCGAGAGGCCAATCACCACAGCACCCGCCGGCCCCACTGAACCCGAAGCCGGTGTGATCGTGCCGAGCCCGGCCACCATACCCGTCACAATACCTAGCACAGAGGGCTTCCCGTGACGAAGCCACTCCATGGTCATCCAGGCTAAGGAGCCGCATGCCGCGGAGAGATGGGTCACCAGCATCGCCATGGCGGCACTGCTGTCTGCTGCCACTGCCGACCCGGCATTAAAACCAAACCAGCCTACCCACAGCATTCCCGCACCGGTCACTGTCATAGTCAGATTATGCGGGGGCATGGCCGTTGAGCCGAATCCCCTTCTCCCGCCCATTGACGTGGCCGCGATCAAGGCAGCGACGCCAGCCGTAATGTGGACAACCGAACCCCCGGCAAAGTCCTGAAGGCCCATATCGCCCAGCCAGCCCCCGCCCCAGACCCAGTGACAGATCGGCGCATACACCAAGACCAGCCAAAGAGAACTGAAAATCAGCATAGCCGAAAAACGCATGCGCTCAGCAAAGCCACCTACGATGAGGGCCGGAGTAATCACTGCGAAGGTCAACTGAAACATCACAAACAGGGTCTCAGGGATCGAGCCGCTCATGCTGTCCATCGTCACCTTCGCGAGAAACAGATTGCCCAAATCGCCGATCCAAGGGCCCTGCTCGACTCCCGATGAGCCAAACGCAAGCGTGTAACCCACGACAAACCACAGGACAGACATCAACGCCGTCAGCGCAAAACATTGCATGAGTACCGACAGCGCATTCTTTACTCTCACCAAACCCGCATAGAACAGGGATAGCCCCGGGATCGTCATGAACAGGACCAGCGCGGTCGAAGTCAGCATCCAGGCCGTATCAGCACCTGAAAAATCGTCTGCTAACACAGGGCTGCTGATAGAGAGAGGCAGGGTCAGAGCAATAGAGATTCGGCTGGCGTGTCCAGACATCGGTATTTTTCCTTGGGAGATACTTTGGGGTCTAAACCGCTGAGTGTGCCACACGTCGATGCTCAAGCCCACCGGCCTGCGGACTGGACTCATTGAGAATCTCTGCACGCAGGATTATTCTCCTCCCTCCCTCACAGACTATGCCCCGCCACATGCACAAACTTCTTTGCCTGATCATCGCACTGACCCCCGCTCTGAGCGTTCATGCTGAAACCGCCGCGAGCAGCCGCAATCTGATTCTGATCATTGGAGACGGATTCGACGATCAACATGTCACCATGGGCCGCAATTACCTGGTCGGCATGAGCGGCAAGCTCACCCTGGATGCGATGCCGTATCGAGCCTCGGTACAGGTGGAAACTGTATCCGAGCAGGGGCAGCCACTGTACGTAGCCGATTCCGCCAATACTGCGACGTCTCTGGCGACCGGCGGCATCACGCAGATTGGCCGCATTGCGACCGACATTGAGGACAACGACCTGACCACCATTGCTGAACGGGCGCTGGACAGTGGCTTCCGGGTCGGGCTGGTCACCACGTCATCACTGACCGACGCGACGCCCGCGTCTTTCCTCGCGCATGTCTCGGCGAGAAGCTGTGAAGGCCCCGAGGAAGTACTGGGCAGCACCTATTACGGCATACCGCAGCCTGCCTGCCTTGATGACGCCCGCGACAACGGCGGCCCCGGCTCCATTATCGAACAGCTGGTCAACAGTGGTGCTCAGGTGCTGCTGGGCGGGGGCACCAAATTTCTGGAGCAAACCACCATCGATGGTGAGACCGTTGCCGCAATGGCGACTGGACAGGGCTATCGCATTCTGAGTCGCGAAACTGACTTGGGCTCAGTACCCCCCGGTAGACCGATCTTAGGAACCTTTGATGAGGAGACGCTGGAAGTCCGGTGGCGAGGCACTGATGCGCGGGTTGGCGAGGAGACCGAAACGAGCTGGCTACATCACCTATCGGATTACCTCGGCGACACTGAAGAGCCTGAACCCATGTCTTGCGAGCCCAATCCCGACTATGAGGGAACACCCGCCCTGGCAAGCATGACAGACCTGGCACTGCGACACCTATCTCAGGACAACGATCGTGGCTTCTTTTTGATGATCGAGTCGGCCTCGATCGACAAGCAATCCCACAAGCGCAATCCCTGCGGTTCAATTGGCGAGATTGAGCAACTTGAGGAGTCTCTTGCGCTGGCGCTCTCTTTTGCAGGGCAGCATCCCGATACCGCAATCCTCGTCACAGCAGACCATGCGCAGGCCGCGCAGATCCTGCCCGAGCCCAGTCTTTATTCGAGTTATCCGATCCCCATTTACTCGCCGGGTCTCGTAGCACGTATTGCCACCCCCGAAGGCGGCATGATGCGCATCAACTACGCGACCAATAATGGTTTCAGTGAGGAGCACACTGGCGCCAACATCCCTTTATTTGCCAACGACGTCGCAGCTCCATGGCTGGGTCCATTTCTCAGGCAACGTGAGGTGCACGATGCCATGAGCGCGTTTCTGTTGGGCACCCGAGAGATCAATACTGAGTGACCACAGCGCGGCGACTAAATTAACCAAGATTGGGTGGTGAGAACCTGAGGGTGTTGACGCGCTGAGGACCGATTGAGCGCGCCTCAGTACTCAGCTCAGGCTCGACCTCACAGATTCACCCAAGTATTCAGTGCGCGCAGCCTGAACGAGACGCCGTTCACCCGTAAAATAACGCTATCCACCAGAATATCTTCCACCGTAATAGCACCCGTCCGCTGACCCGGTCGCAAGCGCTGTCCGTTCAGTTCGACCAACGGCGCGGCGCCCTCAGCATAAATGTGCTCCGTGTAGACGATCGTTGGGATCTGGTCTTTCTGCTGCTGCGACAGATTTTCCAGGAGCACTGTCGGGTGAGGGACAAGACTCGGCTCACCCACCTCGCGCGCGGCGCGCTCGATCGCCGCCACCAAATCGATCGGCGGGGCGATCGAGGGAGAACTGGAGGAAGAAGTGGCGGGCGTCGATTCAATCAGCGTGGGCGCATCCAACTTTCCTGCGGCTGAGATTGGCGCGCCAGATGGGTCAGTCCCTTGACCTTCTGCAGCCCCGAGAGAGGCTGCATCGGACCACATTTGCTGGTGCAGCGCCGCTATCCGCTCATCCTCAGCTCTAGCCGCAGCCGATCCGGCGTTATTTTGCGGGGCCGCGACGAATGATGTATCGGCTGCTGATGCGAGCGGAGTCGATGGCGATAGCTCAGGTTCAGGCGCAGAGGACATACCGTCATCGCGCACCAGTTCTGACGAGGTACCGCTATCACCCGATGACGGCGAGCCGGGCATCGGGGACACAACCTGTTCTTTCTCCATGGGATCAGTTGCACCACCTCGCATCATCCACCCTGCGGCAATACCCAGCCCGGCGCAGACCAATACGACGACTCCCAACCATTTTTTACCCAGTCCCCCACCCTGCTCCGATGGCAAGGGCGGCTGCGGGCTGGCAGCAACGCCCCCATTCTCTGAGCGCCGCAATGCGTCGAGGATCAAAGACATGCGGACACCTCCCCCATCGTCTGAGCTCTCTCAAAGGTCATGGCCAGTGTGGGGCTGACACCCAGCGCGTCATTCAGCGCCTGCAGCGTCCTGACCCCAATCACACCGTCTACCTCTAGCCCCACAGATTGCTGAAACTGTTTCACCCGCTCGGTCAGCGCAGGAGTGAAAACATCAAGCGGGGGTGGAGGCAAGCCATCCAGACGAGAGAAATCAGCGACGATCTGCGTCACAACGGATCCCTGATCACCCTCGCTTAAGGGCCCGACCCAGCCCTGAGGGCTGCTCCAAAGGTAGCTCAACCCACCTCGCCAATACATTGCCAGTGACGCCAATGGCACTTGGCAGATGCCCTCACCCGCCCTTAAAAGCGCCACAGAGTCGCTCATGCTGACCAGCAAAACCTTTCCAGCGAATCCATCGGGCTGCCGAATATCGAGTATCGCAGGCCGGTTATTGGCTTGAGCGGCGTTCCAGGTGTCTGCGTCGCTGCTCGCACACCGTAGACCGGCATCGGGCGCCTGCTCACAGAGACCCCCCGTCAGAGCTTGCTCGGACCACAGCGACCACAGCGCGAGCTCAGCCTCTCCCGCATTGAGAATCCAGGGATCAACCCGGGCAACCAAAACCTCTGCTGTCGCTTCAGGCTGTTGGTCCTCGACCAGCACCTGCTGGTCGGTCGATTCGATCGCCGGAGGGCGCACTGCGTGATCTCGAGCAGGACGCTCGGTCTCCCCAACCCACAACACAGCTGCCACCGCCACAGCGGTTATCAGCAGGCCAAGCACTGCGCCGCGAATGGTCGCCTGGCTCACCCATGGCGCGGCACTTGCCGTCCCCACAGTACCCTGCGCGCCAAAGGTTTCCTTGGCAGCTTCTGCCACGAGATTCGGCGAGACGACAGCCTGATCACGACCATAGGCGCCCATCATTGCCCGATCGCATAAGAGATTTATCACCCGGGGCACACCCGCGCTCAGCCGATAGATTTGACGCAGCGCTGCGCCACTGAAGATCTCTCGCCCGTCGTTTGCGCCCGCGACCTGCAGACGGTGACGGACATAGGTGCGCGTCTCCTGCTCGTCTAGCGGCGTCAAATCAAAGCGTGCGGTGATGCGCTGGTTGAGCTGCCTTAATTCTGGTCGCGCCAGCATGCTCGCAAGTTCAGGCTGCCCGGTGAGTATGATCTGCAGCAGCTTCTTCTCATCGGTTTCGAGATTGGTTAGCAAACGGATTTGCTCTAGCACTTCGAACCCGAGGTGCTGGGCCTCGTCAATCATCAGCACCGTGCGACGATCGGCCTGATGATTGCGTAGCAAGAATTGGTGCAGCGCATCCGTGAGCACTTTGAGACTATGAGTGCCACTGGGATAGTCAATTTCCAATTCGTCGCACACCGTCGCCAGCAATTCGACCGCACTGAGCGCGGGATTCAGCACGATGGCGATGTCGGTATTAGCGGGTAATTGCTCTAGCAGACACCGGTTGAGGGTGGTCTTACCAGTACCCACTTCGCCAGTCAGCAGGATAAATCCACCCCCACTGCCTACGCCGTACAACAGATGTGCGAGCGCGTCACGATGGCGCGCACTCATAAACAGATAGCGGGGATTAACCGCGATCGAAAAAGGAGCCTCAGCGAGCCCGAAGTATTGTTGATACATAGTGTTCGGTCTACTTCATTCAGCGGAGGTTGCGTGACCTTCTATTGGCACATATCATGCCAAAACTTTTCCCGCACAACTTCCATTATGCGCGCTGGTAACCATACTGCACAGCGTATTGATCGAGTGAATAGCGAGAGACAGTGACAGCCCCTTGTCTCACCCAAACTTGAGCGCTAGCGTCACGCACCATTCACATCTTTTGTTCAGGAGACAGAGTTCATGGCCTTGCCACCCGCATTACAGAACCGATTAAGACTGCCCGTCGTGGGAGCCCCTCTTTTCATCATCTCCAACCCGGATCTGGTGATAGCACAGTGCAAAGCAGGCGTTGTAGGCTCTTTCCCTGCGCTCAATGCACGCCCAGAACCCGTTCTGGAGGAATGGCTGGAGCGGATCTCCTCTGAACTGGCAGCCTATGACGAAGCGAATCCGGATGCGCCGTCGGCTCCCTTCGCAGTGAACCAGATCGTGCATGGCTCCAACACGCGCCTGAAGCACGACATGGACATGTGCGTGAAGTACGAGGTGCCGATTGTCATTACCTCTCTGGGAGCAAAGGAATGGGTCAATGAGATGGTCCACAGCTACGGCGGCATCGTGCTCCATGATGTGATCAACAACCGCTTCGCCAAGAAGGCCATCGAAAAAGGTGCCGATGGGCTGATTGCTGTAGCAGCGGGTGCCGGCGGTCATGCCGGCACGACCTCCCCCATGGCGCTAATTCAGGAAATTCGTGAGTGGTTTGACGGCCCGTTGTTGCTGTCGGGCTCTATTGCGACGGGTGACGCGGTATTGGCCGCCCAGGCAATGGGCGCTGACCTCGCCTACATTGGTTCCGCCTTCATCGCCACAGAAGAGGCGGACGCCGAGCAAGCCTACAAACAGGCCATCGTGGACTATTGCGCTGACGACATTGTCTATAGCAGCTTATTCACGGGTGTTCACGGCAATTACCTCAAACCATCGATCGAGGCAGCCGGCCTCGACCCCCACAACCTGCCCGAAAGCGACCCCAGCAAAATGGACTTTGGATCAGGAGGCAATACCGACGCCAAAGCCTGGAAAAACATATGGGGCTGCGGCCAGGGGATCGGCGCGGTCAAAGAGCTGGGCACCGCAGGGGATTACGTCACCAAGCTAACTGACCAGTATCAACAGGCCAAACAACGGATCAATGCGCTATGAGCGACCACAGTAAAATACCCCGCAGTGCTGAGGACGACTACAGCAAGGCGATCGTCGAGCAGCGCCAGCAGTTTATTGAGCAGCAGACTGGCGCAGAGCTCGACCACACGAAACAGTTCTCGTTCGATCCCCATGAAATGGAGAGCAACATCGAGAATTTCTGGGGTGTCGCGCAGATTCCCATCGGCGTAGCTGGCCCATTATTAGTCAACGGTGAACATGCGCAGGGCGAGTTCTATGTGCCCATGGCAACAGTGGAAGGCACAATGCTGGCCTCCTACAACCGCGGCATGAAGGTGATTAGGGAGTGTGGTGGCGTCTTGACCACCGTCTCCGAGGAATCGATGCAGCGCTCGCCGGTGTTCATCTTCCGCAACGCCCGTCAGGCGAGAGATTTTCAGCTCTGGCTTAAAGACAATTTTGAGCCCATCAAGGCCAAAGCAGAGACCTCAACCTCAGTCGGCAAACTGCATGACATCGAGAGCTATCACGCACACAGCATGGTCTTCACTCGCTTCGATTACTCTACCGGGGACGCTGCGGGCCAAAACATGGTGTCTCGGGCGACCTTTATCGCCTGCGAATGGATCAACGAGCAGCGCCCCGAGATGCTGCATTACATGCTCTCAGGCAACTTCGATACGGAAAAAAAGACGTCGTCTGTGAACCTGCTCAAAACCCGCGGTAAGCGCGTCACCGCAGAAATCACGGTGCCCCGCGATATTTTGATGAAGCACCTGCGTGTAGCCCCCGAGCAAATTGCCTATGGCCAGCAGATTTCCACGCTGTCCGCCATCCTGACCAACTCATCCAACAACGCTAACCATCCTGCCAATGCGCTGGCCGCATTGTATTTGGCGACTGGACAGGATGTGGCGAATATCGGCGAGTCCAATCAGTGCACGACCTATCAGCGCGCGACGAGCAAGGGCGATTTCTATTTCTCCATCACGCTGCCCGCTGTGATCATGGCGACCTATGGCGGCGGCACCTCCCTGCCCACCCAGCGCGAGTGCCTGCGGATGCTGGGCTGCGAAGGTAAAGGCAAAGCCCTCAAGCTGTGCGAAATCGCAGCGGCACTGGTCGTCGCCGGAGAGCTTTCACTTTCGGGTGCAGCGCGGGTCGATAAGAAGACGCGTACCAATGAGTGGGTGGATGCCCATGAACGACTGGGTCGCAACCGCTGAAGCGATGCCTGTGAGACTGACGAGTCTTTTTCAGTTTCTCTCCCGCGGCCTTGGTCCAGCGGGGTTAATCGGTTGCGTCCTGCTGGCACCGATCGCGTTGGCGGAGCGCGGCTCGCACATCACGCTTGATGAGCCACTCCCACAACCCGCGTGGGAGCTTCCCCTGATTGCGAATGGCGAAGGCACCGTGACGGACTCAACGTATCTCGGCCGAGTGACCTACGTGGACTTCTGGGCCAGCTGGTGCGGGCCTTGCAGGCTGTCCCTGCCGGCCTTGAACAGACTGAGTAAAGACTTCGACACTGCAGACTTTGGCGTGGTGGCAATCAGCGTCGATTATGTCGACGAAGATGCGCTCGACTTTTTAAAGCGCTACCCAGTCGATTACCCGGTTGCCATTGATAAAACGGGCAATACCGGACGTGACTTTGCGGTGGCGGGAATGCCTTCAGGCTATCTGATCGGCCGTGACGGCCTCATTAGAGAAGTCCATGTCGGTTTTCGCAAGGGAGATGAGGCGTTCTTAAGACAGCAAATTCAAGCGCTTATCTCTGACTCCTAAACCTTCGTCCCGTTACTGTTCAGCTTCCGAAAACGCTATTGCTCATCCGTAGCACATGGCGAGTCGTAAATTGACCATGCAAGAGCCCGGCACCCTTTATTACGACGGCAGCTGCCCTCTGTGCCAGCGGGAGATGTCCCATCTGGCAAAACTGAAGTCTGACCAGCTGGTTTTGCAGGACATTCACGCGCTACCGCCCGGCGCTGAGGGGCCGGACAAGGAGACGCTCCTGCAAAATCTGCACCTCAAGCGCGGTTCCGAGTGGGTCGTCGGACTCGACGCCAACGTGGCGGCGTGGCAATACACCCGCATCGGTTTTTTCTGGCGCTGGCTGTCTTGGCCCGTGGTGAGACCATTCGCTAGCTGGTGTTACCGCCAGTGGGCCACCCGCCGCTACGCCAAGCGCTACCCCCTAGAATCCAAATCGAGCACCTCAGATTGACGCTGGCGCACCTCACCGCGCCAGACATCGCGGCTATGGCGTCGCAAGCACGGGCGTTGCTCATCAACAGCCTGCCTGGGTACAAGTCCGCGATGCTGGTGGGCACTTCGGATGCAGAGGGCCAAACGAATCTCGCCATCGTGAGCTCTCATTTTCATCTAGGTTCCAGCCCACCTCTACTGGCAATGATTCTGCGTCCGAGCACGGGCAGCAGCGAGCGGCACACGCTCCATAACCTGTTGGAAACCCGGTGCTGGACGCTGAACGGCTTTACTTTGGATCACGCCGCGCAGGCGCATCAGACCTCAGCGCCCTACCCCAAAGATCAATCGGAATTTGATGCCTGTGGCTTTGAGGCGGAGTGGCTGACTGAATTTAACGCGCCTTTTATCAAAAGCTCACCGCTACAAGTCGGATGCCTGTTGCGGGAACATCATCCGCTGGAAATCAACGGTACGCATATGATCATTGGCGAAGTTCAGCATCTGCACTACCCCGAGACGGCCCAGCGTAACGATGGCGGTCTCTCTCTGGACACCATGGGACTGGTCGCCGTGGCCGGGCTCGACACGTACACTCAACCGGAGGCCGGAGTGCGATTCGCACCCGCTGATCGGACCTCTCCAGCGCGGCAATTGTAAATCTCGTTTTCAATACGTTGATCCGTTAGGCTGATGGCCAGCGGAGCACGACGCCAACCAAACCCCCCGCTTGACGCAACACCACTGGCCACTTCAAGGACGATACGCCCATGTCACCGATCAAAACCCTCTTTTGCGGCCTCCTTACCGGCCTACTCTTTTTGGCTTCTTCTGGGGTCCTTGCCAAAGCCGTGCCTGAGCGCGCGGACATTGCTGCGCAATTCAAATGGGATCTTACCGATATGTATGCCGACGCAGCCGCATGGGAAGCGGATCGGGAGCGATTTCTCGAAGAACTGCCCTCAGTGTCAACACATCGGGGCAAACTGGGTGAAAGCGGAGCGAGCTTGCTGCAGGCCATTGAAAGCATCCAAGCGGTCGAGACCATCATCGCCAATCTCTATGTCTACGCTGGGCTCAAGAATTATGAAGACACCCGCATCTCCGAGAATGCCGCGCGCTTCTCGGAGGCTCAGGGGCTTTATTCCCAGTACCAGCAAGCCCTGTCCTACTTCACACCCGAACTGCTGGCCATCCCCGACGAGACGCTGACACAGTTCATCGAGCGCACGCCAGGACTCGAGGTCTATGCACACTATCTCGACGAAACCGCACGCATGCGTCCTTACACACTATCCGAGGCCGAAGAGCGCTTGCTAGCGATGGCATCGGACCCGCTCGATAAATTTGACAGTGTCTTCACCGCCATTGATAGCTCCGATCTGTCCTTCGGCACCATGATTGATGAGTCAGGAGATGAGGTTGAGCTCACCAACAGTCGCTACGGGGCATTCCTGCACTCGACTGATCGCAAGGTGCGCGAAGCCGCCTGGAAAGGATTGTTTGAGGGCTACAAGACGCTCAATCACACACTCGCTGCGAACTATGAGGGGCACGTTAAAAGCCGAGTATTTTTCGCACGCGCCCGAGGCTTTGAGTCCCGACTGGAGCACGCCACCTACACCAATGCCATTCCAATTGAGGTTTTTAATAACCTGATCATTGCCGCACGAGAAGGCAGCGCGCCTCTGCAACGCTACCTCCGGCTAAGGGAAAAAACGCTAGGCGTGGACCGACTGGAAATCTGGGACATGTACGCACCTATCGTGCCTCCCACGATCAAAGACGTGAGCTTTGATAAGGCGAAGAAGATCGTAGCCGAGGCGCTTACGCCACTCGGCGAGGAATACATCAACATCTACTGGAAAGGATTCGACGAGGGCTGGGTGGATGCTATGGCCAACCGAGGCAAACGCGGCGGCGCGTTTAGCTGGGGCACCTACACATCAAAGCCCTATCTCTCTATGAATTTTGAGGGCACGCTGAACAATGTATCAACTCTGGCCCATGAATACGGCCACTCGATCCATAGCTACCTGACCCGCAATACCCAACCACAGGTCTATGGCGACTACCGGACCTTTATTGCTGAAATTGCGTCGATGACCAATGAGGCGATCCTGATGCAAAAAATGCTGGCTGAAGCGTCCTCGGCGGGCGAGCGCGCCTACCTCCTGAGTTCTTACCTTGATGAATTCAGGGGCGGTTTTTATCGGCAGGCCTCTTTTGCTGACTTTGAGGCGCGTGCCCACGCTAAAGTCGAGGCCGGCGAAGCGCTGACTGCAGACGTACTGAATACGATCTATGCCGATGTATTCAACGACTATTACGGAGACGCGGTACGCGCCAACGAACTCAATCAGATCGAGTGGAGCCGGATCCCGCATTTTTTACGCAGTGACAACTTTTACGTCTACCAGTACTCCACCTCGTTCGTTGCCGCCACGGCACTGGCCAAGCAGATTCTTGAGGAAGGAGAGCCTGCTCGGGAGAGATATTTGACCATGCTTAAGTCTGGTTCCAATGACTACCCTATTGAACTGCTCAAAAAGGCCGGCATCGATATGACCTCACCCGAGCCCATACAGGCGACGATAGAGGTGTTCGATGACTTGGTCGATCAGCTTGAAAAGGCGCTTGCTGAAATGGAGGCGGTCGCAACCCATAACCAGTAGTGGGCTCAAGAAGGTCTAGCTGCAGCCATCTTAAATAGGGCTTCGTTTTTGTTGGTATTAAGCACACCACCGGGCACTCCGGTGGCGCGGTGGGCTCAAATCACTCAGTATTCTCATCGAGTGGCTAGATCTTGTGCAATTAGGAAAGCATGTGATGACCGACCAGTTCCATAGCATTAGCGCGCAAAGAGGGGCCATTTCCGCGGCACAGGCGGGGCTCATCCTTGTGCTTCTATTGGTCATCGCTGGCGGCGTTGTCCTGTTGACCGGAATATGGCCACCAGAAGAAGAAAGCCCAGCGCCACCCGTAACGGCCGCTCCACCCGCTCCTCCACCTGCGCCGGAAATTACTGAGCTCGAGGAGCCAGTAGTAGAACCACCAGCTCCGCCTCCTGCGCCTCCTGCGCCAGTCGAGGAACCGTTACCCCGACTTGAAGAGAGCGACGACGCGGTGCGCGATGCCGTGGCCGATATTCCATTAGGCACCGCCGGGCAGCAGTATTTGATACCGGGCAATATCATTGAGCGCAGCGCCAGCGTGGTCTACCTGATGGCGCAGGGTGAAGTCCCCTACAAGCTCCTGCCCGTTTCACGGCCCAAGGCCGCATTCCCCATCAGCGACGATGGCACCCAAGTGGTTACCGACCCTGCTGGCTTCGAGCGCTATGACGCACTGACACAATGGCTACAGAGCCTGGATCTGGAGTCACTCTTGTCATCGCTTGAGTGGTTCATACCGCTATTCCGGGAGGCCTGGTCCTATTACGGCGAAGATCCCGCTGCCTTCGACATGGCGGTGGTGATGACCCTGGATTTAGTGATCGCTACGCCTGAAGTAGATCTCAGCGAGGCGCGACTCATTCGTAAGGAAGCAGTTTGGATCTTCGAGGATCCGGCCATTGAGGGACTCGCGCCGATCCAAAAGCAGGTGCTTCGTATGGGCCCCGAGAACGCTGAAATCGTCAAAGCCAAGACCACCGAAGCGCGGGGCTTGTGGCTCGATCAGCTATCAGGGTCGATGTAACCCTTACTCCGCGTCTTCCGTGGATCGGTCGCCCTGATCATCTTCGTTGACGAGTTTTTGGCTGACCTCTGCTGCGAAGCCGCGGTACTGCATAAATCTCAGGCGCTTTCCCCGTTCACGCTGACGCGCGTCCCAGTCGCCCACGATGGGCTTCCCGGCATACTTCTTTTCATACACCGCAGTGGCTTCCGCCTCCCAATCAAGCTTTGAATCAAAGGCCTCTTCCATGGTGTCGCTGATCAAATGCTCAACGTTCTGTTGGCGCAGATCATTGCGAATGCGGCTGGGGCCATAACCTCGACCCGCCAGCTGGCGCACTCTTGAGGCGGCAAAGCGCTCGTCACTGAGCAAGCCTTCCTCAATGAGCTGCTGAGTGACTTGCTCGACTGTGACGGGGTCGCAATCGCGCTTTCTAAAACGCCTTGTCAGCTTGGTTTTAAGCTCAGATGAGCCGTGTTCCCGCCTCGCAAGCAGATCCATCCCGGCGAGCCTTAACTCGCCGGGAGTGACTGGACCTTTCTTGGTGTAGTCCTCCACAGAGGATACTGCGCGTAACGTCAGGAAGACTCGGCGACTTCTCCGATATCAGGTTCATCTGACTCTTCGACCGGCGCTTCGGCCACCTCGGTTTCCACTGCAGCCAGCGGAAGGCCCATCATTTGATGCCGGATTTGGTCTTCAATCTCTTTGGCGATGGCTGCGTTTTCCTCCAGGTACTTGGAGGCATTCGCCTTGCCTTGGCCAATTTTGTCGCCTTTGTAGGCATACCAGGCACCAGATTTATCGATGAGGTTCAGCTTCACACCCCAATCAATCACCTCGCCCATGTGGTAGATACCCCCGCCATACATGATCTGGAACTCCGCCTGACGGAACGGCGGCGACACTTTGTTTTTCACCACTTTGACCCGGGTTTCATTACCGACGACCTCGTCACCCTCCTTCACCGCGCCAATGCGGCGAATATCCAGCCTCACTGAAGAGTAGAACTTGAGTGCGTTACCACCGGTGGTGGTTTCGGGGCTACCGAACATGACGCCAATCTTCATACGAATCTGGTTAATAAAGATCACCAGACAATTGGTCTGCTTGATGGCGCCCGTGAGTTTGCGCATCGCCTGGCTCAGGAGTCGCGCCTGAAGACCCACATGAGAGTCCCCCATCTCGCCTTCAATCTCTGCCTTAGGAGTCAGTGCGGCCACGGAGTCCACTACCAGCACGTCAACAGCGCCCGAGCGCACCAGCATCTCGGCGACTTCCAATGCCTGCTCCCCCGTATCGGGCTGAGACATAATGAGGTCGTCGACCTGCACGCCTAACTTTTCGGCATACTGGGGGTCCAAAGCGTGCTCCGCATCGATAAACGCCGCAGTGCCCCCCACCTTTTGTGCCTCAGCAATCACCTGCAAGGTCAGCGTCGTTTTGCCCGATGATTCCGGGCCATAAATCTCTACGATGCGGCCCTTGGGCAAGCCGCCAATACCCAGTGCAATATCCAGGCCCAGCGAGCCGGTAGAAATCGAAGGTATCGCCACCCGCTCCTGGTCACCCATGCGCATGACCGTACCCTTGCCAAACTGCCGCTCAATTTGTGACAACGCCGCGTCTAATGCTTTCTGCTTGTTCGGATCCATGTCTTGCTCCTCTTGCTCTGCTGATGCGTCTCTCAGGCTGTGCCCCTAAGAATCATGCTTTCTCGTGCTGAACCCCGTTTAAAAGAGATTGGGCGCCCGAAATACCCGCTTTCAAAAGTACTGTATATATATTCAGCTTTTTTGCCAGCGAATGCAATCCAGTTTAGCGATCAATTTCAGCAAAAATAGTGTCGTACCATGCAACATGTCGCCCAAAGCGACACTGCAGGCCCTGCGCGAGCATCGAGGTCAGAGAAACGCATCTCCACCATTGGGGCTTAAACACTGGCCTCTGAAGTGCCCTGCAGCGTCACTCGCGAGAAAAAGGAAGGCACCCACGATGTCCTCAACGTCTGCTATCCGACCTGCGGGGATGTTTTGGCGAATACCCTCAAGAATGTCAGGTGGCACATCCTCCAGAATCGGTGTCATCGTTGCCCCGGGCGCCACGCAGTTGGCAGTGATGGGTCGGTCCCCAATCTCCAGAGCGAGGCTGCGTGTGAAAGACAGAATCGCGCCCTTCGCGGCGGTGTAGTGGGAGAACCCCGGCGCCCCGATATACGCAAGCTGTGAGGCGGTGTTGATAATGCGACCGCTATTTTGTGCATACATCATCTTCAGCGCAGAACGGGTGCAGAGAAAGGTGCCGCGCAGGTGCACGCCTATTAACCGGTCGAAGTCGTCCACCTCCAGCACCTCAATCGGACTGGAGTGGGCGATTCCCGCGTTGTTAACCAAGATATCCAATGGCTTTGAATCCAGCGCGGAGAACATTGCCAACACGTCAGCTTCGCAGCTCACATCGGCCTGTATCGTCTGAGCCGTGCCGCCCGCCTCGACAATACCCGTCACCACTGCCTCTGCGGCTTCTAACGTTGCTTCACTTGGGTGGTTGACCCAGACCATCGCACCACTGGCGGCCAATGAGCTTGCCACAGCCGCGCCAATGCCCGAGCTTGCCCCAGTCACCAGCGCGCGCTTACCGGAGAGATCTACTCTTACATCAAGCTCTGTCATTCACACCTCCATATTCTCGCCGCTCTGCTGATACCCGACTCCGCTCTGCCCGGCCCTACCCCACGGCTTGCTGCTCTCACTCTGCGCGCTGGGGATATGGCGGCTGAAGCCGATAAAGCGTCGGGATGAGATTTTCTACCAGGTCACCCCACCGGCCAGCGTGCCCGCAGCCAGCACCAACCGGGACCACTCAACCGTTCCCCAGATCCCGCAACGCGCGTAGGGGTCGCCATCCAACCAGGCCTTGGCTTGCTCGAGATCGTCGGTGCGGTACACCAGCATGCTGCCCACGATTTTTTCTCCCGCGGGGTCCTTGAGCGGGCCCGCCATGGCAATGTGATCCACGATCGCCTCGATGTGCGCCAAATGCCCCGCCATGTGTTCCTCCCGCAGACCATCCACGTCGTCGCCGTCACGGTCAGTGCATTTGACCAGCCAAAGATTCTCCCGGGCCATATCACTCTCCTGTTTCGATTGAGTATTACTTAGTGCTCCCAGAGCGCCAAGACCCCACCATAACCAGCTTTGCACCTCCGAGCCAGAGACGGACGTTGCGTTACCGCCCACCTGAAATGTCCGTACCAATCTCGCTCCCAAGCCTTTATTATTTTCAGCACAACAAAAAAGGGAGAGGCCGCAATGATCTTTGATATGGGGAAACGCTTCGGCGCCGGGGCTGTCGTTTTGGCCGTGGCAGTTTTGATAGGGTGTGAGGCTAAAGAAGAAGCCACATCTGCAGCTGCGGATGCCACTGCAGCTGCGGATGTCACGGCAGAAGCCAAGCCTGCCACGTTGGGCTCGATGGATGAGCAGTACGCCTGGGTCGGCGATCTGGGCGACCGGGACGCCCTGCCCGGCAAACCGCTCTATATCGAGCACTGTGCCGGCTGTCACGAAGCGCAGGTCTACAAGGCGCCCCACACCACCTGGCTCGAACTCATGTCTCCGCAGGTGCTGTATAGATCGATCACCGAGGGAATCATGCAATCTCAGGCTGCGCATCTCTCTGACGGAGACAAGCAGCACATCGTCGAGTACATCACGCAGATGCGGCTCGGTGATCCCGACGCCGGCCCCGAAGTGGCCTGGTGCGACGCTTCGACAAGCATCTTCACCTCTCTCGACGAAAGTCAGCTGACAGGGTGGGGCCACGATACCCGCCGCTACGTGTCGCCTGAGGCCGCTGGCTTCGACCGGTCACAAATTGCTGATCTTGAGTTGAAGTGGAGCTTTGGTTTTCCAGCATCTACCCGCGCCAGATCCCAGCCGGCGATTGCCATGGGCGCCGTGTTCGTAGGCAGCCAGGACGGCACCGTCTATGCCTTTGATCTGGAAACCGGTTGTGTCCGCTGGACCTACGCTGCGCGTGCTGAAGTCCGAACCGGTATCACGCTGGGTAAACGCGGTCCGGAGGGCATCCCCACCGCCTACTTCGGCGACATCATTGCCAACCTTTACGCGCTGGATGCCACAACCGGCGAACTCGTCTGGCAGACCAGCCCCGATGACCATCACAGCGCCACGTTAACCGGCACCCCAGCCTTTGCCAACGGCAACCTTTACGTCCCTGTCTCATCGCTCGAGGTGGTCACGGCGGCCAATCCGGAATATGCCTGTTGCACGTTTCGAGGACACGTCATGGCGGTCAATGGCGATGATGGCTCGGTCCTGTGGGACAGCTACGCCATTCCCAATCCGCCCATCTCAACCGGGGACACCGCAGCCGGAACCAAAATCTTTGCCCCTTCTGGCGCACCCGTATGGACCAGCCCGACCATCGATATCGATCTAAACCTGCTGATTTTCGGCACTGGCGAGAATTATTCGTCCCCTGCAGACCAAAATAGTGATGCCGTTATCGCAGTTCGCCTGGACACCGGCGAGCGCCTGTGGTCACGACAAACCTTCCCCGACGATGCATGGAATGTCGCCTGCATGATGGTCGACAACCCAAACTGCCCTGAAGAAGATGGGCCAGACTATGACCAGGCTTCAAGCCCCCTGTTGGTTGATATTGGCGAGGGCGAAACCATTGTCGTCGCGGGGCAAAAAGATGGCCGCGTGTTTGCACTCGACTGGGAGACAGGCCAGAACAAATTGTGGGAAGTAGAACTGGGGCGGGGCAGCATTCAGGGCGGCGTGCACTTTGGCATGGCCGCGGACGGCACGACTGTCTACGTTCCCATCAATGACATGAACGACACCCGCAACGGCGAATGGCTGGATCCCGAACTCGCCCGCCCGGGTGTCTCAGCGGTGAATGCTGTGACCGGCGAGGTGCTGTGGAGTCATGTGCAGGAAAACGTCTGCGGCGAAGGGCGGCCCTTCTGTGACCCTGGCGTGTCGGCCGCCATTACGGCCACCGATGGCGCGGTCATCGCAGGCCACCTTGATGGGATTATCCGCATCTATGACCGCGACAGCGGCGAGATCATCTGGTCTTACAACACCACTACGCCGGTGACGGGCACCAACGGAGTCGTCGCGCAAGGCGGGGGTATGAGCGGTTCAGGACCGGCGCTTGGCGCAGGCCACATGGTGATCAATTCAGGATACGGGCTCTATAACCACGAAGCGGGCAATGCCCTGCTCGTGTTTGCACCCAAAGCGACAGGTTCAGTCAGCGCGCGTTAACGCTCGTAGTCCAGCGCGAGCACCTCACAGTGCTCGCGCAATACCACCCCGACAGCTTGGTGATCGGGATGATTCAGATACGCTGGTAAATCGTCAGCCTGCTCCAATGTAACGAGCACACCGTGGGTCGCACCATTGGCGCGGTCAGTGATGTTTTGCCCCGCCGAAATCGCCAGCACACCCGGGATATGAGTCAAAGCGCGAATCGACGCGAGGATCTCTTCCATTTTGTCTTCACCCACCCCTGTTTTCGGGGTGAGCCACACCATATGCTCCAGTGCCATGCTGCCCTCAGACCAGATTGAACCCTTGACTCGACAACGGGAATCGACGGACACGCCGCCCTGTTGCATTAAATAGCGCATTGACGACGGCCGGCCCAATAGGTGTGGTTGCCTGCTCGCCGATCCCGGTAGGCGGCTCATCGCTGGGCAGGATATGCACCTCAACCTTCGGCATCTGTGGCAGACGCATCACCGGATAGTCATGGAAGTTACTCTGCTGCACTTCGCCATTGACGATGTCGATGTTGCCGAAGGCCACCCCGCCCAGTCCGTAGGCAAGGCCGCCTTCTACCTGCCCCTCGATACCGAGGGGGTTCACCGCGAACCCACAGTCCACCACGCACACAACGCGATCGACGGTGAAATCACCATTCTCGGCAACCGTCACTTCGACTGCCTGAGCAACCGGCGAGATGTTGTAAATCCGCGATGCCACGCCGCGCCCCCGCCCGGGTGCCAGCGGCTTGTCCCAATCACATTTTTCCTTCAGTACGCTCAATACACGGTTCATGCGCGCGTGGTCCTTGGTCAGACGCAACCGAAGCTCCATGGGATCGATGCCGCCCTTGTGCGCCAACTCATCCAGAAAACATTCGTAGGCAATGCCCGTGTGGGTGTGGCCAACCGATCGCCACTCCTGAGGGACAATGCCTTTCTTGGGCGCGTTGTGGCTCTCAACCCGATGGTGCGGGATCTGATAAGAGGTGCCGTATGGGAACACGCCAAAAGGTTCCTGCAAACAGCCATCCAACGAATAGATATCCATGCCTCGCACCATATAGGCAGGGTCGTGCTTGGTGCCCTGCATGAGCGATTGACCCACAGCGACCTGATGCCAGGCCTCCGGCATACCGGACTCGTCCACGCTGCCGCGGAGCTTGTGCACAAATAGTGGCCGATAATGGCCGCTGCGGATGTCTTCTTCCCGCGACCAAATAATCTGCACCGGTACCGACTCACCCATGGCCGCTTCTACCGCCTCAACGGTGTAGTCCGCGGTTTTACTCGAGCGACGCCCGAAGCTGCCGCCCATAAGCGGTCGGTGGATGGTGACGTTCTGCTGCGGGATCCCAAGGAAGCGAGAAATGACCTCCTGATCATTTGACTGGTACTGCGTGCCGCTCCAGATTGTGCAGGTATCGCCCTCAACCCGGGCAATGCAGTTCATGGGCTCCAAAGTAGCGTGAGCCAGAAGCGGCATCTCGTAGGTGGCCTCGATCACGCTCCCGGCAGTCTCCGCCGCGTCGAGCGCACCGATGGCATCGCCGATATCCTCTGCCAACAAGCCGGGGGTATCAGCCAAGGCGCGATAATCCGCGTAGAACTGCTCGCTGGAGACCCCGTCATTCACACCGCGGTCCCATTCGATTTTGAGTTTGGCGCGTGCTTTTTGAGCCCGCCAGTAGCTATCCGCCAACACCACCACGCCGGCCCTGATCGCTTTCACCTTGACCACACCTGGCATGGCCAGAGCTTCCGTGGCATCAAAGTCGATCACCGAACCACTGTGAACCGGAGGCCTTGCGATCGCGCCATAGAGCATACCGGGTAGTTTGATATCAATTCCGAATTCGGCGCTGCCATCGACCTTGCCAGCACCTTCGTAGCGCCGGGCAGGCTTACCCAGAATCTTGAATTCACTGGGGTCCTTGAGTGCCACCGTCTCGGGGGGCTGGATATCGAGTCGATGAATCGCTTCCAGTAACTCGCCGTAGGTGCTGCTGCGGCCACTAGCGGCATGGGTCACCTTCCCGCCTTCGGTGGTGAGCTCGGCTGTGGGCACCTGCCAATCCTGTGACGCCGCCTCCAGCAACATGGCTCGCGCCTTGGCACCCGCCGTACGCATCGGCATAAAAGTGCTACCCGTGGTCACGGATCCGGCTGTCAGGTATTCGCGGAATAATGGCGAGTAGTACTCTGGCGTCGTGGGCGCTGCCTCGAGTGCGATACTGCGGTAATCGACGTCGAGCTCCTCCGCCAACATCATGCTCATGACGGTATAGGCGCCGTTACCAAACTCTGAATTGTTCGCCAGCATCGTAATGACGTTATTGGGGTCGATGCGCACAAAGCTATTCATCATGGCGCCGGCGCCACCCGCATAAGCTTTTCGAGAAAGGCCAACCGGGCACTGCGCGGCGAAGAGCAACGCACCGCTGCTCTGCACAAATCGTCTGCGGCTCAGTGAGCGCGCCGTCAGTGTGTCGCTCATGCGCTCTGCTCCTCTGCCATTAACGCAGCCGCCAGATGCACCGCTTTGCGGATACGGGGGTAGGTACCGCAGCGACAGATATTGCCGGCCATTGCTGCGTCGATCTCCGGGTCGCTGGGATTAGCGTTCTGGGCGAGAAGCGCTGTCGCCGCCATAATTTGACCTGACTGGCAGTAACCACATTGCGCAACGTCGGTTTCCAGCCAGGCATGCTGTACCGGTGACAGACCGGCCTCAGTCGCCTGCCCCTCAATGGTCTGAATATCCTTGTTCGCAGCCGCCGCCACCGGCGTCACACAGGACCGAATCGCCACTCCGTCCAGATGGACCGTACAGGCGCCACATTGCGCGATACCACATCCAAACTTGGTGCCCACAAGATTCAGCTCGTCCCGCAGCACCCATAACAGGGGTGTATCAGCCTCGCTGGTCACCTCGACCTCATTACCATTCACCGTCAGTTTCATGGTTGTTCCTCAGCTCATGCGCCTGTACGGACAATATGACACCGCCGAAGGCTTTGATAAAGAGCTGCCAGCCTCAGGGCCGGCTTCTACCCGCGGGCGGACCCTTGAAACCCTTTGGCCGCGCAGGGGAATCGGGCACTCAAAGTGTGTACACTTTAATATTAATTGCATACACTAACACCTCTGGGTTCTGGCGCTGCCCCGTCAGGACACTCACTTTTGAGGGAGCCACCATGGAAATTCATCGCGTTAGCGCTTATCACGATGTCGAGCATGCACTCAGGATCACCGACCTCAAACAATCGCTGTATGACGAGGGCAAGATCCTCATGGATAAAGTGCTGGTCACCCTCCACGGCGATGAGCACCGACAGCGACGCTCCATCGAAAGCCAGCTATTCCGAAAGAACTTTTTTCGCGTCTATGAAAACGAGGTATTCCCCGACCTTCTCAGCGAGACGCTGAACCAGTTCCTCACCGAATCAGCCTTGGACCTTAAGGAATTGGGCTACCGGATTATGGTTCACCTCTCGCTGTCCTTCGCGGGCATCGATCGCATCGACGGTACCGTAGAGGAAGCAGACGCCCAGCACCGGCTGCTGATTCAACTGGGGCAAGCCGCAACGATTGGCCAATTCAAGGGCGACCGGGAGCCTATCTTTCAGGAAATCCGTGAGGCGATTGAAGAATTTCGCGAGCGCTTCTTCCTCCCCGCCCGCACCCGACGACTCGCACTGTTGGAGCAATACCGTGCCGGCACCCTGCGCGAGGAGGACTTACCCAGAGACATCCTCACCATCCTGCTGATGCATGATGCCGAGCTCTCCATGCCGGATGAACTGATGGTCAGAGAGGTCGCCTTCTTCTATCTGGCGGCCTCCCACACCTCCGTCCACACGCTGGTCCACGCAACCAACGAGCTCTTTAACTGGTGCGAACATCAGGGCCAAACACCGGCTGAAGTCGTTGCCAATGCACATCAACTGCAGCGCTTTGTTTTGGAAAGCATGCGGCTACACCCCTCCAGCCCGGAAGCCTGGCGTCGCGCCGAGGCCGAGATCACCCTCGCCGACGGTCGCGTGGTGCCGGAGGGCGACAAAGTGGTCGTCGACCTCCAGACCGCCAACCGCGATACCAGTGTTTTCGGCGAGGACGCCGCCGAATTCAACCCATTGCGTTCCGTTCAGGGACGCATCAGCCCCGCCGGCATGTCCTTTGGTGGCGGCATGCATGTCTGTCTCGGCATGAACCTCGTAGCAGGCACCGTGCTGAGAGACGGAGAGTCACCCAAGCCAGATGACCACCAGTTCGGCACCATCACGCTGATTATTAAGGAGCTCATTGAACGGGGTATGCGGCCCAACCCCGACCAGGCGCCGAAGAAGATCGAAGCCTCGGAGCGAGATGTCTGGGCCATCTATCCGGTGCTTTTCTGACCACATGAATGCGCCCGCCCGCATCAGCGGCTACCAGAATGCCCATCAGGCACTGTGCGACCGGCGCCTAGTGCAGTCCATGTACAGCGAGTGTGATGTGCTGATGGAACGCGTTTTACTAACGCTGCACGGCAAGGCACACACCTGCCGCCGCGCCATCGAGTGGAAGCTGTTTCGCCGAGACTTCGCGCGCTACTACGAGCGCGAGGTCTACCCCAATACATTGAATCGAACATTGGCGCCCTATCTCGCTCGCGGGCACCTTGATCTCCCGGAATTTGGTTTCAGAGTCAACATCAACCTGAGTGCGGATATTGCCGGCATTGATCGACCCGAGGGGTCTGAATCAGAGACCGACGCGCTGGTGACCCTGACGCGCAAATTCGGCGAGGGGGCTACGCTATTTCATTCCACCCGGGACAAGGAAACCGTACGCAAGGAAGTGGCGACGGCGCTCACGCAGTTCAACGAGCGGTTCCTGCTCCCCTCCAGATCTCGTCGAGAGGCGCTACTGCAACAGGTCAGCGAGGGCAGCCTGACTGAGGATGAAGCGCCCAGGGATATTCTCACCGTACTCCTGGCCAATCGCGCCGACCAAGATCTGGATGACGACATGATCTTGCGCGAGGTGGCTTTTTTTATGCAGGCGGGCTCGCACAGCTCGGCCAATGCGCTCACTCACAGCTTTCATGAAATCGATCAGTGGTGTCGCCGTCATCCAGCCGATCGCGACCGGCTCATGACCGACGATCATTTTCTCCAGCGCTGCATCCATGAGAGCTTGCGGCTGCACCCTGCCAGCCCCGTCGCCTGGCGCACTGCGAGTGAAGCCTTTTCGCTGCCCGACGGTACTGATGTCGCCGCGGGTGATAGCGTGGTCATCGATTTAATGTCGGCCAATCTGGAAGTGCCGCTGTTTGGTGAGGATGCCGAGCAGTTCAATCCCCACCGCGCAGTGGCGAATCGTATACCGCCCTTCGGACTGAGTTTCGGTATCGGCATTCACACGTGTTTCGGGCGTGACATTGCCGGCGGTTTGGGTGACGCCAAAACAGAAGGCGAAGCGCCACACCTCGGCACACTCACCAATTTATTAAAGAATCTCATGCAACACGATGCCCGACCGGATCCCGCCAATCCCGCAGTGGCGGACGCCGGCACCGAGCGACCCAATTGGGGATGCTATCCGCTGATCATCGGCCAACAGACCAGCGCCATAGGGGCCGCGACATGACGGATCATGACCTGACACAGGCTGACACCGTGCGCCTTGCCATAGAACGCGAAATTTTTGGAGGCCAATTGGCTCCAGGGGATGCCCTTGAAGAAGGTCGCTTGGCCAACCGCTTCGGCGTATCACGAACCCCCGTCAGGGAAGCCATTACCCAGCTTGCTCAAGCAGGATTAATTACCAAACGTGCTCACAAGCGCGCGGTCGTGGCACAACTAGATCCCGGCACCATGCTGGAACTGTTTGAAGCGCTGGCTGAGCTTGAAGGCGCCTCCGTTTTCTTAAGCACTTCGCGCATGTCGGAGAGTGAAAAACACGCGTTAAAGGACATTCACGAAGCCGCTGCCGAGAACCTTCGCAGTGACGGTGACCCCAACGAGTATGCCGATCTTGGTTTTGCCTTTCATCAGCGGATCGTGCGCGGCTGTCACAACACGGCGCTGATCGACACCACCGAGTGGCTCGCATTACGGGTGCTCCCCTACCGTCGCTTTCAGGTGGTTGCGCCGGGTCGACTGCAGAGAAACCAAACCGATCATGACGCCATTATTTCCGCTATCTTTGCAGGCGACGCGGAAGCCGCCCGCGAGGAAATCCGCCGGCACACACTCGAGCAAGGGGATGCGTTGATGCGCTTTATTGCGCTCAACAAAACCTCCCACGCCGACTTCCATCCGAACGGGCTCATCAAGGAGCAGCCACTATGAGTGACGCTTACACCCTGATTCAAAACGGACTCATCATCGATGGGACAGGGTCCGACCCCTTCACTGGCGATGTGCTGATCAGCGGCCAACGCATCGTGGCCGTGGGCGCCGATGCAGGCGCCAGCTGCCCCGCGGATGCGACGATGGAAAAAATCGATGCATCCGGATGTCGCGTGATGCCGGGCATGATCGACAGCCACTGTCACATCAGTTTTGATCACCCCAACAGCAACGACGAGCTTTTCTTTCACCGCCGCTATGGCCTAGCCGCACTCGTTGCCGGAGTCAACGCACAGAAGGTGCTTCGCGCCGGGTTCACCAGCTTCTTCGATGCCGACTGCGTATTTGATGTTGGGGTGGATCTCCGAGATGCGATCGAAGGCGGCGTCATTGAAGGCCCCAGAATGACCACCGGCGGCAACGTCCTGATCAACTGCATCGGCGGAACCGCAGCACGACTGCTGCCTGACGAAGGCACCCGGGGCTATGCGCGAATTGTGCACACGCCCGATGAGATCGTTAAAGAGATCCACAAGCAGATCAAAATGGGGGTCGACTGGATCAAGGTGCACGTCAGTGGTCTGCCGATCCGGCCCGGCAAGGAAGGGGGCGAAATCTCCACCTGGACGCTGGACGAACTGAAGCTCGTCTGCGACACCGCGCACCAATTTGGCATCCCGGTTGTCGGGCACTGTCGCAACGCCACCAGTACCCGCGACGCCGCCATCGCCGGCTTCGACATGATCCTGCACGCCACCTATATGGATGACGAGGCATTAAAAGCTGTCGTCGATCGCAAAGTGCCGTTGGTGCCCACCTTCACCTTCCAAGCCAACTTGGCAGACTTTGGTGCCGCAATCGGTTCCGATGAGAACCTTCGGGAGGTCTTTCGCGCCGAAATCACCGAGAGCGTGGGGACCCTGCGCGCGGCCTTTGACGCCGGCGTGCCCCTCGCCACCGGCAGCGAGAGCGGCTTCAGTCTGACGCCCTACGGCGACTGGCACTACCGCGAGCTACAGGTATTTGTCGAAGATCTGGGCATGACGCCCTTACAAGCGATCAACAGCGCCACCGAGCAAGGCGCGCGAGCACTTAAGCTGGAAGGCGAGCTGGGCTGCGTCAAACCCGATTACCTTGCCGATATCCTGATTTTTGATGGTGAGCCGGAAACCCATATCACCCAACTGGGGGACGCCGATCGATTCCGCCACATCATCAAAGACGGCCGATTGGTCGACACCAGCACCCCCCTACCCAAGGCGTGGCAGCTGCCTGGCTGGCGGGTAAGCGAGTATTCGGAGCGCATCCTGACCAAGGAGCTGGTGCAGTCTATGGGATTGAATCCCTAATCCATGGGTCGAGGATGCATTTAACGATGTAGACAGCGTAGCGACCCTGGGGAGTGCTCGCTGGACCCATTAAAGAAATAAACGGTCACCTCTGTCATGAGAAAGCATAAGCAGTGAGGTCAGCATGAGAACGGCAGTGATTACGGGCGGAGCCGCTGGATTGGGGGCCGACGTCGCGCGCCGCCTGAGCGAGGCTGGCTATCGCATTGGCATCTTCGACTTGGGCGCCGAGCGCGTCGCTCAGACCGCATCCGAGATAGACAACGCGGTGGGTATCGAGGCTGACGTTACCTCCCCGGAACAGATCGCAGCCGCCTTTGAGGCCTTCGGTGAGACGCCCGATCTTCTGGTGAACAATGCCGGCATCGTGCGCTTCGGCGCCATGGAAGCGCAGTCTGTGCAGGACTACATCGACGTGGTCAACGTCAATCTGCTGGGGAGCTGCTTCTGTGCCCGCGAGATCGCGCCAGCCATGATGGAGAGAGGCTCTGGCCATATCATCAACTTTACGTCCATCAATGGCATTCACCCCGCCCCGGGTGTCGGGCTATATGGCCCTACCAAGGCTGCGATGGCCAACATGACCCAAGCCATGGCCATCGAATGGGGTCCCAAGGGGATCCGCGTGAACGCCATTGCGCCTGGCATGATCGACGCAGGCATGTCCAAACCGATTTTTGAAAACCCGAAAGTACGGGCAGTAAGAGGCGGTGGCGTGCCACTGCGCGTTTTGGGCGAGGCAGCAGACATTGCGGAAGCCGTGCTCTTTCTCGACTCCGAGGGGGCAAAATACATCTCAGGTCATGAACTGGTAGTGGATGGGGGCGTTTCCACCAGTGTCATGGCCCACCTCCCCCGCGAATGACAGCCACTCGCCAAAATCTGATTCTCGTGGGCGGCATCTTCCACGACTTTCATGCATCAGCCGAAGCGCTCGCGACCGTATTGGCGCCGCTGGGGATTGAATCGCGTATCGAGGCCGATCTCGACGCCGGCATCGCCAGCCTCGCTGACAACCCGGTCGACCTGTTGACCATCAATGCCCTGCGCTGGGAAATGATAGGAGAAAAATATGACCCCTATCGCCAGGCAGAGGCTTACTCGCCTCCGCGGGAAACCCGCATGGCCATTGAGGCGCACCTGCGGTCAGGCGGCGCGTTACTGGGTTTGCATACTGCCAGCATTTGCTTCTCGGACTGGCCAGAGTGGGGTTCGCTGTTGGGCGGGCGCTGGGTGTGGGGCACCAGCTGGCACCCGCAACCCGAGACCGTGACTGTCGTGCCGGAAAAAGATAACGCGCTGGCAGATTTGCCCCCCTTTGAAGTGCACGATGAGCTCTACACCGATTTATTGCTTGAATCAGACGTGCAAGTACTGGCCCATGGCCATAGTGCCGCCATGCCGACATCACAGCCTATTGTGTGGTCACGCAAGGTGGGCACTGGCCGGGTGATCTACGACGCGCTGGGCCACGACGGCGAATCGCTGTCTCACCCCGCTCACGCTCAGCTACTCCGTGAAACGGTGAGCTGGGCACTCGATAAGGCTGGTATGCAATGAAATCTCTCGAAGGCATGTCGATATTAGTCACTGGCGGCGGCTCGGGTATTGGATTAGGCACGGCGCGTTATTGCATTGAGCGGGGCGCGAAGGTCACGATCTGTGGTCGACGGGAAGACAAAATTCAGGCAGCAGCCGCGGAATTAGGTGACGCGTGTCGCGCCGTCGCGGCGGATGTCACCCTCGCTGCCGATCGGCAAAAGTTGCTCGAGACGGCCATCCATCATGGCGGACAACTCGATGCTCTTATCAACAATGCAGGCAACATGTATCGGGGCGCAATCACCGAACTGGATGAAACCGCCCTGCAGGAGGTGTTTCACACCAATGTGATCGCAGCCATGATGCTGACCGGCCTCTGCACACCCAGCCTTGCGCACAAGGAAGGCGCCGTGGTGTTTGTCGGGTCCATCCACACCCGCCGCGCTTTTCCCGGCGCCTCCCCCTACGCCGCGACTAAAGCAGCAGTACAGGGCCTCACTCGCGTGCTAGCCGCTGAACTGGGTGAGCAGAGGATCCGAGTCAACTGCCTGCTACCGGGCGCGGTGTTCACGGAAATAAACCAGCGTGCAGGGCTCATGGACGATGAAACCGCGTTGCAAAGATTGGAGGGGATGTCAGACTTGCACGCCTTGGGCCGCATTGGCACCCCCGAAGAAATTGCAGAAGCCATGGCTTACCTGATCTGCGCCGAGTGGGTCACGGGCGCCATGATTGATATCGATGGAGGCTTGGGTTTGGGAATCACCGCAGACCCCGCCATCAACAAGAGTAAGGAGAGCAGTGAACATGAGTGAATCCATCAGTGTGAATGTCACCACCCGCGAGGGAGAGCAGAGAACGGTCACGCAGGGCGCTGGACACGAGTCACTCATGCAGGTGCTGTACGAGGAAGATATTGGCGTCGAAGCCATTTGCGGTGGCTGCACCTCCTGCGCCACCTGTCATGTACTGATTGAACCCGAGTGGATGAGCAAATTACCCGAGCGGGACCAGGCCGAACTGATGTTGCTTCAGTATGCGGAGCACTATGATCCCGAACGCTCGCGCCTCAGCTGTCAATTGCAGCTGGGCCCAGAGCTTGACGGCATGCCGCTCACCATTGCACCCGAAGAGTGAGCTTCACACTGTGACGGCACTAGCTAGAATTTCGGGAGCCGGCTGATGACCGATCGCGCCGCGCTCTCAAACGCTCAATCAATTGATATTCATGCCCACGCGGTGCTGGCGGGCTCGATGGGTACCGCGGGGCGACACGGACCGGAGATCGGCTACACCGAATCGGGAGCACCCTGGTTCCGGGTCGGAGATTATCGCCTCGATGGCGTTCGCTACGAGGGCAGCCCGTTCATGGAGTCCGATGTCCGGCTGACCAATATGGACGCTGCCGGCATCGACTTTCAGGTGCTCTCGCCCAACCCCCTGACCTATTTTCATCACATCGACCCCAGCGACGCCGTGGGGTTTTGCGAGCAACATAACAATGCACTGGCCGAGGTCGTGCTCGCGCACCCGACCCGACTGGCCGGCTTCGCGGCATTGCCCATGCAGGACATTCAGGCAGCTTGTGCAGAGCTCGAGCGCGCCATTAACGAGCTCGACTTACTTGGCGCCTATATCGGCACAGATATCGGGCGCCCGTTGAATGATCCGGCGCTCGACCCTTTCTACGAGAAGGTCGTGCAATTGAATGTGCCGTTAATGATTCACCCCGCTCCTGCGGGTATCGACGGGCCTGCGGGCGATCCGAATTTAAAACAATTTGATCTCGACCTGCTCACCGGTTTTGCGGCGCAGGAATCGATCGCCGTCGCGACGCTCATCTTTGGCGGCGTGCTGCATCGGCACCCTAATATCGATATCTGCCTGAGTCATGCCGGGGGCACCATGACATCGCTGATTGGTCGCTTTAACCGCGCCTGCACCAAACGACCCTGGGTACCCGAGCATCTCCAGTACGAGGGGGCGTTTGAAGAATCGCTGCAGAAACTATGGTTCGACACTCATGTCCATGACCCGCGGGTGCTGAACTGGGTCATCGACATTATAGGTACCGACAAGCTGCTGCTTGGCACCAATTTTGCGGGCTGGGACCAGCATGCGATGACACAGGACGTGCCACCGGAACTGGCGCTCACGATGGCCGATAACGCGAAACGCCTGCTGAGAGTGAGCACCTAAGTTGGTAGGGCCTACCGAGCGGGAGCTCGCACAGCGCTGGCCGCTGATCATGGCGACCTGCATGGGCATTATTAGTAGCTCCTTCGTGCTGCCTTACTACTCCATCGGAGCGCTACTCACACCGGTGACCGAAGAATTCGGATGGAGCCGCGCGCAGTTCCAAGCCGCCATTCTATTCAGCTCCGGCCTGGGCGCCCTGACATCGCCGCTGATTGGCTGGCTCAATGACAAATACGGCCCGAGACGAGTCGCCCTGCCCTCAATGATCGGCCTGTCTCTGGGATTGCTGACTGCCTCACAGATTCAGGGCGATCTGTGGATGCTGTTTCTGGCCTACGGCATGATGGCGCTGCTGGGTGCCGGCACGATACCGGTGACCTGGACGCGCGCTATCGCGACCAGCTTCTTCAAGCGACGGGGTTTGGCACTGGGACTGGCGCTCACCGGAACCGGCATCTGCGCCTCGGTCGCGCCTCACTACACGGTGTGGCTAACGGATCAATTTGGGTGGCGAGGCGCGTACGTGGGCCTCGCGCTAGTGCCCTTATTCCTTGCCTGGCCCATGCTGTACTTCCTGTTCAGGCCGTTAGACGCGCATTCGCAGTCAGACCAACAGGAGCCCGAGACAACCGCGGCGTTAGACCGCGGCCTGACGTTGGGCGAGGCCGTCCGAGGCTATCGATTTTGGGTCTTATTGTTGTCGATTCTGTTCGCCTACCAGGGCTTCTCAGGCATTGGACCCAACCTGCTGCCCTCACTCACTGATGATGGCTTTAGTCGGGAGCAGGCAGCATCGGTGCAAAGCGTTTTTGGCCTGTCGATCATTGTCGGCCGCGTGGTGGTGGGCTACCTGGTCGATCGATTGTGGGCACCGGGAGTGGCGGCTTTCTGCCTTGCGATTCCGGCCGGAGGCGCTGCCATGCTTCATGGCTCACAAACCTTTGAAACCGCGGCGCTGGCGGCATTTCTGATTGGCTTTGCAGCCGGGGCGGAACTGGACCTAATGGCCTTTCTCGCAGCGCGCTATTTTGGGTTGGCCCACTACGCCAAGATTTATTCAATTCTGTATGCCACGCTGGCCGTTTGCTCAGGCACCGCGCCCATGATTTTTGCCTCGGTCTATGATTCCACAGGCAGCTACGACTTGGGCTACTCAGTCGCAGCGGCGCTGTTCTTGGTTTCGGTGGTGCTGATCTTACTGCTGGGGCGTTACCCGAAAGAATATGAGGGCGGGCACTGACGCACCGCCCCCAGTCAGCGCCTTATTGGCCGATAGGCGCCCAAGCCAACAGACTGCTGTCATTGGTGAAGGTATTGGGCACCAGTTTTGCGCCACCAGCCTCTGCCAAGGCCACATACTCCATCCAACTCAGCACCGCGACAACGGGTGTACCCGGCCCTGTATCGAATGTCAGGGGGCCGTAGATGTTAGCAGTGTAGATAAGATCGTCATCCGAGACTCGCTGAGTCGCATCATGGCGCGCACCCGAGGGCTCATAGAACCAGGTACCGGGTCCGTAACCCTCTGGCGGACCTGCACGGACACCCAGCGCGCCCTCCAAAACGAGAAAATCAGAGCCACCGATATGATTATGGGGCGCGGCTACTCCGTTGTGTCGAACCATCACTGAGATAAAACCCGTCTCCTGACTGACACGCAGCACCTTCAGCCCAATGTCGGGCAGATCTGGGTTGACGACCCAGGGCACGGCGCGACAATCAATGAAGTAAGGGTGCTGAAAAGTGTCTGCAGACGCCGTGGTGACACTGGCCACCAAATGACCCGAATTCTTTCCCGCGATGGCTAGAGGCACGCCCTCGCCCGTATAGGGCTCTCGCTCAACCATGCACTCAGCCAGCGTGTTGGGCACCATGCTGATGCCGGCTTGCAGGGCCATTTGCCGAATATCGGCGCTGGTCACGAGCCGATCTACCTGATTGCCCGGCGTGAGCATGGCAAAGGCACCGTAGCAATTTATCAGCAGCTCAGACTCCTCAGCCGCGGTGAGGCGTTCCATACAAGTGTTGGCAGAGAGGTACCCCCAGATGCCAGGCTCTAGATGACTCTCCCCGCTGTCGTCGGCATAGTCCAGTGCACCAGAGAGAACCAATAGATCCATCCCCGACAGAGATAACAGACGGTTCAGAACGGCGCCTTTTTCAAGCCGCACGATCATATTGAACATACCGCTCTCCATGCTGGCTCGCAGCGGCTTCACTGAAAGGCCTGAGATCCCACTGAGCGGGAGCCAGGGAAGTAGATTGGTGTCCACCCCACCTTCCGCACCGTCCGGGTCAAACTCGGGATTAAACGCCAAAGATCCTTCGCTCATCATTTATTCTCCTTATTGATTCACCGTCATAAGCTAACCCATTCCCACACTTTCAAAAAGGCAATGGGCGACGCCCGGCGGTGGTTTGCCTTTTAAACAAGGTCACATTGCGCGGACAGCACAATAAGCGCTTGTCAGGTCGGCAGCCCCCGCTTAATTTGTAGCCTCGACAATACATCAGGCTTTCCCCATGACCAACCCGCCCGCAGAGACACAAGGTTTCGTCTTCAATCAGACCATGATGCGCATCAAGGACCCCGCCGCCTCACTCGACTTTTATCAACAGGTGCTTGGCATGACGCTATACCAGCGCGTCGATTTCGCTGAAATGTCTTTCTCTCTTTATTTCTTGGGTTACCCCTCCAACCACCCAGGAGAGAGCCTACCCAGCGAGCCCGACGAGCGATCTCGATTTACCTTTCAGCAAAGTGCCCTATTGGAGCTCACCCATAACTGGGGTACGGAACACGACGAAAATTTCGAGGGATATCACGACGGCAATGCCGAACCCCGCGGCTTTGGTCACATCGGGATCACGGTGCCCGACGTGGACGGCGCCTGCCAACGCTTTGAGGAACTGGGGGTCGAGTTTGTCAAAAGGCCCAACGACGGCTCAATGAAAGGGCTGGCCTTCATTAAAGATCCCGACGGCTACTGGATTGAGATACTGAACGCTGACGCTATCACTTCATTGATCGGCGAGCGGGGGGCGCTGAGTCACTGATCAGCTAGCTGAGCCTTAAACCATCTCTTCCGCCGCACGCTGGCGCGTTTCCGTCGGCGATTCTTGGTACTGTGCACGATAGCGCTTACTGAAGTGCGAGATATTAGCGAAGCCCCAGGCATAAGCGATCTGACCAATCTGAAGATGCCCGCCAACCGGACTGGAGAGATCTCTTTGGCAGCCCGCCAAACGCTTGAGAATGATGAGTTCGTTTACGGTGACTGACTCATCGCGGAACAGCCAGTGCAGATAGCGCTTGGAAATTCTGTGTACGCTAGCGATCTGGCTCACGCTCAGTGTGGGGTCGGGAAGATGCTGGTCAATGTAGCGCATGATTTCGCAACGCTGCCGCTCACGGAGGCTTTTATCGTGATGCAAGTCTGCTGGTAGCGCTCCCAAAACGAAGGCATTGACCGCATCGAGTATTGTTTCGGACTCAACCTCCGCATCGTCGAAATCGCGATCAGCCACCGCCCTGATCAGATTGTTCAGTAAAAATCGGCTACCCGAAGATGGGTCAAATTTGCGCGGCATCTGGTTAAGTGCCGAGAGCGCGTTGTGGCTGAGCAGACGGGAGGGCATTGCCAGCGCCACCTTGTGCAGTGGCTCGTACACCTCAAACTGCGTCGCCTTTGAACTGTCCCAGACAAAGGTGTCACCGGCGGCAACCGTGTAACGTTCACCGCCAAACTCAATGTGCTCGCCCCCTTCGAGGTAGCTGAGCAATATGACCGAAGGCTCCTCGATGTTGTCGGCATGTCTCTCGGTACGATACCCTGAGCAGGGATCGCATCGACTCTCAATGACATTGATGTTGCCGATCACCTTATGACGAAGTGAAGCGCTAAACGGGCCACTAGGTGTTTTTCCCGGACACCAGTCCGAACCCTGCGCGGACATTAGCTTGTCTACCCAGGCCTCATAGGCATCCTCACCCCGAATACCACCCGATTCCCACGACTCTCTCACGAAACAGTTCATTTATAAGTCTTATTGGTCTCGCTAGAGACATACATTACCAACTAGAGCGATTTGGTCAAGTCAGCAAGCTTATCGCAGGCAACGGCCGTTTCACCCAGAGAAAAACCCCTTGTCCCTCTGAGCACAGGTGTACGCGGCGGGTGTGCATATACTGATTTTGTCGACACCTCGACTGTCTAAACACACCATAAGAGAGGACAGCGCATGCAAAGGCACACATTCCCCAACCCTAATCGCCTATCACTTGCTATTTTGACGATTTCTCTCGGCATCGGGATCGACGGCATACCCGTCGCCCTGGCACAAGGCGCATCACTTGAAGAAGTCATCGTGACGGCCAGAAAGCGCGATGAAAATCTGATGGACATACCGGAGTCGGTCTCTGCCATTGGCGCAGCTGAGGTTGAGCGTCGCAACATCAAAGGCCTTAACAAAATTGGATTAGCCGTCCCTAACCTAAATCTCTCGATGCGAACCGATGGTTACCCCAACGTAACCATTCGCGGCGTTGGTGCGTATGGCATGACCCAAGGGGTGGGCTTCTATCTCGACGACGTGCAACTCTTCAGTGACGCGTCGTCACGGTTTGGCGATATTGAGCGAATCGAAGTGCTCAAGGGCCCGCAGGGCGTTTTGTATGGTGGTAGCAATATTGGTGGCGCTGTGAAATACGTCAGCAAAACCCCAACCACAGAGGAAGTCGGCGGCAGACTGAAAGTCATGACAGGTGAGCAAGGCATCTTGGACATCGAGGGCGATATTAATATCCCGCTCTCGGATAAATGGGCGCTTCGAGCCTTCGCGTTCACTCGCGAGGATGATGGCTTCATGACCAACCCAGGTTCGCTCTCTCCTGTTTTTGGGGTGGACTACAATCAGCCCGAGGATGTGGGCGCCTTCGAACAATCCGGCGGACGACTGGTACTTCATGGCGACATCACTGATCGAGTTAGTATCACTGCATCTGCCCGATACAATGAATACGATGGTCCAGTGAATAATTGGGCCAGAGAAATGGGCACGCCAGGAAATCTCCAATATCCATTCACCTTAGATACCAATCTCAATCCGACTCATGAGAGAGAAACATTTGGCGCCCGCTTTGAGATCAATGCTGAATTCGATAATTTCGACTTCAAGAGCATCACGTCTTACACGGATACCGAGAGCGATCGCCATACTGATGTCGACCTGACGCAGCTGTGGTTTTTCAATACATTTAGGCCTGAAACCATGGAGGTCTTAACGCAAGAATTCCGTTTCTCGTCTAATTCAGATGGGCCCTTGCAGTGGGTTGGCGGGATTTATCTCATGGATTTCGAAGAAACCATGAATTCCTTTCTCGATTTTGGATGGATTATTCTCGAAGCAGATGACCCGTCAGTACACGTGCAAGTCCCCTTCGAAACACGGCGTGAAGATAAAGGCAACTTAGCGGCCTTCGGAAACGTGACTTACGAAATTGGACAGTGGGAATTGGGTCTTGGTCTAAGAATTGATCGATGGGAGTCAGAAGAAGAAGCCGTGGACATTGGACACTCTGCGTCCAAGGATGATGTAGAAGTTTTACCAAAGCTGTCAGTAACAAGACACTTAAGTGAAAACTCTATGACCTACCTCACTGTTTCGAAAGGCTTTGAGCCAGGAGGATGGGTCGGGATAGCTGATGGTGCACCACCGGTTTATGGCCCGAATGGCGAAAAAACCCTAGCGGGTTTTGATCCAGAAGAGGCAATTCAATACGAGTTCGGCTGGAAAGGCTCCTCTGCAGATGGACGCTTGCAAGCAACAGCAGCCGTATTTTTCATCGATTACGACAACCGCCAATTCGAATTCATAGTGCCTAACCCCAGCGGAGATGGCACTTTAATAGATGGTATTGAAAACATAGGAGACTCTGAGCAGAGAGGCCTTGAGGCCAGTATTACCTGGAGAGCTAGTGAATATCTGCAGATAGCGGCAGCTTATGGGTATATAAGCGCTGAGTGGGATGACAATACGATTTTACCCGACGGCAGTGCAAATCTTGGCGGCCAAACACCACCGCAAATCATTGATAAAAGTCTTTCATTGACAGCCAATTTCCAAAAACCTGCGTTCTCTGGATTCGATTGGTTGGCTAACTTTCAGCTGAGCCACAACGGAACTATGGAAGGTGGAAAGCCCTCTGGCGGGACCGTCACCAATCCAGAATTTACAGTTCTAAATCTGCAAGTGGGGTTAGTTTCAGACAGCTGGGAATTGCTAGTCAATCTAGATAACGCTCTCAACGAGAAGTACTATACCGACATCGAACCATTCCCTAACTTTGGTTTTGGTGGCTTAACCGGCACCGAGCCCGCGGAAATTATCATCGGTACGCACGGACACCCAAGACTGTTCACAGCGAGCGCAACTTACCGATTCTGATAAAGTGCTGAATTAAGCCAAATCAGCGGACAAGCTATGTCTGACGCGTTAGAGCTCGCCACGCGCGCACTGAAGCATTTCAACGAGGGCACCACCGATCTGGCGCCCTCGCAAATGCGCATCCCTCTCGCCGCCTATACCGACGAACAACAGTATCGGGCGGAGCGCCGGGCCGTCTTTTTCGAGTCGCCGATTGCGGTGGCACTGTCACTCGAGGTGCCCGAGCCCGGTGATTTCCAGACGCAAACGGTAATGGACATCCCCTTGCTGATCACCCGGGATCGCGACGGACGGGCTCACTGCTTTATCAATGTCTGCCGGCATCGGGGGGCCAAGGTCTGTCAGGCAGAAAAAGGTCATCAATCCCGATTCAGCTGCCCTTATCACGCCTGGACCTACAATAACCGCGGCGAGTTAGTAGGCATCTATGGTGAGGAGACCTTTGGCGATGTCGATCGCGACAGCATGGGCCTTACTGAGCTGACCTGCGATGAAAGCGCGGGCGTCATCTTCGTCTGCCTGACCCCGGGAAAGACATTCGAACTGAGTGAATGGCTGGGAGAATTTGAGAGCAAACTCGCGGATCAGGCACTTCATGACTGGCATCTGTATACCGAGCGCTACCTCTCTGGCGCCGGGTGGAAGGCAACCCTCGATGGCTACCTCGAGATCTACCACCACGACAGCGTGCATGGCAAAACCGTGGGGCCACACACAGTTGGCAACCTGCTGGTTCACGATACCTGGGGCGCGCATCAACGAATGACAATTGCCAGAAAAAACATTGGCGAACTCAACGAGTCATCCCCCGAGAACTGGACGGCACCCGAGGCCTATATCCGCGTGGTGCACTCGGTGTTTCCGAACCTTTCTATCTCTGCGATTCTGGGTGGTCAGTGCTTAATCGGTTTCATCTTCCCGGGCGAGACGAGCACCACCACCGTGACCCGCCAGCTCATCCTGAGCGCGAAGGCGCCGGCGACGGACCAGGAAGCAGCGGAAGTAGAAACTTTCAGTCAAATGACGCTGCAGGCAGTCCGAGACGAGGACTATGCCCTGGTTGCCACGGTACAGAACGCCCTGCACTCGGGCGCGAACGACAGCTTCCTGATCGGCCGTAATGAGCCCGCGGTTCAGCACTACCATCGATCCATTGCCGCCGTCTGCGGCACTGGCTGACTGCCCGCTCGCTAGCG
>ERZ802822.95-NODE-95-length-66536-cov-8.434794_pt1 | contig 66536 bp, 55 predicted proteins | sample MGYA00345649_ERZ802822 | MGnify/ENA primary metagenome ERZ802822 (study PRJEB30503, sample SAMEA104212359) | marine metagenome | biome: Westerlies Biome; feature: [SRF] surface water layer (ENVO:00010504) within the epipelagic zone...; material: water... | reverse complement strand
CAGCCAACGTGATTTTTGATCCTGCGATGCACAGTGCAATATGGCGGTACTGGCTAAGGCGTGTGAGGCGATGGGCAGCGGGCACAGACCCTCCGCAGCGGCCTCTAGCACGACGATTAGATCGATCCATTTGAGGCCAAGCCCACCATAGTTTTCGGGAATGGTCAGGCCCAGCCAGCCAAGCTCGGCAGCTTGCTGCCACAGCGCCTGATCAAAGGGTGTCTCGTTGGCGGTTATCTCGCGCACCCGTGTCATCGGGCAGGCCTCTTTCATAAAGCGCTGCACCTGCTCCTTCAGCAGATTCTGCTCTGCAGTAAATCCAAAGCGCATATGCTCTCCCTCGCACGCTTTGCCTATCGCCAACGGACGTTGCTCTCTGTCACGTCTGTAGGATGCCGATTAAAAAAAGGCCGCAACCAAACGCGGACTGATACTACCACCGGCTTTCGCGCTGGGTCATCATCGGCCCAGTTGTCTAATGAATCGAGCAAGGGAGAGAGAGGTAATGGATCAACTATTGGACTTCACTGGCAAGGTGGCCTTGGTCACTGGCGGTAGTCGTGGACTGGGTCGTGAGATGGCTCTTGCGCTGGCAGCGCGTGGCGCAGATGTGATCATCACCAGCCGTAAGGCTGATGCCTGTGAGGCAGTGGCCGCGGAGATCGAGGCGCTTGGTCGCAGTGCCATGGCCTATGGCTGTCATGTCGGTCATTGGGGTGAGATCGATGCCATGGTTGAGGCCGCCTATGCGCGCTTCGGTAAGATCGATATCTTGATCAATAACGCAGGCATGTCGCCGCTTTACGAATCGCTGTCGGCTATTTCTGAGGAGCTTTTCGACAAGGTGATTGGTGTGAATTTAAAAGGCCCGTTTCGTTTGATGGCTACCGTAGGTGAACGTATGGCGGCAGGCGATGGCGGCAGTATCGTCAACATCAGCAGTATCGCCTCGCTGCAGCCGTCGCCCAATTCCGAGCCCTATGGCGCTGCGAAGTCTGGTTTGAACGCGCTCACACGTTCCTTCGCCTTTGCCTTTGGCCCAAACGTGCGGGTGAACGCCATTGCAGCGGGCCCGTTTCTTACCGACATTTCTAAGGCGTGGGATATGGCGGCTTTTGAAAAACAAGCCAAGTCGCGTCATGCCCTGAAGCGTGGCGGTCAGCCTGATGAAATCGTCGGCGCGGCCCTGTATCTGGCAGGTCCCGGTGGCAGCTTTACCACGGGCACGGTCATTCGGGTGGACGGCGGTACGCCTTAGGCGAGCTGGAGTTGCAGAAACGCCGCTACGGCATCGATGACATCGATGTCGAAGTCTTTGTCGTAGAGCCGCTGCAGAGTGCCAAGCCCGCCAGGATTGGCAATATTGACCTCCATCAACGTGTCGCCAACCAGATCAATGGCAGCGAAGCCGATGTGTTGACCCAGCATGTCGGCGGCGAGGTTTGTCACGAGGCGCAGCTGCGTGGCGCTGAGTTCGGTTTTTGCCGTTAGCGCTTCTTTCGCTAAGTTCGCGTGTAGGGCATTGGTGGGTACCCGCAGATAGCTGCCAATGATTTGTCCGCCAACAATGAGCGTTCGGGTTTCTCCTTGAGCGATCTGGGGCAAAAGACGCTGCAGCACAAAGTACTCGCCGGGCTGTTGGCTCATGACCTGCCTCAAGTGATCAGTCTCATTGCTTGCCAAACGAATCACGCCCTCGCCAAAACTACCTGCCATGGGTTTGAGTACCCAGTCGCCGAGGTCTTCGCGCATGGCGGCGATCAGCCGCTCGGGCTGTGCCGCCATATACGTATCGGCAGAATGCTCTATCCAAGCCGCCTTGCCGTGTTTCATCACGAGGGCGCTCGGTGGATTAATCAGTTTGCGCGGGGGCAACTCGTTAAACAGATGCAGCCAGTCGAGAAAGCCTTGGCGCGGACCAAAGCCGATGGGCCAAACCAGATCGAATTGGGCGAGGGCATCGCCATTGCACGCTAGGCCTGCTGGGGTGCGATGCACCGCGCGATGTTCTACCTCACTGACCTGCCAGCCCCCAGCGCGAAATAGGCTGGGTAGCACTTGGGCGTTGTCGTTGCTTGCTTGATGCGCGACGCCAGAAGCATCCGGATTTGGACCGGGTGTGATCAAAAAAAGAATGCTCGGTGTCGGCATGAGGTTTAGCGAGTCGCTATGCAATGAGGTGGTGTCGCGAATCAGGCCATAAATCCGCTATTTGTGACAGCCTCAGGTTTGGTCTTATGATTCGCAGCCGTTAAACACACTGGTCATTCAAGTGAGCAATCAGTCTGACGCGCTGCCCGATTATTCGCTGTCACCAGAGCAAGTACCCTTGGTGGGCAGCTTGGTGCTGGAGGAAACCGAACGCGACACACTTAAGGCGCGCATTGCCGACACGCTGCAAAGCCGAGGCATGGCCTTGGTCGCCCACTATTACGTCGACGGCGACATTCAAGATTTGGCAGAGCAAACTGGCGGCTGTGTTGCTGACTCGCTAGAGATGGCGCGCCTTGGTCGCGATCATGCGGCTGGCGAACTGGTGGTGGCCGGTGTGCGTTTTATGGGTGAGACGGCAAAAATCCTCTCGCCGGAAAAACGCATTTTTATGCCAACCCTTGAAGCCGAGTGTTCCCTCGACCTTGGTTGCCCGCCGGACGCGTTCGCCGAGTTCACCGCCCAGCACCCAGATAGAACCGTCGTGGTCTATGCCAATACCTCAGCGCGAGTCAAAGCCTTGGCCGACTGGGTGGTCACCAGTAGTTGCGCGCTGGACATCGTCAGTAGTTTGAAAGCCAAGGGTGAAAAAATTCTCTGGGCGCCGGACAAACACTTAGGCCACTACATTCAGCAGCAAACCCAAGCCGACATGCTGCTGTGGAGCGGGGCATGTGTAGTGCACGAAGAGTTTAAGTCCAAGGCACTGGATGATCTGCGCAAGGTTCACCCCGACGCCGGCATTTTGGTACACCCGGAATCCCCTAGCTCGGTCATCGCCGGTGCTGACGTGGTGGGTTCCACAAAGGCGATTGTCGACGCTGCTGCGGCCATGCCTAACGACACCTTTATCGTCGCCACCGACCGGGGCATTTTTCATAAGCTGCGTCAGCAAAATCCGGGCAAGACGTTTATAGAGGCGCCAACGGCTGGTGACGGCGCTACGTGCCGTTCCTGCGCGCATTGCCCATGGATGGCGATGAACGAGCTACGAGCCTTGGATCGAGTGCTAAGAGATGAGGCCTATCGCAACCAGTGCGAGATTCACGTGGACCCGCTGTTAGGTGAGCGGGCCAAGCTGCCGCTAGATCGCATGCTCGCCTTTCAGGCGAGCTAGCAAGGCCTAGCCCTGGCTGGAACGGATTTCCGTGCGCAAATCCTGAATGCGTTGGGTCAGCTTGGCATGTAGTTGTCGATTGCCACCTGCGACCAAATTTTTTGCGTACTCCAAATGCTGGATGGCTCGGTGAGAGGCGCCGTTTAAGTAAAAGTACTCCGCGCGCGCCAAGTGCACCTCGGTAACGTTTCCGGCGAGGCCTGATGTTTCCGCCAACTGAAACCAAATCAGCGTGTCATGGGGGCGCTGTTTCGAAAGCTGTTTGTAAATTGCGTTGGCCTCACCAAAGCGCTCTTCGTCGATTAGCGTCTGCGCGAGCAGCATGGCAAGGGGGTAGCTGTCTGGGTAATAGGCGAGCGAGCGGTTTAGTACTGCTTTTGCTCGCTCGAGACGGCCTGCTTCAATCAGCACTTCGGCGAAGGCGGCAGTGTACAAAACGCTCTCGGCATCGTATCGATACAGTCTCTCGGCACGCTCCACGGCTTCTGCGTGATCGCCATTGCGGCTCAAGGCCAATGCCAAGCCATAGTTGCTGGCCATGTTGTTGGGTTTATCGGTAGCAGCTTTGCGGAACTTCGTGACATCGAAGGCCGGGTTGGTGGTGAATTTCTGTTCCGCACGAATCCGCGCGATTTGAAAGTCCAGCTCTTGCTCAGGGTCGATGGGCGGCACATCGGTGATATCCCGAGCCTGGTTCTTAGCATCGCTGATACGGCTCTCAGAGAGGGGGTGGGTCAGTAAAAATTCCGGTGGTCGTCGCGTAAAGCGATAGGCCTGCTGCATGCGCTCGAACATACGGGCTTGGCCCGTGGGATCAATATTGGCCCGCACCAAGGTGCTAAGCCCAACCCGGTCGGCTTCTTGCTCGCGTTCTCGGCTAAAACGCAGCTGGTTCGACTGACTGATGGCCTGAGCGGTAGATAACGCGGCAATACCAGCGTCAGCGCCACCTGCTGCGCCTACCAGTATCGCCGCCACCATGCCGATCATGCTGGGTATGGAGCTCGCCTGCTGCGCCTGTATGCCACGGGCGAAGTGCCGCTGGCTCAAGTGCGCCATCTCGTGGGCAATGACAGAGGAGTATTCGGCGGAATCTTGGGCGTAAATCAGCAGGCCAAGGTTGATGCCAATAATGCCGCCCGGTGCAGCAAAGGCGTTGATTTGTGGGTTGTCGACGACGGCAATGGCCTGCATCGGTTGCTGCATCTCTGAGTATTGGGCGAGGTAGGCAATATGCTGTTCAACGTAGTACTGAATCACCACATCGTCGGCCATGGGCAGCGCGGCATTCAACTGCTTGAGAAACATCGAGCCAATGCGCGCCTCCATTTGCGGCGACACGATGCTTGAAGACCCATCGCCCAAACTGGGCAAATCATGGGGGTTCGATGCCGCAACCGAGCCGGTTAAGCCGCACAGCAATAGCACTGTGCCACTTGCGACGCCCAAGCATCGCTGAATGATGCTTTTGCCGCCGCGGCTAAGACATTGGGGTGGTAACGCAAACATCACCAGATACTACTCCAACACGGTACGATTTGAATGACCCCGAGCGATAACATTTGCCCGCGACCGCTAACGACAACACGCAAAGACCTAGTTATGTCGGGTTTCTCACGCTCAAACGCGAGCAATTGTGCGGAGCCAGCGTTGGCCCTGTGTTACATTGGAAGCATGAGTTTGAATGATCAATCAGTCGACATATCACTCGATTTGCAGGGGTTGATGTGCCCGATGCCGCTGTTGAAAGCCAAGAAAGCGCTGAACGGTATGAGTGCTGCGCAAGTACTCCACGTGCTTGCCACCGACCCGGGCTCTAAGCGTGATTTCGAGGTCTTTGCGCAGCAAAGCGGCAACACGCTGCTTGATTGCGCAGAAGACGATGGTGTTTTTTCTTACCTGATTCGGAAAAAAGCATGAACTTTGTCGACGTGCTTGGCGGCTGGGTCAATCGTTACTTCTCACGCCCTGACGCTATTTTTCTGATCTCAGCACTGCTCGTCATATCGCTGGTGCTATATACCTTGGCCGGCGCCTTGGCGCCGGTACTCACGGGCCTCGTCCTGGCATTTTTGCTGCAGGGTCTGGTCGGGCGTCTCGAAAAGCTCGGCTCGCCTCACTTGTTGGCAATTGCGGTGGCCATGATCGTGTTGATCGGCACAGTCGCCACCGCAGTATTGTTAGTGGTGCCGCTGCTTTGGCAGCAGGCCGCAGATCTGTTGGCGTTGGCGCCAACTCTGGTCGGCATGTTGCGCGACGGTTTGTCCAGTCTTGCGGAAGCGTTTCCCGAGTTTATTACCGAAGAGCAAATTCTTGGCGTGGTCAACGAAAGCTCCAAGGAGCTTGGCAACCTAAGCGGCGTATTGCTCGAAAGCGCATTTTCTCAAGTGTTTTCGTTGTTCGGCCTGTTGATTTATCTGGTCTTGGTGCCGATCTCGGTATTTTTCTTGCTCAAGGATAAAGAACTGTTGATGGCGCACCTTGCTTCTCTGCTGCCCAAGGATCGGCCACTACTGGACGCGGTGGGTTCTCAGATGAACGCCCAATTGGGGAACTACGTGCGTGGCAAGGCTATCGAGATCTTGCTGGTGGGAACGGTTAGCTTCATCACGTTCCTTTTTTTTGGTCTTAACTACGCAGCCCTGCTTGGTGTGCTGGTTGGGATCTCGGTGCTCATCCCGTTTATCGGCGCGGCGATCGTTACGCTGCCGGTGTTTATGATCGCCGTGCTGCAATTTGGCTGGTCCTTGGATCTCGCCTGGGTCATGTTGGCCTACGCGGTTATCCAGTTTTTAGACGGTAACGTGTTGGTGCCTCTGCTGTTTTCCGAGGCAGTAGACCTACACCCAATCACCATCATTATTGCAATCTTGGCCTTCGGGGGACTGTGGGGCCTTTGGGGCGTCTTTTTTGCCATTCCCTTGGCAACCTTCATAAAGGCGATTTATGTGGCGTGGCCTCGTGCGCCAATGGATGCCGAGGTTTCCAACACCGCCTAGAAAGCTGCTGCGTCATGCTTCGCCCTAACCAAAACCGACAACGATGTTTCATTTGGAGTCAGTAATGAAAATAACGTTTGGCCGCTTAGGCATGCTTTTTTTTCTCTTCTTGCTTACGTCCTGCGCGAGCACTTTGCCCTTGGCTTTGTCAGGGCAAACGGTGCAATCGCCGTCTGGCGAGGATGCCGCCCCAGCGGCGGCCGGGGCATCGGCTTCTGCCAAGGAAGATGCAGAAGACGACGGTCTACCCACCATCGCATCGGTGGTAGAGGGCGCCGCACGTTTTGCGGGATTCTTCGATCTGTATCAAAGCTCGGATGATGGCGCAGTGTATTTGCGCATTCCCACAGACAATCTAGATCAGGAGTTGATCTACACCGCGACGGTAACCGATGGAGTGGTAGAAACTGGGCTATTCCGCGGGCAATACCGCGACAACAAGCTGATTAAGCTGCAGCGTCATTTCAATCGCATCGACATCGTGCAGCCCAATACACGCTTTTACTTTGACCCCCAAAGCCCGCTTAGCCGCGCTGCCGATGCCAACGCGCCGGATGCGGTGCTGGCGGTGATGGAGATCGTGGCCGAAGACCCCGCACAGGACGATCAGTCCCCTGCGGTGCTGGTGAAATTTAGCCCGGTATTGCTCAGCGAGAACTTGGTGCAAATTAAGCCCGCCAAAAGACCGGGCGCTGCACCCGGTGACGATCTGACCTTGGGCAAGTTCAGTGCCGAGCGATCCAAAATTTCGACAATGGCGAGCTACCCTGACAACACACTGGTTTACACCGACTATGTTTATGAACTAGCGGCCCCCCTCGCATTCGGAGGCGATGATGTCACCGACGCCAGAGCCATCATGGCCAGCGTACAGCACAGTTTCATTAAAGTGCCTGACGACGGCTATCAGTCGCGGCTTGACGACTATCGCGTGGGCTATTTCACCGACCGTGTGACGGATTTGACGAGCCGTGATCCAGCACCCTATCGCGATGTCATCAATCGCTGGAACTTGGTGAAAAAGAATCCCGATCAAGCCATCTCGGAGCCGGTGGAACCCATTACCTGGTGGCTGGAAAACACGACGCCCTTGGAGTTTCGGGAAATGATTACCGAGGCCGCACTGAGTTGGAATACAGCCTTTGAAGCGGCAGGTTTTCGCAATGCCGTGGTCGTCAAGCAGCAACCCGATGATGCGGATTGGGACGCTGGCGATATTCGCTACAACGTGTTGCGCTGGACCTCATCGGCGACTCCGCCGTTTGGTGGCTATGGGCCAAGCTTTACGAATCCGCGAACCGGTCAAATCATTGGCGCGGACATCATGCTCGAGTTCGCCTTTTTGACCAATCGGCTGCGCATTCAAGACTTACTCCAGCCCGATGATGCCATGCCGTCCGGTACGCCCGAGCATCACTGCGCCTTAGCCGCGCAAATGCAGGCTGACGTGATTTTTGCCCAGCATGCCTTGGTCAGTGCGGGTGCCGATGCGGCGCTCTCGGAGCGTCTGATTGAGGACAGTTTATACATGCTGATCCTGCATGAAATCGGCCATACCCTTGGACTGACGCACAACATGCGTGCAAGCCAACTGCAGCCCGACGTCTTCGATGCTGATGCGGTGGCAGCGCTCGGCCTCTCAGGTTCGGTAATGGACTACGAAGCGGTGAACGTGGCACCAGATGGCAAGACACAAACGTGGTTCTACCAAAAGCGGCCGGGCCCCTACGACGCTTGGGCGTTGCAGTATGGCTATGGTGAGTATTCCGATGCACAGCTGCAGCAGGTTCTTGCGCGCTCTACTGAAGCGGAACTCGTCTACGGTAACGACGCCGACGACATGCGCAGCTCTCGAAACGGCATTGATCCGCATATCAATATTTATGATTTAAGCAGCGACGCGATTGGCTATGCCGAAATGCGCTTGGCCCATCTGCGTACCGTGCAAGATCGTCTGCCAGAGCAGTACGAGGGCAAAACCTACCAAGGTCTTGTGAATGCCTTTGCCTCACTGATGAGTCAGTACCGGCGTTCAGGTGGCGTGGTCTCCAGATATGTTGGCGGTGTGCACATCAATCGCCAGCCGCCGAACTCGGTCGAAACGTTGCCGTATACACCGGTGGCTGCCACCGAACAGCGCCGTGCTATGCAGGTGCTGAACACCTACCTGTTCGCCCCGGACGTGTTGGCCGGTGCACAGTCACTGTTTGTCCGACTGCAGCCGCAACGACGTGGATTCGATTTTTACGGCGAGCCCGAAGACCCAAAAATTCATGAATCTCTGCTGCGCAGTCAAAAAAGTGTGCTCAGGCACTTGCTGCACCCGAACACGCTGCAGCGCCTGACCGACACGCAAACCTACGGTGGTGAGTATTCGGTCATCGAAATGTTGAATACGTTGACCGAGGGTATTTTTGCCGCAGACCTTGAAGGAGACGTAAACAGTTATCGCCAGAATTTGCAGGTGGAATACGTGGACATGCTGGTTGCCGCCATGAACCGCGAGGCCAATGGCCACAATATCCGGTCCGCATTGTTTGCGCAGTTGCTGGATTTAGCGGAGGCTTTGCAGTCGAAGATTCAGGGTTCGGATTTTGCTGGCTTAAGCGCTGCAAGCCAGGCTCACAGTCAGTATCTCGACTTTATCCTGCGTAAAGCGCTAACGGTCGACGAATAGAGCCGCCTTGGGTGGCTCTAACACCAATTGTTTAGCGTCCAGCCAGACAAACGTTGCCAGAGTAGAAGCCCCTGCGTACCATTTCGGCTTTACCATCTGAGCGAGCCAACGATATGTTGACAGGGAGCATTGTCGCTCTGGTCACCCCCATGCATGAAAATGGCGAGGTGGCTTGGGACGCGCTTGATGAACTGATCGAGTGGCACATCGCGAGCGGCACCCACGGCATTGTGCCCATGGGTACCACAGGTGAATCTGCAACGCTTGATACGCAGGAGCATCTGCAGGTAATCAAGCGCACCATAGATCGTGTGGCCGGACGCATCCCAGTGATCGCCGGCACGGGCAGTAATTCAACCGCCGAAGCCATTCACCAAACACGCGAAGCCGAGGCCGCCGGCGCGGATGCCTGTTTGTTGGTCACGCCTTATTACAATCGTCCGACCCAGGAAGGTTTGTTCCGTCACTTCGAAGCCATCGCTGCTGCTACGTCTACCCCGATCGTGTTGTACAACGTGCCGCCACGTACTGGGTGTGATTTGGCGGCGGTAACGGTTGGACGCTTGGCGGGCATTGAAGGTGTGGTAGGCATCAAGGATGCCTGCGGCGATGCCAGCCGGGTGACACAGATTCTCGCGGCAGTAAAAGATCAGGGCGTGGACAATTTTTTCGTGCTGTCTGGTGAAGATGCCCAAACCATGCAAATGATGGAACTGGGCGCGGTGGGCACCATCAGCGTAACCGCCAACGTGCTACCGGCCAAAATGTCCGCATTTTGCAGTGCCTACTTAAATGGCGATGTGGCCCAAGCGGTATCCTTAGACCAGCAGCTGCAACCGGTGCATGACATTTTGTTTGTGGAATCGAGCCCAACACCGGCAAAGTGGGCGCTATCGGATATGGGACGCATTCCGGGTGGCATTCGGCTGCCCCTAATACCCTTGAGCGCGGAACACCACGAAGCAGTCCGCCAACGCATTCAGGCAGCAGGAAACAGTTAATGAAAATAGCCCCAACTCTGGTGATGGTGACCGCTGCATCGATTTTGACAGGCTGCGGTATGTTGCCCTCAGTGCCCTTTATCGGCGGCGACGATAAGCCGAAAAAGACAACCTATATCGACTTGCGACCTCAGGCGCCGCTGGAGGTTCCTGCAGATCTGCGCCAAGTTGAGCCCAGCCAAGTGTCAGCGATTCCTGACATTGGCGTGCAGCGCAACGCTTCTTATTATCCGGACCGACCGCCGCTGCCCGATGCCAAGTACGCTTCAGACAATCGCGACGAGGTACGGGTGCAGCGCCTTGGCAGCCGCAGTTGGCTGGTCATTCCTGAGTCACCGACCACGGCATGGCCGAAGATGAAACAGTTCTTCGCAGACAACGGCATTGTGCTGGTGGATGACCGTCCGCAAGTAGGTCGCCTGAACACCGTTTGGCTCGAAGATGCTGGTAGTCCCGCCCGTGACGTTGTGCGTACCCTCGTGCAGCGCGCGCGTAGCGATGCGGGTCTGGAAATCGGCAAGGATCGATTCCTACTGCGCGTAGAACAAGGCATGCAGCCTCAATCGACCGAGGTGCATTTGCGTCACGACAACGACGATTTGAATGGTGTGGTGGAACCCGACATTCTGCGCGTGCAGGACGTGAACTCCGACTTGGTTGCGGCGGAAAAAGCGCTGCTGGAGCAGATCGGCGGCTACGTGGCGGCACGTGTGGCGGAAAGCACGGTATCTAAGGTGGCGCTGCAGATTGGCAGCCAGCCGAAAAGTGATATGCGGCGCAATGCCGACGGTATTCCCGAGCTGAGCTTCTTCCTCGATCGGGGCCGAGCACTCGCTTCACTGACACAGTCGCTGCGTAATGCAGGGGTGCTGATCAACAGCGAAGACAGCGATGCTGGGCGTTTCGATATCAGTATTCCCAACGAAGTGTTAACCGGCAAAAAGGGTGGTGGCATTCTCTGCCGCGTGACTTTTTCCTGTGGCTCGCAGAACGAGACCAACGTCACATTGTTAATGAGCGAAGCCATTGCCACGGATAAGGGCGACGCCTACAAGATCTTCGTGCTGCAAGACGGGCAGCTGATGGCAGATGCCGACAAGGCCCAAGAGATCTTGGTGATGATTCGCGAGTTCGCTACTTGATTCGACAGCTAAACTCATGGGCATAGCCTCATTAGGCAGCGGTAGCCGAGGTAATGGCACCCTTGTGGCCATTGGTGACGCCGTGTTTTTGGTGGACTGCGGCTTCAACCTTAAACAAACCGAGCAACGCTTAGCGCGGCTGCAGCTAAGTCCCGGCGACCTTACGGCGATACTGGTCAGCCATGAGCACAGCGACCATATTGCCGGGGTAGCGGCGCTGGCCCATCGCTACCAAATTCCCGTCTACGCGTCCTTCGGCACCCTGAAAAATGGCCCTCAAGACTTTACCTGTCAGGCTTTCGACGGCGATGTGCCCTTTGAGCTAGCTGGCGTCACCGTCAATCCGGTTGTGGTACCTCACGACGCCCGAGAACCGACGCAATTCGTCTTTGAGCAGGACGGTAAACGTGTTGGCGTGTTGTCCGATCTCGGCTGTATAACGAAGCATGTGGTTGATCAATTTGCCAACTGCGACTACCTGTTGCTGGAGGCTAACCATGATCGCGACATGCTGCTGCGCGGTAGCTACCCACCGGCTTTGAAGCGCCGTGTGGGCGGTGATTTAGGCCACCTGTCCAACACCCAAGCGTTTGAGCTGTTGCATCGAATTGCCCATCCGAACCTGCATGTGGTTATCGGTCATATCAGTGAACAGAACAACGACGTTGGCGTCGTAAATGCGCTTTTTGCTGAACTGGAGCCGAAGCTTGCCAGCCTGCATGTTGCTACCCAGCGCGAGGGTCAGGGGTGGATTGGCGAGCCGCCCATTACCCGTCAAATATCCTTCGATAAGGTGATGTAACATAGCGGTTGCCTGCCGCCATCTGGGGCAGAACAAAGCAACCGCGATCTAGGAATACACCCCATGCCGTCCATCAATGTCTCCATGGAGAACTTTCAAGCCGACGTTGTCGATGCGTCTCAGAACATGCCAGTGGTGCTGCTTTTCTGGGCTGAACAAGTACCGGAATCTGCCCAAGTCAAAGTCCTCGCTGAACTGGTGTTAGCCGACTACGAGGGCAAGGCCGTGTTGGCGCTTTCGGATGTGGCTCAAGATCAAAGCTTGGCACCTAGGCTGCAGGTGCAGGGCCTGCCCAGTATTCGCATCATTCATAAAGGAGCTATTGCCGAGCAGATCGATGGACCGGTGGATGAAGCACAGCTTCGCACCGTGATGGACGGGCTTACCCAGTCTTCCATCGAAGCCATGCAGGGTAATCTCGAGCAGATGATTGCGGCGGGTGACTTCGCTGCCGCTGCCGCGACGCTGCAGCAGAGCATTCAGGAAGAGCCTAATAACCAGGCGCTGAGAATCGAGCTGGCGGACGTGTTGGTGCGTAAAGGCGATTTGGACGATGCGCGGACTGTGCTGGCGTCCATTCCCGAGGACACCGAAGGCAGGCCCAGACCACAAAACCGGCTGGAGTTCGTCGAAGAAGCGGCTGCAATGGACAGTCTTGAGTCGTTGCAGGCGGCGGTCGCGGCAGATCCCCAAGACCTTGAGGCACGTTACGCCTTAGCGGTCGTGCAAATGGTGGCTGGCGAAACCGAGGTGGCGCTACAAATGTGCTTGGAAATATTGCGTGATGATCGCGAGTTTCGGAACGACATTGGTCGCCTCACCATGATTCGCATATTCGATGTACTTGGTAAGGGCAATGAGTTGGCCACGAAGTACCGCAGGAAACTCTTCAACGCACTGCATTAATGCATCCGAAATGCACTTCTGATGCCCGCCAGCGAACCCGATGGGGGCGGTTTAAGTCTTGTGCAGACTCGGAGTACAAAAATGTGGATAAAAATCGCTCGCTAACGATTAGTATTCGCGACCAAAATGCGTGCTTTTCAGGAATATTCTTACAGAAATATGACGTTATTAGTTAGCAAGCACTAACTTACGGTGGCTGTTTTATGCACACGCGCACGCAAGAAAACTGTTAGTGGCAAGATGCATGCTTTCTTTCTCATCAAGCTCGAATACATTCGTATAACCTATTGAAAAATATATATAAATAGGAATTCGAACACGTAATTTGGGTGACTGACGGCGGCGCTAAGGTAAAAAGCGCACATTTCACGCGCAAGTTATCCTCAAAGTTATCCACAGGGTTGGGTGCATTTCTGTGCACAAAAAGCATCCTACCTCGCCCAAGGGGAAGCGTGAGAAATTTGGTAACAGCGACAAGACAAATTGTAACGCGCTAAGTGCATGAGAACGCAGACGACGCCATGCGAAGGCCAGCAACAACGATACCGGTGCGGGCCAATTAGGATCGCTAACGCGCCCATGGTAAAACGATCATTCCAAGGCCAAGGCGTTGCCAACCATGACTGACTCAGAGCGAATCCCAGCAACCCCACCGCAGCGATTGCAGGAGACACTGGCTCGATATCAAGAATTAGGAGTCCGGCAGGTAAAGCTCGGCCTGACAGATATCGATGGGGTGATCCGCGGCAAATATGTGGGTCTGCAGAAGTTTGCTGGGCTCATGCACAAACAGGGAGGGTTCTGCGACTGCGTATTCGGTTGGGATATCGACGACCAACTCTACGATGCGGGTACCTATACCGGCTGGCACAGTGGTTTTCCGGATACTGGCTATCGATTGTTGGTGGAAAGCGAACGCTGGCTGGCGGAAGAGGAGTGTCCTTACTTTATCGCCGAGTTCGTGCAACGCGATGGCAGTGATCACCCACTATGCCCTCGTACGCGGTTGCGTACGGTGTTGGATAACCTCGCGGAGCAAGGCTTAACGGTGCGCGCCGGGTTTGAGTACGAATTTTTTCTCTTCGATGAAACACCCCATAGCATCCGCGACAAAGGTTATCGAAATCTCACGCCCATCACGCCGGGGAACTTTGGCTATTCGGTACTGCGAACTTCGGCGCTGGGCAAGGAGTTCACCGAGTTTATGAACTATTGCGCGGACATCGACTGCGAACTAGAAGGGTTGCACTGCGAAACCGGCCCCGGCGTGTGGGAAGCGGCCTTGGCCTCCAAATCGGGACTGGAAGCCGCTGACCGGGCGTCGCTTTTTAAGACCATGGCCAAGGGTTACTTTCAGCGCCGATTGATGTTGGCGACCTTCATGGCGAAGTGGTCGATGGACTATCCCGGACAAAGCGGCCACCTGCATCTAAGTCTCAGCGATGCCGACGGTCAAAACATTTTCTACGATGCAGCAGATCCCGCGGGTATATCGGCAAAAATGCGCCAGGCCGTAGCGGGCTTGCAACGCTACTTGCCAGAGTTTTTGGCCATGCTCGCGCCAACGGTGAACAGCTATACTCGTTTGGTTAAAGGTGCCTGGGCACCCACCGCGGCGACTTGGGGTATTGAAAACCGCACCGCTGCGATTCGTGTCATTCCCGGCGATCTGCATAGCCAGCGCATCGAAGTACGAGTGGGTGGTGCAGACGCTAACCCCTATCTGGTGCAGGCGGCGGCCTTGGCTGCTATGAATATCGGCATGCAAGAACAGCTCACCCCCAACGAACCAGTCGCTGGCAATGCCTATGAAGCGGAGGATGACTTGCCGCTGCAATTTCACTTTGCGTCAGATCTTTCGTCCGCAGCGAATCGATTTGGCGAATCCACGGCGGCTAAGAAGCAGTTCGGTGAAACCTTCGTCGAGCATTTCGCCATGACGCGTCGATGGGAAGCCAGCGAGTACCATCGCACCATCAATAGCTGGCAGCTCGAACGCTATTTTGAAATAGTCTAAGAACACTCAGGCCAAGGCGATCTCCTAATGCCCCTGCATCTCGGCATCCTACAAACAGATTCTGTGCTCGAAGATCTACAGCCGCGTTTTGGCGATTATCCCAGCATGTTCGAGGGTCTGTTTCGGGCGGAAGACCCGACAATGAACATCACGACCTACAACGTGCAGCATGCACTGCCAGACAGCCTTGATTGCGATGCGTATCTCATTACGGGCTGCAAACTCAGCGTCTATGACGACCTACCTTGGATTCGCGAGCTTGCAGAGTTCGTGCGCCAGGCGATTGCGGCAAAGAAGAAAATCCTCGGCATCTGCTTCGGCCATCAGCTGATCGCGCATTTCTTTGGTGGTGAGGCGGGTCCCGCGCCTGTTGGCTGGGCAGTGGGGGTGCAAACCAGTGACGTGGTGCTCAATCCGCGCTGGATGAACGCAGTAGGAGTACCGCCGTCCCAGTTAAATTTGGTCTCCAGCCATAAAGACCAAGTGCTGAAATTACCTGACGGGGCTGAAGTGTTCGCCACCAGCGATTTTTGTGAGGTCTCTGGATTCACGATGGGCAACGAGGTGCTCACCATACAAGGCCACCCGGAGCTCACCACGGATTATTCGCAGGCTCTCATGGGCGTGCGCCGACAGCTGCTGGGTGAGGAGGTCTACCAGGCCGGTATCGATAGCTTGCAAAAGAACACCGACGAGCGCCTGTTTACCCAGTGGATGCTGGCCTTCATCAACGACCGAGCTTCGGCAGATGAACGAGCGGAGGTCAGCCAACAACGTCATGGCTAAGGTACCCCGTGGTTTTGGACGATTCTTGTTGCGCGGCGCCGCACTGCTGAAAAACCCGCGTTTACTCAAACAAATGCTGACCAAGGCCGTCAGCAAGTTGGGCCGAGCTGAAGGCGGCCCGCTGAGTGAGGTAAAGGAGCAGTTGCAGCGTTTGATCGCGCTGCTCAAAGCCTATGTTTCTGGCGAATATCGAGAAGTGTCGACTCAGACGATGGTTACCGTGGCGGCGGCCATTGTATATTTTGTCGTGCCCTTTGACGGTATACCCGACTTCTTGTTCGGCTGGGGCCTGGTCGATGACGCCGCCGTCATCAGCTATGTGGTGGCGCAACTGTCCAGCGAACTCGAGGCTTTTGCTGTATGGCAAGAGGCTCAAGAGCAAGACGCTCAACAGCAAGAAGTCCAACAGCAAGAGGCTGACAAGCAAGATGCTGATCAAGACAAACTTCCACCAGACCGGCCCGAAGACGACAGTTAAAGCAACACACCCCCTGCACCTGGCCGCTGTTCCCTTTCGGGCAATTTTGCTCGTCTGCACTTTGCTCACAGCGACAGGACCCGCCTACGCCAAGCCGCTGCCCACCACAGATTTAACCGTCAAATACCGCGTCTACGCCTTTGGTTTACCGATTTGGTTTGATGCCAGCGTCGATGTCGACTTCGAGAACGATCAAGTGGCTATGACGAGCGAGTTGAAAAGCTGGCTGGTGAGCCTTTTTCATGAAACCAGCTTTACCTTCAGTGATTGCGACTACCAACCGCAAAGCTATACCAATAAGGGGTCCAGCCCGGGCTGGAAGTTCGATGATTCGCTGCAATATGACTGGGTAAATTTGACCGCTCAGTACCAGGGCTTCTTGCATCGCCCTAATGAAGATGAGCCTGTATTTCAAGAACTCGAACATGCGTTGGATGACCCGGATCAGCCGGGGTTCTACGTCGATAAGCTCACCCAGTTCTATGTGATGGGCTGTCACTTTGGCAGCAATGATCAAGACACCCCGCTGCTGCTGAATTACCTTGATGACACACTGGGGCGATATCGAGTGCGTATCGTCAAACGCGGCAAAAGAATCAAGGTTGCTGGCACCTCGTATTCGACCATCGAAGTTCAGTCGGAGCCTTTTGAGGCAGCGCCTGGCAGTATCCACCGTCGCGTCAATTACTGGTTGGCTCCTGATCTAGGCTACTTGCCGGTCTTAGTCAAAACCAAGATGGGCAGCATGCCGTTGAAGGTTAGGCTGACCGATGTTCGCGCCGCGGATTAACGACGCGCCTTTATCCCGACACCGTATTAGACCTCGCGTCTCAATTGCGCCACTATCTTTGCGCACGGCTGCACCCATCGCCGGTCAGCAGGTGTTGAAAGACGACTTTTGGGGAAGTGGTTTTTCTGCAATTAACGGCTCAGAAAGAAGAGGGGAGCAAGCATGGACTTTCATTTTGCCTCGGCATGGGAAATTGTTGCCGACAAATATCCCAACCGCGTCGCCACCATATCCGACGACAAACCGCTTAGCTGGAAAGAGTTCGAGCGACGCGCATCCTGCATCGCCAGCCTACTCGAGGAACACGGCCTCGGCGCAGATTCCAAAGCCGGCCTGTACCTACATAACTGCAGCGAATACCAAGAAGCCCAGTTCGGTATTTTCAAGGTGGGCGGTTGCCCGATTAACGTCAATTACCGCTACAAATCTGACGAACTCGTTTACTTGCTTGAGAACAGTGATGCCGAGGCGGTGTTTTTTCAGTCTTGCTACGCCATGCGTATCTGGGAGATTCGCGAGCGTCTGCCGAAGGTCAAACTCTTTGTGCAGATCGATGACGGCACCGAGTCGCTGCTAAAGGGCGCGGTGGATTATGAGCGTGCCATTCGTACCCACCAGCCATTACCCCGCCGCATACAAAATCCCGAAGGGGTTTATATGCTCTACACCGGCGGCACCACTGGTATGCCCAAGGGTGTGATGTATCCCGTGGGGCAGTTTGCGCAGTTCTTCTTAGCCATGGGGGCGGAAGGTCGTGGCATTCAACCGCCGGAAAATCTCGCGGCTTACGGTGATTTTCTTGAGCAAATTGACGAGCCCCCCATCAGTTTGCCGGCCTGTCCGCTGATGCACGGTACCGGTGTTTGGCTCGGTAGCGTCGCGCCCATGTTGCTCGGCGGCACAGTGGTGACGACCTCAAAGCTCGGACTCAATCCAGACAGGCTGCTGACCATGATCGAAGATCATAAAGTCACCGATCTGGTAATCGTCGGTGATGCCTTTGCACGGCCTATTTTGGGCGCTCTCGATGAGGCCGAAAAGCGCGGCACACCCTATCGGATTGAATCCCTCAAACAAGTTGCCTCCAGCGGCGTGATGTGGAGCACCGAGATTAAGCAGGGCTTGTTGCGCCATCACGACATGGTTTTGGCGGATGTCATGGGCTCTACCGAAGGCGGCATGGGCAGTTCCGTGATGACCCGAGAAGCCGCCGCCAGCACCGCAAAATTTGAGCTCAATGAAGGCGTCGCCGTCATCACCGACGATGACCGCATGGTGGAGCCGGGTTCCGGCGAAATGGGCAAAATCGCCACATCGGCCTTTGTGCCATTGGGTTATTACAAAGACCCGGAAAAATCTGCGGCCACATTTCGCGAGGTGAATGGCGTGCGCTACAGCTTCCCCGGCGACTACGCCACAGTGGAGGCTGATGGCTCTATCACCCTGTTAGGGCGTGGCAGCGTTTGCATCAATACCGCAGGCGAAAAAGTCTTTCCTGAAGAGGTGGAAGAAGCGGTTAAGCGCCACGAGAGCGTTGAAGATTGCTTGGTGGTGGGCTTACCTGATGAGCGTTTTGGTGAGCGCGTGGTGGCTGTCGCCTCAATCTATGAAAGTGCCAAAGTCAGCCCCGACGATGTCATGGGGTTTACTGCCGGGCATTTGGCAGGCTACAAGCAGCCCAGACAGGTTTTATTTGTTGAACAAGTGCGGCGCGCACCCAACGGCAAGGCCGACTACAAGTGGGCCAAGGGTGTTGCGGAAAAAGGTGTTTCTGAACAGGCTCTCGCACAGTAAGGCCAGATAGAACAAACGAATAACAACGCAAACAACAGGCACTTTTATGACGGCTGAGCAAAATTCCGATCTTCAACAAGGACCGCTGGCAGGGGTTCGAGTAGTCGATCTCACCAGTATGATTTCTGGGCCGGTGGCCACCATGATGTTGGCGGATCAAGGCGCTGACGTGATTAAGGTTGAAGCGTTGGATGGCGATCTGGTGCGCGGCGCAGGAGCCACCCGGCGCGGTATTACGTCGACCTTTATTTCCTCTAATCGTTCCAAGCGCGCGCTGGCGGTGAATCTAAAAACGCCCGAAGGCGTTGAGGCGCTTAAGAAGCTGCTCAAAACCGCCGACGTGATGGTGCAGAATTTTCGTCCGGGTGCCATCGAGCGCATGGGCTTTGGTGAAGACGTGGTGCGAGGTTTGAAGGACGACATCATCTTCGTTTCCATCAGTGGCTTTGGCGACGAAGGGCCCTACGCCCACCAGCGGGTTTACGACCCAGTCATTCAGGCATTGTCTGGATTGGCGGCAATACAAGCTGATGGCGAAACCGGCCGCCCAAAAATGATCCGCACGATTATCCCCGACAAGACCACTGCAGTGACAGCTGCTCAAGCCATCACTGCTGCGCTGTTTGCGCGTGAGCGAACCGGCAAGGGTCAACACATACGGCTTGCCATGCTCGACACCATGGTGGCCTATCTGTGGCCGGAGGGAATGGGCGGTTTCACCTTGGTGGGCAAGGAAGTCACCAACGCGCGCGCCCAGCTTTCACCAGATCTTATCTTTCAAACCCAAGACGGCTACATCACAGCAGGCGCCATGAGCAACAAAGAGTGGCGAGGCATGTGCACCGCCCTTGGGCACCCAGAGTGGCTAGAGGATCCGCGTTTTCTGACCGTCAACGACCGTGCGGTCAATGCGACCGAGCGACTGACTCTGACCGGCGAAGTCTTAGCCACCAATACCTCAGCCTATTGGCTGGAACGGCTCGATGCCGAAGGCGTGCCCTCGGCGCCGGTGCTATCGCGCGAGGACGTCATTACACACCCGCAGATTCAAGCCAACGATTTGATCCATGAGTACGAACACCCCATTGCCGGTCGCATTCGTCAGCCGCGTCCGGCTGCGCGGTTTGATCAGACGCCCTCGGGCATTCAGCGCCCGGCGCCGGGACTTGGCGAGCATAGCGCCGAGATATTGGCGGAGCTTGGTTATGCCGAAGAGGAAATCGCACGCCTTGTGGCGCAAGGCGTGCTTGGGGTGATGGTGGCTCCCGAGTAGCGGGGCCTTGAGTGCTGCTAGGTTAGTCGCTGGCTGCTTCCTTATTGCGATTCAGCCAAAGTTGCAGCATCAATCCAAGGCCGAGAATCGTCGCGACCAAGTTGAACGCGCCACCGATAAACGGCAGATGAATGGCAATCGTCACGATGAGTAAGCCCACCAGCAACGACAAAACCAGTCCCGGCTGTTTTTCGGGTTTCTCCAAAATAGCCTTACCGATCAGGTGCGCTACCACGATTTTTGCCAGATACCAGGCGGTAAGCCAGATTGCGATGGCAATAAACGAAAGAGGCAGGCCCACCACAGTGATGGCGACAATGACTGCCATGACCGGAACGCTGACCAGTGCGAGAAAACCCACGCCAGCGGTTTTTAGACTGTCTCGGGCATCACCCAAGTCGAGTTGCGCCAGTTTGGGGAATAGGGTCATTGCCAGCCAGCCCACGAGCAGCGCAGCGATAAACCACAGTGCGCTCCAGAGATAAAAGTCGTGGTGAGCCAGAGGATTGCGAGCCTGAAAATTGTCAGGCTTGCCCTGATAACTGATGTCGCCACGAATGACCGCGTTGCCACCCAATTCAAGCTCTTCCTCGCCGGGTATGCGATAAGACAGGTCGCCGCCGATTTCTGCCGAATCTGTGACCGTAACCCGCCGCGCGGAAAGCTCCACATCCTCACCGACATCGCCAGATATCGAGACGCGTTCCGCGCCTGCAAATAAATCCTTGGCGACGCTGCCAGCCATATCCAGTGACCCGCTGCCGCTGACCAGATTGCCCTTTGCGATCGTGTCGCGGTCCAGTTCAATCGAGTCGCCGGCGAGCCATAGATCGCCATCAAGCATGGCCGCCTCAAATTCCACCGAGTCGCCGGCCGTTACGGTCATGCCTGCAATGTTGCCGGTGACAAGTACATCCTCCGCAAAGGCGATTAGCGTGCCGGCGACATTGCCGGTCACGGTAACGATCTCGGCAGCGACAAAGAGATTGCCTTCGACGTTGCCATGCACGGTCACATCCTGCGCAGCAACGATTAAGGTGTCGTTGATGGTTTCTGACGCGTCGATGACCACAGCTTCTTCTTGGTGAATGACTTCGAGTGCGTGGCTGGGTGGTGCCATGCCGAACAACGTGACCGAGCCCGCGACCGTGAGCAGCAAGGCCGGAAAGATGCCCGGCTTGCGCCAAATGCTGCGCAGACCGAATAGTGCGAGTACACCAAGAACGGCGATAATTAACGCCAGATAGTTGTTAAGCATGTCAGCTCCTTTCTCTTGAAAAAATAAAAACGTTCGATTGGCAAGCGCGTAAGTGCTCGGTGTCCAAGTCTCAGTGCCCCATGCCACAGCGCTTAACACCAGTTCTTCAAACAAGGCTTTCCATGACCACTGCACCAGTCCAGTGACTAGGCTGGCCATAAGGGTGGCTAGAGTTAAATCGCGAAGCGGATGCGCACGGCGAAAACGCGATGGGTTCGGTGCCTGCAAAGACTGAGCGTCGGCACTTAGCGCTAACACTTTGCTAAAGCTTCGTGCTTCGGCTTGCAGGGTCGCCACAAGCGAACGGCATTCATGACAGGACGTTAAATGACTGGAAACTGCAGTCACCTGTCCTGCGTCCTCTTGCGGGTGCAGCGCAGATTCTGCGTACATCATTAGCTGCAGTTGCTTTGATGCGCCACGCCTAGCCCCCCTTTGTCGCTGCGGTGAGTTTCGCGCGCAGTTGTTGTTTGGCGCGCAGCAGCAGTACGCCAACGTGGCTGCGATTTAGTTCGAGCAGCACGGCGATATCGTCGTAACTCAGCTGTACCTGGTAGGCCATGACGAAGGGCAGGCGATATTTTTCGGGTAGTCGGTCTATGGCGTTATGGAGCAGCGATTGATTTTCCGCGGCGATCAAAACGTCTTCAGTCAGCGCATCTGCTGACGCAAGTTGGTCAAAATCGGCTTCCGCGCTCATATCCACCTCCTGCCATCGACCGTCCAACCGCAAGCGGTCAATGCAATGGTTGTGCGCAATAGCGGCGATCCAATGCCAGAACGGTTTGTCTGATTGGTACTGCCGAAATGTTTTGTAGGCGCGGGTAAATGTCTCTTGCGTCGCATCCTCCGCGCATTCATGGCGCAGCAGCAGTCGGCGGCACAGCGCAAACACTCTGGGGTAATACTCTTTGTATAGAATTTCAAAGGCAGCACTGTCGGCCATGAAGTTTTCCCAAACACTCGCAATGAATTACGTGCGAGAGAGCGAGTTATTACATCTTCAAGCGATGCGCGGCCGAGTTTTTACCGAAATGATCGTGAAAGGAGAAGCAGGTCACAGTATCTGCCCGCCATTGCCTGTTGGTGTGGGCAGGCCTGCCTTAGTGGGCGGTGTTCTGCGCTTTGCGCGACAGGCGTTCGCGACGACCGCCAACGGCAATAAAGAAGGGGCCAAGACAGCAGAACAGCATGAGCGCTGCGAGTACTTGGAAGGCAATTTGATAGCTGCCGGTTTGATCGTAGATCAGACCTGCAATGGGCGACGCGAGGAGCGCCCAGGGCATCTCCACAAAGCGCAGCAGGCCCGCAGCAGCACCGAAAGATCGACTGCCCAAGGTGCTGGAAATAGCGAAAGTGCGCAAAGGCGACATACCCGAGTAGCCGAAACCGTAAAGACAGCCCGCAAAGATCGCCGCTGCGGTTGACTCTGCGACGCTAAAAGACAGCAGCGCCAAACCCTGGCAGATCAGCGCTAACCATATGCTCACTCGCGCGCCGAGAAAGTCAGAGAGCCAGCCGACGACGGGCTTGCCCAAGGCTGCAAACAGCGCTGTCATCGACAACACCAAGGCAGCGGTTTCGCCATTTAGGCCAATGTCTTGTAGGTGCGAGAACAGGTGCAGCATCACTGCGGCGAACACACAGAACATGGAGCCGAAGATCACACTTATGGCCCAGAAGCCGCGATGCGTGAGCATTTGTCGCGTGCTCCATTCGACGCTGTCCTCGGCAATGGCCACCATTTCCTCGGGGTTGTCATTGACGTATTGCTGGCCATCGCGCACTTCGCCAATGTCTTCTGGGCGATCACGCAGGAATAGGTAAACCGCAGGAAACAGAGCCAGCGCTGTAGTGGCACCAAAAACAAGGTAGGCGTTGCGCCAGTCGATCGCCTCGATCATCGCATTCACCAAGGGCGGCATGACAATGCCTGAGAGTGATGCACCCATAACCGCGAAGGCTATGGCGCGACCACGCCAGTGATCGAACCAATTGATGACGGAGCGATGCCATACCTGTCCACCCATGGTGGCCATGCCAAGGCCCATGCAGACGCTGACCACGAAGTAAAACTGCACAAGATTAGAAACGTAGGCCAGCATTAAATAGGAAGCAGACACGATGGTGACGCCATAAAGAATGACCTTTCTGGGCGACCCGTAATCCAAATAGCGCCCTAGGTAGGGGGCAATCAGTGCGCCGGTAATGACCGCGCAGGAAAAGCCCATGGAGATACTGAAGCGATTGCCGTCATCCAGGGTTTCGGCAAGATGGGGTAGGAATAGGCCCCTAGAATAGGAATAAAACCCGGTGCCCAAGAATCCCAGCAGCGCAGACACGAGCACGACTATCCAGCCATAAAACCAGCCGCTGCTCGAACTTTGGTTATCGTTGTTGATGCTGCCCCCATGCTCCGGGCAGCCTGCCCGGCGTACGCGCTGAGCGGGTCGGCTCAGATACAAGCCAGAGAGCATAACCCACTTGGCTGACTGATGGCGCTTGGCACGCGCGCTAGCGCTTGTCGAGGGACAACTGCTATGTCCGCCGAAATGCCGGTGATAGACTTTCACGCGTTCACGAGGAAGACTTTGCGGAGGAGAAACCCACTATGGCGATGCAACATACGCCCTTACTGATGTCCAATATTTTAGATCGCGGTGCCACGGTCGCGCCCAATGAAGAAATCGTTACCTTGACCGAAACTGGCGTGCGTCGTCAGTCTTACCGAGAAACCCGTGATCGCGCGCATCAGCTAGCTCATGCGTTGGCTGGCGCTGGCATCAAGGTCGGTGATCGCGTGGGCACCTTTATGTGGAACGGCTCGCGCCACTTGGAGGCGTATCACGCCGTTGCAGGCATGGGGGCGGTACTGCATACGTTGAATGTGCGTCTGTCGCCAAAGGATCTCGAATACATCATCAATCATGCTGAAGACCAGATCATCATCGTGGACGCGGATGTATTGCCGCTGCTGGAAGTACTCAACGGCAAAATACCGACCGTGCGTAAAATCGTCGTCGCTACGGAAGACGGCTTCGAGGGTTGGTCTACTCAGCTGCCTGATGCCGTTGACTATGAAGCGTTCATCAATGGCCAGCCCACCCACTACGAGTGGCCGCAGATTGACGAAAATTCTCCCATGGGGCTGTGCTACACCAGCGGTACCACGGGCAACCCCAAGGGCGTGGAGTACGAACATCGCTCCCAGTACCTGCATACGCTCACCCAGTGCATGACCGACTCCATGGGTCTAACCGGCACAGATACGGTTTGCGGCATCGTACCCATGTTCCACGCCATGGGCTGGGGTATTCCATGGTCGGCGCTGATGTTGGGTTGTAAGCAGGTCATGCCCCATCGATTTATGGACCCCGCGCGCCTGCTGGACTTGATGGTGGCGGAAAAAGTCACGCTGTCTGCTGGTGTGCCGACGATCTGGCAGGGTGTGAAAGGCCTGTACGAAGCGAATCCCGATGCCTATGACCTGTCATCGCTGTCGCGTCTCACTTGTGGCGGTAGTTCTCCACCACCTTCCCTAATTCGCTGGTTCTGGGATGAGCTCGACGTGGAAATGATCCAAGGCTGGGGCATGACCGAAACCTCGCCACTGGCAACGCTGTCGCGCCGCGTCATGAAGCGCTCTCAACTGGCGTTGTCTGAAGACGAGCAATTCGAAAATGTCGCCAAGGCCGGTCAGCTGATGCCCGGGTTGGAGTTGGATATCTTCGATGAAGAGTTCAATCGTCTGCCCCACGATGGCGAAACGGTTGGTGAGATTTTGGTGCGCGGACCGTGGATTTGTTCTGAGTACTTCAATAATCCGCAGCCCGACAAGTTCCATGACGGCTGGTTGATCACCGGTGACGTGGGCAAGATTGACCCAGAGGAATATCTGATCATCGCCGACCGCTCGAAAGACCTGGTGAAAAGTGGTGGTGAATGGATCTCGTCTGTGGATTTAGAAAATCACATCGTGGGTGTTGAAGGCGTGGCCCAAGCTTGCGTGGTGGCTCAACCGCATCCCAAGTGGGATGAACGCCCAGTCGCCTTGGTCATCTTAGATGCCGACAAAGAGGTAAGTGAACAAACCATTTTGACGCACTGCGAAACGGCCTTCGCTAAGTGGCAGCTGCCGGACGAAATACTGTTTGTAGACGCGATACCGCTGACCTCAACCGGCAAGATGGACAAAAAAGTTGTACGCGCGGATCTTGAGTCGAAGGGCTATCAGCTGCCATCGCTGCGCAGCGAATCGGCGGGATAACGGCCAATACACTGGGTGGTCTAAGTTGAAGGGGTGTTGGTGACAACAGCCCTTTTTTTCGGCAAATGCGTGTCGATCGATTCGCAGCTGTACGCTATTGGAGGGGGCTCTCATGCTCGATAACACCCACGGTCAATTCTTTGACGCTGTCGCCAGCAGGCAGGAGTCGTCGACGGCTTTAGAGCATTCGGTGCCTGAACATCACAGTGCAGACCCATTCGCCTGCCCCTGTTGCGCAAACGTTTTTGCTGAAACCCTGCGGCTGGCGAATGTCGATTTGGCGGCCCAAGCTAAGCGCACCCCCGCCAGACCAGATCGCCTTGCTCCGCCTCCTATGCTGGTAACCGGAGCGCATATCATCACCATGAATGCCGCAGCACCGGTCGCTGAGGGCATTCTGGTCGAGGAAGGACGTATCGCTTGGGTCGGTCGTCTCGAGGACGCCCCAGCCGCTGCACAAGGGGTGTCGCGACTGGATCTTAAGGGCAAGGTAGTGGTACCGGGCTTTGTCGAACCCCATATGCACTTGCCGCCGCTGGCCATGATGCACGAGTTTTCCAACATCGGACCCAACCGCTTCGACACCACGGCAGCGGCGCTGGCACAACTTGGCGAAGATGCTCGGGCAACCCCTGCCGGGGAATGGGTGGTGGGCCGGCAGTTCGACCCATCGCTGCAGCAAGGACCGGACTATCTCACAAGGGATTTGCTCGATGCGGTGAGTACCGAACATCCCGTCTTCGTCTATAACACCTCTTTGCATCTGGGCTACTGCAATTCCGCTGCCTTAGAACTGGCGGGTATCGACGCCAGTACCCCGGATCCCCAAGGCGCAGAAATCGGCCGCGATGCCCAGGGCAACCCGAACGGTGTGTTGAAGGCGGGTCCGGCCATGGCATTGGTGGTCAGGCATAACACTAAGCTGAAAAACGGCAATATCGCCGAGGGCTGTTTGAGTGTGTTGGGTCAGGCCAACGCCGTTGGCATTACGTTGCTGGCGGATCAAGGCACCGGCATGTTCCAAGGCGTAAAAGAACTCGACGTTTACCAGAGCATGCGCGACAGCGGACGCATGACCGCACGGTTTCGCTACAGCGTCAGCCAAGCCATGGCGGCACGCTGGGACGACGTTGGCCTGCAATGGGGCGAGGGTGATGAGTGGGTGCGTCGCACCGGCTGGAAGATTGTGTCTGACGGTTCCAACCAAGGCCGTACCGGCCTACAGCGTGAGGCCTTTATCGGGGTAGAGGGCGATAACGCCCACGGCATGGCCTACATCGAAAAAGACGAACTCGACCAAGCGGTGGAAACCCGTCTGCGCCAAGGCTGGGCAGTTTGCGTACACGCTAATGGCGATGCAGCGATTGATCGGGCGTTAGATGCATTTGCCAAGGCCAAAGCCAAGGGGCTGGATCCTGCCGATCGTCGGTGTCGAATCGAACACTGCAGCATCTTGCACGACGAGCAGATTGAAAAAATGGCAGAGCTTGGCCTCTCGCCGAGCTTTCTCATTGGTCATGTGCACTACTGGGGCAAGGCCTTCGTCGAGGACATATTTGGATTGGAGAAAGCGTCAAAACTGGATCGCACTGGCGCTTGCGAGGACAAAGGCATCCGCTGGAGCTTGCACTCCGACGACCCTGTGACGGAAATGAATCCACTGCGCTGCATGGAAAACGCTGTGGTCAGAAATATGTGGCGCAGCGACGAGCTGCTGTCACCAGAAGAGCGCGTGCCCGCTGCTGCCGCACTGCGCGCCATGACGATTGATGCGGCCTGGCAGTGCCACTCCGATCATGAAGTGGGCAGTTTGGAAGAGGGTAAGTTCGCCGACTTTGTCGTACTCGACCAAGACCCGCTGACGGTGGCGCCAGAAACCCTAGGTAGCATTAATGTGCTAGAGACCTGGGTTGGTGGCGAGCAGGTATACGTTAAATAGCCAGGGGTTAGCCGCCTAGATCAATCCTTGAGCCTGCATGGCGGCGATTACCCCATCGTCATCGTGCATATGCTCCATAAACCGTCGAACGGCCGGGTACTCTTGCCATGGCTTGTCGGTTGCCTCGGTCCACCGAGTCATGGCGAACGCGTAGGGATCCGCCATGCTGCGACGATCTCCTACTAAAAAAACCGACTGTTCGAGCTTCTGGTTCAGGTGGGTCATGACCTGATCAATGCGTACCTTGGCAGCTTCGCGAACCGCATCTTGCGCACCCGCGTCTTGGCTGGTGGTAAAGCGATTGGGCACAAAAAAGGGAAAAAACGCGGGATGAAAATCTCCGCCTAAGAACGCTAGAGTTTCATTCATCTCAAAATGCGCCAAGGCATCCGCATCCTTGTTTGGGCCAAGCGTCGCCTCCGGGAAACTCGCGTTGAGATAGTTAAGAATCGCATCGACCTGGGTCATAACGCGGTAGCCGTCGACGGCCAACGCGGGTACTGCGCCTAGTGGATTAATTTTTTTGTAGGCTGCACTGCCCATTTCGACCTGCTCGGCCTCGAAGGGTTTGCCGATCCACTTGAGCACAATGTGTACGGCGAGGGCACAGGTGCCCGGTGCGAAGTAGAGCTTCATGGCGCGATCCTTGAGCAAAAACAAGATCGATAACGCTAGAGCGGGGGTTTGGTACGGTCAATTTGCTCAGTGCCAGATGCATCACAGAAACGATAACTTTTTGGCGCAGCGGCGCAGTCGAGCGAAAGCAGGCTTTGCGCAAATCCAGGCGCTAGCCTGCTTGAGGTAAGCCTTCTGTTGGCGTTGCTATCGCTGACTGCTTTTGACGGTCTTTGCGGCCCTGTCTGCGCTGAATCGCCGCATAGCTGGCGGGAATAAGATACAGGGCGATGATTGCAGAACCCGCCACGCCGCCCGCGATGGCTGTTGCCAAGGGTGGCCAGAATTTCCCACCGTTGACGATCAGCGGAATAAAGCCACCAATGGTGGTCAGCGTGGTTGAAACGATATGCCGAGAGGCATCGACGACCACATCGACCACGGCTTCCGTGTCGCCAGTGCGTGCCGCTTCATTCGCCTTGAGTGCGGAGAGCACGATGATGGCCCCGTTAATGGCCAAGCCCATCATGCCCAGCGCACCGATTAACGCCATGTAGCCAAAGGGGTAGCTGAAAATACGCAAACCCAGCAAGGCAAGACCAAAGCTAAGGATCGCGACAATGCCGATAAGCCCCGCTTGACGAAAAGAGTTCAGCGACAAAATCACCACCGCGGTCATCGCCAGGGCGAAAAAGACGAATACCGACACGATACTGCCGATAGATTCGGCGCTTTCCTCGGCGACGCCGCCAACACTTAAGCGATAGCCCGGTGGCGGCTCGTAACCTTGCTGCGCCAGCGCCTTTTGAATATCGCCCATAACCGTGTCGGGCAGGGTGAAGGGTTGCAGGAATGCCTGCACGGTACTTAGCCGTTCACCTTGGCGACGATCAATGGCCGAAGCCGTCGGCTGTAGTTGCCACTCGCCCAGCTCTTCCAATGGAATACCGTCGCCGCCCATGGCCAGCATGGGTAGGGTAGTGAGGTCAGCCATATCATTGCGGTAGCGGTCGGCGAGCTGCACGCGCACGGGAATTTGCCGGTTGCCTTCGAGCACTGTGCCGGCATTTTGTCCGCTGAGAAGCGCGTTGATGTTCTGCGCCAACTGGCCTGTGCTTATGCCGCTGGCGGCTGCCGTGTTCTCACGGGGCGCAAAGGCGAGCTTGGGCGCCGCTGTTGAGAGGGTGGCGCGGACAAAGGTGACCTTGGGTACACCGGCGACTAAGGCTCGCAGTCGCTGGGCCTCGGCTCGCAGTACAGCCAAGTCGGGACCGATAATGCGCAGCTCTATCGGTGCGTTGGTCGGCGGGCCTTGCTCAAAGGGAATGGCCAAGACCTCGGCCTCGGGCAAAGCTAGGGACAGATCGTCCTGCAGGGTTCTCAGCACCTTTTCGGTGTCTTCCGCCGAGGTGGTATTGACCCACCCTGCTGCAAAACTTGGCACTCGTTCGTTTAGCGATACCACGTTGTAGTAGACCCGCGGCGCACCTTCACCGATGGTCCAAAACGTATCGGTAACGTTGGGGTAACTGCGCAGAATGTTGTCTGCACGAAACACGCTGTCGCGGGTTTCCCAAATGGATGCCTGGCTGGGCAGCGAAATCTGAATTTGAAACTGGTTGCGGTCCACTGCGGGGAAAAACTGATTGGTCAATGTAGGCGACAGAGCAAAGCCAATAAACGGCATGATCAGGGCCACACCCACGCCGATTAGCGGGCGCGCAACGGCAACCTGCAAGGTTTTGCGATACCACCGACTCAGCGCTGGATTTGAGTAACCTTGCTGCCACCAACGGCCGCCACCGCGAGATGGCCAACGCTCTTCAATGTAACCGGCGAAGGCGGGTATGACCGTCATCGCCAAAAAGAATGAGCTGGCCACGGACAGCGCCACGGTCACACCGAGGGTGCCAGTAAAATCGCCAACACCCCCCGGCGCGAGCGCGATGGGCATAAAGGCGAAAACCGTGGTAGCGGTGGATGCGCCGAGGGGAATCCAAAGATGTTTGATGGAGCGATCAATGGCCTCACCAACGGATGCACCGCGCTGTCGTTTGAGCTTGTAGTCTTCAACCACGACGATGGCGTTATCGATTAACAGCCCAAGAGAAATAATCAGACCGGTCACGGACATCTGGTGCAGTGGAATATCCAAATACATCATGCCGATTAAGACCATGGCGGCGGAAAGCGGCAGCGCGATGCCCACCGTTAGCGCCGAACGTACGCCCATCATCCAAATCAGCACCAGTAGCACCAAGATCAGCGCGAACACGAGATTGGTGCCTAGCGACACCATACGGTCGCCAGTGTAAGTGTTCTGCAAGTACACAATATCTAGGGCAATACCGTCGGGGAGGCTGGCTCTCAGTTTACCTACCGTTGCCTCAGCAGCCTTGGTCCATGGCTCGATTTGCAGCCCAGGCTGCATTTTCGCGTTGACGAAAATCACCTGCTTATCGCCATGAAAGGCCAAACTGCGGGGTGGGTCGAGTGCGGTCTTGCTGACCGTGGCGATATCAGACACGCGCAGGGTTTGGTTGTTCGCGTTTACCGCCAGGGGAATGCGAGCGATGCGCTCTGTGGACTGCAGATCGGCCTGCACTTCAACCAGCATGTCGCTGGCACCCGAGCGTAGCCGGCCAGCAGGTATCTTGGTATCGGCGCTGGCAATTGCCGCAGCGACTCGCGATGCGTTCATGCCGCTCGTCACCAGTTTGAACGGGTCAACCGCGACACGTATTTCTTCTTCGGCCTCGCCCCAAGTTTCGGCGATCTCTGTGCCTGGTGTGTTGGCTAGGTTGATGCGCAGCGATTCCGCGACTCGAGACAAAATGCCCATCTGCGCTTGAGACGGATGCTGCCAACTGATCGCGACAATAATCGTTGACGCGATGGGTTGATTCACCTCCAGCTCTGGCTCGACAGTGCCGGGAGGCAACATGGGCACGGTATCGCCCAGTATGTCGCGAACCTGCGACCAAACATTATCGGTCTGCGCATCAGCGACAGATTCGTAAAGCTCGATACCGACCACCGATTGGCCCGCCATAGAACTGGATTTCAGCTCCTTAATGTCAGGAATTTCTCGCAGCGCAGTCTCGATAGGTTCGCTGATCAGGGTTTCCATGCGCAGCGCGGTTGCACCAGGCAAAAAGGTCACAACCATGCCGTAGCGCTCGGCCATCTTCGGATCTTCTTGGCGCGCCAGTCCGGCGAATGCGGCGCCGCCGAGCACCACAATAAACAGCACCAGCAGGGCGCTGACGCGCGGATTGGTATAAAAAAGGTTAGCGCGCACTGATGGTCATCTCGGCTGCCACAGGTATCACCCGCTGGCCCGCCACGATGCGCTGGGTACCGGTGGCAACCACGCGATCACTGGTCGAAAGCAACCCACGCACGAAGGCACGGTCACCCTCGTTGTGCACAATCTCAACCAGACGCTGCTGCACAGTATTTTCGGCATCGATGATAAAGACGCCCCAGAGCCCACGATCCATGGCAGTGAGGGCTTCAATGGGTACCCAAAAGCCGTCGCCGGGGACCCGCTGACGCAGCGACAGTTCAACCACCGCTCCCAGCGGAATGCGCTGCTCGGTAACGGTAAACACTGCGGTGACGGTACGCGTATTAGCGTTCACTTCGGGTAAAAGGCTGCGCAACTGCGCATTGGCCGTAACGTTCTGCCAGCTGATGGTGTAGGCATCGCCAATATTCAGGCCAGTCACCGCGCTTTCGGGAATGCCGATATGGGCCTCACGCTTGCTGGTTTCTACCAAGCTCAACGCTGGCGCACCCGGGCCGATTTGCGAACCCTCATCCACACGTCGCGCTTGAATCACGCCACCAAAAGGCGCGCGGATCTCCGCCTCGGCCAAGGCTACTTCCATGGCCTCCACGGTAGCCTGTGCGCGGCCTAGAGATGCTTCTGCCACCGCCAACTGTGCGCGGCTGGCCTGGTACTGCAAATACGCCTCGTCGAAGGCTTGCTGGGATACATTGCCGTTAGCACGCAGCGCACGCACGCGGCGTTCAGTGTTGGCGGCGAGTTCTGTCTGAGCGCTAGCAGCGCGTCGGTTTGCTGCAGCCAGCACCGCCTCAGATTGCGCCTTGCGCAAATCCGACGCCAATGCGCGGGTATCGAGTTTGGCCAGCAGCTGACCGGCTGCAACGGTATCGCCCAAGTCCACGGTGACCGCGGCGACTTCGCCACCCCGCTTGAAGCCGAGTTCCGCGCGCCGCGCCGCCTTGCTGGTGCCGGCATAAACACGATTGGTCGAAAACTCTGCTTGGGGTGTCACCGTAACGTAGGACACGGTGAGCTCGGCAAAGGACAAAGGCATGGCAATCAATAGGAGTATGCCAGCCCATAAAGGCGCCTGAACAAAGGCAGATGCGATGGAGAAAAAGCTGCGCATAATGTTTCTCGTTAGAAGCCAAAACGATGGCGAAGTTTAGGCAAAGCCCTTTATGTAAGCAATGCTCACATTGTGGTACGGTCGTACATTAGCGATAAAGATGCAGGTGCGGCGTGAAAAGCAGATCGAAATATCATCACGGCGGACTGCGCAGCGCACTGGTGTCCCTTGCTGTCAAAGAAATCGCCCGGGCTGGGGTCGAAAAGCTAAGCCTTCGATCTCTAGCCCGACAGGCCGGCGTGTCACCGACTGCACCCTTTCGCCACTTCCCCGACAAACAAACCTTGCTCGCAGGTATCGCAATTGAGGGCTTCGAAGAGCTCGCAAGGCGGCTTACCGAAACGAGCGAATCGAACGCAGGCATTGAGGAACGTTTTATTGAACTGGGCGCCACCTATGTGGGATTTGCCCAAGACTTTCCCGTGCACTACCAGCTGATGTTCGGCGCAGTACTTGGGGACTTTTCGGCATCCAAGGAACTGCAAGAGGCTTCGGCCGCCGCTTATGCGGTGCTGGATGCAACGCTTACAGAGATCAAGAACAACCAGCAACTAGATCATGATGTCGCCACGCTAGGGGGACTGGTGTGGTCAACAGTCCACGGCATGGCCTCACTGGTATTCAACGTACCCACAGCGCGAATGCCCAAGGCAGCCGATGCTGCGCCCCGACAGGCGGTGAAATCTATCCACGAGGATATGCGAGCGGCGCTGAAAATGGTGTATCACGGGATAACGCGTTAGAGCACAGCGCGTTGATCTTCGAGTAGCGATAGCCTCACAAAAATGCAATGTTCTAGGCCTTAATCGTGCGAGCGTGGATGCGGAATTGGAGGGGAATGTGATTATGCGTCGTTACGCTGCCTCGCTGCTGGTCGTTCTCATCAATTTGGCTGCTTGTGGCGGCGGAGGCGGTGGAGGATCTGCTGCGTCGCCGGTAGTGGGGTCAAGTCCTCAGCCGGTGATTCCCCAATCTACCCCATCACAGACATCGAATTCGGGTTCGGCGTTGCCTCGGGCAACGGCGGCGAGCGTTGGCGTGGCGCAAGCTAAGGTTGACGCTGTGCTGAACCACATCTTCGCTGATGCGGCGACGCAAACTGTACTGGTGAGCAAGAACGGTGTGGTCATCGGCGAGCGTTATGCCGAGGGTTATGGCGCGAATAGCCTAGGCACCAGTTGGTCGGTGGCAAAGAGTTTTTACAGCGCCGCTATTGGAGTTGCCATTGCTGAAGGCCACTTTTCGTCGGTGTCAGAGAAAGCCAGCGTGATGCTTGATGAGTTTGTCGGCACCGACAAAGAGCACATAACCCTTGAACAGATTTTGCGTATGCGCTCTGGGCTGGCTGCAAATACCAATGTGTTCTTCAGCGGTGATCAAACCGCTCATGCGCTGGCCAATACGCTGACGCGTGCGCCAGATTCGGCGTTCAACTATTCCAATGCGAATTCACAGTTGTTTGAACCATTGCTGCGCCGCGCTACTGGTTTAGATGCGCACAATTACTTGAGCCAAAAAATTTTGCAGCCTATTGGTATTGACCTAGCCAACGTTGGGTTGTGGATGGATGAGACCGGCACGCAGCCAATGACCTATTGCTGCATCGACATGCGCGCCGATGATTTCCTGCGCTTTGGTCTGCTGTATGCCCAAGAGGGTCGGTGGGATGGCGTGCAGGTCGTACCGCAAAGTTATGTTGCCGCCAGCCTTAACCCGGTTGGCTTCTATGGCTATCAGTGGTGGGCAATGAATCAAACGTATTTCAATCGCGCGGTATCTGGTGACATCAGGTCTGCCATTGGTTTGCACGGGCAACGCATTCTCATCTCCCCTAACAGCGACATTGTTGTCGTGGTGCTGACAAAGTACCAACACTTCGCCAATCAGGGCTATGTGCTGAACACGCAGCTAAACTTTCCAGATACCTGTTCGGCTCGCAACAACTGCCCTTCCCAGCAACCCGCCAGGCCAGAGGTGCCGAGCTACAACCTTTATGAGTTGGTTGGACTGGTCGCTGCGCTGGGTGAGGAATAAGGTTGGTGTTCTAAACTGGCGTTTTACTTTTGGAGGGCTTATGAAATTTAACAACCGCATTACCAAACTGCTGGGTATCGAAACGCCTATTGTGCAGGCGCCCATGGGGTGGATTGCCCGCTCCCAGTTAGCGTCCGCTGTCTCTAATGCCGGCGGCTTAGGCATTATCGAAACGTCATCAGGCGAGCTGGATGCTATTCGCGAAGAAATTTTGAAAATGCGCCAGCTCACCGACAAGCCTTTTGGTGTGAACGTTGCTCAAGCCTTCGTGCGCGACCCTGACATTGTGCAGTTCATCATCGATCAGGGGGTCAAATTTGTGACGACCTCGGCGGGTAATCCTGCGCGCTATACCGATCAGCTTAAGTCCGCGGGCTTGACGGTGTTTCACGTGGTACCAAGCCTAAGTGCAGCGCTCAAGGCCGTTGAATGCGGTGTGGATGGTTTGATTGTTGAAGGCGGCGAAGGCGGCGGTTTCAAGAACCCCCAAGATGTTGCCAGCATGGTGTTGTTGCCCTTGGTTCGCTCCAAGGTTGATGTGCCCATTATCGCTGCCGGTGGGTTTTTAGATGGTGGCACCATGGCTGCGGCCTTTGCCTTAGGCGCCGAAGCAGTGCAAATGGGTACTCGCATGGTCTCGGCAGCGGAGTCGCCGGTGCATGAGAATTGGAAAAACGCCATCGTTAACGCCGAAGAAACCGATACGGTCTTTTTGAATCGTGCCCATTCACCAGCGCTGCGCGCCATTCGCACCGAGAAAACCTCTCGTCTAGAATTTTCCACAGACAATGTCATGGGTGAATTTGGCACTGCTACAGACCTGTACTTTGGCGGCGATATGGAAGCCAGTATCGCGCTGACCGGTCAGGTGGCAGGACGCATTGATGCCGTGCGACCGGTTGCTGAGGTGATCGCTGAAGTGCGCAAGGAATTCTTCGAGGTGGTGGACACTCTGGCCCAGCAGTATTTGTAGAGATGAACGCTGCGCAGTCGATATTGCAATGCAGAGTGTGAGCTAGATCACTGAACAGCTCGCGAATCGTGTTCGGGGCAAGCAACATCCCGCCAGTGGATTAGGCTAATCGAATCCTTGTTTTCGTCACGGGTACCGAAACGATGAGTCGAATCTTAATGCTCCTAACGATCTGTATGAAAAGAACCACAATGGCATTGACGGCATGCTCGCTGTTATTTGGGCTTGGCTGCGCGATGCCATATGACGAACCGCCTGCCGAGATTTTGCAACCCACTGAGGGTCTGAGAGAAGGTTTCGTCGGCCTCACAGAAACTCAAGCCAGAGCGTTGGCTCGCAGTCGAAACGTGCCGTTTCGCGTCGTGCAACGAGATGGCAAAGACTTGGCGGTGACCTTTGATTTTCGGCGGGGACGCGTCAACGCCGAAGTGCGCCAAAATGTGGTCGTCGCCTATTCGGTTGAAGGAGAACAAAGCAAACCCGCCGCTAAACCCGACCCAGCGGGTGAAACGTTGTCAGTCCCGGGCGCCGGCAATATTGATCCTAGTTGCTTAACGTTCTTCGATGGCTGTAATCGCTGTGCGCGCATTGAACCGGGTGCGCCTGCAGCCTGCACGAAGATGGCGTGTGCCGAGTACGCGCCGGCACAGTGTTTGGATAAGGAAAAAGCCCCTTCGTCCTGAAAAGCAACGAGTTGTTGGGCAGATTTGGCGTCCTAGCTGCTGAGGTTTGTAGATTCACCTGTCGGCGAACCCCAGCAACATCTCGCTCATACGGTCAGTTCATTGAACTAGATAAATCGCCCGCTGCCATAAATGCCTCCACCCGAGCCCGTACATTCTCGCGAATGTTCATGTAGTAAAAGGCGTAGTCGTAAATATGGTAGTTGCCCTTGCCGAAGGGCCGAGCGCCATAGTTTGGCGAGCGTATGTCAGTGACGATGAGTTGCCCATCCTGACATTGTGCGTCGGCGACGCCGGGTTCGATGCGGCTATCCTCGTCTATGGCGATGCTGCCCAGATTCGCTTCGTGGGCCGCATGCGCTCCGTCAGTCGACCAAGTCAGTGGGTTCACGCAGACATTGTTCGATTGCCCGAGGATCTCACAGGCACCCTCACAGGAGCCGGCAGCCATCGTGTTCCAAGAGACTTGGCAGCGCGTTTGGGTTGCGTGCTCGCATGTTGGCAGGCCGTTACTGGTGTCTACGGCAAAACCGATGGGGTATGCCGCGACCAATCGATCTTCTAGCGGTGTGCCGGTGATTTCTTCCTCAATCAATCTGTCGAGGTGGTGACTGCCTTGGCTATGGCCAGCTAACACCAGTGGTCGGCTTGGGTTCTGCTGCGCGAAGTGGTGAAAGGCAGTGCGGACATCACTGTAGGCGAGGGCTAATGCTTGGCCACCGCTGGATTCAGGCTCTGGGGCGCCAAAGCTTGAAAGTGTCGCCTGTCGGTAGCGAGGCGCGTAGACATCGCAGCAGCCGTTAAAGGCGCTGGCCTGAAAGCGCATTACCCAGCTGTCAGTGCGCTGGTTGGTGGTCTCGTGATCGAGTGGTTGGTTCCATGTGTCATTGCTGAGGTAAGTGGTTGGGTGCACGAAAAACACAGCAACATCGTGCTTGGCGATTTGATTTGATGAGAGTTCTGCTGGCAGGAAGTCGGCGGCGTCCTCCATGCTTGGCAACGATGCCCAGTACGCTGTGTCGCTGTAATCAGGCGCCGCTGGCGGAACGGTGTCGGCAAAGCTCTCGCTCGGCTGCAGAAAGTAAAATGCTGCAGTCATCAACCACGGGCTGTTGACGAAAATCACGCCGGCAATGATGAGCACGGCGAAACTAATACCGGTAATTTTCCACTTCCCCATCGCTCCCCCCGGGCATCCGCCTAACCACGCGCGCTGCTTATGCGCGCTGGTACGCTAGCGCTTGGCCATAGGGCCCTTCTAGCACCCGTTGCCCATCGTAGCGCTGGTGACCATTGACCCATGTTCCCGCTATGCGGTGCTTGAATGGATAACCCGCAAAGGGGCTCCAGCCGCACTTACTCAGCACCGCGTCGTCCTCTTTCGCTGCGTTGGGTGCAATCATTGTGATGTCAGCGAAGTAGCCCTCGCGCAGGAATCCCCGTTCTGCCACTTGATACAAAATGGCTGGGGCGTGGGATGTTTTGCGCACGACTTGTTCAATGGAAAACGTGCCGTCCTCGACGCGCTCCATCAACGACACCAGCGCATGTTGAACCAGCGGCAGTCCGGCAGGCGCCTTGGCGTATTTGCGGCCTTTCTCTTCTAACGTGTGCGGGGCATGGTCTGTGGCGATAACATCGATGCGATCTTCGGCCACAGCCTTGAGCAGTGCCGCACGATCTTCGGCGGTTTTGATCGCCGGATTGCATTTGATAAATGCGCCACGCTGCTCGTAGTCATCGGCGCTAAAAAACAGGTGGTGGACGCAGGCTTCGGCGGTAATGCGCTTATTCTCCAGCGGCCCAACCTCAAACAGCTCCATTTCTTTGGCCGTGGTCAGGTGCAGTACATGCAGCTTGGTGCCGAATTTTTTCGCAAGCCCCACCGCCAGTGAGCTGGATGCGTAGCAGGCCTCTTCAGACCGAATGTTCGGGTGTTCGCTGAACGGTACATCCTCGCCCCATTTTTCTGCCGCGGCGGCTTCAGCGGCGAGAATCATGGGCGTGTTTTCGCAGTGAGTGGCCACCAGCAAATCTGTGGCGGCGAAAATGCCTTCCAGTGTGGTTTGGTCATCCACCAGCATGTTGCCGGTGCTGGCGCCCATGAATATTTTCACGCCACAGGTCAGGCTGGTGTCAACACTCTTGACGGCTTCGAGGTTGTCGTTGGTCGCGCCCAAGTAGAACCCGTAATTGGCCGCACTGCAGTTCGCTGCGCGCTCGCGCTTGTCGATTAACGCACTTTGCGAAATGGTCAGCGGATTGCAGTTGGGCATTTCCATGTAACTGGTAATACCGCCCGCGACGGCTGCCGCAGATTCGGTGCGAATGTTGCCCTTGTGCTCAAAGCCGGGCTCACGAAAGTGCACTTGGTCATCGATCATGCCCGGTATCAGGAAGGCGCCTTGGGCGTCGAATACCTTGGCGTCTGCAGGGGCAGGCACATTGATGCCCTTAATACGCTCGCCCTCGATGACCAGATCCCCTTCGGTGATGGTGCCTTCGTTAACAATGCGGGCATTGACGATTCGTTGGTTCATGATCGGATTTTAACCTCGGCTTCAATTTCTACCGGAACGTTGAAGGGTAGTTCCGCCATACCCACGGCGCTGCGCGCATGTGCACCGACGTTGGTGCCAAAAATCTGCAGCAAGGTGTCGGAGCAGCCATTGATCACCGCTGGAATCTGCGTAAACCCCGGTGCGGCATTGACCATGCCAAAAACCCGAAGCCACTTTTCAATGCGATCTAACTCACCGACATGAGCCTTGATGCTCGCACATAAACCTAAGGCGATGCGCCCAGCAATAGCGTAGGCCTCTTCAGGGCTGACCTGGTCACCGACTTTGCCAAATGGTTTGCTCATGGCGCCGCTCATATCTGTGGGCACATGCCCAGACAAATATAGGTGGTCGCCGTCCGCTCGCACTAAGTCGAAGGGCAGGGCTGCGGTATTCATCGGTTGGGGCAGCGTCAGACCCAGTTCAGTCAAGCGGGCTTCAATGCTCATGCGCCATGCTCAATAGTGAATGATCACAGACTATAGAAGGTTAGCGCCGTGGAGTACTAGTGTCCGAAGCTTTGCGTGTTTTCATGTCCATGGCTCCTGCATAATGTCGAAATGAATACAGCAGCTCAGCAGTCGATAAGTGCCGACAACCTAGCCAAACAAAGCAGCGCCCATGGTGCGGTGCTCGAACGCCTGCGCGGGATGTTACCGGCAGCCAGTGTCATCACCGACGCGGCAGGTTTGCGGCCATACGAAACCGACGGGCTTACGGCGATACGCGAAATGCCTTGGGTGGTGGTGTTGCCGGAAACCGAAGCGCAAGTGGCGGAGATTGTGCGCTGCTGCGCAGAACACGGCGTGCCAATCATACCGCGCGGTGCAGGCACGGGCCTTTCGGGTGGTGCCAGACCCCATCAACAGGGAGTGGTACTGGGCTTATCGAAGATGTCGGCCATATTGGAAATCGATCCTGAAAATCGCATCGCCAAGGTGCAACCGGGGGTGCGTAATCTGGCGATTACGCAGGCTGCTCAAACACATGGTTTGTATTACGCACCAGATCCGTCGTCACAAATCGCCTGCAGCATTGGCGGCAACGTGGCGGAGAACGCGGGTGGCGTGCACTGCCTGAAATACGGCCTTACCGTGAATAATGTCCTCGGCGCCAGGGTGGTGATGGCCTCTGGCGAGATCGTGGAACTGGGTGGTGTGCTTTACGACAACCCCGGCCCAGATTTGCTTGCGCTGATTTGTGGCTCAGAAGGCATGTTGGGCATTGTTACGCAGGTGACGGTGGCCTTACTGCCAGAGCCTGAAACTAAGGCGGTACTGCTCGCGGCGTTTTCCGAAGTTGTTCAAGCAGGCAATGCGGTTGCTGCCATTATCAGCGCTGGGATAATTCCCGCCGGCATGGAGATGATGGACAAGATGGCCGTGCAGGCAGCAGAAGCCTTTGCCAAAGCAGGTTACCCGCTGGATGCAGAGGCTATCCTCATCATCGAGTTAGATGGCGCGGCAGCGGAACTTGCGACTTTGAATACGCAAGTGACGGACATTCTGCGCGCGTATGGGGCCTATCAAATTGATGAGGCTCACGACGCCACACAACAGGCGCGACTGTGGAAGGGACGTAAGTCGGCCTTCCCGGCAATTGGTCGCCTGTCGCCGGATTATCTGTGTATGGACGGGACCATTCCGCGCAAGGCGTTGCCCAAGGTGCTCACCGAAATTGACACCATATCCCAGACCTTTGGGCTGGCTGTCGCCAATGTATTTCATGCCGCTGATGGCAACCTGCACCCTCTGGTACTTTTTGATGCCAACGTGCCCGGGCAGACCGATCACGCCATGGCCATGGGGGCTAAAATTCTAGAAGCCTGCGTGGCGGCAGGGGGCACCGTCACCGGTGAGCATGGTGTGGGCGTAGAAAAACTCGACACCATGTGCGTTCAGTTCAGCAGCGAAGAACTGCAACAGTTCTTTCGTTTGAAAGCAGCGGTGGATCCCACCGAACTGCTTAATCCGGGCAAGGGTATTCCCACGCTGACCCGCTGTGGGGAACTCGGCGGCATGCATGTGCATAAGGGGAGGTTGCCTTTCCCTGAGCTGGAACGCTTTTAGTGAGCGCAGACTACAGCGCTGGCTTCATTGAGCAGATCAAGGCCGCCGCAGCGCACCAACAGCGTTTGCAGATCAAAGGCCATGGCAGCAAGGCCGAGTGGTTGCCGTTAGCCAGCGGCGACGATTTGTTAGAGCTGAGCAGTCATAACGGCATCCTGCAGTACGAGCCTGAAGAGTTGGTTTTAACCGCGCGGAGTGGCACCTCATTGGCAGACATTGATGCGGTGCTGGGGGAGCGTCAGCAGATGATCGCCTGCGAACCGCCACAGCTCTCGCCAGGCAATGTCTCCCAAGCAAACGGTAATGATGCGCTAGGCAGCGGCACGCTGGGCGGAGCGGTAGCCTGTGGCTTAAGCGGGCCAGGCAGACCTTGGCTCGGCGCTATTCGTGACGCCGTGCTTGGTGTGGAACTGATTAACGGCGAAGGCGAGTACCTGAAGTTTGGCGGTAAGGTGATGAAAAACGTTGCCGGCTACGATGTGTCGCGGCTGCAGGCCGGAGCCTGGGGCGCGCTGGGCATCATGTCTGTGATCAGCCTGCGGGTGCAGCCTTGTTTTGCCCTTGAACGTACGCTGAGTGCCGAAATGTCCGCGCCTCGGGCGCTAGCGCTGTGCGCAACATTAGGCGTGCGCAATCTACCGATCACCGGCACTGCCTGGATTGAAGGTCAATTGCACCTGCGATTGGCGGGCAACGACAGTGGGGTGGCCGCGGCGTGCGTGGCGCTGGCCGAATTTGGTTTGCAGGTAAATGCGGACGACGAGGATTTATGGCGGCTGCTGAAAAACCAAAACCATGGCTTCTTTCAAAAAGCCGCTCAGCGGCAGAGTGGCGCAGCAAAGCTCTGGCGGCTCGTGACACCCTCTGCGGCGGCGATGCCAAATTTCCTCTCGGACCCGAATAGCGATGCCCTAGTACTTTGGGCGGGCGGACTGCGCTGGATTTACCATGATGATGCGCAGGCGGTGGCCGACTACTGTCGGCAGGTGGGGGGCTGGTATTGGGCCATTGGTGAAGCAATGCCAATCGACCCCATGCAACAGCAGATCATGGCTCACTTGGCCAAGGCCTTCGATCCCCACGGCGTATTTGCGAGTCCTCTCAACTTAAATGCAGCGGCTGGCGAGGCCTAATGCAAACCAATCTGCCAGAGAGCTTTATTGCCACCGACCGTGGTCGGCGCGCGAATGAGATTTTGCGTAGCTGCGTGCACTGCGGTTTTTGTAATGCCACCTGCCCAACGTACCAACTGTCCGGTGATGAGCTGGATGGCCCTCGCGGGCGCATCTATTTGATTAAGGAACTCTTTGAAGGAGTGCAAACCCCCGAGCGCGTCACCCAGCACCTCGATCGTTGCCTAACCTGCCGCGCCTGCGAAACCACCTGTCCTTCAGGCGTTGCATACGGCGAATTGGCTGATATCGCGCGAGTGCATATTGGTCCTCATCGTGCGGGCATGGCGGGGGCAATGCGGCGGCTATTGCAGTGGCTGGTGCCCAATGCTTCTCGTCTGCGGTTGCTCTCGCGCATTGGGCGCTACTTCACTTTTTTGCTGCCCAAGCCCTTGGCAGCCCAGGTACCCAAGTCGGTCACCCGAGGGCTGCGTAAGAACACCAGCGGCACCAAACAGGTATTGCTGCTGCAAGGCTGCGCACAACAGGTCACCACGGGCGGGGTGAATGAAGTGCTGCAAAGCGTGCTCGGTCAGCTTGAGATCGGCGTCGTCACTGCGCCAAGCGAGGGCTGCTGCGGCTCGCTGGATTTACATTTGGGCGATGAGGCAAAAACACTCAAAGCCGTGCGCAACAATGTGGATGCTTTTTTTCCGTTGTTAGATCGCGTCGATGCCATCGTCTCCACCGCATCTGGCTGCGGTGTCACCGTAAAAGATTATGGTCGACTGCTTGCTGATGATTCGAACTATGCCGATCGGGCAGCTCAGGTGGCGGCAGCCACCGTCGATGTCGGTGAATACCTCACAGGCGTAAGCAGCGCTCTGCAACCAAGATTTCCCGGAAAACGCATCGCTTGGCACCCCCCCTGCAGCTTGCAACATGGGCAGCAGCTGGAAGGCATTGTGGAGACCCTGCTCACCGGTGTTGGTTACGAACTGCTACCGGTCACCGATGCGCACTTGTGTTGTGGCTCCGCTGGTACCTACTCGGTGCTGCAGCCACAGTGGTCAACCCAGCTGCGCAGCAACAAGTTGCAGGCCTTGCAACAGCATCAGCCCGACCTGATCGCGACCGCCAACGTCGGCTGCCAAGTTCACTTAGCCGACGGCACGGACACTCCCGTACTGCACTGGATCGAATTGCTGACTTAACCTAGTCTTGGGCGACTTTAGATCCTGGGGAGGGGATAAAGATGACTCAAGACGATCAGGTCGCTTCTGCTGGCGACTATGGATTTTTGATGTTCCTCACGTTGCTCAACGTGATGAATTTTGTTGACCGCCAGCTGCTGGCCAGTTTCGCGAACTGGATCGTGCCTGATCTGGGCCTGTCGAATACTCAGTTTGGTCTGCTTACTGGCCTGATCTTTATTTTCTTCTACTCCATTGCCGGCGTGTTCATGGGCGTCCTTGCCGATCGCGTGAATCGCACTCGATTGATCGCGGCTGGCTTGGCCCTGTGGAGCGCCCTAACCGCGCTGTCGGGTATGGCCAAGGGCTTTGTCAGCTTAGCCATACCGCGTTTATTCATTGGTGTCGGGGAGTCCATCATGACGCCAACGGCCATGTCGCTGTTGGCGGACCGATTTCCCGCCAGCCGTCTAGGATTTGCCTCGGGCGTTTATTACATGGGCGTGCCCATTGGCGTGGCTGCCAGCTTGTTTGTCGTGGCCTATCTTGAGCCCATATTGGGTTGGCGCGGGTGTTTCTATGCCTTGGGGGCGGTTGGTTTGGTGCTCGCGGCGATCATGTTCTTTTTGAAGGAGACCCCGCGCAAACACGAGGTAGAGGCACTGGCCAAGAAGCAAGCCAAGAAGCAAGCCGAGAAGCAAGCCGAGAAGCAAGCCGAGAAGCAGGCTACGGAAGCCGGTGAGGCGGCAGCGGCAATCCAGCGGCCGACGGTGAAAGAGATGCTCGCCATTTTGCTGGAAGCCTTTCAGAACTCGCCAGCACTGTTGATGACGGTACTAGGCGGGGTGGCCTTTCACTTCATTCTGGGCGCGGCAACCTTCGAGCAACTCTGGTTTGTGCAGGAACGCGGTTTTGATCGCACGGCCATCGCCGAACTCAGTGGCTGGCTGGCCTTTGCTGGTGGTATCGCTGGCAATCTGTTTGGCGGCGTTGGCGGCGACTGGTTTTTGCGCAAGACCGGCGTGGGTCGGCCGATGTTCCTGTTTTGGATCATGCTGATTTTGACCCCCATCTCCCTCTATTACCGAGTGGTAGAACCCACATCACTGTTCTTCATGTTCGGCATTTTCATTGGCTACTTTCAGCTTGGCTGTTTTTACGGCCCTACCTTTGCAACGGTCCAAGAACTGGTGCCGCCGCAAATTCGCGGCACGGTGGTGGCCTTTTACATACTGTCGCTGAATTTCTTCGGCTTGGGCCTTGGTGTCACCGGTGGCGGCATCGTCGTGGACTGGATGATTGCCGAGGGCATCGCCGAGCCTTATACGATGACGCTGCTGGCGTTTACCGCGCTGTCGCTGATCGCAATTCCATTGTTTTATTTCGCGGGTCGACGTTTCGAGCGGGACCGCGAAGCCCTGTACGCATCCTTGGCCTAGTGCAGCGTACCAATTGATTCTGTTTTAGAGGGAGAGATAACTTGGCTGAAGAACAAGAAATAAAGGCGGATGAGCAGCCGCCACAGGATAAGCATCAGGCGCGTGTCGACACCTTGATGCAGTCCTCATGGTATCGCTGGTATGCCCTGGGGATCTTGGTGCTGGTGTACTGCTCAAGCCATGTGGATCGTCAGATCATGGGTATTTTGCTCGAACCCATCAAACTGGAGCTGGGTGCCAGCGATACCCAAATGGGTTTCTTGATCGGCCTCACTTTCGCCATTTTCTACGCTACCTTGGGTATGCCCATCGCCATGCTGGCGGACCGTACCAACCGTCGCAACATCATCGCCTTGGCCACAACGATTTGGTCGGGCATGACCGTGGTATGCGCCTTTGTTGGAAGCTACGCCCAGCTTGCCATGGCGCGTATCGGCGTAGGCATCGGTGAAGCCGGTTCCAGTCCGCCATCACATTCCATGATTTCCGATCTCTTTCCCCAAGCCCAACGGGCAACCGCCATGGGGATTTTTGCCATGGGTATTAATTTAGGGTTGCTTATCGCCTATCTGGGCGGCGGCTGGATGAGTGAGCATTGGGGTTGGCGCACCACGTTTATTGTGGTGGGTTTGCCCGGCATTCTCATTGCGCTACTGGTGAGGTTTACGCTGATTGAGCCACCACGAGGTGCGTCCGAGGCGGCCAAGCAAGATCGCGCCAAGGCCCCGGGGCTGGGCGAGGTGTGGAAAACCATGCTCAGCACTCCGGCCACCCGGCATGTGGTCTTCGGCTCCGCCTTGGCCGGGTTCGTGGGTTATGGCATGACCCTCTGGCTGCCCGCGTTTTTCGTGCGCTCACATGACCTTAGCCAGAGTGAGACGGGTTTAACACTGGCCCTGATGTCGGGCGTCGTTGGTGGTATTGGCACCTTTACGGCGGGACGTTTGGCGGATCACTTGGCGAAACGCGACCCGCGATGGCTCGCTTGGGTGGTGGCCGTGGGCAAGGGCGGCTTGGTGCCGTTCTTAGTGGGCTTCTTCTGGATGACAGACTTTACCTCGGCACTGATGCTGTATTTGATTCCGGCGTTTTTTGCTGGATTCTATTTGGCACCGACCTTCGCCATGGTGCAGCAGCTGGTGCCGGTGCAAATGCGCTCGGTAGCCGCGGCAATCTGTCTGTTCCTGCTGAACATTATCGGTATGGGCCTAGGACCACAGGGCGTGGGCATTTTAAGTGATGTATTTGCCGCAGAGTACGGCAACGAATCGCTGCGCTACTCGCTTATGGTGTTTAGTTTGGTGAATCTGTGGTGTGCCTACCACTACTTTCAGGCGGCAAAAACTCTGCAGCAAGACACCCAGCGTGTGGCGGATGCTCAGGCGGCAGTTTAGCCGCCCTGTACCGTTTCGATGCTCGCGATGCTGAGCTGAACTTGTCCGGACCCTGGGCGCAACCCAGTACTGACCTGCGTGACTTGGCCGGGGCTTAAGACCACCAGGCGCTGGTTATAGCTGCGCGAGATACCTTGGGCATCGACGAGGCGAATCTGCAGATCGATACCCATCAAGGTGCGAGGGGTTTTGTTGGTGGCTTCGATCAGCACCTTGCCGTCTGCGCCAATTCCCCAGCGCAAACTCACCAGGGCCGCCGGATTGCTCTTGCTGCGCAGCGATACTAAGGAGGTGAGCGCGGTTTGACCCGCTGCGCCGGAATCTTGCGCGGCCCGTGCGTACAGTTCTTCCGCTCGCTGTAAGTTACCTTCGCGCTCGGCAATGGCGCCCAGCGTGTTGTAGGCCTCGGCGGTTTCCAGTAACTCTAAGCTGCGGTTGAGTCGGCGTTTGGCCTTGGCGATGCGGCCTTGCCGTTCGTTAATGACCCCGCTGCGCATCAGCGGATAGAAGAAATTCGGGTTTAAATTAACGGCCTGATCGTATGCGCGATCCGCCGCGTTCAGGTCGTCTTCATCTGCTTCAATATCACCGAGTAGTGCGTAGAAGTGTCCTTCTCTGGGTTCGGAGTCGATGGCCTGCTGCACTAGGCGCCTTGCGGCTTTCAGTCGATTGTCTGCTACCGCCCGGCGTGCCTCGTCATAGGCTTCGTAGGCAGGTTTGCTATCGATCAGCCGCGCCATCATTTGCTCATAGCGCTGGCGGCCCTCGATACCACCACTGGGTAGCGTGGCCGCATGTTGGCGATTGGTCGCAACGCGCTCTTGAGACGGTGGATGGCTGGCGAATAGACCCTCTAAAAAGTTGGCTGCTTTGCCGTCTTTGAGCGCCACAAAGGTCTGCTGTAGCTCGACGGCCCCCTGCGGGTTGTAGCCTGCCCGACTCATGTAATTCATGCCGTAGACATCGGATTCGCGCTCATCATCGCGTCCGTACTTCGAGTTGATCAGCGCGGCACCGGCGCCAGCACCGATGGCAGCCACCTGACCGTAATCACTGTCCTTGGTGGCAATACCGGTGGCCAGCACTGCGGCCTGCAGCATGACGCCGCGTTGCACCGCTTGAGCGCTGTGTTTGGCGGCAGCATGTACGATTTCGTGTCCCAGCACCGCAGCCAGCTCGGCCTCGCTGCCCAGTTCTGTCAGCAGCCCTCGGTTGATGGCAATTTTGCCTCCGGGCATGGCCCATGCGTTGGGCACAGAGTTATTGATGACAGCGAATTCGTAAGGCAGGTCTCGGTCGCTCACCGCGGCGAGCTTGTTGCCAACCTCCTGAACATAGGCCTGTACCAGGGGGTCGGCAACGTAGTCTCCGCCCTGACTTTGGCGCGCAGGCAGATAGTTTTGCGCACCGGTCTTCAGTTCCCAGCTTTCAGAGACAAGACTGATCTCGCTTTTGCCTGTCACGGGGTTGGTCGCGCAGCCTGATAGCACTGCGGCCAGAAGGAAAGTCGGCAGGGCGAGTTTGGGAATGCCTGTTGCGACTAAGTGCTTGATGGATCGAGAGTTTTTCACGATAGACCTCAATCAAATGTTGGATCGTATTGGGTTAAGCCTGACGACTAGCCGCTGCCTCGCCCGTAACGCTGGCGGATGTTCTGTGCATCGCTGTTGCGTCCTTGGGCCTCATAAACGTTAGCAAGCTGCAGCCAAGCCGCAGTCTGCTTGTTCCGCTCGCTGCCTGCCAGAGCAATGGCCTTACGAGCATGCTGAAATGCGATCTGGGTATCACCTTGATCCAAATGCGCCTTACTCAGGCGTATCCACAGCTGTGCCTCTCTGGGCTCGATGCGCACGGCTCGCTCGAGCAGCACGATGGCAGTACCCGGCTCCTCGTCACGAAGTGCGGTGTTGGCCCGGGCGAGCAGTGTTTGTGCAGCGCTACTGCGCGGCGGCGCAATGACCGGTGCTGGCGGTTTTTCGGCCTTGGACTTTTCGACGCGGGTCGGCTTTGTTGCTTGAGGCTTGTCCCGATCCTTGCTGTCGATAACACCGACGTTGCCGCCGGTGCTGGCACAGCCTGATACCAATGCGACCAAGAGGACGAAAATCGCACCATTAAAGAGTCCGTGAATTGACGGATATCGCGCGGTCATGTGCTCAGCCCTTGTTGTGTCTTGTCCGGAAAACGCTGTTAGCCGCTTGCGCTATGGCCGAAAGATGGAGCGCAAACGCTCGCCAAGACTCGGTTTTAAGCCGCAGCCGGGTTTTACCTGCAAAGTATCGGGCTGGCGAATGGGTAGTACAACCACATCCGCGCACTTGGCCGTCGCCTGTAGCCCGGTGTCGTATTCAATCGACTGCAGATTTTCACTGATGGGCGGTAGCAGAGGATCTGGACCATCGAACCGCGTGATCGCATTCCATAAGCGCAATGCGCCAGATGTGCCTGTCAGCCCGGTCGGTTTGTTGTCGTCGCGGCCCACCCAGACCACGCTCAGGCGGCTGTTGTCGAAGCCCGCAAACCAGCTGTCGCGATTGTCGTTTGATGTTCCGGTTTTACCTGCGACTCCCTGCTTCGCAAAGGGTGAGCTACGACCAGTGCCGCGCTGCATTACCAGCTGCAGCCCTGCGTTAAGACTGGTCGCGGTCTCCACATCGATGGTCTGGGTGACATCAAAGGGGTGGTGAGAGAGCGGTGCTCCCTGCTCGTCGAGCACGGCGATGACGCTTTTGGGCGGCGTGCGAAAACCGCCGCTGGCAAAGTTGCCGTAAAGCTCGGTCAGCTGCAGCGGCGACATGGGCTCTGCACCCAAGAAAAAAGATGGATACGGGTTTTTCGGCGTGTAGCCCACCAGATCTCGAAAGCGATTTTGTACGGTGGATAACCCAACTTGGTTGCCCAAATCAACCATGGCCAAGTTCAGGGACAGAGCCAGTGCCTTGATGATGGGTAATTCGCCGCGCGTTTTGCCATCGTAGTTACGCGGGCTCCACGATTCACCATTGGGTGGGGTGAGAGTAATGGCTGCATCGTTAACCGCACTGGACCACTCCAGATCGCTCTCCAGCGCACTCAGCACAATCAGCGGTTTGATCACTGAGCCGACCGGGCGCTGAGCATTAATCCCTCGGTTAAAACCATCTACTCGACCCTGCCGACCGCCAACCAGCGCCAGTACCTCACCGGTTTGGGTGTCTGTGATGACAGCGGATGCTTGGAGGCTGCCGGGTTCTTGTCGGCGCTCTTTTTCGATTACACCAAGTGTCGTGCTCACCGCCTGCTGTGCGTTGGCCTGCACTGCAGGATTTAGCGTCGTAAAGATGCGTAGGCCTTGGGTGCGCAAATCATCGGCGGAATAACGCTCGCTGAGCTCGATTCGCACGAGATCCATGAAGGCGGGGTAGTAGGCGCCACCGCTGTTCGGACTGTCGACCACGCCAAGGGGCTGGCCAATGGCGTCTTGATGGATTGCCGTTGAGATTAAGCCGTCGGCCAAAAAGGTATCGAGTATGCGATTACGGCGGCGCAGGGTGCGCTGCGGGTGGCGAAATGGGTTGTAGTACGACGGCCCTCGAATGATGCTGATGAGGGCGGCAATCTGATGGGCGGGCAGTTCGTTCAATGGCTTATTGAAATAATACTGCGCTCCGAGCCCAAAACCGTGGATGGCGCGGGCGCCGTTTTGGCCGAGAAAAATCTCGTTGATGTAGGCGGTGAGAATGTCTTCCTTGGTGAAGCGTAGCTCTAGGATTACCGACATCGCGAGTTCGCGCAGTTTGCGCTCAATCGTACGCTCGTTCGTCAGAAAATAGCTTTTGACCAGCTGCTGCGTCAGCGTGCTGCCGCCCTGTCTCGCTTCGCCGCTGCGAAAATTCACCAGCGCCGCACGCAGTATGCCGGTCACACTGAATCCCTGATGCTCATCGAATGCCCGATCCTCAACGGCTTTCAAGCCGTCGGCCAGCAGTGCGGGCACCTTGTCTGGCGTTAAGATCACTCTGTCTTCGCCGTGGGACGGAAAGAAGCTGCCAATCACCGCGGGTTCAAGACGCACCAAATCCAGCGGTCGGTCTGCGTACTTAAGTCTTTGCAGGCGGTTGCCCACAAACATGACGGTGATGCGCATGGATGGTCTGGGCGAATCCATGAAGCTAAAGGCTCTCAGGTGAATGGACACGCCACCGGCGATGGGCTGAAAGCTTCCGGGTTTGGATAAGTCGGCAGTCTGGCGGTATCCCAGTCGCCTCAGCTCAACCTGCAGCTGTGCATTGGTTAGGCGTTTGCCGGCATACAGTTCCATGGGCTGGGCATAAACCTGAGCCGGCACAGACCATCGTCGTCCCTCGAAGGTCTTGCTGATGCTGCGATCAAGGTAATAAAGGTAACCGCTGCCGACCAAGACAGCGAGCAAGCCAGCCCAAAGCGTCACTTTAAGCAGGAAGCGAAATAACCAACGGCGCAGAGTCGCCAGCCAGCCCTGACCTGATGACGTTGTTTTGGCTTTAGTGGTGCGGCGCCGGGTTGCGGGTTTTTTGGCCATGTAGGATCTGTATTTTTTCGCTGCTGGAGCAAGACGCTTAGAGCGCAGAAGGGTCGCTAATTTTTGCCGAGGCCGTCAATGCAATTTTTTCGGATATCGACAGCATCGGATATCCCCGAATATATACCGTTGGTCTGGTTTACTGGCCTTTCAGCCGAATAGAGAGTTTAAACGTCGACTAATGCCCATTGTTGTTGAACGGTTTCGACAGATGGAATTGCGGGATGTTGGAACGAATCAGCGGTATTCGTGTAAGTAATGAGTGGTTTCCTCTTCGGGCATCGAGTACAGGTCTACTCTCTCTTCTCTTGATGCTGTTTAGTCAGCACCTTTTAGCCGATGGCGTGTCCTATCGGTATGTCGAGTTTGGCGCCCACCTTGGTGAAAGCCTTGGGGCTGACAATCGGGGCATAGGTTTCGATGGCAGTTACGATCTTGGCGACCATGTCTTTGTGACAGCAGGTTTTTTAGCAACAGATATAGAGACCCAGATTCAATCCGGCGCGGAGTTCTATCGTCTAGGAGCAGGGTTACGGGCCGGCATGTCCGATTCTTTGGACGGCGTGCTGATGGTGCACTACGCCGATTTGGATGTGGACGTTCAGCTGCCCAATGGCGTGAACGCAGGCCTTGGCGCATCCGGTGCCATGATCGAGACAGGAGTCCGGGGCCGAGTTGGCAGTTCCTGGGAATATACTGCTCTTGCGACCTACGTCGATTGGGCTAACCGGGGTCTTGGGTATCGAGTTGGTGGACTCTGCTATTTGGGACAATCTCGTTTCTCGCTAGGCTTACATTTTGCGCACTATGAAAGCGAATGGGATCGGCTGGAGCTCGGTCTGCGCTATCGTTTCGATTAACGTCGACATCTTATAAACACCGATACCTCCCACGATACGATAGACAGATTGGACATCGAAACCCAGTCGATCTAATGTTGTCGCGCCTAAGGGGTGGCGACCGCCTGAGATAGCACAACCTGCTAGACCCTTTGAACCTGATCCGGTTAGCACCGGCGTAGGGATAGGAAAGCGCTTTTGGCCTGCCTAGTGCAGGTTCATGAGTCGCCATCTGCCTTGGGCCCCAAACGTTTAGGAGCCCATAGATGTCACAGATCGTCAGCCAGTTCGCCTTCCCCAAAGTACTCGTCACCTGTTGTGCCGCCTTGAGCATTGGCCTTGTTGCCCCCGCGCAAGCAAGCCAAGCAAGCCAAGCAGATCAAGCCGAAGCACCAGTTATTGAAGAAGTGGTCGTCACCGCAGAGTTTCGACCCATGTCTGCAGCGGCAGTGCCGGGCAGCGTATCAGTGCTGGATCCAGCAGCCAGCGGCGACTTGATCAACCACCTTGATGAGTTGCTGTCCCGGGCAGCCAACGTGAATCTGACCAGTGGTGCTTCTCGTGCACGTTTTTTTCAAATTCGCGGTATTGGCGAGCGCAGCCAGTTCGTCGAGCCTTTGAACCCATCCGTAGGTCTTATCGTGGATGGGGTCGATCTCAGTGGTCTGGGCGGGGCAGCCACGCTGTTTGATGTGCAGCAGGTTGAGGTGTTGCGTGGCCCTCAGGGCACGCTTTACGGCGCCAACGCCATGGCGGGTCTGATCAATGTGGTGACGCCAGATGCGACCGAGAATTTGTCCGGTTCGCTGCAGGTCGATGCGGGTAACTACAGTGCGCGTGGTGCCGGTGGTGTGCTCGCCGGTCCAATCAGCGACGACATTGGCTTTCGGATCAGCGCTCGTACGTATGAGGACGATGGATTCATCGACAACATCTACCTTAATCGTGACGATACCAACGCTCGCGATGAACGCACTTTGCGCGCGAAGCTGCAGGGCAAACTGAGCCAAGGCTCATGGCAGTTGGCTGCAGGTCACATAGACGTCGACAACGGCTACGACGCCTTTTCCTTAGATAACAACCGCAATACGCGATCAGACGAGCCCGGTCGCGATGCGCAAGAATCCACATACCTCGCCTTCAACGCCAGCACGGCCCTGAGCGCTGCGGTGGTCGGTGAAGTAGCCGTGGGCTGGGTGGACAGCGATATTGCCTATGGCTACGACGAGGATTGGACCTTCGACGGCTTTCATCCTTTTGGTTATAGCTCCACGGATTTGTACCTGCGCGACGTGGAGACCCGCACCGCGGATCTGCGACTGCTCTCTGCACCCGGACAAGGCTTGGCGGATGGCGCCGTGGACTGGGTGGTCGGTCTGTACGCGCTGGACAAAGAGGTCGATTTCTCCCGCGACTACACCTTTGCTGGTGGGGTGTTCAGCAGCGATTACGCAATTGATCGCTTAGCCCTGTATGGCGAGCTCGCGACGAATTTGGCCGACGATCTGCGCATTAGCCTCGGTCTACGTGCCGAGCAACATGAATCTAGCTACCGTGATTCTGCCGACGTGCAGTTCTCACCGGATGATGATTTGATCGGCGGACGCTTGCTGCTGGAGCGCTCGCTGGCATCAGGCAACCTGCTCTACATGAGCCTGACCCGTGGGTATAAAGCCGGTGGCTTTAATACCGACGGTTCCTTGGATGCTGATCTACGAGAGTTCGACCCTGAGTCACTCTGGAATATGGAAGTGGGTTTCAAGGGCAGCTTGATGGATGAGCGTCTTGCCCTGTCTGCGGCGCTGTTTCGCATGCAGCGACGCGACGTACAAATCTCCACGTCGATTACCCGGCTGCGTGAAGACGGCTCGGCAGAATTTATTGGCTACACGGGCAATGGCGCCAAGGGCGTGAACCAAGGTGTAGAGGTTGAAGCGGTGTTGCAGTCCACAGATCGACTGCAGCTAACAGCGAGCGTGGGATTGCTCGACGCGGAATTTGAGGATTACATCAATGGCTCAGGCGAAGACCTAGACGGTCGAGACCAAGCCCAAGCACCGGCCTATCAGTACTACATCGCAGCGGACTATCGCTTAACGCAAGCGCTGCGGTTGAACATTAGTTTGCAGGGCAAGGACGACTACTATTTCTCAGATGGTCATGCAGAGCGTTCGCCAAGCTACTCGCTCTACAACAGCGCTTTGCGCTACTCCGTGGATGCTTGGGAACTGTCGATTTGGGGCCGCAACCTTGGTGATAAGGATTACTTTGTTCGCGGCTTCAGCTTCCCCAACGATCCGCGGGATGGCTATACCGCCACGCGCTGGACACAACTCGGCTCACCGCGTCAGTTTGGCGTCACCGCGAAAGTTAGTTTCTAGCGGGGGCCGATTAGGATTGCTTCATCAACAGTGCGCGCTCTTGCTCTAACAGGTGCTCTACCACCTCAAGGGCGCGCTGGGCACCGTGGGTCATGCCGACGCGGTACTTGCCGGCAACCACTAGGGTCGGCACAGCGCGAATGCCTGCTCGGCGCGTATCTTCCGTGGCTCGATTGAGTCGTCGAGCGACGTCGCGGCTGTTGAAAGCGCGCATAAACTCACTGGCCGGCAACGCTTGCGAGTCGAGATAGTCCGCGATGTCTTGGCCGCTGTTGAACATGCGGCCACCGTTGTGAATACCTTTAAAGAGCTGCTCATGATTACCCTCCAGCGCTTCGGCTTTTTCCAGCGCGTAGTAGGCCTGAGCCAAAATGCTCCAAGTACGGGAGAATGCGGTAGGTTTACGCGCAAACTCAACGTCCTCGGGTAGGGTGGTTAGCCATGCTTCCAGTTCTGGGTCAAAGTTTTTGCAGTGAATGCAGCCGTAGGAGAAGTACTCTTCGACCAGCAAACTCCGCCCAGGCTGAGTCAGCTCAACGCCCTCAATGACTTCAAAGTCGGTCCCCGCCTGAGGCACAGTGTTCTGCGAGAGTCCTGCCCCGAAATAGAATGTGGTGGCGACAAAGCCAAGGACCAATAGCCCTAGGAAGCCTAGTATCAGGTTACGGGTGAGCTGTACTTTGTCAGCGGAACGCTTCTTAGCTGCGGCCATCTTTACTATCCCTTCACATCAACCATGTTCGACTGGGCAGTCTACTGATCCAGCAAGGCTAGGTCACCGCTTGCTGATTTGCGGGCGGGGGTTACCATGGCAGCGGTCGAGGCGAGCGTGTTAGAGAGAGGCGAGAAATGAGCGAGCAGTATCAGTTATTCAAGTCAGATACGTGCGGATTTTGCTTTCGCGTTCGCAGCTATGTGGATCAGTTGGGCTTGGAACTGCCGCTACGAGATGTGCACACAGATGCAGAAGCGTTCAGAGAGTTGCTGCAGGGGGGTGGTAAATCTACGGTTCCTTGTTTGCGCATCGAAAGATCAACGGATACGGGAACCGAAGTCGAGTGGATGTATGAGTCCTTAGACATCATGCGGTACTTGGGCGAGGGTCACGCGAGTCAATAAAGGCACGCTGCGAGCAAAAGTTGAAAATCACAGATCAAAAGCATCGGTTAAAAACAACGTTCTAAAAACATCAGATCAAAAGAAAGAGAGGTCATTATGAAGCTGGGGATATTAGCTGGATATTCGGGTCGTAAATTCAATATTGCGATGGACGCCATCAAACATGCTGAGAGCTTGGGTTACGACTCGCTGTGGACGGCGGAGGCCTATGGGTCCGATGCGGTCACACCGGCGGCGTGGATCTTGGCGCAAACACAACGCCTGAAAGTTGGCACAGCCATTATGCAAATGCCGGCGCGGTCACCGGCCATGGCGGCCATGACCGCCATGAGCTTGGCAGAGCTTTCCGGCGGCCGCTTCATTTGCGGTCTCGGTGCTTCTGGTCCGCAAGTGGTCGAGGGTTGGCACGGAGTTCCCTATGGCAAGCCGGTCAGCCGTCTGCGCGAATACATCCAGATTATGAAGAATATTTTTGCGCGAGAGGGCGAACTCACCTTCGAGGGCAGTATGTACAACTTGCCCTACACCGGCGAGGGTGCAACAGGTCTGGGTAAGCCGCTGAAGAGTATCCTGCACTGTGAGGAAGATATTCCAATCTATGCCGCGACCATTACCGACAACGGCGTCGCTGCGTCTGCTGAGGTCGCCGACGGATTCTTTCCGGTGTGGATGGACCCAGAGCAATACTCGGTCTTTCAAGGCCCAATCGAAAAAGGCTTCGCGAAGGCTGGCGACAAGGACCTTACGCAGTTCGAAATAGCCCCCTTTGTCACCGTCGTCATGGGCGATGATTTGAATCAGTGCATGATGCCGGTGCGCGGCCAAATGGCGCTCTATATCGGCGGCATGGGTGCTCGAGACAAGAACTTTTATAACGACTACTGCAAGCGACTCGGCTTCCCCGACGCGGCGGTCAAAATTCAGGATCTCTACCTAGCGGGTAAGAAAGACGAAGCCATGGCCGCGGTGCCCGAGGAACTGATCGATGCCTGCGCCTTGGTAGGGCCCGCCGAGCGAATTCGCGAGCGTCTCGCGCGCTGGAAAACCGCGGGTAGCAAGGGACATGTTTCTAGCATGTTGCTGGGCTGCCAGGATCCAGCGGCATTACAGGTGGTTGCTGAGGAAATGCTCTAACCCAGGGCTTACGCGCATAAGCAAACAAAAAAGGGACGTTGTACGTCCCTTTTTTTTGCGCATCAAAATAATGTTGGGGTTTAAGCGCCGCCGCTGGCTTGAACCAATGCCCAACCTCGCTCAGAGCGCATTCGCGCCGCATCGGCGTACTCTAGCGCCTTGGCCGAGCTGGCATTGCCGTCTAACCCGCGCTTGTAAACGCCTTGGATGATGCCGGCGGAGCGGAACATGTTGTAAATCAAATAAAAGTGCCAGTTGTCGATACCGTCACGTCCAGCGTGCTTGCAGTATTCTGCAACGAATTCGTCCTCCGTCGGCAGATTCAGCGCGGCGAAATCTGCGCCTGCCAAGCCCTCATCGTCGTAGGCATCGCCATGATAGTCCTGGCACACATAGCCCAAATCAGCGAGGCCATCGCCCAGCGTTGAAAGCTCCCAGTCCAACACCGCGACGATCTTGGGTTCGGTTGGATGAATCAACACGTTACCGAGTCGGTAATCCCCGTGCACGATCACTGAGCCAGCTTCAGTTGGAATGTTGTTGGGCAGCCATTCCATCAGGTGGTTCATTTCAGGTAGATCATCGGTTTGTGACGCGAGGTATTGCTTACTCCAGCGGCCAATTTGACGCTCATAATAGTTGCCCGGGCGACCGAAGGTCTCCAGTCCCACAGCGGCGGGATCCACACTGTGCAGCCTCGCCATCACCCGGGCCAAGTCCAGATAAATGGCACGCCTATCTTCATTGCTCAGGCCCGGCAGCCGGGTCTCTGTAAACAGACGTCCTTCAACCATTTCCATGACGTAGAACTTGGTACCAATCACCGCTGGGTCCTCGCACAAACAGTACATTTTGGGCACCGGGACATCGGTGTTCCAAAGGCCATGCATCACGCGATACTCGCGGTCAACTTGATGAGCGGATGGCAGCAGCTCACCGGGCGGTTGTTTACGCATCACATATCGCTGGTTCGCGGTAATCAGCTGAAATGTCGGATTGGATTGCCCGCCTTCGAACTGCTTGATTGTCATGGGGCCTTGAAAGCCCTCGACATGCGTTTGCAAATACTGCTCCAGCGCTTGCTCATCAAATCTGTGGGCATCCCGAACTGGGGTTAGCTCAACGTCACTCATCTTTCTCTCCGCCTCTGTCTTGTGCCACCGAGCGCGCAAGGATACGGCTTGATCTCATGGAGGGCAAAGTGCGAGGCTTCGCACTTAATTTTGTTTGAGGGGAACTCATGTCGCAGAAACGCATTGCCGTCACGCTACCCGCGGGGCCACGTATTACCGACACCATCGACAGGATTCGCTGGGCAGAAGACAACGGTATTCCCGATGCGTGGTTTAGTGACTCCGGCGCGCCAGATACGCTGACTCAGGTGGCGGCCATTGCGCATCACACCACGAGTATCCGCATTGGTACGGCGGTGACGCCAGTGTATACCCGCTCACCATCGGTGCTCGCAGCGTCAGCCAACGTCATAGGTCAGTTGTTACCCGAACGATTTATTCTTGGGCTCGGCTCCTCCAGTCAAACCATCATGGGGCAGTTCAACGGCATTCCGCTGGAGAAGCCACTGACTCGGGTGCGTGAAACCGCAGAGTTGGTGAAGATCATGCTTGCCGGTGAGAAGACAGACTATGACGGGGAGACTGTGTTTAGCCGTGGTTATCGTCAGGCGCCCATGGAGAACGCTCCGCAGGTATATCTCGCAGCACTACGTCCCAAGATGATCGAAATGGCCGCAGAGGTGGGAGATGGGGTGATCTTTAACCTATGGCCCAAGGCCGCTTTGCCGAAGATGATGGAGCATGTGGCCATCGGTGCAAAGGCAGCGGGTAAGGATCCGGCAGGCGTCGAAATCGTCAATCGCGCCATGGTGCTATGCACTGATGACAAAGAGTATGGTCGCAACTTGTTCCGCGCTGCCTTTGGTCCTTATTACGCCACGCCGGTATATAACAATTTTCTTGCCTGGGCAGGATATACCGAAGCGGCTGCGCAAATTGCCGAGGGCTGGGCCGAGAAAGACCGCAACAAAACAGCCTCGGCGATGTCTGACGAGATGATCGATGAAATTGCCATCATCGGTAACGAAGACGAAATTCAAGCACGCATACAAGCCGATGCAGACGGTGGGGTGGATACTCACATCATTGCGCCCTTGGCAGCAAAGAAAGAGGATGTTGACCGTACCTTTGCTGCGTTTACCGGCACCGCCTTCCAGTTTGCCTGAGCATTGCTCAAGGAATGATGGATAGGATCAGGCACATATGAGCCGAAAAATTTATCTGTTTCGACACGGTGAAACCCAGTGGAACGTGGCGGGCAAGATGCAGGGGCGTCTGGATTCGCCGCTAACCGAGCGTGGCCGTGAGCAGGCGCTAGCCCACGGTAGGTTGTTAGCACAGCTGCCCTCGCCAGACTGTTACTGGGTGTCATCGGCAGGGCGCACCCGGGCAACTGCCGACCTCATTCATACTTCTGTGCAAGCCCCCCAGCATTTCAGCGATGCGCTGCTGGAGCGAGACTGTGGCACTTGGTCGGGTAAAACACCGACTCAAGTGCGCGAGCAACACCCCGATGAGTGGGCTCAATTGCAGGCGGATGTCCATAATTACCGGCCCGGTGGCGGCGAAAACCTACCGGATCTGGTGGCGCGGTTTCGGGAACTGCTGATGCAATGGCAGCAGCCGGATTGCCTAGCTATCGTCACCCATGGCGTCGTTTCGAGAGCCATTCTTGGCCACTTTTTGCGGCTCAACGAGCAGCAGATTCGTCAGATCAAGCACCCCAACGCACTGTTCTATGAGTTGTCGTTTTCTGCAGACGGGGTAAATGTGCAGCATTATTTGGCAGATCTTTGCGATGACGGGACGAGATTTGAGCACGGTGGTATCCCCTTGGATGGCATTTGTGAAGTACTGCCGCCTCAGGCGGTGAGCGGCGAGTAGCGGTATTTGACCGCGCCTGGACCGCGAGAATTCGGAATTTTGGGAGATAACAGATGAAAGTAGACGGTGGTGTTGGACTAAATTTGAGCACGGTAGGCGCCCAGGCGGCCGAGCTTGAGGAGATGGGTTATTCGGGCGTGATGACCGCTGAAACGGCCCACGATCCATTCTTTCCGCTCTTGGTGGCGGCGCAAAATACGGCCAAAGTGCAGTTGATGACGTCTATTGCCGTCGCCTTTGCGCGCTCACCCATGACGCTGGCGAATATCGGTCATGATCTCAATGCCTTTTCCAAGGGCCGCTTCGTGCTGGGTCTTGGCTCGCAGATCAAACCACATATCACTAAGCGTTTTTCCATGCCTTGGTCTAGCCCAGCCGCGCGTATGCGCGAATACATCATGGCCATGCGCGCAATTTGGGACTGCTGGCATGAACAAAAACCGCTGGAGTTTACCGGCGAGTTTTATACCCACACATTAATGACGCCTTTCTTCACCCCGACGGATACTGACTATGGCGCGCCGAAAGTGTTTTTGGCTGCTGTGGGCCCAATGATGACCGAGGTGGCTGGCGAGGTAGCGGACGGCGTGATCGCCCATGCCTTTACCACCGAGAAGTATTTGCGCGAGACGACTCTGCCGGCCTTGGAGCGAGGGTTCGCTAAGGCGGGTAAGTCGCGGGACGATTTTGAGATCAGTTATCCAGCATTCGTAGTGACTGGCCAGAGCGAAGAGGAACTGCGAGAGGCTGAGGTAGCAACCTGTAAGCAAATCGCCTTTTACGGCTCCACGCCTGCTTATCGGCCGGTTTTGGAAAGCATTGGCCAAGGCGATATGCAGGATGAGCTCAATCGAATGTCTAAACAGGGTCGTTGGGATGAGATGGGCGCACTTGTGACGCCGGATATCCTTAAAGAATTTGCGGTCATCGGTGAACCAGAAACGATTCCAGGCCAGATGAAGGCCCGCTACGGCGATGTCGTAGATCGTACGTCTGCCGCTTACGCCAACATTCCAAAAGACAAGCGGCTGGCGATTATTCGCGAACTCTCGTCCTAACGTAATCACGAATTCAGAGGATTCACCATGAAAGTAGATACCGGTATCAACCTAGACCTACACGCCATACCAGACGCGGTGAGGACCATCGAAGCGCAGGGTTACGATGGCGTGCGCACGGCTGAGATGAACCACGATCCATTCTTCCCACTGCTGCTCGCCGCCGAGCATAGCGAAAAGTTAGAAATCGCCAGCTCTATTGCCGTAGCGTTTGCGCGCAGCCCAATGAACTTGGCGAACATCGGTCATGACCTCAACGCATATTCCAAGGGTCGTTTTACCATGGGCCTGGGCTCGCAGATTAAGCCCCATATTACGAAGCGGTTCAGCATGCCGTGGGGTGGACCTGCGGCGCAGATGCGCGAGCTGATTTTGGCCATGCGCGCCATATGGGCTAACTGGTATGACGGCGAGCCCCTGCAATTTGTCGGCGAGCACTACCAGCACACCTTGATGACCCCAGCCTTTACACCGAATGACACCGAGTACGGCGCGCCGAAAGTGGTGTTGGCAGCGGTTGGGCCGAAAATGACAGAGGTTGCCGGTGAGGTGGCTGACGGCATGATCATCCACCCGTTCAGTACGCAAGCCTATATCGATTCCGTCACTCTGCCAGCGATTGAAGCGGGGCTGGCCAAGGCGGGTAAGACCCGAGAGGGCTTCGAGCTGTCTTATTCCTGCTTTGTGGTGACGGGTCGTAATGAAGAGGAATTTGCCAAGAGCAAGGTCGCCACCCAAGAGCGAATTGCGTTCTACGGCTCAACGCCAGCCTACAAGGGGGTGCTGGATTCCATTGGCATGGGTGAGCTTCAAGGGGAACTCAATGCCATGTCCAAACAGGGTCGCTGGAAGGAGATGGGTACCCTGATCACCGACGATATGATCAACGCCTTTGGTGTGATGGGCGAACCTCAGCAAATTGCACCAGAGATGCTGCAACGTTACGGAGGGTTTGTAGATCGCACTTCTGCTTCCTTCCCTGTCTCCAATGATGAGCAACGTGCCGCCATTATTGAGGCGCTACGCGTCGGCTAACGCCCGGCACAGGCCAAGCTGACTGGCGCATTTGGGGCGTCAGCCAGCTTGCGATCACCGAACTATTCCCATAAATTTCACGCTTTTTTCACAAAGTGGTGGTCAGTCTGCGGCGCCATTACGTTAGGGGTCGGCGAATGCGTAACAATTTATGGAGCATCTGGTGCCACGCCGTCGTGGCCTGCTACAGCATGAGCATGAGAACGCCTCGTGTACCCCCGCTTGCCTGCCTATCGGTAGCGTTCGTACTGGCAGCCCTGATCAGTGACCCACAAAGCCGTGAAAGCAATCCCTCGACCCTTGATATGCACGGGCCAATGCACACGCTCGGCCTTGCCTTGCCCGAGCTGCCAAGCCTTACGCATATGCAGGAAGCCGAGGTGCTGGCGCAAAAACTCTCTGCCGGCTTTGGTGTGAAACTTCCTGTGGCGGTGGAATTTTCCGATTGGATATTGGAGGCATCCGCGCGACAGCGTATGCAGCCCGAGCTAATTGCCAGTCTGGTGTTTGCCGAAAGCTCGTTTCGAAAGTATGCCCAATCTCATGTGGGCGCCGTAGGGCCCGCCCAGGTTCGGCCGCACTACTGGGGTGAATTCTGCGGCCAAGCAGATCTGTATGACCCAGAGCAAAATATCTACTGCGGCAGCCAAGTGTTGGGTTTTTTGCTGGAGCGCTGTGATGGTGACCAGCGCTGTGCCTTGTCAGCCTACAACATCGGTATGAACTCCAAGCGCTTCGCCGCCGGTTTACGCTACGTCGATAAGATAGATCGCCACATGCAGGCACTGAAAACCGTGAGTCTGTGATCCCTAGGTCGCAGCCATCCCAACCGTTGGCTATTCCCACCTCGCTTTCTATCTTCACACCATTGTTTATGCTCTAAGCCTTCTACGAGGAGGGCTTTGCCATGGATTTTGGACTACTGATTTTCGCGACTGATTATGCGATCGCTCCGGATGTGCTGGCGCGGGAGGCGGAAGCGCACGGGTTTGAGTCGCTATTTCTGCCGGAACATACGCACATACCCGCCAGTCGCCTGTCGCCATGGCCTGGTGGGGCAGAACTGCCCCGCCAATATTGGCATGCCCATGATCCTTTCGTGGCACTCGCCATGGCTGCGGCTGTAACGACGGATCTCAAACTCGGCACGGGTATTTCGCTAGTGACAGAGCGCGACCCCATCTTGATGGCCAAGCAGGTGGCGAGCCTAGACTTTCTCTCCAATGGCCGGGTGCAACTCGGTGTGGGGGCCGGTTGGAATGCTGAAGAGATGGAGAACCATGGCACACCCTTTGCCCAGCGCTGGAAAATTTTGCGCGAGCGGGTGCTCGCCATGCGCGAAATTTGGTCCGAGGAAGAAGCGGAGTTTCACGGTGAGTTTGTCGACTTCGACAAACTGTGGGCCTACCCAAAGCCAGTACAGGCAGGTGGACCGCCAGTGCTCCTTGGGGCCTCCTCGCGATTTGTGTACCAGCGCATTGCCGAGTACGGCGACGGCTGGTTTCCTATCTACCAAGACGCCAGTCGAGCCAACGCCAGCGGCGCTCTAGATTACGCTGCAGGCATCGCTCAAACCCGAGAAGCATGGGCGCAGGCCGGTCGTGAAGGACAACCAAATTTCAGCGTCTTCGGCGTTGGTCCAGACGCGGCTGCGGTGGAATACCTGATTGAGTTAGGTTTTGATCGGGTGATTTTCGCGCTGCCCTCAGGCACGCCGGACGAAGTACTGCCCATGCTCGAAAAGTATGCGGCTCTGGCCCATGGCTTTAATCAGTGAAATGCCGAGCAGGCTGCGGCGCTTGCTGTATTGCACCCAGTATTCGCACACCGATGCCGGGTATGCCTAACGGCAAACCTGCCGGTGTGCGATGCATTCACTTGACCAGTGACATGGCGTGTCAGCTGTTTGCTTCGCCAGAACGGCCGAGTTTCTGTGCCAGCTTCAAGGCAGAAGCCTCGGTGTGCGGCTCGTCGCGGGACGAAGCGCTGTCGATTATCAAAATGATCGAGCGCGTTAGCGGCTAGGCTGCAAATTTTATAGGGATCGAAGGGTCTCGACGACTTCGGACTGGCTGCGGGTTAAGTAGGCGGTCAAACCCGCAGCCTTGGCTCCGGCGATATTCTCCTTGGTGTCATCCAAGAAAATCACCTCGCTCGGTGGGCACTGCATCAGTTTACATACGCTCAGAAAGGACTCGGGTGCCGGCTTGCGGCAGCCCACCTCGTGAGACAAATAGAGCTTCTCAAAGTGTTGAAAAATATGGGGGTAGCGCTGCAAAAAACTCTCGGCATGTACCGCGTTGGTGTTGCTGTAGGCGCATAGGCGAAAGCGTTGTTTGAGAGTGGGAAACAAGGCCGCCACGTCGTCATAGGGCGCGGTCCAAAGTGCATTCCAGCCGTCGCGCCATTGGGCATCGCTCATTGAGACCCTCAGCGTTTTGCTCAAATGCGCGGTGTAATCGGCAAAATCCAAATCACCGGTTTCTTGAGCCTTGTAGGCATCATCGAGCCGCCAGTGATCATAGAACACGGCCTCATCCACCCCTGCGGCTTGTGCCCAGAAAGTGAAGACTCGGCGAAAGTTAATGCCCAAAACCACACCGCCTAAATCCAGCAGCAGGACTTGCGCGTCATCGTTAGAAGCCAGCATTGGCAGCGTTTAACGCCTCAACATAGTTGGCCTCTAGGTCGGTATAGACGCTCTCACCGTTTTTCATGACGTAAACAGGGCCACTTATCTGTTCGATGTCGTAGCCCTGTTTGCGTAGATCGCCTTTCAGCATTTTGAACGTGCCGGTGACGTCGATGTCCTCGTCAATGCGCAAAAAAACGGGTACTGCATAGCTTGGTAGTACGTCGCGCACAAAGCTTGAGAATCGCTCTAGATCCAGTGAGCTAACATCGTCGTTCAACGTAATGGACGCCATACCCGCGCGGCCATCGGCGCCGGGAATTTCGACGCCAAAAATGTTGCAGAACTTCACCTGATCAAAGCCATTGATGATCTCGCCCACTTCGTTGGTGGATACGTTCTCTGACTTCCAACGGAAGGTATCGCCAATGCGATCGACAAACTGGAAGTGGTCATAGCCAAGCGCAAAACCAACATCGACGACGCGCATCAAGTCGCCGGTATTGAACCAGGCATCGCCGTCATTCAGCGCATTACGCAGAATCTTGCCTTCCGTGGCATTGGGGTCGGTGTAGCCCTCGAAAATCGTGTCTGGGGTGATCTTGCCTAGCAACAGTCCCGCATCGCCTTTGCGCACTTCAATGCAGCGGCCCTCGTTGTCGCGAATAATTTCGTCTTGATCCACATCGTATTGAACGAGGACAACGTCTGCTGACGTCATGCCGACGGTGAGATCTTTGTTCATTAGATTGGCGAAGGCCACGTTGCCTTCGGATGCGCCGTAGATCTCACAAACTCGGTTGATGCCGTAACGCTGTTTAAAGCCCATCCAGATATCCGGACGCATGCCGTTGCCCATGATGGAATGCAAAGGTATCAAGGCATCCCCAGTTTCTTCGGGGATATTGGTCAAATATCGGCAGAGTTCGCCAATGTAGACCATGTGGGTGCAGTTGTTGTCGCGAATATCGCTGCGAAAGGCGCTGGCGGAGAATTTGCGCCGCACGAACATGCCTGCGCCGCTGGTCAAGGATGAGCCTACCCCAAGCAGTAAACCGGTGGCGTGATAGAGCGGTAGGCACAGATAGATGCGATTGCCCGGCTTGGTCTTTAAGCCAGCGGTTCCTGACATGTCCGCACTCATCAAGTAGCGACGATTCGACATGACCGCGGCCTTGGGTAAGCCCGTGGTGCCCGAGGTGTAAATGTAGAGTGCGGTTTGGCCAATGGTGTTGTCGCCGGTTTCCGGCGGATTGCTCTCCTCCGCGGCGTGCTGCAGGTCGTCTAAACTCAGCGCCCATTCTGGACACGCAGCGTCGGCAATTGCCGCGTCGCTGACAAATAAAAAGTCGGCCCCAGAAACCAAGTCTAGCTCTTCCTGAACTTCAGCAACCGCGGCCATGACCTCGGCGCCAAAAATGCACTTTTTGGCTTCAATAACGCTGATGCAGTGCTGAAGCGAGCGGCCGGTTAAGTTGGTATTGAGTAGGCCTGCGGTGACCCCCAATTTGTTCAGCCCAACCAGCAGGGCGAGAAACTCAATGCGGTTTTCCATCATGATGCAGACGGTATCGCCGCGCACTAAACCTTGGATCTTGAAGGCGTTGGCGTACTGATTAGACAGTGCGTTGAATGCTTGCCAGTTCAACTCTCTGCCCTCACACACGATGGCGCTGTGGGTACCTAGATTGGCGGCATTGGCCTCAACGCGGGCGCCGAAACAGTCTTTGACGTCGGCAGGGCGCGGTGTCATTCCTTTCTTGAGTTTTAGTAAGGCAGGTAGCTGGCCAAGTGTGGCGATATCCTTCAGCAACGACATGAAAATACTCCTCTACTCCAAAATCCCGGAAGGAGCTTAGACCTTGCGTTCGTCAGCGGAAAGCCCTAGAACAGTTTTCTAAACGCGGGGCAAGTAAGGGGAGATCATGAATCAGTGGCAAATTGGTGACGTAAAAATTACTCGGGTGGTGGAGATCGAAAGCCTTGGCGGCTCTCGGTTTATCCTGCCGGATGCAACCCGCGATGCCTGCCTTCCCTTTACTTGGATGCAGCCCCACTTTATGGACGAGCAGGGCAATCTGACCATGAGTGTGCATGCCTTGGTCGTAGACACCGGTGAGCGCCGTATTTTGGTCGATACCTGCATTGGTAACGATAAAGAGCGCAACGTGCCCAACTGGTCGCACCTGCAAACGCATTTCTTGCAGGACTTAGAAGCCGCAGGCTACGCACCGGATACCATAGATACCGTGCTTTGTACGCATTTGCATGTGGATCATGTCGGTTGGAACACTATGTTGGTGGATGGTCACTGGGTGCCAACCTTCCCCAACGCTCGATACTTGTTTGCTCGAACCGAGTGGGAGCATTGGGATGCCAATGAAGATGAGTCGGTGTATGGCCCCGTTTTGGCTGACTCGGTTCGGCCGGTAGTCGAAGCAGGGTTAGTCGATTTGGTGGATGTGGCGCATCGGGTGTGCGAGGAGGTTTGTCTCGAACCCACGCCGGGTCATACCCCCGGGCATGTGAGCGTGCACATCCGCTCCGGTGGCGCCGAGGCGCTGATTACCGGCGACTGCATTCATCACCCGGTGCAGATGAGCCGGCCTGACTGGTGTTCCTCCGCTGACGTGGATCAAGCCCAAGGACAGCAAACCCGGGAATCGTTGCTGGCACGGTACGTGGATGACGAAATCCTGATTATCGGCACTCACTTTGCGACTCCAACCGCCGGTCATGTTAAGCGTTTGGATGGCGGCGGTTATTTTCTGGACGTTTCTGGTTGACGGTATCCTCGGCCCAGTCATGTTGGCGGCAGATGGCCCTCGGCGTGACTGGGTCATCTCAGCGTGTTTAAAGAAGCCAATTCCGGCGGATGCTCGTTAACGTT